>Ga0307515_10004608_pt1 | contig 28351 bp, 22 predicted proteins | sample 17_EM_MG_FD_194513 | JGI IMG/M metagenome (GOLD analysis project Ga0307515, IMG submission 194513) | Populus trichocarpa ectomycorrhiza microbial communities from riparian zone in the Pacific Northwest, United States - 17_EM | ecosystem: Host-associated > Plants > Roots > Unclassified | place... | reverse complement strand
AGGTGCGGGAGGAAGGGGGGGAGGATGGTGAATGCTAGGGACCAGGTTATTTTGCAGAAGTAGAGGAGGAGAAGGTAGTAGAGTTTCCGCGGGAGGGAGACGGGGGGGAGATGGGTTTGCGGCATGGTGCCGTGATGAGGGTGAGGGGAGAGAATGATGGCATAGTTATAGGTACAAATTGTAGTTTATGGGTTTGTTGTTGGTCTTGGAGAGTCTTGGAAGATGTTCAGCCGCACGCAGGCTGTACAGATGTATTTATATGTACGAGTACCTAGACACATGACGATGGTTACACTGCAGCGAAGTGTAGTCGAATATGCCCTGCCTGGGGTTAGGGTCAGAAGAATGTTTATGCATCGCTTTTGCACATCACTTTTCTTCTTTCAGGTCCGTGCGATGGTGGTTTTCCGACTGTGCGATGGTAATAGTAGACTGTGTTAACATGATTCCATCTTTGCGCAGTTTCGCCTCCGTTTCAAAGCTCGGCTTTCGGCTCACCCTTAGCTGCGTCGATCATCTTTGCCATCTTTAACGTCAGCAACCCCACCACCGCCTCCACCACAGCCGCATCTACAACTCCCACTTCCTTCCACCCACTCAATTCCTACACTGTTGAACAATAGCCAGCCTCGCTTCCTCCGTGATGTCGGCGCGCCTTGTTCTCCGCGTAGCGCGACCTACCACTCCCCGCATATCACCCCTCCTGCGACGACTACAATCGACGCAACCCCAAGATGAGGCATCCAAGAAGTCGTTTCGCGGACAGCTCTACGATTCTACGGCGCGACGAGTGCAGGCTGAGAAGGCGAAGGTGGAGCAGCGGTTAAACGTCGGGAATGCCACGGGCGCGAGACAGACAGGCGTCAGCTCTGCCACTCTCGGCGGGCTTGTCGGTATACCCCTCTCCCCCTCCCTTCATACCCCCCCTCTGTGTGCATGCTAACACCCCTCCCCCGACCAGGCACGGTGTTCATAGCATTAGGCTTCTACTACCTCGGCACCGCGTCAGTCCCCCACCCGCCGATCACCTCCACGACCCCTCTCTCCACCCTCTCTCCACCATCCCACAACACCTCCAAAGCAAACCTAGAAGCAGCATGGACCGATTTCGTCACGCTTCTCGGCGAGGAACACGTCAACACCAGCGCCGAAGAACTAGCGCGACACTCCAGCAGCGACTGGAGCAGCTTCCACAACACCAGCTACCTCCCTTTCTTAGTCCTGTACCCCTCTACCACCGCCGAGGTCTCAGCAATCGCAAAGATCTGTCACGAACGCCGCATCCCTATGACTGCCTTCTCTGGCGGAACCTCGCTAGAGGGTCACTTCGCCGCTACCCGCGGAGGCGTCTGTATCGACTTCAGCAGAATGGATAAAGTCCTGGCACTGCACAAGGAGGATCTTGATGTTGTCATTCAGCCGGCTGTGGGGTGGGAGCAGCTGAATGAAGACTTAGCCAAAGACGGTCTCTTCTTTCCTCCCGACCCCGGCCCCGGCGCCATGATCGGCGGAATGGTCGGAACAGGGTGCTCAGGCACCAACGCCGCACGGTACGGCACAATGCGCGAGTGGGTACTCTCCCTCACCGTCGTTCTCGCCGACGGGACAATAATCAAGACGCGGCAACGCCCCCGAAAATCCTCCGCCGGCTACGACCTGACACGGATGTTCATTGGCTCGGAGGGTACCCTGGGACTCGTGACAGAAGCAACCCTAAAACTTGCCGTCAAACCACAGCACGAAAACGTAGCCGTCACCGCCTTCCCAACCATCAAAGACGCGGCCGAGACGGTAGCACAGATCATGGCTGCCGGCGTGCCCCTCGCCGCTATAGAACTCCTCGATGACGTCCAAATGCACTGCATCAATGAGTCCGGCACTACCTCCCGCGCGTGGAAGGTCGCGCCAACTCTGTTCCTTAAATTCTCTGGCACCCCCGCCGGCGTGAAGGAACAGATCTCGCAGGTGCGCACTGTGGCAACGAAAAACCGTGCCACCTCCTTCGAGTTCGCGAACTCAGAGACGGAGCGTAACGAGCTCTGGAGCGCGCGGAAGGAGGCGCTGTGGTCCGTTATGGCGCTGAAACGGGAGGAGGGGGATAAAGTGTGGACTACGGACGTTGCCGTGCCTTTGTCCGCGCTCCCAACCATCATTGAAGAAACGAAAGCGGATATTACAAACTCTGGACTCCTCGGCGCGATCGTGGGACACGTGGGGGACGGGAATTTCCATTCCATCCTGCTGTTTGGGGAGAAGGAGCAGGCGGTGGCGGAGGGGGTGGTGCATCGGATGGTGAAGCGGGCGGTGGAGTTGGAGGGCACGGTGACGGGAGAACATGGGGTGGGGTTGATTAAGAGGGATTATTTACCGCTTGAGCTGGGGGTGGAGACGGTGGATGCTATGAGGAGGCTCAAGATCGCGTTTGATCCGCTGTGTTTGTTGAATTGTGATAAGGTTGTTCGGGTGGAGAGGAAGAAGGTGGGGGAGAAGATGCATACTTAGGGAGGGGGAAGATACACTACGGGGGGCTCGAATAAGTACATAAGCCTCACATGGGTTTAAAGTGAGGCTATCATGTATTATTAAGTTGATGTGGTGCTGTTTCGATTTGCAGGCAGATATGTGGAAAACTAATCTGTTAGCAACACCAAAATGTAAGCCTGTCTGATTTGACAGCAGCACAAAGTATGGGAAGGTTGGTAGAGTTGACAGGCTTACAGTAGTGTGTAATGCTAGCACAGTGGTTAGGTTAATAGGTTTAACAGCCTGACATCAACCTGTCAGTAGTAGAGGGTGTTGCTGTGATGATAATTTTTTCAGTTACAGTGTAGAGTGGTAGTTGTCAAAGATGATAGCTCCATGTGAGGTCCATGTCATGCTTACCTATTTAATCAACCCCATAAAGTATATCAGTAAAACGGTCGAGTCGACAAGTGACATCATACATTAAGTACTTGGACCTTTACGCTCAAGACATACCAAACAAACCATCGCCTCTCTCTTTACCTCCGCACCGCCGTCTAGAAAGGGTACATGGTTTATGTACAGTCGCGGCAAAAGTGATGAGACACGCAAAATCATAACCACTACAAAATCTACAGGTGTAACAGAATCACCCCAGTTGTAGTGGATTTAAAGATCCAAGGTTAATCTCTCCATCATTACCCTACTGACTTGATGGTGTTGTTCGTTGAATCATGTGTCTCATCACTTTTTTACCGCGACTATAGTCTTCAAACCGAAAGGCGCAGCAGCTAGATATGTTGGAAGGCCCAGGATTGCAGATTACAGAACGGACGGGGTTACCGGTTGACGCTGCCTCCCGAATCTAGGATCTAGGGCCGTTCCACGCCATGCGGGAACTACTCCATGATCTCCGGTAATGTTACCTAGCCGTCAGGCAATCTAGTACAGCCTGAGACATTATCACCGGTTTTAAGCAAATAGACCAGTATGTCGACTTGAAGTTGTGTTGTTGGACGGCAAAATATTTGCTAAACTTGAACATATCCGTCCGAGACACGAAGCATCTTGTCGCATAGAGCTGCTGCTTACAGGAGCAGAGGTGTTTGAGAAACCCGCTCAGCAGATATCTGGGGTCAGTAGCCTCAAAAGCAAAAAATGAAATGACGTTCCAAAAACAGCACACGTAATTGGGATGCCAATTGAAAGGTCTACGAATAACGAGTTGTAGCAGGCTGATCGGTCGGAAACACGTACTATTTCGAACCCAATATTTATGACGGTCTCTTTCCCGGATATTAAATGTTATTCAGGTCGTATCTGTACAACAAAATGGCAACCTTTCCGACGACCACCTGTATTCACTCTACCTATCCCCCCGATCGTAGCTATAACGTCTCGCCGCGCGACGCAAACAGCAACCACCGTAATTTTGAAGCCACCACAGCCGTTGAATCGCTTTAGTTTATTCTGGAGTTTTGCCCGAGTTACATTTGGTTCTACTAGGGGGAATCTTGGCTACTCTAAGTTCTTTGCGTGCTGATTTGTTGTTGCAACGATCAAGGAAGCTCCAGTTACTTAACTTTCACTGTGATACCACATGACCCCCCGCCAGTGAAACTAGCTTAACCGAGATTGGATCTTGCTCCAAAAACCGGTGCTTCGAATATACCAGTCCAGAGGTTCGAAACCTGTAGGTCTCATCATTGTAGATCTTTACCAAATCAACCATACCTGATCGATTGCGTAACAGTTTGAACCCCCGAACGAGGCTCAATAGAACCTCCAGGTTTGTTCTACAAGAATGAGTCTCTAGTAACTGCTCAGACTCGAGAGGACAGTCTTCATCATTCTATCTTCGTCAGTCATACTAAGAGTTATTGCAATGGGTTTCGGACATCTTCGCTCGCCCAACCATCCTCATTGTGCGCTACATCCGTCTCATCAAAAGAAGCTGAAAACAGACTAAATTGATGACAAAGACGATGTGGTAGGGTCCGCATATGAGTGGAGGTGTTTGCTTGCCATGTTTGTCCGCTGATTAGTCGACACCCCGGAGTCCAATGCCATAAAGACAGATGCTCTATGTAGCCACCCCCGAGAGTTCAGACCGCCAAATGTCCTACCCAACGCACATTCCGTTCCGTGAGAGGTTGTTGGAAGTCGCATATAGTTCAGCTTACCGTCTTCGGTATCACGTGTGCTACCCATTGGAATGGAGGACAGGGGGATTGAGTGTGCCTGGAAACAGGTGGGCTGGGTGGTTTGGATGTGATGATATTCTATGGCAGTCATGTATCATGAGTTTATATTACCTACCTGATAATACATTTTCGTTCAGATATGAACCGGCGAAGGAATTTGTCCCATTGAGAAATTTGTACCCGTCGAGTGCTGGGTTAGTTTGGGGTACTCATATGTAGTCTGTCAGCCAGCTGACGGACTAACTCATATGCTGTGCAAATCAGCCCTGAAGTTTAGGGGTGGCCTTGCGAAAAGTACTGGCTATTGGACCGGCCATTTCTGGCTACAGTTACACTGCTGGACGTATACGTCGAACTTTCGAATAGTCGGGTTTCAATTTCCGGTAGCCCGGCTCAATTTGAAGTCAATGATTAATTTTTCCACCAAAAAGCCAGACTATCGACCGTAGTAGAATTACTAGCCATGATCTCCCCATACCCACTTTAAAACTTTGAGATTCAAGTAAACTTAAGTCATCTGTGGACTACGAGAGTAGAGCAAGTAATTCTGAAGAAAAGAAAAACGGACCTAGGTCGCTTGATACAGTGATGATATACTGTGTACCTGCACCCGAATCAGGTGAGCAATACAGGTTTCGAAACCATTATGGCACTCAGTTGGTTTAAGGTGCGGCTCTATACACGTGCCTCGCTAGTGGTGGGTGGTGTTCTCCCCAGGCTGAGGTGTTGGGGGTGGCGGTAATAGAATAGTGGTCAAGGTAATATGACTATATCTATCCCCAATAGAAAGTCGACTATTCTATGTATTCATCCGAACCATTTATCTCGTGCCCAGACTCGAACCATAGCATAGAATGCGTGTAAGCCAATTCAATGTCTTCATGATAGTTAATATAACCCCCCTCCTCTTTAAGCTCCCCTCCCCCCAGCCCAAACCATGGAGCCATTCCTCTTCCCTGTCCTCACACCACGCCAACACCTTGCACGAGGCGAGATCTACCGAGAACTATCTGAGCTCTGGCGTAAGCAGGAGATCCAGTTCTCACACAAGCGCGCAGAGCAGATATGGCAGCTGGAGCGGAAGATTAGGGAGCGTGTTTGGTTGAAGGTTACTTGATCAAGTTTAAGGGCTAAATAGTTATATTTAACTTTCTCTCTATGCTAAATCCCGCACTAGCCCTAGGAAATAGTAAGAGCAAAACCAACTGTACAGTACACTGCAGGTTTCGAACTTATCCTGCCATTTGTTCAGCCAATTACGCTAATAGGTCACTTTATTTTAATTTAATTTCAACTATAACCTTGCAAAGTCCGTAGCTAGCTACGATGAGGATAGCGAACAATAAAAAAGTGGAAATAAAGTGCAAAATTTCCATCCTTTGTTACTTGAGTTATAGGACAACACTCACAGACTTGAGTACTTTTGATGTGGAATGTGATAATCCTTTACAGAGTCTATCTACACAGGAGAGACTCTCAATATATACAGAGATACCGTGCCCTATCATAATGCCTCATGCCCTATCGGCATGCCTTGTGCCTTACTATGGTTAATTATCTAGGTAGATGACATGAATCGAGTGGTGTATAGTAATATTTGAGACGAAACCGACGGACTCGAGACGTAGACGTCTTGTCTCGAGTGGGCATCTCTAGCCTTGCCAGCTTCGCCAATATCGGGCCAATTCGTCTCATGTGCAACACTAGATGCTCGTATATCAAAAGCCACCATGGCCACGCACAATATCAGACTCATTACGTTCTGGGCCAGTGAACGATTCGTACCATTCACGAGTCGCGACTAGCCTGTATTTTTGAATATACAGCTTGGTGCCAAAAAAGTATTTTAGAGAAGAGACATAGTTGTTACAATCCATAGTCGGCTACCGTTGCATTACCCCCATTATAAGTATTCCATATCAAATTGGTCTCATCGCCCACCCCCCTTCGCATCTCGTTTTGAGGACCCCAAAGTGACCATTCAGTACTCGAATTCTGTGAACTCGTGACAGCTAGCATCGCAATCGCCCGCGACAGACACCGAAGCAAAATGCAGAATGATACCAAAAAGAAATCCCCAAATCCACTCATCCAACACCAAAAGGTCGAAACACCAGCGCCCGAAGCCCCAGCAGTGCCATAGAAAAGCGAAGATGATTTCGGTGACGGGTTTCCGCAGTTAACGCCAATACCAATTGGGATACGAATGCCACGTTGTTATAAAGCCGTATAACCTGGACCTATCGACCACCGTTTCCTTAAACTAGGTTCAGTGTTAGCCGATATAAACCGAATATGACGGAGGGAACGTATGTACCGGAAACGTTTTACCTTGAGGTTTGCTGGAAAAAGGGAAGAGAACTTGGTATGTATATCTTTCAGCAACGCTAACATGGACAAGAAGGGAAGAAAGCTGACCGTGCCATAATCTGAGAGGGGCCGTCGCGCCCTTCTCCGGCGTATGCGATCCGTAAGTCTTTGTAATGCGGCGCTGGCGTCTTGAATGTGCTCTTTTATAAATATTGAAAAGTCGAGAACGGTATTGTCTTGTTCCAGAGGTGAGATGACCATATACTCCATTGCTGCGATACCGGTCGTGAGATCTCGAGTTAAAAGTGCACTATCTGCGGCGAATAATTGAGGGACCGAAAGCAGCTAGTTGTTGGAAATGAAAGTGGGGGCCCTTCGGGATATTGAGGACTTGAACCAAGCCTGCTCTGCTCGTTCTACTGTAGCGATGAAGATGGATGAGGTAGACCGACAGGGAGGTGCTTAAGATCGCGCTTTTCGAAGGCGTGTTGGGTGGTGAGTGTGTACCTTCAAGAGTGTAATGGGACACGGCACCGTCTATCTGCAATTACGGTACTGTTTAGGCATGTAGAAACATAAGTTGCTTGGAAGGGATCTGCGATCGTCTATATATCTAGTTATACTCTATTTTCGAATCCCTACCATTAACTAATACACTAAAGCATCGGAAGACCCTCCTCGGCAACTGACCGTTGTACCTCACTTTAAAGTGAAGCGGGGCCAGCGGGGGCAATATATATAAAGAGCATACCGGCATACATAGGGAGGCCGTTATATGCAATTGAAACACTACCGATACAATACTCCGCAGTTATGCCCCCGATGGTGCTGTGACTGTTTACTTTAGATCTTAGAGTTCAAGTTATTTATCCAGAAGAGATCTGATGTTGGTTTTAGGTTTTAACCGTATTGTCTCATCGCGATCGGAAGCTAGCGAGAATTAAGGACGTTTCACCATTAATTGGAACCACTTAAGTAGCAAAGTGGCATGATTTGTTAGGTGACAGCCTATAGCGTGTTCATATAGAGAGGTTTTGTTTACCTTTGTATTGGAAGCCATCGTTCACAGAGCAAGTTCTAGTTAGTGCCTTTTGTCATACATACGCATGTATATAAGTGGCTCTCAATTGTGTACGTGTGCACTAAGATGAAAATGGAAGTGACAAAAAGGGAATAGTGTGGCGAGGGAACAAAGTTGTAAGAGAGCCTGGAGACATCACCCCACACAAAGTTCCCAGGTCAACCTGAATCAAGCCCAGATCAGCTTCGGGTTAAGGCTGCAGTGAGTGCATATGTAGTGGAATTCTTTAAAAAATACTTGGTTTTGACTCAGGTAGATGTAACCTAATACCCCCCCATAGCTCAGCTCTCTGGAGGGAATTTGAAATTTTGGTACAGTGATGTCTCCAGGCCCTTTCACCTCACTTTTTTCATGATCTCAATTTGGGTCAGACTTGCCATTTCGGTTAGTATAAAATCACGTGAGATCAAAGGGCCAAGGTACGAGGCCAATATATAAGTACTTATAATTATCATTTGACAATGCTGATCCGCCGTGTCTAGAACATCGCCAGACTCAGAACATACGTGTCTAGGGTCGTGGTTCACACTTGGTGTTGAAGAGTGTTTTAGATCTATTCCTTGGGTGGGGTTTATTAGGCACAAGACCTAGCAGTAACGGGTAATTCCGATTTGAGGTTTCAACGTTTCAAACAATTTCAGGGCGGTATAAAATCCATCTTGCTTCTTCGAGGGTAGATAACTATATTATTACCACAGTAAGCAAGATAGGCCCGCGCCCCCATATCGTATCAATAAGTATCACTCTAATTCTCACTTCTTATCATGGTGAAAATAAAGCTCTCTGGAAAGCTTGCCGCTGGGTAACACCATGCACTCCCTTGTCCTTTATGAATTACATTCACACCAAACTGGAACCAACGCCGTGGAAGTTGACAAGTCGTACTTTAATAGAGTATATGCATGCAACCGGGGCAGCCTTGGTTATATCCCTGTAAGGTAAATGTATTTTCCCAACCTTCCATGCACAGAGGTCGGCGGCCTGCGTCGGAAAACTGCATTCAGCGCCGATAGTCTTCGCCCGAAGGTCGGAGGAGGAGGCGGATATCTCTCATCGGCGAGTCCGTACATTTGCTGTCGTGTAGTCCGTCAACCTAGTTCGGGTAAATGAGAAAATCCTAGTTGCGTTTGTACTAGAAGTTGTACATAGAATTAATTATCGTATGGCTACTTTATCTCTTGACATGGGGACAACGTCGGTAGTTGGTACCATGTCTGCGTGACATCACCATCCACATTGCAGAAGAAGTGACAGCTAGATTATAACAAGCAATTGCTCGCGGCGTTAGGGAAAGAAAGAGGTAAGGATCGATTGTGGAACACAAAGTCCCATCTACTCAACCCAATCATCCCGATCTAATCAAGATGATCTTATCTTAGTTTATCCGAGACTACTAACCGAGGTTGAGACGGGCCCAGACGTAGAGCCTTAGAAGTTGAGCGTGTCGGGAAGGCCAATATCGATTTTTGGGAGATATATAAAAGAGAACCAGAGGGACAGCCAACATACTCACCCGGCTACCGATCCACCCACGTATATTGATTCATTAAATAGAGTTTTTCACTATCGTAACACTAACTTCGTCTTCCGTGACAGCAAAGTTCGGGTGGACCCGTCTAGGATGGAGCCCTAATCAAACGCCTTAAGTATGATCTCTAAACCAACTAAACTGGTGTCATGGGTAATCCTAATTCAAGCTCAGTCACAGGGAAAGAAAGTGACGTACAACCCTCAGTCTACCAGGGACACTCCACCTTGTCCTCCATTCCCCAACTACGCTCCCAGACCCGTGATTGCACGATCAAGTTCTAAGTCTCCCAACAAACAAGAGCCTATGCCTTGCTTAGCTGGTGCATACTTCATGATGCTATAAATGCCAAGTTTTATAAGCCCGAAGGTTCAAAACATCTAGTGCTCGTTCTTTTGCTCTCTTCCACTCGCTCAGACATGCAGAGGGTGGAATTTTCTCCCTTGTCATCATTGCCGCCAGATTTGCTTGGTCCAGAAGATGCGAATACAACTAGAAGCCCTGTTTTGCGTGATCAGAGTTTGATTTTCCGATAAACAAGAACTAATGTCAGACAGTGCATGGTGCTGTAAACGCCAAAGTTCAAAACCTGTAGCACTCATTCTATCGTTCTGTTTTGTCTGTCGTGTACTCGTTCCCCTGAGTATGCTATAGAGTGCAATCGGAAGCAAACAAGTAGAGGGGCAAACCGTCGGGAGGAGGGAAGTTTTCCCGGACATTTCGCTCTCTCACAAGAAACCAAACTTGTAAAGCCACAAGTATCTCTTTAGCCCCTACCGGAAAAATATCTTTATTCTTTTCCTAGCTATGGAGGATATGCGGTGATAGCTCAAATGCTTCCTCTGTAATTAACTGAGACGTAATTCGGCTGATAACGGGCTGATAACGATATTCAATGGAGTCCCTCTGCGGATAAGACAAAAGAAGAATTGAGGTATTAAAAACACTGAAATCACTCTAACATATCCTTCAAAGTACTACATGACTCACTCAAACTCTTTTATGGCCTCAAAGGTGCTTTCCGAAAACAAAAAATGACGAAGTCTGCAGAGATTAAAGTTGTGGATGAGTTAGCACAGGAATCTATTCAGATGCGGAAGCAGGAAATTGGCAAAATCTAGGTTAGAACTGAGGTAGTGTTTATAAGACTGCCAAAATTGCTGCCGCCAAACGCAGATCCGGATATCCACTGCATCGTGAACTGCAGTGTTTACAGCATCATGTTTAGCCAGCTAGGCTAAGCTATCTGTTGCTTTACCTGTTCCGACACCTTGGTATACTTACCACGTATGGAACTGTTCGCGAAGTATCTCCGTTGATGAGTTAAGTGGAGTGAAAAATAAGGCCAAACAATGAGCACTGCAGGTTTCAACCCCGGAGCCAGCGATTGTAGCGCCATGAGGTTTCGAACCCCGATGTTTAGAGCACCTGGTGTTTTCATCACCATGTTCAGCCAGCGAGGCCAAGCAATCAGCTCTTCGTTATTGGATGATTTTGCGAGATTCTGGCTCACTGTACTGTGCTGTATACGCTTTGGCTGAATTGAGACACAAGGAAACCAAGACAACTATACAGACTAAGTTATTTATATCAGTGTATTCGATGATCTACTCAGCGCTTCTAAGCCTTTGTGCGGACTGCCCAATGCAAATGAAGTCCGGTCCTGCCGCCCAGGAACTAAGCTCTGAGCTTTGTAAACGAATTGGCTCTAACAAGTGTGGATTTTGATACCTATATAGCACACTGGCCTATGTAAGCTTATAAACTCGAGCAGTTAGAAAGACAAGAAGAGCAAAATAGTGATTGATCTGTTCAGGTTTTGAATATGTGTAATGGTGTTTAAAGCGCCTGACGTTCTAGCGCCATACCCTGTCGGCTGAGCTGCATCATCAGCTATTGCTTATCGGTCAATATTTTGATAACTTAGCTTGCAGTGCCTCCGCTCATAGAATTCTGCCTTGCGCATTGGGCGCGGGTATGAAGTTTAACACTTATAGCTACTCACACAAGATAGCAAGGGCGGACAACCAGCCCTGATTATTTGTCGTGCCCGTCACCACCTATGGAGCATTTTACTTGCTGTTGGTATATAGGTACGAATCATCTGCCATCGGTCAGAATTTGTACTTTGTGTACGGTATATCAACACAATATGTGTCGCATCTCGAAGAAGCGGCGAGGCCACATGATGTCACTCATTCAACGGTGGGAGTCGGCGACATGAGTCTCAAGGGTATATTTGATTCCTCCTATTTGCGGGATCAATACCTGTAACCTCTAATTACTTGATTTGTTTGACCCGCAGGCGGGCACAGGATTGTTGAGGCACAATAAGACTCAGCTCCCAAGGTTATTATACAGGATATCATGTAATATCAGAATACCATAGGCTTTCGCCTCTCTTAACCTACTACATGAGCTGAGAGTGGCTTTAGTTTTGCTAAATGCGGCCTTCCAAGACTAGATATCTTCAGCTCCCAATGTCACCGTGTTGGTCTTGGGATACTGCAGCAGTATGCGGTGTAACGGTGCACAGCCCCCGCACTGTACTAATCAAGACATCTAAGCCACTGCGTTTGGCGGCAGGAGGTTGAGACAGTGACGACATACGATGACTCGTAACTGCTTCCAGATGAACATATAAAATTCCTAAACCACCACCTCCTTCCACCTCCCTCAATTCACATTGTCACCACCCCTCACTTCCACCATGTCCGACGACAAAATCCACCACCAATCCTACACCATCGACGACCTTGCGGCGCGCACCGTAACAATCTACCCCACGCGCGCCGCCATCGTCCGCGACCTCGAGAATGTCGACATCAAGGTACCTCTCCCCCTCCCCCACCCCCTCCCCTACTAACTCCTCCAGCCCGGCCGCACCGAAATAACCATCAACAACCTCACCCCTCTCGCGGACGAACACAGCATCAAAGTCGAGGGCCATGGCACCAGCGCAATAGTAACGGACATGACCGTAGATCTCGTCCCGAACCGCTCCGTTCCATCTTCCTCCGACGTATCCTCAGAAGACGAATCCTCCTCCGAAGACGAAGAAACGCTCAAACCCACCGAGCTCACAGCCGCAACCGCAACCGTGAAGCAACTTGAGTCAAAAGTCGCCGACCTTTCGCACGCACAAGACTCACTGGTCGCCAGGACCGAATATCTCAAGAAATCGATGGACCATTATTGCGACAACGCCGTCGGCTTCCCCGATCTCAAGGCCTACGCCGAGACCCGCGAAGAGCTGTTTATAGAGCTGAAGCGGGTACGCGCGGACCTGGAGGCGGAGCAGACGCGGCTTGCGGCCGCAAAAAAGACAGAGGGGAAGCTGAAACGGGCGTTTGATCGTGCGCGCCGCGCACCCAGGGAAGCGAGGCGACAGCGGAGATTGGCAAGGGCAGATAGGAAGGCGGAGAAGGCGGATCAGAAGCTGGAGGTGCCTAATCGGGTATATCGAGTGCGGATCACGATCGAGCACGGCAGCCTACCGCCCGAGACGCAATCGGTGGTTTCCGACGTTGCACACGGGAAGCCAAAGGCCCCAACGCAAGACGCGGAGGATGAGGAGCAGTTGAAGAGGAAGGGCCCGTATCTGAGGATCTCGTATATCGCCGGCGGCGCGTCATGGACCCCCCACTACGATCTCCGCCTCGACACCACCGAGCAATCGGGTGCGCTGACGTATCGCGCAAATTTCACGAATCGAACCGGAGAAACGTGGAGGGATGCAAAGGTCACGTTGTCGACGAGCCAGAATACGTTTAGCGGCCTGGAGGATAAGGTGCCCTGGATGGCGTCGTGGAACGTCTCCTTGACTGCGTCCACGTATAACCATCAAGATGGAGGCCTGTTTTCACCGATGGAACGGCAGCTGCGAGAGGTACCGAAGGCAGCAGCGGTCGAACAGCAGGCGAAGCACGGGACATGGACAGCTCACCAGTATCGTGCTGTGCCCGCCGCACCGTTAGCTATATCTGGATCCAGGCGACGAGATAGCATGAGCCGATCGCGATCAGTTTCCTCCGGCTTCTTCGGAGGAGAATCCAAAAAAAAGAGATCTAGCGAAGCAACTCTATACGAAGTACAATCTGACCAGGGCTCAGACAGCGAAGAAAACCTCGACTTCATGCTCAAAGACGACGGCAATTTCCCCGGGGAACCCGAGCGATCAAACTCACAATCCGCTGCCTCCGAAGTCCGCCACCGTCTCCGCGTCGCAACCGCAAACACCGAAAGCCACGGCATGACAACAACCTACGACCTCCCCGGTACTCGCACGATCACCTCCTCCAAACTCGTCCGGCGCCATGTAATCACCGAAGTCTCTCTCCCCAATGTCGAGTTCTCGCACATCTGCGTTCCAAAGCTGCGGGCCGCCGTCTTCCTCAAAGCACGCATCCACAACAAATCCGCCGTTACCTTCCTCCAGGGGAAAGCGGGACTGACACTCGATGGCTCGTTCCTCGGTAGCACAACGATCCCGCTGTGTGTGCCGGGGAACCACATCGACATCGGCCTTGGCGTCGACGAGAGTATCCAAGTTTCGTACACGCGGCCGAGTAAGAAGTCGAGTTCCCAGGGCCTGATGATGATGAAGGAGTCTGTCGTAAATTACTACCGCAGCATCCGCATCCGTAATGTTCGCTCTGGCCCTGTGAGGCTTCTAGTACTCGATCAGGTCCCTGTGAGCGATGACGAGAGACTCAGGATCGGGATACTCCAGCCCCGCGGATTGCGCGTTGAGAATGATTCTGTTGCGGTGAAGGGGGAGGGCGGGAAGCTGGGTACTGCGACGCTTCGGAAGAATGGTGAGATCTGGTGGGAGCTGAATATGCTGAACGGCGGAGACTGTGTTCTGCCGGTAGAGTATGAGGCGAGAATGCCGCAGGGAGTTGCGGTGAAGGTTAAGTGATTCTATGATTGAATGAGCTTATGACATAATTGCGTGGTGTAATATTGGGGGTTAATTTTGTGGATTCTTTTTTTTTACGGATGGTTTTCTTCTTCCAGTCTTGCACATATAATACAGCCCAGTTTGTATCACTACGGTGTGTAGCGGGCCCCCAGAGCTCGGAGTACATATGGGGCCGCCGAAAATGCCAACACTGCCCGCTCTCTTGGGTAGTAAATTCCGTGGTGGGAACTATTGTGAAGTCTCCACACAACCGTAACCTCCGACCATATGTGATATTAGTGGAGAGTACAGTACAACGATAAGGTTTGGTAATATATCCCAGATCTCTCAGCCCGAACCTCCATTAATATGGCCCAGGCTTGCCCACGGGAATTTATTCTATACTCCAGATACCTTATCTACTGCTAAAAATAAGTGCAAAGGTTTTGTGTTGTACCCTCGTATCATTGCAGTTGCTGGCACAAGTCCGCCTGCGTTTTTTCCATCAGCCACCATAGCCACACTAAGGTTTCAAAGTTTTATTCCTGATAAGCGAGAGATCTCTGCGGATCAGCGGTGCGCGGGTGGGGAATCAGGGGAAAATAAAAAGGAATCGTGCATCATCTGAAGTTTCCAGTCATCCAGTGGGGGGAGTGTTACGTACTCAGTACTGGGATTTGTAGAAGCACAGCACAGCGCCCCCCTCGTAGAGGGTAGGTTATCTTCACATATCTATTGTATTGACAAATCAAGCACTGCCAGAACCGAAGTATGCAGGATACATACCATGGGCATGTCCCTAGACCGTTCCTACACAAGATCGGCACTAGGTATTTACCGAATTTAGCAATTGAGGTACGTCAGTCAATACGGACTTCCACCTGTGCTTTTTTTTCATAACTGTGGATAGTGAAGGGGTTGTTAACATATTGCTTCTCTACACCCCGGTACCGAGTGCGCCATGTACACATGAGGGCACCTGCATTGTTTTGCTATGAAAACGGAACCACTGAAGTACCGGTATCAGACTGGTACAACATCGCCAAAGCCCATGTCGTAGCACAAACGGCGATCATAGTTCTTTGGTTTATATACAACAAGCTTTCTTTCCTTGTACCGCGCATAAAAAAAAGCAGACCCGAGAATCTATAGGGGGGAGAAAAAAAAATACAACACCAACAACACCTAGGTATTTGCGCCGATAGAAAAAGGGATATGGATACTTGAAGGGAATAAATGAAAGTTAGAAAGGAAAACACCAGTCCACCAGGGAGGTTATGAATAGAAATGGCTTTGGGGGCGGGGGCTGGGCTGTCGATAAGGATTCGGATTCAGTTGAGGCGTACTGGGGTTGAACTGTCGATATGGATTTGGGTTCAGCGGATGATTGAACTGTCGGTGGTGATACGGATTCGAGTTCGGTTCTCTGTGGTGGCAATCGGTACACTGGTGGCTGTGTATTGGGGGTGGATGATGTTCAAGGTGTCGATTATCACTGCCACCGCCCTGCCAGTATTCCGGCAGCATTGTTGGAGCAGCATCATCTTCTGGTTCCTCACCGCCCTGGAAATATTTCCCCAATAATTTCTTAGTAGTAGCTGCCTGGCTCCTTCCTCTTTCCTCCTCCAGCTCCACCTTCTCCTTCTCCCGCTTCCGCTTCTTAGTCCGCTTCCTCACCCTCTCGTTTTCGCCGCCCTTACGCAGCATCCGTTCGCTGCGGCGCTGTCTTGCGACGCGATAGACTTTTGACATCCCGGCGTGGCGCTGGGTACGTAGCGTGGTTGAAGTCGAGAAGTCTACAAGGAGCTCCTCCTCCTCCTCATCGTTGTCGTCGACTTGGATGCTCTCGAGGCGGAGAGAGAGGTGGTCGCCGTCATCGAAGGGGAATTCGTGAACGTATGTGTAGTAATGCGTGTATGGTTCTATAGTTGTGGTGGTAGTGGGTTCTATGGTGGTGGTGGAGAATTCTGTGGTGGATGGTGTGTTGTCGGTCTCTACTTTGAGGTCAGGCATGAGGCTGCTTGCTTGCTGTTCATCCAGCTGCCCAGAATCCTCCCTCCCCAAGACGCGTGGGGTTCCTCTCGAGGGCTTAAAATCTTGATGTGAAACGAGCGTGCGAAGTGAACATTGGCATCAGCATTAGCATTTGTCGGGGTCGAAAGTCCCAAAGCACGCGCGGGAACAGGAGTCGTTTAAAGGAAGGAAGGGAAGGGAAGAGGTGATTCAGCTGGCTGGTGTGGTAGAAAACATCCCGAGGAGCTGGGTTGGTAGCCTGTACCAATTGAGTTTAGGTCGTGGGTGGCTACCGGTAGGTAGTCTATCTACCCGCACCCCTGAAGAAAAATCTGGTGAGTTGTGCTTTATCCGGGATGCCGGGGTTGCTGTGATTACAAGTCGGGTGTGGTTTGGATTAGGTGCGTTTCAGTTAATCGGCCCGCGAAGGACGAATGCTGATCGAATCGATAACGGCTTGGAAGAGATCTTCTGGTAGCGAGTTCATCTGTGGAGCTCGAGGTCCTGCCTTTTCTCCTGGCTCCCTCCTCCCCCTCTTTGGTGGGATATTACCGAAATCTAGCGAAAAACCAGTGATATGCATAGCACAACCGACCATCGCATGAGAACCACCGATCGGGATGCCGGTATCTACCCGGTGGTTACACTACTTGCACGTACTCGGGAATACTCTCTTCTCTAACCGGGACTTCGGGATAGCATATGATTGGTGTTCGCTAGGAGCAGTAGGTGACAAATGGGCTTCTGCGGTGCTTTCCGCTTCTGTAACTTGTCTCCGAGCGAATAGTGCACGGTCCCATGGTTCAGTTCGAGATTTTGGTTAGCGCTGATTGCGGGGTTTATGAGGTGGACGGTGGTTGTTTTCGATATTGCATGCATTGGATTTTGTTGGCCAGTGGCGCTCTGAAGGAAACGAGGGTGGGCCACGTTTGCCGGGCAGGGCTTCCAGCGCGACGAATTCAACAGTCTGGGCAGGAAACTAAATGTGCATACATGAAACATGAGGCGCTCGGCCTAGCCGAGTACTCCTCATACCGCCGCTGCCGCTGTTGTGCATTCCGAACCTGGTGGTCGGGATCTCGTTATCGCTTGAGTGGGGTCAGTCAGTAGTGGATTCCTCAGCTCTAGCGCTTTCTAAGAAGGGGTCCTTTCATCGTGAGCCACATTCATTTAGCAGAAAAAGCAACTATTAACACATGGCTAGATTTATGCCGAGGGAAACCCTTCTAGGTAAGTTGGTACTGTACTATGTAAATCGCCGAGTACTAATGATTTTCATCGTAAACGAGGTATCCACCCGGAATATTCTAGCGACTATCATACACTTTCTAAGATGCGATCTTGTAAAGTATGAAGAGGTATCCACATGTAATATATGTGTTGGCAGGAAGTTTACTCTCTAGCCAACAGCGTCTAGCGCTCGCGCGCGAGTGGACATAACACCAACTAGCGCTTGCGAGATGAGAAGAAATAACAAATAGCATATCTCCAAGTTTTTTTCTTGCTACTCAAGACTGGACGTGCATACCGACCCCATCAGTTTGTTCATATTCCCAAAGCCCCGGAACTCGGCAGCCTGGCTAATGACGCAGCAAGCTCATAAAAAGCTCAAGTATTCTATTATACCTATATCAAAGGACCTAAACGTGGTTCATTGCCTGCATACCACGTTTCCAGAGACCATTTCGAATGTAGCGTACGCGTATAATCTTCCTGAGAAACAATTCTCCATCCGACGGTCGAATAAAAGAAGCGAAGGGAGAGGGTCATACGTACCCGTTATACCTCGTAGGCTTTTCGATGAAGTCATGATCAACTCTACCGGCCCCATACATATGTACCTTGTCTACCATCCTTATTCTCGGAACAGGGAATATGTACTCAGTGGCTTCCGACTGGCTGACGGTGGTTCGCATGTCCTAGTCCCAGTGCCGAAACAAGCCACACTTAGGCTTGGTTCTGGTTGGACTCTACATAATAGTGCCCTCCGCCTATGACAGTCTACCTCTACCCACCCAAAATGGTGGAGGTAGTGGTAACAAGTACTAAATCCGAATGTGATTGGATAGCTAAACGTGACCGCGTACCTCAGTGTAGCCTTAATACCAGACAAGTGAAGTGGGTCGCGGAGCGGGTACGCGGCTAGCTTCCTGATCAGTGTTTGAGGGGAGTAGTCTCAGATGTACGGTGGAGCTGGTGGGGCTTTCATCATGTCTTTGATACTCAGAATCAGGGGTGAGACTGAGAGCAGTGTCTATATCACCAGCCCAGGGATAATAGCAGTTCTCCAAGATTTTGCCTGATCAATTTGTGCCCAACAGTCCAGTGTTCGAGAACTATGTTCAAGAACTATCAGTATGTTTGAAGTCGTTGGGTAAGTTTTTCCAAATCTCTGGAACCCGACAAAGTTAGACTGTCGGCATGTCTCGGCGAACCCGTGTAAGCTTAAATGCTCTGATATACCTGTGTGTGGGGCATGTAGATACTTTAGGGAGTCGATCACACTCATGTCAGGGTCACCGAGGACAAGTAGCCTCATATAAGGCTGACTCACATATATGGAGACCTATAGTTAAGGTACGTTCACGGATGAAAAGGCATGAGCAAGTGCAAAACCTGGCGGCGGATAGACCTAAGCGTCACAGTTCTTCACCTGCGTACCCAGAATCATAAACGTTTATGCAGTATTACGTACCTAGGTACCTAGCGCACGAGGAATAGGAAAAAAGACTGGCGCCATCCGATAGTGCGGCGTAGGTTGGAGAGACCGAACTTGGACAAGGAAAGGGGGATATTAGTTGGTGAGAGATACGAAATGCTCCACTGAGACGCTATTTACCGAACTTGTGCTTTCTAGAGTCCTTCACAGGCGGGAAGGAGAGAGAGAAAAGATATCAAAGAACGTCGAATTGGTCTATTCATTCGGCCCGTATATTCTACCATGCTCCGGCCTAGGTCTTTGTACTCGGGCAGGAACATACATGAAGAAAGAGGTATTGTTAGGGTCGTCTTCGGACATTGGATCCGGAAACCTGTGAGTGAGACTTGGTGATATAGATAATTATCCACTTTAGTAATTGCATGCTTCCGGTACCCCTAAGGTGCCAATGCCGACGAAGCAAATTCGGACCTGTAACCACATAATAGTTCCTTTCGTCTGTGACAGCTACTTGCTACATGGAATCACCCATATAAAGGGGTGAGGGTGAATACCGCTACACTTTTGATGTGTAAATTTAATTGGCTGGTTGAACGTCGCTGCGGAGCGTATCTGGTACTTGATACCAGCCCAGTGGAATGGGTCGCGGAACGGAACGTTAACCCGATGGCGTGGCGGCAACATACTGAAACGAGAAGTATATAAGTATAACATTGGCATTGTGTACTCTAGTGATCATGATCGGCGGAGTAGTTTCAGATGTGCGGCGGATGGGGCTTATCTCATTTCTATAGGAGGTCTCCAATGTTCAGAGTCTCGGAAGGGGTGTTTGTTAGAGCGGTGAGCGGGAGACTGTTACTACGGGCAGCTTTAGGTCCAAAGAAACAATTCACACGTTTCCAGTGCATGAGTAATGTCTGAACTTTTTGATGCTTTTTCATCCACATGCCGCTGATATAGGGCGTCTAACAGCAGGCAGCACACTAGAGGGAAGCAACACCAACTTAGCTTGCGAGAATAACTTACTCTCTCTGCTCAATAATGGCATAGCTTGTTCGGTTTGTTCGACATTGATTCACCGGAACCGGACACCCCTGAAACTGTCTGGAACTCGGCATATTAAGGTAGAGCATGTCTTAGAAAGCCTTGGAAAGTCTACTATAAACCTAACTAATGTGTACCGGTATCGCATGTGGATACATTCACAGCGAAAAAGCACCACATTCATAAAACCTGACCACAGAAAGAACACGAGGGACCGAGTGTGAGTTCACCATCTGCGTTCCACACGATGGGCCCGAAATCCACAAACGTCAGACGCAGTATTATGTATTTAGCTTATAAGAGACGCCACCCAGTAGTGCATTGTCGGTGAAAACCCTCAAACCAGTTGGATATAGCAAGAGCCAGCAAGGAGATATCTACTCTAGTGAGTACGAGTGCCCCACTGAGACACTGTGGGACCTCTTCACAGACGGAACACCAGAGGAATACCAAAAGAAATCAAAGACCCCGGAAATCCGTTCCCTGTGTATATTGTACACCCTTGTACTCGGGAAGGAAATATATAAGATAGCTTATAATTAGCTTACCTATTTTCCTTTTGTTCTGTCGGTAAGGGGACATCTATTGCACTCCGTCACCGCTGTAGCCAAGAAAATAGCAATAAAAGAACGACAAAGGGGTTTGATCCCGATGTTTTCAACACCTGGTGGTTATGGCACTGTGCTCTACTGATCTGCACAAGAGACTAGTCTTTGTATATACCATTATTTAGCCGTTATCATATCGGGGAGGTTACCCTGTACACCAATGATAACAGATATTTACGAAGACCCAGAGGATACGCGTCATCACCTGCGTCCTATGAACTATGTTCAACGGGTCGCAGAAGTATTCGAGCTATCACCATAATATGCTTGATCCGCAATCAGCAGAACAATAATAAAGGAGCACAGCAGGTTTTGAACCTGTGTTTATAGCACCATGCTCTACCAACTACTCCAGGCTAAGCGATCAGTTATTTACTGGAAGATATGAACATTTATCACGTACACTATCTAGCTCGGGCAAACAGCTAACGAGGTCGCCGGGAAAGTGATCTTTACCGTGACTTCCTGATTTCGGGGTATGGACTAAAACCCATCTAGAGTACATAAATGGTATATGGCGTCTATCACTGCTCAATCTTCATTCTTACGAGGAAACCGCTCTTAGCGAAGCGTACAACAGACTCTTAGCTATTGCCGGCGGGCGAAGCTGAAGCAACCTAGGTACTTGTTAGTATGAGGTGAGGTTGGACCGACCATTGACAGTATAAACTGTAGTGAATTATATGCAGGTCTTCAGCACTTAAGTATTACTAGTGGAGGGGATAGATTAATTCGTATCAACCTCAAGTCAAACGGTCGGAAGTTAAGCTATATAAATTAAGGCATTCTATCTTTTACTATCTATAATCCGTATGCGGCCTTAGCTTCTTAGTCCGCTAGTTCCTGCCTCGTCATTCATTCCTCTACTAACTGCTCGGACATCTACTCTACTCCTCTGCCATCTACTGCTGACCCACCGCTCACAGACACTTGCTCTCCACAGTTCAGGCCGCTGTCCCACTGCCATCTAAGCTCTGGACTAACCTAAACGCTGTTGGCAGTCGGTCGAGGTGTTTCTATCGTCGTTGTTATTGCCATCGCGCCGTGAGCGACCGTTCTCCGCCGGATTCGACCCGAGCATTGCAAGTGTAGCATCGTTGCACCCGTCAAAGAACTCGCATTCATATATCGACCTGATGATTCTCGGAAAAGCCCCATAACTCCCACACATTAGACGGAAATAGTTCTATCTGGCGATGTCTATTCACTCTAGAATAACGTGGATAGAACGTGCTGGAATAGATTTTGGGATATAGCTTTGAATTTTAGGGACGGGGTTCTTCGCATTAAACTTTGTTTTAATTAATCCATTCTACCAAGAGAATTAGGTCCAGGAAAGCGGATCGGCCTGAGGCCACTGGTGAACAAAGATTCTTCGTTCCGTCGTTCCGTGGACGTCGTTACAGCTTCTCCCTAGTTGACTTGTGAATAAGGCGTGCGCCTTATTCGGGTTCTACGGTAGTCAATTCCAATAGGGCTCTCTGAAAATTCCGGCGCTCGTGTGCTACGCGTCCATGCGCCGCCACCCCATCCATTGCCAAAAAGCATTGCCGTCTTCCCTACTACAATGGCTCCACGATTTACAAGGAGGTTGACGACACGTTGGTGGCCGTGATAAGTCGCCACTTCGACAGCGGCGCCGTATAACCCAGGTTCGGCGTCAAGATCTGCTCCTGCATCAATGAGCAGCCGCACCACCTCTTCACTTCCTGCGCCAGCCGCTGCTGCCTCGAGAACATTTCCGTATTCCGAGCTAACGGCATTGATTTCGGCACCACGTTCCAAGAGCACACGGACGATAGACATATGGCCTAGATAAGCTGCAAGGTTGAGAACGTTTCCATGCTCCCCACCGGTTTCGTTGATATCAGTTACGGGACCGTTCTCTAAAAATAGTCGGAGCGCTTGCTCGTTTCCAAGTGCAGCAAGTGACAGGAGAACGGTAAACGATTTTGGGTCATTTGTGGCTGCAGTATGTACCAAGGCCAATACAACGTCTACCTTTCGTGCTTGCGCAGCAGTGATGATTAAACCCTCGTCGAACGCTATCGGCAAGTCTTCGTCATGTATCATCGATGACTTTCTGTCAACCCAGATTGAACAACCAACGGGTATGTGTCGCTTTGAAAAAGAATGTCGAAATATGCACCGCATATGCCTGAACGACGGCTCGTTCATGTTAACGAATAGCTTATGATACAATTCCATAGCTATACGACCACTCTCGACGTCGATGCCAGTTCTGTCCATGTGCCATGGTAGATATTCCAGCGCATAGCGAAAGAACCGTTTTTCACCGAGGTAGGTAACAAATGCTTCGATATCAGCGTCGCACCAACCATTGATATCTGCGTCATTATCCAGAAAGCCTGCATGCGGGGCCGTTTTGATGAGTTTTTCTACAATAAGCTGAAGGTAACGAAGGCAAATGATTGCTAGGACTCCATGGCAGGCCCGATCTCGAAGATTGAATCTCTTGGTCTCTTTCATATAGCCATTAGGCCGTAACAAGAATTCGCGTGCGCTGTGATGCATTAACTGCACAATTCCGATATCGTGCTCGTCCGAATCGGCCACCGCATGCACCAAGGAGTGAGGGAAAAGCTCGTCAACTTTTACGTGATAACTCGTTTCTATGAGATTCCTACCGCGACACAAAACCGGTCTTTTGATGGTGGGTCGAATAAGTTATCCTCCAGGTCCTCTTCGGTAAACACATGTGGGGAATAATTGGCTGGAACTGCCATCGCTTGGCTAAATTCCGCCACGGTGAGCGGTCGTGCAGCAAAAAGAACCAGCTGAAACATCTTTTCGCTCTTCTGGATCTCGCCATCGTCCTCTTCCGCCAGCAGCTCCCTGATGATTCGCTCGTAAACACCGTAAAGCTCGAAAGGCAAACTCTCTAGTGTTTGGCGAATCTCGCGTCTTGAAAGGCCTCTTCGTGCTTTCTCAGCAAGTTCTTGAACCACAAAATGCGTCCATAGGAACACACCCTGCGAATTTTCTACAATGTACTCTTTCGCATTGAGATACTCCTGCTCCTCGAAATGTAGGTCGTCGTAGACATCTTTCAAGTAGTAGGAGACAAAAGCACCAATATCATCTCTATTCTCATCCTGGAGCCTAATAAGGTGACAGTCTCGCAATATGTCCTCGACCTCGACATTCGGGCGACTCGCCATCAATACTTTGGTGACAACCACGGGCCCCTTGGTGGATGATATTTGCCGGAAGATATCTAGAATCGATCGCCTGCCCTCTTCGTTGGACTCATCCAGTGCGTCAATGATTATATAAAGATGGACGGTCGTCTTAATGATCATCTGGTGAGTCACCAACGACAAAAGAATTCTTTTGAGAGATGCTTCAGGCCATTTAAAGCTAGCACCGTGTTGTCGTCTCAGTAATCGATATTCGTCCAGAAAACATTCGAAAAACGAGCCAGCTTGGTCCAAGATTTGGTATAGAAGTGATTGGAGCATCACGGTATGACTTTTTCCAAGTTCACCACCCCTGTGGCTATAAAAGAAATCCGCAACAATGCAAAAAGTCGAGCTGGTGCTGGGAATGATATGCTCTCGAAAATACTTGACAAGTGTGGATTTACCACTTGCTGGTTTACCTTGGACCCATAGCATGCTTGAATGATGGTGCCTGATCCATTTGCAATACTCCGGGTGAACCCGCAGCCATTGCAGCGATCCGGCATGAGCATCCGCTACTAATGTACGACGATCAGTAACGCCGGTTACTTGCAGTGAGTTTAGACATTCTGAGACAGTCTATTAGTATTATTCATCTAGAGGCGTGTATGAATCAACGCACCTGTGCGCTCTTGGGCAAAGATCATGGGGGTGACTTCAACACCAGAATTCTCGATCGTCATCTCAATCCCAAGATCATATCGGCTGATGAGCAGCATCCTTGCAGCTTTAAATAGTGACTTCCCCTTCACCATGCGTTGGAATAGATTTAAGACGCTGGTCAAAAATTCTTTCCGTTCTTTCTGCCGGTTAACGCTTTCTAGGCCTTCAATGAATATCGTCAACTCCAGTCGGGAGAGTTGGTCCCGTGAATATTCGTGTATAGATTCCGCCAGAATATCAATATTCAAAGTAATCGGTTCTATATTGTATGGTGGATGGGAATTGCGATAGACAACTTCTTTGTAAAATTGCCGGCAAAATGCTGATGATACAGGCTCGCTGCATGACGCACAGGTAAATTCCATTATAATTCTAGTATCTCTGGCGCTCCGTGCAGCTAGACCTTTCTTTAAGTAATTTGATATGTGCCCTGTTCCGTTTCCCTGAGGGCCCGTTAGCCAAAGAATCTTGTCGGTCCGGAATATGGTAAAATTTTTTTTTTTAGGGTTGAATCTTGTTGGTACGTGGTGCACATCGACCTCACCGCCTACAGCCTCAGGCACATCTTCAAACGATGACACGCTCTCTGAAGCGGACAGCCATGTTTTAAACTCCTGACGACTGAAAAATTGAGTGTAGTCTGCTAGATGTATCGAACTGGAAGAAATGTTGGTACCCCATTGCTTAGTAACAACCTGCATATAAGTCTCAAATCCTTGAATTCCAATCTCTAGATCTTTTTTTTTTGTATTCGCGCCCACTATTGATCACAGAGAAGTCAGTAGCCGTCTGTGAAGAGAGCACAATGCCCTTAACCACAGGAATTGATTTACTATTTTATGTGCAAATTGCAAAGGGCATTCTACATACATTTCGCCATATTCAGAGGCACCACTTGGCATGCCCGCTCATAAATCTCTTTGATATTCCTCCCTACCGTCTCGTAGGCGGGGTCACCGGGTTCTTTACAGAATTTGCACAATTGGGAGTGATCGGCGTTGAGGTCTAACAGGATTTCATCTGGAGAGCCAAGTTTCGCAGATGTGCGATCCACAACCTGTAAGCAAATGAGGTCAGCTAAGAAGAAAGTATTGTCCCAGTGAGCTACGGATACTAACGAAAGCTGACGTCAAGCTGCGAGCCCACCCCCAGCTCTTCTTGAGAGGCGTTTTTTTGCTCTCGTAGAAAGTCAACACCTTGTAGTCATTCAACTGAGGTCGGAACTGATCTGTAGTTGCCTCGTTGAGAAACGATCCTTTGGAGAGAGCCTTAAGTAATGTGTTTTTCGTTTGTCCGGTAATCACACTGAGAACGCTGGCAATACGATCTGCATGTGTTGCACCGTTGCCGCCCTGGTGTGGTGTGCCAAAAAACACAAGTCCAAAGGTGGCCTTGCGAATCTCTTCGTATCGTTTTTCGTGGACCGCGTTTATCAAAGCCTGCCTGTCGAAACAAATTTCAGCGACGAAACCATTAGATGCCAGAAGATCTACTTTACGACCAGGCCACCAAGTGAATGTGCAACAAATATAATCGGTCGGCACTTCTATTCTTTGAAGTTAGCCATCTTGTCCGGAGTCACTGCTTTCTAGCACTAACGTCTTCCGACCTACAACCATAGAGCTTATCGAGGAGGGAAGTTGCATGATGGGCGATAGATACATTGGCAACATCCACCATCACACTGGAATTGTAAGAGAATAGCATGATTCGGGCGCTTGGTATCGACTTGAGAAGGCGATCCTGTGGCCAGAACGTCCCATCGTCATGTGTCCATGTGTTTCGTGCATGGTCTTTGACTCCATAGACGTTCAGCCCATGGACAAAGACGATACTGAAGATGTCATCGCGTTAGACGGGGCGAAATATGTGAGCTAACCGACTTACTCGATTTCGGAGGGGCTGGTACTCTTCCCGCTTGCTGGAACCGGATGGAGTATTTCCAGCGAAGACGCCTACGCAACATGTTAGCATCACGAATTATCGGTAAATCCCACAGGTGGAATCGGAATAATCATGGCGGATGGGCTTCAGACCATATTCTTGTCGTTGCGGTGACCTGGACAGGGCTCTGACAGTCGGGTAACGGTAAAAGTGGCAATGCAGGCGCCACTCTTTTTATGGCAGCTACTTTTTTATTGGCCTCGTACCCCCGGCCCTTGATCTCACGTGATTTCATACTAACCGAAATGGTGAGTCTGATCCAAATTGAGATCATGAAGAAAAGTGAGGTGAAAGGGCCTGGAGATATCACCCCACCAAAAATTCAAATTACCTCCAGAGAGCTGAGCTTTTGGGGGGTATTAGTTTACATCTACCTGAGTCAATGCCGAGTTTTTTTTAAAGAATTCCACCACATTTGCAGCTTTAATCCGAAGCTGATCCAGCTTGATCCGGGATGTTGCCAGCTTGATCTGGGATGTTGCCAGCTTGATTCGGATTGTTGCCAGCTTGACCCAGTCGCTCTTGTTCACTTTACACCATAAATTTTCCCCGACTTGCTTAGTGCCCCATATAAAGTTTATTTCTGTTCCTTAAACTCTTCTTTCCGTGCAACCCCAGCTCAAACGTGTGGTGTTGAAATATTAACCGGGTTGACCTGCGAACTTTGTGTGGAGCAAGGTCTCTCAACTTTCTTCCCTCGCCACACTATTCCCTTTTTGTCACTTCCATTTTCATCTTAGTGCAATTGAGTGCCTGATTCGAGGCCACTTTTTATGGTAGCTACTTTTTTATGGCAGCTACTTTGGGAGTTGACTCTACTTCAAGCCGCGCAGCGCTTACGTTGTCAACTGGTGCTTTTGGTCAAAATTCAATAGAAACCAAGCAAATGATGTTAATGAGCTGCTTCTATCTTTTGGGGGATCGAGTTCAGCATTGTTGCTGTTAGACGGATTAATTAGGTTGGTATAGATAGTTCGCGCGTTCCCCCGCTACTGTACCAAATTCAATTGCACCAACCATTTCCCGGTTGCTTCGGGTAGCTATTACTCAACATTCTCACCTGTCTAGGGATGAGGAGATAGTAAGAGAGACTGCGACTTGAACTTTTCCTTTTTTGATTGGATTTGGAGCAGTGGGGATATTAGGGAGATAGATGTCATGCCGCAAACGGGCGAATGCAAAATGATCACAAACAAACAAACTCTCACCTGTCTGGGAACCTGTCTGGGATTTTGATGGTCCTGACCACGGGTTTGGCATCGGCCATACACGGTCTGAAATAGGTAGGTCATCTGTTGAGTTGATTTGGTGGGCATCCTGTCTGCTTCAATTAGTGTCATTAACCCATCTCATCCCTGGCTTATAGACTTGCTATTATTCCACCCTGCAAGTTCTCCATATCACCAGCACCATAAAGGTCCGATTCCTCGGTACCATGGTTTTATAAACACCAGTATCCCAAAGACTCTGTGGTCTCACCCAGATGGATATTCCTTAACAAGACACCAAGTTTCCACTCGTGATGACCTGTGACACTTATCATGAGAATACTCGGTACTCTTGGGCTCGGAGAAACAACATGTGCACTTTTGAAGTTCCTTTCCTCTGTCCAAATGCAAGGGGATACATAGCGGTATCTTATGCTATTGTCCAGTTGTAATACCCAACACAATTCATATCACTGAAGGCGTTTGGGTGTAGACGTGCTGAGCCTCTAATCTCGAAACT
>Ga0307515_10004607_pt1 | contig 28353 bp, 5 predicted proteins | sample 17_EM_MG_FD_194513 | JGI IMG/M metagenome (GOLD analysis project Ga0307515, IMG submission 194513) | Populus trichocarpa ectomycorrhiza microbial communities from riparian zone in the Pacific Northwest, United States - 17_EM | ecosystem: Host-associated > Plants > Roots > Unclassified | place... | reverse complement strand
TTATATATAAACTATATAACTAGTAACAATAATACCTAATTATTCTATACATAATTAATATAGTGCCTTAGATACTGCTCTAGTGTCTAATTTAGTCTTTCCGTTTAACCGTTTATCTGCGGATAATATACGGTAGAAGTTACTGCTTAAACTCCTTACTCCGCTAAGAATACCTCCTAGAATACTACTACAAATCTTAGATCTCTATCCAATATAATCTTACTTAGTACTCTATATCTTATAAACACTTCTTTAATATAGATTCTAGCGACATCTTCTGCTAATATCTCTTCTATATACGCTATAAAGTATCCCTACTTTATAAGCTTATCTATTATCACTAAAATCGCATTATAATCTTATCTAGTAATAGAATCTCTTAATTTTAGCAACTTAATAATAAAGTCCCATAATATAACCTCCTATAGTCTCTCTAGTATTTTAATAGGTTATAGCCCTCTATATAGCTTATACCTTATTAATTTATTTCTCTAACAATCTAGATACTCCTTAGTAACCTTTCTAGCTATCCTTTAGATTCCGTTAATAATATACTCCTCTTAAAGTCTTAACACTAAGCCTATGGCCCCATTATATCCTTAAGTCAATCCCCTATAGAAATCTTCCACAAATTGCTCTGCTATGCTTTTTAGAATATACTTTACTTCTTAGTTTTCGTATATATCTATTTATAGATCTTCTAGCTATGCTTTTAAAATTCTCTATACCTAAAAGCTTTCCGGTAACTTATAAATCCTCTCTAATTCTTCCTAAGTTGCTGCGATTTTTAGATAATTATACCTAATCAACCCATCTATATCTTTTTACAGTAAAGCCCCTAATGGCTTCTTATTATTTTATAGTTCAGCCTTTTAACTTAGCGCGTCGGCCCACATATTGTCTATACCCTTAGTATACTAAATCTTAAAATAGTATTCCGCAAGCATCTCTACCCATCTAACCTATCTTTAGTTAAGTTCCTTTATTATTAGGAATCCTATTAGGTTCTTATAGTCCGTCTTAACTATAAATAGTTTTTCCGTACCTTACAAGAATGCTCTCTATTCTTTTAATGCTATAACTATACCTAATAACTCCTTATTATAGATATTATAGTTTAGTTCCGGTAGTGTTATCTTCCTACTATAGTATGCCACTGGGTGCTATCTATCTAGATGCTTTTATATAAAGCATACCCCTAGTATAAAGTCTAATACATTTATCTCTATAACCGTCTCTAGACCTAGTTAATAGATCTTAAAAACTGGCTCCTAGGTAAACAACTCTTTAACTTTCTTAAACAGTTCTTATTATTCCTTTCCCTATACCCATAGTTCTTCTTTCTTTATTAACCGCGTAAATGGTTTAATATCCTTTAACTATTATGCTATAAACCTTCTATAGTAATTGCAAAACCCTAGGAACAATCTTAACTATATAACGTTCTCTAGTTCCTACCAATTTACTATAGCCTTAATCTTCTTTAAATCTATACTAAGTTAGCCTGGTTTAATAATAAATCTAACAAAATCGGTCTTCCTAGTAAAGAACTCGCATTTCTTAATTGCTACTAGCATCTATTCTTCCTATAATCTCCTTAAAAACCATTTAACATATTCTCCATATTCTTCCTTAGTTATTAAGTAGATAATAATATCGTTAAGATATACCATAACAAATTTATCTAAGTATTCTCCTAATACATTATTAATTTACTTCTAAAACGTTGCTAGTATATTTATAAGTCCAAATTACATAACTAATAGTTTATACAGTCCTTCCTTTAATCTAAAGGCTGCCTTCTATTTATTGCCTTCCTTAATTCTAATCTAATAGTACGCCTATTTTAGATCTATCTTCGTAAAGATTTACGTATTACCTATCCTATCTTAGATCTCGCTAATTAAGGGTAAAGAATACCTATCCTTTCTGGTAATGCTGTTTAACTATCTATAGTCAATACACAGCCTTAGCTTGCTATTTTTCTTTAGTATAAACAGTACTAGATAACCCGCTAATAATTACAATGGTTTAATATATCCCTTTTATAAGTTTTCCTAGATAAACTCTTTTAATACTCTACCTTCTTCTTTAGTAAGCTTATAGATTAGAAAAAACCTTAGACTTATTCCTGGTTCCAATTCTATCTTATAGTCCTATACTACGTACTTTAACAGCTTTTCACTTTCTAGTAACCATAGTTTCTTGCCGTACTTATGGTATCTCTTTAGTATATAGCTTAACCCTTTTTCTATTTCCTTATAGGTCGCTTCTACTTAGTACTATACCATCTTAACTTATTATTATATCTTGCGGCGTTAAGTATCTCTAATATTAACTTAACCTGTAATCCAATTAATCTTTAGATTATATTCCTATAACTAAGGCATTCCTAATACTACCTTATTATTCCCTAATAGTAATATATTAAAAGACATCTTAATCTATCTTCCTTTAATAGTTATCTAAATAGGTCCTATTTTAAGATTAATAATACCTCCTCTATAGGCTATCAGATCTCCTAAAATTATTACTAATAAGTAAGAACATTCCTTTTTCCTATATAGTAACCCCATTCTTTTAACTACTGCTAGCAAGATATAGTTCCTTATTACTCCACTATCTATTAGTGCCTTAAACTGTTAATCTTATCACTTAACTCTTAAATTTAGGTATTATCCTTAAATTCCTTTAAGGGTCTAAGGCTCTACTACTAGTTCCCTCTAGTCCCGTAGGCCTCCACTTTTCCCAACTATTAGCTACTAGATCCTATTTATACTTAGTCCAACTTAGGCCAATACTTAATTCGCTTTTTATCTTTAATATACTATAGACAGGTATTCTCTAGATATTCCCACCATTATTATTTATCTAGGCATTCTTCTATAAGGAATCTTCCTAGTTAAAGTATTAAGTCCCCTTATTCTTAAACTTCCGTAGGATACTAGCCATATATATACTTAGCATTCCTAAACCGTTTCTTATCTAGTACCCAATACATTCTTATAGGGTATTTCCGGTTCTTTTCTTTTAGGTTTTTGTATATATCGTATATATCGTCCACGCATACAATCCATACCAATATATAGTACGCTAGGTGTCTTAGGTTAACTCTTAACTCATCTTTATCTTTAAGTTTAAACCTCTATCGCGTTGATCTAAACGTTACTATCTTATTTACTAGTACTAATATTTGTATTATCTCTTTCTAATCTATAGCTTATTTCTCTAGATCCTTTAACGTTATAATTAAGGCTCCTTTAATATAGCTTATTTATCTCTTAGACATTGCCTAATCTAGTATAACCTTTTCATCTAACTATATATAAAAGTCTTCCTACTTATCATTATATCGTTACCTAAACTACTTACAGTATAGCTTACTAAGTATATATAATCTGTCCGTAAGAAAGTATCTTTTCATTACTACTTTATAACAGCCTTTTATGTGTCGTTCTTAGAACCTAGTAGGAATCCCTAGATTCTCCTCTTCTTCCAGTTCCGTAAGTTACTTAGCTCTAGGTATACCTACCTTCAGCCTATTAGTAACCTTCTATATAGGTGTCTTTTTCCTAAAGCGATCTAGCATTCTTAGCTCTATAGATTGCTTCTGCTATACAAAAATTCGTTATCTAAATTCTCCCATACTTTCTTACGGTTATCGTCTTTCTAATAGATCCTTAACGTCCTCGTACTTTCTAACCAATGTATTAACTTTTCAATCTTTAATCTAAACACTTTGTTTAACTAGCAAGTCCTTTAGGTCCATATTTCTATCTCTTAATCTAACTACTATTTATATCGCAGATTCTCTAATCTATAAAGAAGCTCCTTACTTCTTGCCTATAGGTGTCCTTATTCATACTCTAAATTCTTAGTCCCTTAGATTCTTTAATCCTAAGCTTACTTCTAACTTAAGCTTAGCTCCCACCTTAGTCTAACTAGGTATCCGTAGTATTCTCATCTTATCTTAAGAGTCTTAAATCTCACTTATCTCGTCTTAAGAATCTTATACCTTTAGGAAACTCTATCCCGAGCTCATTTGTATATCTTTAAACTAAGCTACTACTCTGCTCTATTAGTTTCTGTCCATTATAGGTCCTTAAGCTATCCTTATCCTGTCTTTAGAATCTTAAATCTCTCTTATCTCATCTTAAGAATCTTAAGCCTTTGGCCTTTTACCTTTATTAAGTAGTAAGCTAGCACTAGTAGTTGTCTGCTTACTTAATCTCTTTTAGATACTACTCCTACCGTCTTATAAAGTAATAGATGCCGTATCTAACGGTGTTATAATACCTGTTACTAAACCTTACTCTATAGCGGTCTTAGTCTCTACTTCTATCGCGTTATTAAGGTTTAGATACCCCTAATTAGTTTCTTTACTATCCTCATTGCTATTAATTAATAAGTACTCTAACTCCATTATCATTATTGCTAATTATTATCCGTACGTTACTATAATATCTTAATCTAGCTTATAGAGTTAATCTTATTCTTTATCTAACTCTCTAGTTCCTCTAAGTCCTCTTAACTCTAGCTCTTATAGCTAATAGCTTACGCCGTACTTAGCGTTTTTATAAATTTAGCATACGTTATTATAATAAAACGCAAAACTTCTAATTAAACACTCTTTTATTCCTTACAGTACACTATTATCCCTCTATACGTGTATGTCTTCTACTAGTTAGGTTCCCTTTATTACATAGTAACTCTAACTATCTTTGCAATCCCTTACAAAATAACCCTATTTCCCACAATTTATATAAGCTCCGTCTTTAAACCATTAACTTTGCTATAGAGTCCGCCTAAACATCTTCTACTAATAAGATCCCTGGTTTAGCCTTTACTCCTTAGTCCTATAATTACTAGATCCTTAACCTCTAGGTTTTTATAGTTTCTTACTTTATCTCTTATAGGCTTCTTTAGTACTACTTAGGTCTATTAGCTCTGCGCCATACTATAGTTTCTAACTTAGCTTTTATTGTTATATACTCTGCGCCTTATATAACTATAGAACTCTATCCTAACCTCTTTTAGTCTATTCCCTTTAGAAGATCCTATTATTAATCTTTATCGCTTAATCTATTAATTCCCTTAGGGTGTCCGCATCTTCCATCAGAATAATTACATCCTAAACTTTAGCCTTAAGTCCCTATTTGTACTGTGCCATAAGCGCCCTATTATTCCACTTAACTTATATAGCTAGCGTTTAGAACTATATTATATACTTAATTGCTAAAGTTCGTTGCGTAATATTTTAGAGTTTTCTTTTTACTATGGTTACTGCCTCTAGGTCTCTAAATATTTATATAAATCGCTCTATGAATCCTTTCTAACTTAAGAACATAAACTATACCTCCTAATTAGTAGTTGTTATTCCATTTGCTTATATTTCTATAAGGTAAAACTTAAACCATTTAAGTGCTCTTCCTAATAAGAATAATCCTGCGTAAGCTATTCAATCCATAGGTATTACTAGCTTTGCTCCCTCTTACGTAACCTTAAAGTGCATTTATATAAGGAATCCTTTAAGCTTCAATCTCTTTTCTAAAAATCTTTTAATTAATAGTAACTTAACCTTTGCTGCGCCTATCCCGTTAATCCTTTATTTAAGTATCGCATTATTCTCTATTAACTAGTTAACTATCTCTTATAGTTATCTAACCGTTATAGGTTGTTGCGAGTTAGTATCTGCTATACTAGTATCGCCTCCAGACCTTAAAGTAGTTGCCGCCGTTAATGGCGTTATAGTGGCTGCTTTTAGTGGCATGTTATTTAACTTATTAAAACCATAACTAGGTAATAATTGTGTAACGGAACCTTATAGCAAGTACTATAATAGGCTCGTTATTAGCCTAGGTGTATAGGTATTGCAAGTAAATTAACAACATAATAATAACTGGTAGAGTGGTTGCCCAATAGATTAACTCTAATTATATTCTAAGAATTACTATAAGGAAAGAACTATCTAGAGTAGGGACTGTGGTCCTTTAAATACACAACCATACTCCTAGGAAACCCTCCTTATACGTAAGGTACGCATTATACGTAAGGTACGTAAGTTCCCTTCGTTCCTCTCGTTCCTTACGTAGCACATTATATGACTCGCTTACCATTCCTCGTTATATAGTTCCACTGGCTCCATACTGGACCGTGCTTATATTAACTAACTAGCTTCTTCCGACTCCCTTTCTAGTAGTCGTAATATTGTACTTAAAGCGTCCGTAACATATATTAAAGAAGTATTTATAAGATATAGAGTACTAAGTAGGATTATATTAGATAGAGATCTAAGATTTATAGTAGTATTTTAGGAGGTATTTTTTTTAGCGGAATAAGGAGTTCGTGTAGTAATATTAATAGCGTATTATCTATAAACAGACGGATAGATAGAAAGATTAAATTAGATGCTAGAATAGTATTTAAGATATTATATTAATTACGCATAGAATAATTAGGTATCGTTATTACTAGTTATATAGTTTATATATAATATACCACTATAAGAAGGAATAGGCATATTACTATTTAAGGCAAATTACGGATATAAGCTAAGAATATTATTATTACTATAATAAGTAAAGAAACTAAGTAGCACAGCTAAAGAAAGAATAAAGATATTAATAAATCTTTATATAGACCTTATAGAATTAGTAAAAAAGGTATAAAAGAGAATAAAAAGGTACTACGACGCTAAGAGATTTAAGGGACTAGATCTTAAGGAGGGGGATAAAGTATGGCTACTATATAAAAATTTTAAGAGTTAATAACTAAGTAAGAAGTTAGGCTATATTAGGCTAGGACCTTTTAAAATTATATAGAGGATTTTACTAGTTACATTTAAGTTAAACTTACTAGCTAAGATAAAGATCTACCCTATATAGCATATTATAATACTAGAGCTAGCATATAGGAATATTAAGCTACTAATTTATAAAGTAGATACGTATAGAGGATAAAAGGAAGATAAATAGTAAGTTTTAAAGATTGTTAGTTATAAGGATATTAATAATAAAACATAATATAAAGTTAAGTAGATAGGCTATAATAAGACTACCTAGAAATTACTATAGAATTTAAAGAATACTATAGGAAAGGTATAGGAGTATTAGGGGAAAACGGATTAGGCAATATTAAGAAAAAGCTAAAAATAAAAGAATTAGTTAAAGGTAATAAAAGAGCCGGATTATCTAAGGGATCTACTACCGGCGTATTCACACCTTAACTTAATTAGAATCCTTTTTAGCCTCCTTAGCCTTAAGTTTAGATAGACCTTACTCTACTAGATATAACTCTTTTAAGCGCACCTTTTTACGGACCTTTATTAAACGGCTTAGGCGAGTATAAGTATCTAATTAAGCTTTTAGAGCCCAAGATACCTTATTAAAATAATATTAAACCTTAATAAGGGCCTTAGCTAGCTTACTCTTTAGTCTTTTAGCCGCTACTAATACGTATAACCCTAAAGGAGATTAAATAAGGAACTAAATAGTTATAAAGAATAATAAGATATATATACTTAGTATTAGAGATAGATTAAATATTACAGGATAATTATATATTCGCTTACGTACACTTAGTATAGGAGGAAGATTAGTAACTAGATAAAGACGCGATTATAATATATACTAACTTTTTCTCTATATAACAAGAATAGGATAGTATAACTTTATTAAGCAATAGAATAAACGTCACTGGCTGGTTATAACGATTAGACGCGGAAGATCTAATAAAAGGCATTAGGAATAATAAACGTTATTAAATTAAAGATGGGAATGCTATACCTCTAATAGACGACTTAGAGATAGGAGATATCTTTAAGGACAAAGATAAAGAGTGTTACGGACCTTATATTGGCAGTAGTGCGACTACTAAAAATAGATATAAATGGGTTAGTTAAGATAGTATAGGAGGCGCTAGAGCCGATCAAGCTATAGGATAAAGGGTAGCTAAGTTATATAGCTAGTTATATTATAAGTTCGGAACGTGGGAATATAGGAACGTAGAAACGTAACGTACTAACGTACTAATATACTAAACCCTTTACTATAGGAAGGAGTTATATATTTAAGGACATATAGTCTCTATAGATAGTTTCTCTTCTTTATAGTAAATCTTAGAATATAATTAGAGTTAATCTATTAGGCAACTACTCTACTAGTTATTATTACGTTGTTGACTTCTTATTTACCTATATACCCAGCCCATTAATAAGTCTACCGTAGTATTTCCTATAAGGCTTCGTTATACTATATACGAGATAGGCCGTTTTCGTAAGTCCTAGGCGGTAAAGTATATCTTATAATCCCTTCTCTCGCGAGCTCTAAATAAAATTATATAAGTATCCGTGATCCGCAATTTTATAGATCTTATAGCCCTATTTAATTAGCTTATTTAGTATCTTATAAGTATATAAAGACCAAAGGGATTAGCGGAGTAATAGGAGTAAAAAGGGGGGGGAACTTACTTGCCAAAACACCAAACTATAAGCTCGTTAATACTTACTTCAGAAGAAGGTAAGTAATACCGCTAAAAGGAAGCTTAAAGAGTTAAAGCTAGAGGTTCAACCTTATACCACCAGATCTTATTAGAGGGTAAATAATATTCATCCTTTTAATTACTTTTAGAACAAGAGATATGGCAATATCGTTTAATTTGCTTAAAGCGGCGAAGTAATATATGCCTTAATATTAAGTGTAAAGGACCCTTATTAAAATCTATATTCTAATATATAGAAATTTAAGGCTTCTTATGTACCCCTATATATATATTAGCCCTAATAAACACGTATAGCTCCTCTATAAGCAAATCTGACCGTTTACGCGAGCCTTTATCTGCTACGTGTATCCTTTATATATTCGCATATTAATTAGTATTTATAGTAATCGTATAAAATAGATTGGGGGTAAAAAAGAGCGTAAAGTAATTGTATGGATGTGGTTGCGTAGGAAAGGTTAAGGGTAAGAGGGCCTTTGCAGGTCGTGGTTCTTCGGTCTAAAATGGCGTATAAGATACCTGTTTAATTAGTCCAAATTTATAAAGTATATCTTTAAGGGCTTAAGATTTGCGCTTATTAGGCTTTATAAGTTAACTAGTTAGTTCAGAGCTAGAATCGAAGCTAGAATTATAATCCATTTTTAAAGTATAATAAGAGAATACACTATAGAGCGCGTTTGTGTTCTCTGGAATGCTTATATAATAAGGTAAGGACCAATAATATTATAGTACTACGTGTATGTGCAAGGGCCCCTATTAGCGTGAGGGTTTGGCTGCCAGACGAAGGGATACTAACGCTACTGGTTACCTGGTTAATTAGAGAGCTTTAAAACTAACTAGTTGCAAGCCAATCAAAGCTCCGAACCGGTTGCGATTTTGAAACCTTCTCAACCAACCAACCAACTAATAAGCGAACCAGACTAGTTACATCACTGCTCGGGCATAAGCAGGTCCGAAGAGATACTAAGGCAAATTGTTATTTCAATCCTCCCTTTTAGCCCCGATAGGCAACCTGACAGGCTTGCAGTCGTTCTTCCTATGATTCTAGAACATTCGATATAGTCGCATCATATGACGAAAATTTGGCGGCTTAAGGATTAATGATCTCCAGAATTTCCTGAACTTTGTTGGAACTTGAGGCTCCAACCAATCATAAGTTAGCAATAGCAGATAGTATAGTCACACAATAGCGTAGCGGTTCAGCGTATAGGGGGAAATCAGGTTGTATTGCATTTACTAGAGAGTTAAACTACAGGCTCTCCTCCCTATCTCTTATAACGTCTTAGCTACCTAAACGAGACAGCCACCCACTCGAGACAGCTACTGCCCCTTGCACGCGCGCACGGACTATTTTCAAAATCAAAATCAACCCTAAAATCAACCCTAAATCTACCTTGTTATATAAATAGAGTATAGTTTATTAATAGTTCCTTCTAAATGTTCTCTACAAGGGTGTTTTAATTAGGAAGGGGCCGATTTAAATGGCGCGATTAGTAGAATGTCTTGGGTGGGTGGCTGTCTCGTTTAGGTGGCTAAGACGTTATATCTTATAGACGAGTTACCCCTAGGTTGCCCCTAGGTCGCCTATACCTTACAGCTATATAACTGTCTACTTAGGTTTCACCTAATACTATTATAAGATATATATACTTATAGATAATAAGGAACTTAAGCCTAATCTAGAATAAGCCTTTAAGTAAAATATCTATATCTATTAAAGGAAGGTCGGATCTATACTCTATATAGCTAATATTACTTATTTAAATATAGCAAGAACTATAAACAAGCTATTAGAATACTCTTAAAATCTATTACTAATTTATAACGCAGCTACTATAAGGGAAATTACCTATCTTTATTAAACCAAAAGCCTTATAATTAAGTACTTAGAGGAGAATATAATTAATTATATCTTTATAAGGGCAGGCAACGCAATAGTTAGTAATAATTTAGTAAGTAGGAAGAGTATAGAAGGCTATCTATTTACCTTATTTAGAAGACTAATTAACTAGCAATTAACTAAGCAAAAATTAGTAAATAAATTAAGTATAGAAGTAAAGTTTTTAGCCTTATCGCATATAGCTACCGAGTTAATTTAGTGGCAGCGTTTCTTTAAAGAAGTCGTATTTAATACTAATAAGAAGTAGGTAATATACTACGACAATATATAGATAATTTAACTTTTTACTAAAAGCGACGCTAAGTTTAATACTAAGCTCTAATACGTTAATATCTATTACTACTAGCTCTGCTAGGAAGTTTATAAAGGAAGGATTAATATTAAATAGGTATTTATTACTAATATAATAGTAGACGGCTTAATAAAGGCTTTACCTTATTAAAAGTATAAGATATTTATTTAGCAATTAAATCTCATTAATATTAAGGACCTAATTTAATTTAATTTAGATAATATTTTGGTAAGATAACTATACGGAGGATTTCTTAAACTTAATACTATGTTAAGACTAGTAATATAGCTTTAACTAGCAAGTTGTTACGGCGCTAGTGGAAAACGGTAGATTATAGTAGTGGATTGTAGCGGACAATCGCAGATAGTTTCTTACTATTTTAGATAGTCGCCGTTACGAAACTAGATAATCGCATAAAACCTTAAGCGGCGCTACCCTTCTTCCCCTTTTCTTTCTCTAGCTTTGGATCCTTATTTATAGACAATCTAATTATATAGGCTTACGCGACCCTTTTGCCGTACTTATGCCTTAATTAACTAAGTCGCTAATATTATTTAAAGCTCATCTACTTTTCTTCCTAAGAAGGAACCTAAAAATATTTATAGACTATAAATAAGAATAGAACATAGAAGTAAACCTAAAGACTATTACTAGAACTTAAAGAATAAAATAGAATAATAAGATTTACAAAATATGTATAAACTAAAACCCCTATAGAATCCTACTAAAAGTTACCCTTATAATTATACTACTATGCTAAGAAATATAGTAGCCGGTAAAGCAGCCATAAGACCCTTAAATACCTCCAATAGTAAAATAGTAATTAACTTAAACTCCTAGGTAGAGCTTATAGCAGCTAATACTAAAATTAAATAACTTTAAGAGCTGCTTAAAGTTAAAGAACCCCTATATTTAGTAAAAAGTTATTAAATACCTAAAGACTTGCTACTGTTCTTAAGGCTCTAGCCTAGCGTATAGTATTAGTATTATTATAGTCTATAAAGGTTATAAACCCTTTATTACTTATTAACGGAACTAATCCTATATTTAATAATTAGAAGCTTTAACTATAGGATAATCTTAAAGTTAATACGGACTATTTCCCTACTACTAGAGCTAAAATGGCCTACGTCTTTAGCCGCACTGGCGGAGATATATAGACGTACCTACGTCCGCGGTACGCATAGGACTTAGCAGATCCCTTTCTCTTTAGAAAAGAGATAATTAACTACCTATCTTCTATTTATAAGGACCCCTTTAAGGTATAAAACGCCCGCCTTAATTATAAAAGCCTAAATATAAAAACAACGGAGACCTTTTTAGCCTTTTAGACCCGCTTTCTATACCTAGCTAGCTAAGCTTAAATTCCCTAAAAAGATTTAATACTAGACCTATTTAACAAGCTTACCCTAAACCTATAGCGAGCTATATTACTAGTTTTTACTACTATATAGACGCTAAAGGAACTTATAGATTAGTGCTTAGCTATTAACTAAGGCCTTTATTAAATTAAGGTATAAGCTAAACAGTATAAAGCCTAAAACTCTCCAAACTAGACTACTATAAAAATGGCCTATAATGCCCTAGCACGATTAGTAACTCCTATAGCACCAGCTATATAGCCCGCCATTAATTTAGCAGCTAGCCGTACGGCTAGTCCTACTACGGGTCCGGCGTATACTTAGCCTATATATAGCGACCCCTAAAGATAGGCCCTTAGTAATTAAGAAGCTTACTTTTTATATAGTTAGAAAGGCTACCGTATAAAGGACTACCTGATTAAAAAAATTGACAAGGTCCTGTTAATCTAGAAAAATAGTATAAAGTTAGAAAAAGAGGAACCTTAGAGAAAGACTCCTCTCTAGGGTTAAAAGGGATTAATATATTATATATTAATCTAGGTTAGCTAGTTAATAGAAGAAGCTATACTATCCCTTATACTTTATTTCGTAATAGATATTAAGTTTTAACCTCTACTTTAGCTAACTTTAAAGTAAATGCCTTTACCTTAATAGATACCTAATATACTGTAAAGCTAGCTAACTTTTTAAATATACTTATTAAAGAACTACCTAAACTAATTTCTATCCGCGGGTATAATAGACGGATAGGGCCACCTATTACAACTATCTTACGAATTTACCTCCGCGTTAATAGACGAAGGTAGTATAATATCCCCTTCCTTATTATAGGCCTAGGAAGTTATAATATAATCTTAGGAAGAAAGTAGCTAGCTTATTTAGGCTTATAGCTTAATATATAAAGTAGGCGGCTTATTTAGCCCAAAACCCTACCCCTAACCCCTTCTTTTATAAAAGAAATTAGTATTATAATAGAAAACCTTATACGGCCCTAGATTAATACTATTTGCTAGGTAGATACTATATATAGATATATAGCTTAACCCGTAATAGATCCGTATACTACGCCGCCCCTAAACTAACTATATTATACTACCTATACTAAAGACCTAAAAAGCTAGTAGTAGCCTAGCTAAGTTAACTATAGAGGACTTAGGCCCTACGTAGTTATAAAGGAAAGCTAGAAATATTAGACGCTATACTAAACTAATAAATAGGAAAGAGAAAGGGAACACTAAAATCGAGATCCGACCCATACGGTCCTATGGGGGTTCCTTTCCGTCTCATCTTGTCCGCATGGTCAAGCTGAGAGTGAGGATCTCGTCTGCTACTGATGCAGCAGCGTTACGTTGTGGCTAGAGGGGGCCTTCGAATACTCAACCCTTAACGCCGTTAGAACAGCAGAGTTTTTACAGGCCTTAGCGCTAAAGACCAGTTAAAAAGACGACTCCATAAAAGCGGCTTTTGCACCCCTATACGGTGGAGCCCGGGAACCTGGCAGCTACTATTAATATTCCGTTTGGATCGTGTCAATAGACTACTAGAGCGAACGCAGAGACGTGTGTACGGCTGCGCAGCGCCTACGCAGCGACGTAGTGGTAGTGCAAAGACTTTTCACTAAGGGGTGAGCCTCAGCCAAAAAGTTTAAACACTACTATTATATCTCTAACGTATATATTTAGACATTAAATCAATAAGTACTATTCCTTTAGCGTACCCCCTCCTTCCTATAAATACTATATACACCGCATAGCATCTATATACACATATACACGTAATCCACGCCCTAAGCGTAGCAGAGGCCCCCTATTTTAATATTATCCGGCAACCTAGGTATCTAGTTATAGGGATTAGGCCCCCTATTAAATACTAGATTATCCTTCTATACCTTATAAATAGGTATAAGGGCCTAGGTTTGGGCCCTAGGGCAAAAGCAATACTAAGTCATATACACCCCGTTATAGAAACCCTTTAATAGAGGAGTAGATAAGAGACCTTAGTATATAGGCCCGGGCGGAACACAAGTATTATTTATTAAGAGATATTTATAGGAGACTTAGAAAAGGAGCTAGGGATAGGTATATAACTTTAGATAGGCAATATACAGACGTGGTAAAGATGGTTTAAATAGTAGATAAGGGCAAGACAGGCATTTAGACACTCCTATAAGGAGTCTTAAAGTAGTAACCTGACGGTGTTTTTCCTCCCGTTAATATAGTACGGAGGCTATCTGGAGTATTACCTCTTACGTTTCCCTTAGGGGTTTTTTGTTCACCTAAAAATGGGTTTTTCTTAGTGTATATTGGGGTTTTACCATAGGAATTAGTCTGCGTGGACCCATTAGGGGGACTAGGTCGGACGGTAAATTGAATCTACTACTACTAAATAGGAAAGATAACTTATAGAAAATAAAACGTAAGCTAAGGAAGACTATAAACATTATACTATAAAATATAAACTAATAGATATCCGTAAAGAAACTAGCGGACCTCCTACTAGTTAATATCTGCTGTATTAGTGCCGTAGGATTCTACTAAAACCTAGTTTAGCCTAATACTATTACCTTTATAACTAGCTTATACAAAATTAATTAAATAATTAAGAAAAAGGAAAGTAAGCTTATAGATAAGGAATTAGTAGAATAAAAGCTGCCCTATTAATACTAGAAATTTAAAGATATATTTTCTAAAGCAGCGTTTAATATACTTTTACCTTACTAACTATATAACTATAAGATCGAGATTAAGTAGGGCAAGGAAAATACCCTTAGCTTTAGCCCCCTCTATAAGTAATTTATTGCTAAATTATAGGCTATAAAGTAGTATCTTATTAATAACCTAAATAAGGGCTTTATTAAGCCTAGCTAAGCCCCTTTCGCCTTACCTATTCTCTTTATTAAAAAGCTAAATAATATAACCCGCAAGGACCGCTATTTACCACCCCTACTTAGTAAGACTCTAGCCTAAATAAGTAGAGCTAAGGTTTTTATAAAGCTTAATATCCGCTAGGCCTTCTACAAAATTAGAATAAACTTTAGGTTTAAAGATCTTACTATATTTTAGACCTATTATAAAACGTATAAATATAATATACTTTCTTTTAGACTAACTAATGGACTAGCTATATACTAGCGGTATATAAATAATATACTTTTTAACTACTTTAATAACTTCTATACGGCCTATTTAGATAATATTATAATCTACTTTAAAAATAAGCTAGAATATAAGGAGCACGTCTATAAAGTCCTATAACAGCTCTATAAGGCTAGCCTCTAAGTTAATATTAAGAAGTTAGAGTTTAGTATTAAGCGTATAAAGTACCTAGGTTTTATTATTAGTATAGATGGAATTAAAGCCAACCTAAAGAAAACGGCTGTAATTAGCTAGTGCGGACCGTAAAGGGGGTATAATTATTTTTAGGTTTTTATAACTTTTACTAATACTTTATTAAGAACTACAGTAGGATCGCCCGGCCTCTTAGCCGTCTTACTAAAAAAGACTAGCCCTTTTACCTTAACGCTATATATTGGTAGGCCTTAAATAAGCTTAAAAAATGGCTAGTATCGGCTCCCCTACTTATCTATTTTAACCTAGAACAGCCCTTAATACTAAAAACTAATATCTTAAATAGTGTAATAGCTAGTATTTTTTCCTAAAAGCAACCAGACGGTGAATAGCACCCTATTATATACTATTTAAAGACTATAATAGATATTAAGCTAAACTACTATATCTATAATAAAAAATGCTAGCTATTATCTCTAGCTTTTAGCACTAGCGTATATAGCTAGAGGGGACCCCTAAGCTAATTACGGTAGTTTTAGATTATAAGGCCCTAGAATACTTTATAATAACTAAGGCCCTTACAGCCTAGTAGGCACGCTAGGCGGATATCCTATCTTAGTTTAACTTCTTAATTATATATAAACTAGGCGTTATAAACTATACGGACGCTCTTATAAAGCGCAAATAAACCTAAATAACTAGATAGCTGTGAAGATCTTATTACGGACCTAGGTGCTACTATAACTAAAATACCTTAACCCCTAAATATAGGTAGAACGAAGTATAGACTCCTTAGGCGCTAAGATATATCCTATTAACTCCTCTAAACTTAACTTTATTAATAAACTACTATAGGCTAACTAAACGACCCCCTCTTTATAGGAGTACTATAAAAAGGTAAAGAATGTTACTAGCCTATAGTCCCTTAAAAACGGACTACTTAAGCACTAAAAATAGCTAGTAGTAGCTAAGAAATAAAACTTATAAACCTAGCTTATTACTAAAGCTTATACCTAAGTCTCTATAACCCACTCTAGGAAAAATAAAACCTATAAGATTATTAGTAACCGCTACTATTAGCCCGGAATAGTTATAGATATTAACCGCTATATACGGTACTGTAATAACTACTATAGATCTATAATTCTACGAGATAAAACCCTAGAACTATTAAAGCCATTCCTAATACTAGAACGCCCCTAGTAGTATATCTCTATAGATTTTTATAAACTACCTATAAACCATAACGGATATAATATAGTTATAATCCTAGTTAACTGCTTTAGCAAGCGCCCGTTTTTAATCCCCTATTATAAAAATATTAATACTAAAGAGGTGGCCTAACTATATATCTATTACATCTACTAAATTTACGGACTACTAGATACTATTGTATCTAATTATAAGCCGCAATTTATATCGGCTTTTTAGAATAAGTTTACCCGGATCTTAGGTATTAAGCTAAAGCTTTCTATAGTATACTACCCCTAAATAGATAGTTAGACGGAAATTATAAATTAATACTTAAACTAGAGACTTTAGCTTTTTATTAATTACTTTTAAGATAACTAGGCTAAACTGCTACCCCTAATAAACTATGCCTAAGCGACCCTACCTTATAACTCTATAGGATTTACCCCTATCTAACTAGAAATGGGCTACTTACCCTATATAAGCTTTAACTGGGAAAAACTAAAAGGACCCTAAACTATACACGAAAAACTATCTTATAAGGAAGCCTAGTAGTATACTAAGCGCTTAGAAGAAGCCTAGACGGTAGCCTATATAAATCTAAAAAGGCCTAAAAATTAATATAATAGTAGGCGAATAAGTATAGGCAAGAGCCTAACTTTACTATAGGAGATATAGTCTAGGTTATAATAAAGAACTAAAAGACAAAACGACCTAGCTATAAGCTAGACTATTAAATAGTAAGATTATATAAAATCCTTAATAAAATAGGCAACTTATATAAGGTTAAGCTCCTAGACTTAATTAAAGTTTACTCTATCTTTTTACTAGATAAGCTACGGAAAGCTATAAATAACCCGCTACCTAGATAAAAAAAAATAAGCCCCTACTACCAATTTAAGTTAATAGCGATGACGAATAGAAAGTTAATAAAATACTAACCTATAAACTAGTATAAGGGACGCTATAATACCGTATTTAATAAAAAGGCTATAATTTAGACCTAACCTAGTACCCTACCTAGAACTTTATAGGCTACCCCTAAAAGCTTAAAATTTTTTATAACTAATACCCTAACAAGCCTAGACCTTTAAAGTACCTAAATAAGTAAATAAAGTACTTATATAACGAAGATAATAAGCTGCCTATTAAGTATAAGGACAAGAATACTCTATAAATATAATACGGATATATAAAGCCTAAGGGCAGGCCTTTCCAGAGGGGGGGGTAATATTATAGCGCTGGTAGAAAACGGTAGATTATAGTAGTGGATTGTAGCGGACAATCACAGTCAGTTCCTTACTGTTTTAAATAGTTGCAGTTACGTAACTAGATGATCGCATAAAACCTTAAGCGGCGCTACCCTTCTTCCCTTTTCCTTTCTCTAGCTTTAGATTCTCGTTTATAGAAAATCCAATTATATAGGCTTGCGCGACCCTTTTACCGTGCTTATGCCTTAATTGACTAAGTCGCTAATATAAGTTAGCTTAAAGCTAAGGGAGTATATTAACCTAGATCGTATTCATATACAATATCTTAATTATCTCTTAACTTATAACTAATTACCGTCTTTCTTAATTAATATATCTTATTAAATATTTTATTACCTATTTTCATCAACTATTACCAACTAAATAATAACGTTGTTATTAGTCTATTTACTACCTATTTAATATATATAGTAAGGCTTTAAAGCCTCTTATAATAAGATAGAGTTCTTATTTCTAATTGTCTGTTTAATACTAAAAGATAAATAATAATAATAACTCTATCTTATTATAAAGGGCTCTGGAACTTTATTATATATACTAAGTAGATAGCAAAGACTAATATTGACACTAATGTGGTGGCGCTGGAGCGCGTCACCTAGTTAGGGGTTTGCTTAAGACTTAGCATATAACCTCACCACCTTCTCTTGCTCCTTAGCTTAATATCTTCGTAATACAGCACCCGTTCGCTTTATCTTGCAAGCATTTATTCAAGCCTCTGTCGAGGCATTTATTTAATAGTTCGAGCCGTTACAACTAACGTCGATTTAAAACTGATACCTTATTACCACTTAATTAATATTACTAATAGGTAATAAAAAGCTAATAGAAATAGTATAAAGTTATAAGGTAATAGGCAACTAGAATAGGAATAGGGTAATTATTAAAATCCGACCTAGATTGACAATATAGCATCTATTAAATCTCCTTGCTAGTTCTAAATACGTAGGTAGGGTCTCTGGTCTTAAGACATAACCTAAAGTCACTAAAAATGCTAGCAGGCAATAACTTACAAGTTTATATAAGTAGTAAAGATTAAATCTTAATTAAATTTTCTTTAAATAGCGTGCGGGTAGGAGCTGGTGGGCGTTAAGATGTTATAGGCGGTAGTAAAAAGTTTTTGGATAGGATAGTAAGATCTTAAAACTACTACTAATGGTACCCCTTTATAGTAGATAACTATTAGCTCTTATCCTAAGCCTACCTATATAATCCTTTTAGACACGAGACGGATTTAACGTCCCTCGGCCCCTAGTTAAAGGCATCGGTAACCTCTTATACTTAACGGACGAGCAGACGAACAAACGAATAAATATACCCCTTCCTAACCCTTAGGGCGATTGCCCGCGGAGTATGCGGTCACTTACCGTAACCGCACTATACTGCCTGGCGGCCTGGATAGCGATTACACGGCTTTACGGTTTCCCCTCTACAGACTAGTCCCCCCTAGAGAGGGCCTGGCAACTAGGGCCTAGGCATAAAAGATACCTAAGGCACATATATAATATCCCGCTTGCCTTTCGGTATTACGGTTATGGATGAATCTCCCTTACGCCTTTAATAGGCCCTAGGAGGGGAGGGCGTATATAGCAAATAATGGAGAGATAGCGTGCATGGGGGACGGTTAAGGTATAGGGAAACTACTAGTATATTGCAATCAACAGCTAGGCCTAGCTGGGACGTAGTGAACCCCAGCCCTAGACAAGTCAAAAAGAAGAATGTAGTAGTTACCAAGGAGATCTGACATCCAACGGAGATCAGGACGTAGCTGCTAAGCTGCGTACGGAAATAGTCAAGTTGGGGTTTTTTATCCTACTGAGGTAGCTTATAGGTTTTTCCTCCCCCCAATCCCAGGGTTTTTTTTTCCTGTATAATACATAATTTTCCCCTGTGTGCGGGGTAGTCTGCGTGGGCCGAGAGAGGATCCGTATCAGACATTAATCAAAGATCAATATATAGTTTGCAGGAACTTTTTTTTGTTACAGCTGCTGGGTTTGTATTCTATGAGCTAACAAGAGGTGACTTAGCTATAAGTGTGTCATTAGAAATGACTATTATCGACCAGATGATCCAGAATGAGAACTCTGTCTTATTGAGATGAGGCTTTGGAGTCATAGGCACCCTGATCCAAACTGATGCGGGACGATCGCGGTCAGCGCTCGGTCGACAACCATAGAAGCAAGAACAGGGTTAATACAGCCTGTACCCCAGTGTGCGCGCAACACCACACACCTAATTTCGCTTTCTTGCGCACGAGAGAACTTCAAGTTTAACTCTTACAATTAAGCTTAAAAAACCAGAGACTTCACCTTTCTTGTAAGCGCACAGCCCTTTTGTAAGTGCACACTTGACTGGTTTCTAGCGAAATTGGATGTGGTGTCGCGCGCACACTGGGGGGACACCGGAACCTGACTACTTTAGAGATGAACATAGGGAATAATTGAAAACATATAATTCAAATCATATGACACCGAGACCAGAGAGAGGAACATATATAGTTTCGGTCCCTAGAATGAGTTCTTGGGGTTTTGGAGTGCGAGCCGCGTTTATTGCTAACATTGCCGATACGTATGCCGCAGATACTTGCTGTGGTTCAAAATGCTTTTTTTGAGACAAAAACGCCCAACCACATAACGCCGGAATAGATGATAACATGATAATACATACCATGTGTACCGCGGGAAATCCCAGAAACGTATTATTCCTTCATGCCAGCGACTTCGAAGAAGATATTCGGAAGAGGCACCTATTCTCTTTTGACACCAACTCTTCCAATATTCCTTAGTCCGAGCGAACAAACAACTAACGTTGTCCAACTTAGCGCGAAACAATACCAGAAGGTAGCTCTGTATCCCTCTAAGAGAGCCTCGGGACTTTGTTTATCCTCCGAACTCGAACGCGCCGTGACACTGTTTGCAATGACAGCGCTTGTTGCCAGTCCTACGCTCTTGCCAATTTGTGCAATAGTATTGAACACACCACCAGCAAGCGCCTGAGTCTTCGTGGGGAATACTGACGTGATGAGAAGATTCGAGATTGTGAAAAAAGTGTCGGCACCCACGGGATTGAACAGAACCGCTAGAAATTCACAAGACCAGTACGACCAATCCGGGTGAGCGATAGCCATTAGTAATGGTGCTATACAAGTTACTGTAGTGCCAACAATTACTGCCGAGTCTGCATGGACGCGATGCGCAATCAAGCCCATAATTACATTGGCGAGTGTACTTGAGATTGGGGCAGGGAGGAAACGTATGGAGGTCTGGATCGCACTAATCTCCCGGACGTATTGAAAATAAAGCGTCAGAATACTCTCTACGGCATTGAAAGCACCCCAAGTCAGGAAGACGCTTATACAGATACTGGTGAAGACCCTGTTCCGCCACAGGGATTTAGGGATAATCGCAGGCCTATTTAGACGTTCCTGTCTGTTAATCCAAAGAATGAAAATAGGAACCAGCGCTACGGAGGCTATGAGGAGGGCAATTGTTGCAGGAGTCTTAATGTTTAAGGAGCTCCCAGTGATAGACCTATATACACTAAGTTAATATAAAAAAAGGGCAGAAGAGGGGTTTTACTTACGCAAAGGCGTAAGAAAGCATTGCAAGAGATGCACTGGCAAGAATTGCTCCGATCCAGTCAATGTCCGAAGTCAATCGCTTCCAAGTAATTGGCTCCCAAGAGTCAATATCCTTTGGCAAGCCATACACGGCCACCCCGAGTATTAGCGTGTTGATGATGGCAGCAATGTGGAACCCCCACCGCCAACCAATGCTATCAGACAACACACCACCAAGAGTGAGTCCTAAAGAGAAGCCAATCGGTTGGCCACCACCCATGGAAGCGAATGCTATATTTCTCCTCTTTCCTTCCGGAAATGTGTTGGTGATGATACTAACAGCCGAAGGAAGGCAGAAGGAAATTGCTATGCCCGCTAGGCCGCGGAATAGGATGAGCTGTGAGCCATCCTGTGAAAGGCCGCAAGCCATAGTAAACAAAGACTGTAATACGCATCCTGTGAGGTACATTGTGCGACTACCAATAACATCGGCGACAGCTCCGAGTGGAAGGAGTGTGCAACCGCATGTTAAGGCATATATTGAAGATGGCCTGTTGAGATGTTAGCGGAGAGCCAATTGCAACTACAAGCGTAACCGAAGCCATAGGGAATAATACCAAAGCAAGAGATTGGCGTCAAGCGCTAAATCTTTCGCTATGGTGGGAAGTCCGACCACAACCAAACCAGCAAGCAAACTGCTGATACCAGTAATGCAAGTTACAGACGTAATGACAACTGCTGTCGTTCCTTTCGAAACCTTTTCTTGTCCAGAAGCAATGCTCTCAGCCATAAGCGGGCGTTCATATCTGGATTTTGAAACGGTTCTTTCGAGTGTTGAATGACTTGATGGTGGTTGTGCCACAGAAAGCGGATGTGTCGGCAGTTCAGCCGAAGTGTAAGACATATTGAAACAATTGCTGATTTGTATTAATAGTATGAGGATTTTATACGGATTTTTTATCACGGTTTTCATCGGCTTAAACATCAGAGCCTCGTTCGGAGTCGTCAAATACGATTTCAGGATTCATTCGGGATATGTTGTGTTGTCCTGAACCGGATTTCCATTACCTATCGACCTGTTTCTATTACCTATTCATTACCTATTATCGACTAAGTGGCAATATCGACCGGGTGGCAATTAAGTAACAATTACAGATCGTCTTTGGCATCGCCGTTGTTCTTTTACTACCTACCTTATATATGTGGATGGCTTCTAGAGCTAGCTTTAAGGGACAGAGTTCTTATCCTTAATCTCCCTATTTAATAGTTATAAGCCCGGGCCGTCTACTGCTTTATCTTTAATTTAAAGCCTTTATTTCTATTAATTTCTATTAATTTCTTAATTATAGACGCCTATAATAACCTCTTAATAAGATAATATATCTGTTACTGTTTTATCCGTAATTCTAGTAAGCCTAACAATTAGGACTAGTAGGTTAAAGTTATTAAGTTAAAGGCTAATATTAATTAGATTTAGTAGTATATTAATCTATTAATATTTACGGACGCTCTACCAAAGCTTAAAGAACTGGTTTAAGCCTTATTTAAGAATATTAATGGCCGGGGGAAGACGAAGCTCTTAAAGCTAGATAAAGACAAGAAGGAGGAGCTCTGTGCGCTCTAATTCGGCTATAGGGATAGTGTAAAGCTATATAGGAAATAGTTATTAGACCTTAATACATTACGCAGCTAAATTTAAAGCTTTATCTTACGTACCTACCTTATCTATATATTTAAATATAATACTATTAATAATATCTTAGTATCGCTTAAGTAGAGAGTTACTCTAACTAATAACGCCTAAAAGCTTTAAATCGCTACCTAATATATAAAGCTTAAGAAGGCGCCTTAGAACTAAAACTTTAAATTTTAGTTATAGGAGTAGGAAAAGGTATATACTAAATATAAGGAACTAGGTCTACCTAAGGTAGATAGCAATTATTTAGTAAAAGACTTCGTATATATAGTTATATTAATTATACTAAGCTAGTTAGAATATTAGAAAACGAGTTCTAAAGGCTTAAGTGGTAAAAGTAGATACTTTTTAGTTTCTTTAAACTAGTTATATAGAGCTCGCCTAAAGGGTAAGGCCCTATAAAGATTCTTTCTAGTTACTTTTAAGGAAGAGTTAAGTAAGTTACTAAATCTAAAATCTAAATCAAAGCCTAAATTATTAGTAAATAAGAAGAAGAAAAAAGGGCGACTAATACTATAATACCTATATAGAAAACGCTACTACTATAATAGATACTAGTATATAGTAGAGCCGATTCCTCGCCTATTTTAGTTTAAACTAAATAATAAAATCTAGAAGAAAGTAGAGAAGAAGATTATAAATACAATACCTAAAATTAAAGCCTATATTAAGTAAATTTAGAAGGACAATTAAGTTAATAAAAAAACTAAAAGATAGTAACTAAAGCTTATAAGAGCCTAAGGGAGTCTTTACTATTTATTAAAGAGGAGCCTATAATACAGCCTCTAACTATAAGCCTTATGATAGTATTCTTAACTTAGGAACTAATATATACATCTTTAACGATCGATCTAGATTTGTTAGCGATATTAAGCCTACCTTAGACTATATCTATATAGGCTCGCATATAGAAGGGATTATAGGCTTTAGTATAGCTATATTTACAATTAACTACCCTAAGGTAAGAAGTAGATACTACTTATAGGAGCAGCCTTTATATTAGGCTTTTATACTAACCTAGTATATATCTAAAAGCATAATAATAAGGAAGTCTACTAGAATAGTAGAGAGAATACTCTCTATTATAGCGATAACGAGATATACACCTACTATAGCTACTGCTATAGCTAAATAACTATTAAATATAAGGAGCTAAAGACGAGCGCCTTATAAGAGATCTTATCTATAACTTAATTATTAAATAGTTATTAAAGCCTCTATTATATTAGGTAGAAGGCCGTATATAGTATTAGTAATTATACTATATAAGAAAAGAAGTAATTAAATATCTATTATATTAGTTAGTAACGGGCGCGATTCTATAGGGTCTAACTATAGTATAATATAAGTTGTATAGTATAAAGGGAATTTGTAGATAGGGGACTATAAGACACAATTGTAGGAATAAGATAGATTGTGAAGAAGACGAATCCTTAAGGAGGTAAGGCCTCTAAGATTGGAAAGACAATATATTATAGGTATATGCCACCAGTATATAACCGATAACTATTTAAAGGGTGTCTGGGGGTTGTTCTAAAGGCATCCTAAGGTAACCGCAATAATGTCTTTTATATATAGAGTGTAAGAGTCGCGCAAGTACGCAAGTACTCTTTATCTTTTTAGCCGTATGGCGACGTAGAGCGAGATACATTATAATTAGTAAGTAAAGCTTATAATATAATATTAAGAAGGCCACTAACTTAATCGACAGTTCCTTTTTATAAGATATACCTTCTATAATATACGATAATAAGGTCGACATAAGTACTGTAGTTGGTAATCTTAATTGGTTGTTATTTATCGGGTCACGTGTAGGGTCCGTACTACGGTATCAAATCGCGACCGATACTTACACTTACGATGCACCCCCTAATAGTAGGTAAATAAAATTTCTATTTTAATAAATTTATAGAGCTTATAAAGCGCTTTAAAATAGTGCCACTTTTGTTTAAATATCTTAAGGATAGGTGGACGTAGAGCTTATAGGAGCTCTGCGGAATAAGGGGGAGCCGTATACGGAGCTCTGCAGGCTCTGTAAATTTGCGACCTTATAACCTTATCCTACTCCTTACTACTCTACTGCTCTCTACCTTCTACCCTAGTTGCTACTTACTATATTTACCGCCTAAATGCCTTCCAATTGTATGTTTTGTACTGCCTATAAGTAGTATTACTCTTCTACTAACTTTGTAATAAACTATTATAAAGCTCTATATAAGACCTATACATCTTATAGGGTTAATCCTTTATTTACTCTTTTTTAACTTATTACCTTTCTAACTCTATATATATAGGAGAAAAGAAATAGACGGTTTTAATAACCTTTAGCGGACCTTCTGTAGCCTATAGCCTAAACTATAGCTACTATCTTCCGCTGCTGCTTCCGCCGCTACTGCTCCGCTTATACCGCCTATATTAGTCTAGCCGCGACCGCCTATATTAATTTAGCCGCGACTATCTATATTAATCTAGCCGTGACCTACTACCGTCCGCCCTATCGCGGAGCAGTTAGATCGCGGTCCTATTACTACCGTCTGCCCTATTATGGAGTAGCTAGATCTTAGTCCTATAGACATCGCCTACAACTTCTACGCGGCCCTATATTAGATTAATAAACGTATTAGTATATCGTAACCCAGTAGTCCATGGTTTAAAGCCTGCTATAAGCATAGTAATATAAACCACCCTCTATTTTGGCCTCTGCTAAAATATCTACACGACCTTTTAGAGTCCTATAATACTTTTACTAGGCAGTTTAGGGAGCGGCTCCGCGTATATAATATAGCATTGGCTTTTACGTCCGTAAACTATACCGTTACTGACCGTAGTGTAGCCTATAGCGGCCTAAATTGCTTCTAGATATATAGTAAGCTTTACTATTTATAGGGCCCACTAGAGCCTCCTACTAATGTTACTTTATAGTATATATAGCTATACTTTTACAACCCTAGTTATGCTATAGATATCTAGCTATAAGCCTATTTTAATACCTAGCTAAATATAACTATTCTGTGGTACCTTACTATTATATTATTTAAGGTACAGAACCCTTTTATCGCCCTTTATTAAACCGTAAGGGAACGGCTTTAGGCTTAGTCTATAACGACCCTATTACGGATTATCTTAAACCTATAGATATAGCTTATCTTAAAGGTTGGTACTAATTAATACTATAAGAATCTCCTAATAAGTAATAAGGTATGTTATTATACTAAATAAGTATAGCAATACTAGCTTTTGCGATATTATGCTTATAAAGCGTTATACGCCTAATAAGCGGCCGTAATACTATTATATTAACTTAACATACGCTATATATATTGGTTACACAAGGGGGATATTACGTAGCTACGGTTCGTAGATAGTATGATAATTGTTCTGTATTCTTCTTAAAGAAAGGGGTGAGGAACTTAAGGTTCCTTACCACGCTAGTGCCGCGGCGGCATGTAATGGTAACTTGCCACATGTAACGGTAATATGCCTTATATGGTGACCATTTGCCTTTATTTCTAACACTAGCAACTCTTCTTTTATGGTTGCTATCTATATATATATACCGCTTAACTAGCGGAATAAAAATTAATTCTCTTTACTTACTATTGCCATTGTAATATAAGTCTTACTATCCTAAAATTTGCCTCTTAGCACGTAGTGCTTTCTTGCTTATAAGTTATGGGTAGGTATCTTATTAATAGGGCCGCTAAGGCGCTAGCGGTAAGCAAGCTAATAGCGATTTTCTATCCCGGGGATAGAAAATCCTAATTGGCTGGTTTAAGTTAGGGTCTGTAAAATTTAACTAATTAGACAACTTCGACCGCCGGTTAAAGTTCCTAGATATCTTAAGACCTTATATAACTAAGAAATTTCTAAGGACTCCCTTTTAACCTAACCTTTAACTCGTACACGTAGAGTATTTATATTAATAAACGTCTCTAGTGCCTTATTTGGGTTCGCCTTCGTTATTATATCTACTAGGTTATCTTAGCTATTAATTTATTAAATCTTAAAGAGTTTTTAACGCTTGTAGGATTGCTAAAGTGCTATAATATCAATTATAAGGCGCTTCTTCTTTATGGTACTAAGCTTAACTAAATACTTATAGAGGGAAAATAAATTGGTATACACGATTATAGGGATAACAGAAAGTTTAAGTCAATCTATAATTATCTTTAGGGTAGTTCCAATTATAATTGCTATATTAACTCTGCTAACTATTCTATATATCTCTAACGCTAAAATACTTTAGGTAACGCGCTTGCTCTTAGTTAAGCTCTAATAAATAAGATTGCTATAGATTATAAAGTCATTCTCTCTAGTAAATTTGTTTGCGATAATAATCTTATATCCTAACTAAGAGCTAAAATCTTTATTATTTGCGAACGATCTATTAATAAATATAAAGAGCTTAGTGGTGGGAAGATTAACTAGCGCGTAGTATAGTCCCTAGTTAAGATGGTTTATTTACTAGGAAAGACGTTTATTTAGGGTAAGAACGTTATCCTTAGTTAGTTTCCAGTATTAGGCGGTAATAGAGAGATTAAATAAAGCCTTAGGTTAATAGATAGAAGCAATATAAGCTTTATAAGCGCGTTGCTCCATATATCCTTACTTTAGAGAATTAACGTTAATAACGTTAATCTTCTTACCTTAACCCTTCTGGCGTAAAGTAATAGAATCCTCGTTTAGGGAGAGGATGCATCTATTAAAGAGTAATAGTATTATTAAGTTAAGCTTTTCCTTTAGCTTTACTATAAGATTTGCCTTTACTAGCTTATCCTCTTTAAGAGCTAAGAATTGGTTATCTTCTAAGATAATTATATTATTAGTTTATATACCAACAATTCTAAATAGGGTTTCTATAGTTATAATAAGGAAGTAGGGATTAAATATAGAAGTAGTTATTAAAAGCTTCTCTTTATGGTGCTTACTATAGGTAGCCCACTAGTAAATTCCTACCTCTACGATTCTATATAATGGCTTAAGTATAACCATAATTGTGTCTTTAGGATACTAGTGGCGAATTTGCTCCGGAAGGTATGCTAATATTAAGCGCTAAAGGTGCGTCTCTAATTGGGTGTAGGCTTAAGTAATATCTTACAAATAAACTGCCATTTTATTCTTTATTAAGGAGGGAGCTAATATAACAATAACTTGCTGACTAGCTCGTTAAATTATAGGAGATTGTATAAGAATTATCTCTTTGCCATTATTATTATAACCTTAGATAATAAGCCTTAATTTCTTAAATAGGGCGTTAGTAGCTTTGCCCTTAATCTTATTAACTATTCTTAACTTAAAGATGC
>Ga0307515_10004606_pt1 | contig 28361 bp, 35 predicted proteins | sample 17_EM_MG_FD_194513 | JGI IMG/M metagenome (GOLD analysis project Ga0307515, IMG submission 194513) | Populus trichocarpa ectomycorrhiza microbial communities from riparian zone in the Pacific Northwest, United States - 17_EM | ecosystem: Host-associated > Plants > Roots > Unclassified | place... | reverse complement strand
CAGCCGTAGCAGTCGATTCGTGATGTTTTCATCCCTCCAAAGTGTGTTACCGGAGCGGAGATATATTTTCTTCCAAAGTGCCTTGGCGCCCGTGATCGGGTGTCGAGATCTGGTGTCCGGCACTGTAGGCTCGCAGTTTCCCTCAAGCTAGCTCGTTTTCTCGGTGAAACCGGGCGGATCCTAATTGCTGACACTTTTGACGTGTTGACACTGACAGGTGTCAACGTCAAAAAGAAAAAAAAAGTCGTTGAGGACAAGGTTTTCCGGAACGGCTGTACCAACCTGAGAAGATGGAACCACTTTTAGACGGTCGCATCGTGCGACTGACCAATCGCAGCGCTGTTCTCCACCTTTTTACGTGAGTGATCCTCCCGAAATCATCCCAAGTTTCTCAACAGTTCTCGCGCACTCGAAGATGCTCCCGCGATATAAAATGAAAAGACCAAAGAAGAGAAGTCCACCTCGAACATCACCCTTCCGAACCCTCTCGACCCCTTTCCTCCCCCTCCCCCCCCCTCCCCATCCTCGCCCACCAATTCGATACCCGCAATGTGTTTCCCATCCAGGTGGTTAAAGAAGAACTTCTCCGAGGAGGATAGACCTGAGGCTTCCAATTCCAAGTCGACAAAGGCAACCGAGGAGCCCGCTAGCAGATCTGCCGACGAGCCTGCTACCAGCGGTACCACCGTCCCCGCCAAGGTGGGTCCGAAGACCTTCAAAATCGCGGTCGTAATTTATACTATGTATGGCCACATTGCCAGCCGTGAGTCCCCCGATTTCTTGTGATCTCTCCTCCAGGAAACCAGTCTCCTTACCACCATGCGTTGTTTTTGCCCAATCAGTTGCCGAATCAATCAAGGCCGGTGTGGAATCAGCGGGTGGAAGTGCAACAATCTACCAGTGAGCTGTTATCAACACACGTGCTTTGTCCGGGTCAATACTCATCTTACTCTTCAGGGTGCCTGAGACCCTCTCAGAAGATGCCCTACGGTTGATGCACGCTCCTCCAAAACCAAACTACCCAGTCATCACACCAGGTGTCCTCGCCACCTACGATGCTTTTCTCTTCGGTATTCCCACTCGATACGCCAACTTCCCCGCTCAATGGAAGGCGTTCTGGGACTCGACCGGTGGTCTTTGGACATCTGGTGCTCTCGCTGGCAAATACGCTGGTGTCTTCGTGTCGACCGGTGGACCCGGAGGTGGACAAGAGATGACCGTGTATAACTCATTGAGCGTCCTCGCTCACCACGGTATCATCTACGTTCCGTTGGGATACAAACATGCGTTCGCTCAGTTGACAAACCTTGAGGAAGTTCACGGAGGTAACCGGTCATCGGACTATTTTCGGGTTTTTTTCTTGTTCTGATGGATGATCGTTTTTAGGCAGCCCATGGGGTGCCGGTACCTTCGCAGGTTCTGACGGTTCAAGACAACCGTCGGCTCTGGAGCACGAGATCGCGAGGATACAGGGCAAGAGTTTTGGCGGTTATCTCGCCAGGATCACTTTTTGAACGGAACACGCTTGTTTTCCTCCAGTACGGCCGCTTTCCACATGCAGTCGAAGTGACATCGTATGGGGACTTGCTTGTAAACAAAACTTGAATCTCGTATCGATTTGCGGACAATTTCTGGCAGGGTTTATACCTACGATAAGGCGTGGCCAATAGAGTATGAGAACTGGCGCGACCATTCCAACAAAATCCGCAACCGCAGCAACCTCTCCCCACTTGTGAGTGTATCTGTCTACCGCAGATGTCCCCAAGGGAAAGAGGTGTGGTGGGCGGGGAAAAGAAAAGGGAAAGGCGGAGACCCCTGTGTGGATCCGAACCCCACTCGGCAACTGGCGAGACCAGCCGCCGCGGCTGAGTGCTCCCGCGCAGCGTTAAGAGTGCCCCTCGCCGTAACGCCGTACAATGCATAGCGCGCGGGATTTTCGCTTGGTATTTTGTGTGGACGTTTTGGATTCTGCGGTGGAACGTGTCATACAAACACTGGAACATTTTGTGAAGGAAGATACGCAAAAGGGGGATTGGATTACCTCCTCGACGAGCCGTTGGTCGTTTCCGAGGGACAGTCACATCGTACTTGCGACACAGATGATAGCGTGGGCTGGTCAAAGGAATGGGCTGTTATTCCCAGTGCATTATGATTATTTTATTCCTTTTTTTTTCTTCAAACGGCCAATCGTGGCACATCTTATCGTGTATCTTGTTCCCGGTCAGCTTAGTTCCTCAAGGCATTAGGCCTTATGATGTGGAAAGGAGAGCCTGGCTCGCTGGTGCGGCTGAAATAGGTCCTCGGCAGACCCTCTGCATACGAAAGTGAACAATCACCTACAACCCCTCACTCGTTTCCTAGCAGGAGTCTGGATGTTTTACTTGGTACCTCACTCGACCGCGGCACAAAAGTCCATGACAGAAACTGACGCCCGTTGTGCGTGCTTGTCGGACCAATTTCCCGCATCATCATATGGGTCCATACCTCGATCACTTTTCCACCTCGACCCAAACGGTTGACCTGACGCTGGTCGGCCATGGTGGTCAAGTACATCTGGATATGACGTTCTAGCGATTTTCAAGGTTCGGAAACACTTTCCGCCGCATGGAATTAACCTCGAACTCGTTCAGATTCGAGGAGGCATCCCGGATCGTCGAGTTATTCACCAACCTCGGATTATTGATCGTTGTCACTCTACGATGAGTCGACTCGACAACGAGTCCTGCGCGCCGCTCCCTCGTGAGCCCTACCCACTTGAACTTGGATCGAGATCGACTCCAAGACCACCCATTTTCTCCTCAGGGGTCGCGTTCGCTCACTGTTCGCTCAGATGAGGAGCATCTGACCCGATGTACATATTACAGTTGCTATACGTTTTCAGAATGCTTCTACTGTCCTCATGAAAGTCCACGCCCGTGTGGAGTCGCCCAGGCTGTCCTTTAACACCACTGGTATGGCACCCGTCCCAACACCTGTACCTAGCGAGGCTGCACGGTTAGAATTCGAGGGACAAATCCTGTCAGGGAGGTTCGTCAATACGTGCGGACGCTCGAAACTGGTGCGTATGACCGAGTTTACCGGAAGCTCATGGAATCTTCGGGGACGATGGACCAACGACACACCTGCGTCTCTCCGTGTTTCGCAAGGACTGGGTCTCCGTCTTTCGTATCGAGTTTCTCAACGGAGAGGAATCTACCGTTTCTGACGTTTTGGAGAGTCCAAAGGCCGTCTCGGCTCTGAGAGAGCATCCACTACGCAAAGAGACGAGGTAAACTACAGACAGAGGTGGCAGTAAGATACTGAGGGTTGTACCTTCTGGGTGTCATTCTCACACAGGTGGTTGACACTGACGGACCCTCCCTCACCGACGGGATCGTCGAGGACCAAACTCGCCTTCTTGTTGACGATAATGTAGACGAGACCGCTGCGAGGGGTCATTACTCCGTGTGTGTGCATGGGAGGGAGGTCACGAGGAAGATGGGGGATCTCGCACTCTCTCGCGCGGGTCCTTATATAGGTTCATCTGGCGGGAGCGTGTCTCTCGTGAGTGCACGGCCACCAAATGGGCTGGTCTCGCCAAACATGTTACCCAGATCGGATTCATATCGTCACCGGGGATCGATATCTTCTCTTTGTGGAAGCAAGTTCCCTCATTCAAACTGAAATGGAATCCGACCCAGTGCCAAATGCTTGTTCTCGGAGGATGGACGCCGCTTGCATTCCGTGGTCGTCTCACCACAGTGGAGTCTACCTGTGGGCTCTGCATATTGTCAACTGTGCAGGCTAGCGGAGGAGCATATCAGCGGATGGCGCTGACCACCGGGATCCCAACTGACGTACCCCTCTCTTCCGGGGTAAGTCGGAGGGTTTCCTCCACTAGCGGTGTTTGCCTTCCCAGTACTAGGCCCGGCGTCTACCGACATTAACATTCGACAAACATGCAATCTGCCACTAACCCGCAGGAATAAACGCCGCATCGTGTGTCGTTATTGGTCATGTTCGCTGACCATTCAAAACCGAATGTTCAATTCTTGCGATTTCAGTAGGGTGGCTTCGAATCACCCTCTACATGTCCCTGTCTCAGAAGATGGCCTTCCCTTGGCGTACAAACATACTCACATAAGCTTAGGTCCACCCGAACCCCCGAAAATATCCCACTGGACGTGAACGCGAGGAATAACTCGTGGCCCGCTGTCGTGGTACCATGAATGGCGGGTCGCCACAATTCCCAACCTTCCCATCTGTGTCTCGCGAAATGAGGGCTCCGGGAACAAATCGCGCCTTCGATGAATGGAGAATGATGTGGCGTCCAACATACAGTATGTTGGAAGTTGTATGTTCCTCCGGCAGTGTGGTCGGCCCAATTGTGTGGTGGACCAGAGAGCCGATCTGGTTCGCGTAGCAGAATGGGGGTGCCTTGTCCAACTGTTCGGTCTCAGTTCTCGTTCTTTCGGGGGTCCAGCGGACTGGGTACACAGTTTGGCGGTCTCTGGCAGTCTCTACATGTTGTCCCTGTACCCCGTACCATTGATGTCCTTCTTGAGAAGACCTTGGCACCAGCTGAGCAATGGAATCAACTCGATATTCTCCCCCTCCCAGGGGACCTCGGCCTGGTCAGCTTCCCCTCGTACCTCACGCTCCGAGTAGTGCGGGAGAGGCATTACATTGTCTTCCCTTCACGTTTTCCACCTTACTCACAAGAACAACACCAAACCGGACTTCGGCTATGTTATTCCCCGACTCTTCTCTGTATTCTTCCAATCTCTCCGATATTTCCATAGCAACTTTTGGGCAGACCACCCAATCAGCGCATCCCGTGGAAGCTGGAATCCCGAAAGTGAAGATTTCAAGCCCCAAACCTCCAGGGAGTGACAGCACTCTGGACGCCTTTTGTATGATGGAAGATCCTCGATTGGAAACCAACATGGGCAGACAACATATTCTGCATACCATATGTTGGTTGTACCGTGAACGAGGGAAGCAAGCATCGCGGACATCTCCTGGACCTGTATGAACGTGATTTTACGGAGGACGGGGAGTGACACCGCCACCCGTGTGATGAATCGCTATAGCAAATTCTCACGCTTGAGCGCCTGGAATGGACGTTGACTGGATCTTCTGGAATCACCATGGGGGCGGGAGGCTTTACTCGTAGTGCGATCGCCTTACAGCTTGCATGGGGCCGTAGTGTGAGGGCTCAGCGAGCTCCATCTGGGCGACGGATTGTGGGCCCACAGATGGCCACGCGGAGTGACCAAAATGCTGAGAAAGGACAACGGAGATCATGATAGTAAGTAGGCAGAGACTACAGCTTTACACAGACCCTATAGCTACAGATGAATCACAGTCCCATCCCGGTGTTTGTTCATCGGGGCGCTCAAAATCCTTCACCCAAGGTGGCGATCCGTCAGAGGGTTCTTCTTCCTGTGGGAACGTCCTCTCGTTTCCTGCCCGCCGTGATGACAGGTACCGAGACAGTTCACGGCATCAATGTCACGATGACTACTTGGCACCAAATCCAGTCCCATGACATTGTTGTGATGAGCCTACACTTACGGAACCAACAACCCCACCTCATTCGGCCTGTCGGGCTAGCCCCATGTATCGTACACTCAATTACCTGCCGTCATTCTATGGCCGCGTGAGCCCTCGCGCAAACTAGCGGCTGGGAACGTGCTTGGAAACATAATACATGAACCTGGGGCCCCAGTGTCTGACTCACCTCAGGAGAAACCACTTACAATCGCCTCGTCCCAATGTCCGATCCAGACAGCTCCGGGTCCCCACAAGTCAAACTCATGCACGAATGGGGTCAGGGATTCAAAAAGAGGGACCTGGACGTTATTGCGAAGGCCTTGCACAAAGACTATCGTCATACCACTTACCCGCGATCTCTTGATAGGCCAGAGCAAACCAGAGAGCAATGGCTTGAACAGTTCGCGGGGATTATCGGCCTTTGGACCGACCTTGAAGTAAGTTCTATTAATTGCTGCTCGAGCCCCATTGGCAGCGACTAAACGCCCTCTCGCAGCCGACCATTCATTCTATTATAGACGCTTCGGAGAAGGTCGTCGTTCACGTTTGTATCCCGAACATTTAAATCGACGTCGCGTATAATTAACGTGGTATCCACCTATAGATCACCAACAAGGCACAAACCTCAGTCGGGGTGGAGATGAACCGCGAATCGATCTTCATTGGACACATCGTGACCGACGGAGACGGGAGCCTGAAGATAAAGCAGATCGAGGAATTTACCGACTCTAAGGCCCATCTCGATTTCGTTCAGGCGACCACGGCGGCAAGGGCCAGGAAACAGTAGTGTTTTTCATGGGCCTGATGAAAACGAAGTTGTATACTATCAGTGTAAAACTTGCGCATTCTCCTTTACAGGAATCGACGGAACTACTCTCAGAGAACGTGATGGTCGGACGGATGCGTGCGACCTGTGACCTTCATCCTGGAACTGGCCCTTTAAACCACGAGGATTCACCCTGATCGTGGACCCACGAACGACCACGCGGAGCGGTCAAGGTGTGTGGGCGTTACGGAGATCCTTCTGTGACGCTACGTGACGACAGCAGCGTGATAGATGGCGAAAGGGGTGTGGTTCGTACGACGGCAGCTTGGTGTGAAGTATTAATTTGAGTAGTAAGATGCTGGGCGAGTGCCCGAAGGGTTTCCCGACCGGGTGGTGTGGACCTAGGTGTGGGACCAGTGCGTGATCCTCTGCTACTTTTGCGAAAGTGGCGTTCTCTCCACCCGACCGTTCCTACCTAATCCAAGACTCTCGCCCATTCCAGTTGATATCAGCTAGAGCAGGAAGAGTCTAGGCGTGGGGTTTCATCTACCACGGAGGAGCCTACTCAGCGAGATCGCATCCATCAGAACATGCGCAACGAAGGGATGGGGACATGGCCCGAAGTTCGAGTTAAGGTTTGTTACTCAGAGGGAGCGACAGATGTAAAGAATAGATTTCCGAGGGTGAATATTTTTAGTTTGAAGGGGTCACGTTGGGCACCCAATGACAATTCGTGGTCATGGGACATCACCCGCACCGCCCAGACCAGCGACGAGCAGCGGTGTACCGCCCGGAGGGTATTGGAAAGGAGTGAGAAGTCCACGCAGTAATGCATTGATCTTGGCCGAAGACATAGCTGGCGAAGATGCTGATCGCCAGTGATTCGGGGTCCGTACGAAAGGGAGAAACCCCGCAGGGTACGTTGAGCCCTCGTCCATCATGGGGTCTAGCCTGGAGCGATCACTGAGAGTATGTGAATGGACATCCAATTCCTGTGAATGATGGCGAGATGCACCGCCGATGAGTAGTAATAACTTGAAGGCAGGAACGCAAGCGCAGCAAGCCAACCCCAATCATCTGATCCAAGAATTTACAAATGTCGATAACAGGTGCGAACCGAACGAACGCAGGGACGGCACCGTAATTGGCATGGATCTGGGTCGGTTGGGTCGGGCAAGGTTTCAATTAGAGGGACAGATAATGATCCCTTTCTCTCGCGTGTTCGCAGGTCTTTCATTTGGGATGAGTTTGAGGTCAGAGATCCTCCTCGTATCATTCACATCGCGATGCCGGAACCATTGGCAGGGGGACTTTCCAGCTCACAGGAGAATACACGCCGTCTTCAGATTCTTGCGGCATTCCACCAGTTTTCCTCCAAAAGGGCGCGCGGTCCTGTCGTAATCGGGGTGGGAAGGTGAATCCATGTCCTTGGAGCTCTGCGGATTGCTCATATGTAATCGGGTCATATGGTATCCACAAGCGTTCGACCGCAGTTGATTATAGAGCCTTGCGTCAAACTTTTGCAACGCCCATGATGAGCGCATCTTCGAGATAGTGTTTGAGGATAAAGTGAACTAGACGGCAGGTGTCCTCGGGGAAGGGATTGAAATGAGAAGCATGATTGGGCGTCGCTTCGTGGCTGGCGTCTGTGGCCAAGAGCGTCTGCCCCGGGGTCAACAATGTAGAGGACCTGAGTAAGTGGCCGGGCCGAAGCCGGACCGAACGTGAGGGACACGGAAAGTGATCCAGAATCCGGACTTCACCATTCCGCGACCTTATCGATATCTTCTTATCACCCCTCTCCCAACCGATTCAGGCAGAACTGATTGATAACGGCCAAAGATATCTGTACGGATTGTTGTGATACGAAAAAAAAATCATTGGAAGAAGATCCTGCCCTCCCAGCGGCTCCTTCCGCGCGTCTGACCGAGCTGACGCTCGGCCGAGCGCAACCACACCCGTTCACCACCATTCTGTTTTCCGTTTAGTGACCTCGCAATGACATTGGAAGCCCAGTCGTGATGGCTGTTCGCCTCTAAATCCAGCCTCATGATGTCCCACTGCGACTAGTCTATGCTTATAAAGCTGTCCGCCTCGTTCGACTTGTCGGGCTAGTCCCAGTTTCTCACTCAATTATCTGACATCATTGGATGGTCAAAGTAGGCCCGTGCACGAACTAATAATAGTGGCTGGGAACGTGTGCAGTATAAAACCCTGAGGGTCTGGCTTGACTCCTGGTCCTCAGGAAGACCCCCTTCAGTCACTTCATCCCAATGTCCAAATCTGCTCAAGTCGAACTCGTCGAAGAGTGGGGTAAAGGATTCCAGAAAAAGGACCTTGACATCCTCGCGAAGCCCTTGCACAAGGACTTTCGCCATGTCACTTACCCCAAATCTGTTGGCCGGCCAGAGCAAACCAGAGAGGAGTGGCTCAAACAACTCGCAGAGATTATCCCTTTGTGGACCGAAACCAAGGCAAGATATTTTACCCATCGAACTTCCTTCGTCGCCGCTAATTCCCTCCACAGGAGACTACCCATTCCATCATAGAGGCTCCGGGGAAGGTCATCGTTCACGTCTGTATCTCGAACGTTGAGATAAACACCGCACCTACTTAACGCGGTATTCATTTTACAGTTTACTAACGTGACCAAAACTTCACTCGGGATTGAAACGACCTACGAAGCGATCACTATCGCACACGTCGTTACCGACGAAGACGGGAGCCTGAAGATCAAGAAGATCGAGGAGTTCATCGACTCCAAAACCTTCCTCGAGTCTATGCAGGCGTTTGCGGCGGCAAAAGCCAAGTAGTTTTCTTCGCGTGCCTGATGACAGCGAAACTGTATGTTACGAATGTAAAACTTGTACCTGATACTTTTCAACAATCGAACGAAGGAAACGCTCGAATGGCGTGATATAAGGCAGATAGATTTGAGCTGGTTGTGAACTTCATTTAGAACCTGCTCGACAAAAATATGTCCCAGAGAAGAGAAAGAGGAACACAGAATAACGGGAGAATCGCGCTCACGGTCTGTACGGTCGCCGAGGAGGTACCTTGGGCGTGGACTGAGCAGGCTGTTGGTCGGTGCGACGGTCCTGCGCAACATTGGCCATGGCACTAGTGAATAGATCTAGAGAACGTTTGAAGCCTCATCGACTCGGAGAATCGAAGTCGACGGTGGCACATATGACCGATGGAGGGTTACTCGATCCCATCTTCCTGCCCCTCCAGCGCCGGAAATACTTGGCCGAGAAAATGTTCGTGAACGCGAAGAACAACCCGTGCTTCGCTGTCATGGTACCGTGAATGGAGGTTCGCCACAATTAAGACAACGGTGTGTATACAATATCAGGATATAAATCTACAAACTCTCATACAATCAGAACAGTTGGCATATCAATTGCTCTGAGCAGAAGGGTCCTCAACTCTACAAATACGTCTGGCATATCCCCCTCTAATAAAATTTCCATCTTTGTGATAAGCGCCTTCAACGCAGCCGCGGCGTCTTCGTCTCCCGGTATGGCCGCCCCCCGCTTAGCCGATGTGCTCGAGGAAGCATAACGGTTCACCCAGTAGGCGATCAGCTGCCGGGTTGTCGCCGTGTACCTTGCATAACGTTCAGGGACCGGGACCTCGTCGCCATACTGCAAACCAAGGGATTGCTTCGACGCACGATGCGCTACACGATTCTCGTCGAACCATGCATCCATCTCCGGTGGCCAAGAGAACTTTACAGAGCCACCCTTGCGTGTGTATTCGATTGTGGCGACACTGAGGTAAGCGAGCACCCAGGTAAAGGATTCTGCGTCGTGTCGGTATAGTCGGGGAACACAGGCCTCAAGTCCGCCATTAAGTAAGTCGAGGGCCATAAAGGGGATAGTCCCTGTGCGGTCGTTGTTCACGGTCTTGTTTCCGACCCAAGAGGCAAGGTCATAGTCATTGAGCACACCCTGAGGGGCGTTGGTCTGAGGCGTGATGTAGTACATCAAGTTGTTGAAACTGATGTCACCGTGGTGTATCCCATTGATCCAGAGCCGGTAATGACCTGAGGGATGATGTTAGTGAATGTGGGAACCTACGAGAGAAACTTGGCGTACGCACACACAAAGCACTGCCAGAAGGCATTCCACAATGCTTCCCCGGAGAGGTCATGGAGAGGATACAGACGAGGCATGACAATGAGGCGGAGGGTTCGTGGTGCGGTCTTCAAACGAAGGAAATCCCGGATGTGCCGGGTTGAGTAGTGATTGAGATCACGCGCATACTTCGCCTCCGGGATGTGACCCTTGATAAATTCGTCCGCATTTCCCAACGTTCGCGCATGAGAAATAACCTTCCATTCTTCATGTCTTGAGGCCTCGGGCCAGGACACCTTCAGCACCAGATCGTGGAGTTGACCATGAGTACCTTCATCGTCTCCGTTCTCTCCTTCGCCCTCACCCCCTTCTTCTTCTGCGTTGCTATCCTGTTCCTCGTCCTCGGTAGCGCTCAAGTCTGATGTGGTTTCGCTGGGACTGTTCCCGCGAAACTGTTCGTCAACGTCTACCTCGTCCGGGGTGAGATAGCGGTCTTCATAGCTGTCGTCGATGACCACTCCATCAGCTTCATCACCACCATGGGCTTGAAAATGTTCCTCCTCGACATGCGCAGGGCTGTCTTTCGCCATATCACTGGCACCAACAACTGTTGTCGCTCTACCCAACAGCGACCACCCAGAGTGAATCTTATCATCCGGGTAGAAGTTTATATCCACCTCGTCCTCACAGAGGGATCCGTCTGTACTGACCGGGTATAGCGAAACGACACGATCCCTCGAGGTAAGCTCCGAGATATACCCCCATTGACGGCGTCCGAACCGCTGGAGAGTGAGAAGCAGCACGAGCATAAGAGGGAGGTTTGTGAAAAAGCTGAAACTTGACGAAAATATAACCCCCTCCCTGTCGATCCAAGAGATCCAAAGGGAGTCATCTAGTCGGTTGTATTAGTTGCGTGCGCTCCCTACAAACGCGCCGGTTCTCACCTTGGACGAGCAGGTTGAGCACGTGGCTGACGGAGAGAGAATCCGAAAACTTTTCGGCCGCGTATATGCCGTTTTGAATGGCAAGGGATTTCCTCGTGTTCTTCCCAGACTTTTCCTGAGGTGACTGCTTGCTTTCGGACCCCTCTGCGCTTCTCTCGAAGTTTTGTTGTCGTGGCCGTTTGCTTTTGTTGCCTGAGGTTCCACTCTTGACTCCTGCAACGCTCGCGGTCCGCTTTCTACCTTTCTCCGATTTTGTCGATGCGGCTGTGCGACTTTATCAGCGGTATATTCGCACACCAACACATTAATTTTACGACCTTTGGGCAGAGTGTCTTCCTCCGTGGCCGCTAGTGGAGACAGGTCCCGACGCGGCTCGAAAAGTTTATTGTCATCGATCTCCGCAGTTTCCGTGGTTGCAACCCGGGCGGTGAATATGCGTAATGGGGGCCAGCTACCTTCGTCCTTGGGGCCGCGCTTCATCTCCACTACAGTATAGACGTCCCCCCAGCCAAGAGTGCGGGGGTTATCCTTCTTGGAGCCAACCTTCTTAGGGATCTGGTTGACAACTTGAGATATCCCCCGCCTCCCCCGACACTCAATGTTGAAATAGTTGCAGACTGTATTGAGCGGCATGAGAGCGATGTCAGGTTGGAACCGGGACCCGCCTAAATCACGGTTAGATGTCAAGCCGCGACCCCATGGCACGAAAACGATGTGATTCTTGAATTTTGGCAACCCATGGACGTGGATGGTCGACAGGCGTTCGAGCCCGTAATTGAAGGCGTTCGAAAATGGTGCGTACATTTTCAGTTCGGATCGGGACGACGATTTACTATGTAACACCGTTATAAACAACGAGGAAGGTCAAAGAGGAGAGTGCCACGTACTACGCACTCAGCCGTTTCTTCATCTCGGCAGAGTTGGCCACCTTGACCGCCTCTCCCCAGCAGTCTTCGAAACATTTGTTTAGGTCCCCACCATAGGAGACAGGAGCGGTTGGGGAATCGTCTTGACAGCAAAGGGCCAGAAGGTATCGGACCATGTCCTGTGGATCACATAATTGACGTTCCTTCATATCACCCTCTATCCCGTGCTTAACGTATCGCCCCCTGGGTTTAAAAAAAGGTAAACAAGCTGCAGAGCCGGAGAGTTTCGCAAACGCACTCTACTCGAGGACGGAAGTCCCTGGAGGAACCTGATCCTTTATTGGGCTTGGTAGATTGCAGAGAACTGAGCAGGGATTCGACCTGGGACTGGACGGGGGGAGGCGTAGACTGGTTAGTGGGCATGGTGAGGGGACCATATGGGGTGATACCTACTTGGTTCCTTGCCTTATAACGCGTCGAGCCAACAATGTACGGCTAATGTTCAGCGCAAGGATGATCGATTGTGGCGGCGATCATAAATCGCGGCGTGGCCCGGTGCTCTGGTGATCATCGTCCCATTGAACCATCGGTAGCGGGTGTCAGTGGTCCAACTCGCTTCGGTGCCGCTCCCTGGCACAATCGATAGATAACCACCACAAGGCCTCGTGTGGGCGGTCATACACATCTTCGCCACATGCCTGGGGATTCGCCGATTACAAAATCCCTCCCCCATGCCAGCTACTAGCTGACTGAGGGTGGCCACCCTGACTCCAGGTCCCCGGGCCTCATCGATAACTATCGATCCATCGATGCGACGGGGCGGCATGCTATGATTGTCCAGATTTGGCCTTTTTGCGGTCCATTGAAAGAATCAGGCGAGTCATGCTACCGTCCTGGGTTCGCCTGAAATGGTTTTAGCCCGTACGAATGTCCATCAGACGACGGGACCCCCAAAATGCGTTACAGTCCGGATAATCTGTTTCTCGTTTTCCTGGAGGCAATTCTTCGGCGCCTCAAACAACATAGCGATAGGAACAGATCGCCCTATCCGTTCTCCGCGACCTATTTGTGGATGGTGCAGACGACGGCAGGTTCAAGAGGAGATACCGAGGGGGAGGACCCGTGGATTAAGTCATTTCTCCGAAACGATCCACCCAAGTCATCATACGTCTCAAGAAACTCTTCGACATAAGTTAATTCGCGCACAGGAGCCCTATGTTTCAGTGTCAACGCAGACCCATCTAATTTCGCTCTCAACGACTTCTAACCTTGAACGTTGCGAACCCAGTTGTGCACTCCGTGTCTGGTTCCACATCAAAAGTGGCGCATAGGCAGACGTTGGATCTACCGATACGTATCTTTTGGGTATTTCTACCGTCCTTAGGAAGTCCCACACTCGACAGGTTATCTACATAAAGGAGACCACCAACACGGAATGGCAGGTGCGCAGTAGCCCACATTAGAATAAGGACGGATGTCCGTCACCGCAGTGGGGCTTCATCAAATCCACACGGGTTCCGGCAATCACCTTCGGTCATCCTTGCCGTAGTAGGGGTGAGATCCTTCAGGATGCGGGAATACCGTTTCACTGCAGAGCGGAGGAAGATCGTTGGAAAGGTCTTTTCAGAGACCCGAGCTGGTCGTCGGCGACCGCGGGGCATACGCGTGTTCTCTTGCCCGTCGCCCCGGGTATACGTACTCATAGGACTGTCGTCGAGTATGGTTTGGTGATCCATTCACAAGTTCCCCGTTTCGAAACGCCGCAGTCGGTTCATCTTCGATGAACTAAAAAAAGTCATATCCCCTCTCGTGGACATCCTCGCGTCAGTGGAACCCGAACTCAAACCGTTCGCGAGCGGGATCCCACGAGGGAATGCCAGTGATGTATTATAAACCTGCGGGATGCCGGATGGCAACTGAAACGGATACAACCATTGCCCCAAACTTGCGTTGTGGCCCAGGTTCTCCTTTGATAACCCTCTCCGGCGCATGAGCAGGTCATTCAACTGTCTCGGATGAACTTTGGATTCATTTGCTCACGTGCCCATGAGAGATCCAAGTCATCAACTCGTCTGCGTGTCACTTTTTACATAGGCAGATGCGTCGGTAAAAACCATGACGTTGAGCAGCTGGGATGGATTTCGTCTGTTGCGGGAGAAGAGTGAAAGCGCCTACAAGGAACCGGTGGACGGGCCGGCCCCGGATCAACGCCGCTTTCCCGCACACAATGGCGACGCCAACCTAAAGGGTCGACTCCCTCTTGAGAGAACCAATCTCTGACTTGCTCTGGCACAGGTGCCCGCTATTTTGCATTCTGTGGATGTTAGTGACTGCGGGACAGAAAAGTTGAAGGAGCTCGGAAGTCCGTCCATCATGTTCTCAACCTCCCTCTCCGCCACTTGTTCACTGCGCTGGATACGGCGTCCTCCCTTCCGCAGGGGAAATTACGTGCCTACGCCCTTCCGAACGGGATTGCGGTTCGTGATGTGTGTTAAGTGGTGGCTCTTTCTCGCACGGTGTGAAGACTCTCACGGGAATGAACGGAGTTGGATAGGTATCTCCCGTGCTGACGGTTCGAGACAACCATAAGCTCTGGAACATGAAACCGCGATGATACAGGGCAAGAGCCCCGCCGAGCATCCCGCCGGGATCACTCTTTGAAAAGGAATTTTCTTTTTTCCTTCCCGAGAAGCGGACAATGCGGTCATATACCGCTGTACTCACATGACCGCAGGGGCAGTCATTAATCGCCACCGGGTCTACCGTTGCCGTCCTTTCGCCCTCGGAGGAATTCAACGTTGGGGGACACCCGGCTGCAATGTCAGGAGTACGGATCCAATGACAGACCTCGCAAGCGAATGCTAAGACTTTTCTCCCGGAATAGATTTCGTTGTGGGTGAATGTATCACCAGTGAAGGGGATTGATGGCCACTTGTTCATTCTGCCTGACTCGATGTGTCGGGCTAGTTCCAAATCTCGTAAGTATACTTAATTACCTGTCGTCACTGGATGGTCAGGTGGCCCGGGTGCGAACTAGCGCGTGGGAGTGCAGTATAAAACCCTGGGGTTTGAGTGTCTGGCTTGATCCACAGAGAAGTCCACCTTTGACTCACCGTGTCCTAATGTCCAGCACAGGAAGCCTCGATTCCCCACAACTCAAACTCATTCTTGAATGGGGTAAAGGATTCAAATCGAATGACCCGGACCTTATCGCAAAGACCTTACACAAAGACTTCCGCCATGTCACTTACCCCCGATCTCTTAACCGGCCAGAGGAGACCAAAGAAGAGTGGCTTGGGCGCCTCGCGGGAATTATCGGTCTTTGGACCCACACTGAGGTCAGATATTTTGGCTGCCATTCGGACCTCCACCGCTGCTAAACCCCCCCATAGGTGACCACCCATTCCACCATAGACACTCCGGGGAAGGTCGTTATTCACGTCCGTATCCCTAACGTTGAGATTAACACCGCAGCTATTTTAACGTGGTATTCATCTCACAGTTTACTAACAAATCGAAGACCTCGATCGGGGTTGACATGATCCATGAAGCCATCACCATCGCGCACATCGGTACCGACGAAGATGGGAGCCTGAAGATTAAGAAGATAGAGGATTTCATCGACTCCAAGGCCTATCTCGACGATATGCAGGCGTTTGCGGCGGCAAAAGCCAAGTAGTGTTTTTTTTGCGTGCCTGACGACAACGAGAATGTACGTTGCGAATGTAAACTTGTACCTGATACTCTTCAGCTCAAACGGTTTGGGCAATAAACGGTGTGAGGAAGTTAATACCTGGATGGAATGTCAGACTCAATACGGATCCAGTGACAGATGCGATTCCACGAATCTTTTCATCCGGAACAGATTTCCGAGGATGAGTACTGAGTATTTAGAATGAAAGGGTTGTATAGGACACCACATGGCAAGGAATCCTGATCAAGACCCTCAAAACCAACGAATAGGACATTGATGAGATATCGATGACCTTCCCGTGGGAACGTCCGATTCCTCTCCCCTCCAAGCCACTAGCTTTGATGCATGATGAATGATACCGGGGACCAGAGCGGTTCGCAATGTCACGGCGGCTGCTTGGCTCTTGGTCCAGCCTCACGATGATCTGCTGCGATTGAATAGCCTGTGGTTGCCCGGCCCGCAGCCTCAGGGCCATGCCTGGTTAGTCACTCCAAGTCCCGTAAGTGCACTCAATCACCCATCGTCAATGGTTGATCAGGTGGGTCGGGGCGCAAACTAGTGGCCGGGGAACGTGGGTGTGGATGCGCAATATAAAACCCTGGGGTTTGTGTCTGGCTTACCAAGAGACTCAATAAGACCCCTTCAGCCGCTTCATCTCAATGTCCAGCCTCGAAAACTCCGATTCCCCACAACTCAATCTCTTGAACGAGTGGCGCCAGGGACTCCAAAGAAGAACCCGGACCTTGTCGAGGGGTGCTTGCACAAGGACTTTCGCTATATCACTTACCCTCAATCTCTTAACCGGCCGGAGAAAACCAAAGAGGAGTGGATTGCACACCTCAAGTGCATTTTAAACCTCGCGATCGACACCGAGGCAAGTTATTTTAGCTGCTTGTCAGACCCCCTCTGTCATCGCTAATCCCCCCCCCACAGGAGATCACCCATTCCGTCATAGACACTCCGGGGAAGGTCGTCGTTCACGTCCGTACTCCGAACGTTGAGATCGACACAGCAACTACTTAACGCGGTATTCACTTAACAGTTTACTTACAATACGAAGACCTCGGTCGGGGTTGACTCAGCCTACGAAGCGATCACCATCGCACACATCGTTACCGACGACGACGGGAGCCTGAAGGTCAAAAAGATCGAGGAGTTCATTGACTCCAAAGCCTATCTCGACGATATGCAGGCTTTTGCGGCGGCAGGGGCCAAGTTAACCTGATGACGGCGGAACTGTGTGTTACGAATGTAAAACTTGTACCTGATACTCTCCAGTAACGGAACGAAGAAAGTCCTCTCAGATGACCCGATAGGCAGATGGACTTGTGCAGGCTGTGAGTTTCATTTTGAATCTGCTCGGAAAAAATACAACAGGTTGTGTGTATGAATACATTAAAGACCTATCCTAAAAAACATCTAAACTGTGAGGAAATGTGAGATACCAAGGGGTCTGGTATTCGCAAGAACAGGGTATATACAAGGATGAGATTAAAAGTACAATTAATCCGCGGCCAAATAAAGTCCCATAGAAGAAGAAAGAAAAACGAGAGGGAAGGATCACGTTCGCGGCCTGTACGGTCGCCGAGGAAGTACCCTGGGCCTGGACTGAGCAGGTCGTTCCTCAGTGTGATGGTCCTGCACGACATTGGACATGGCACCCGCGAACAGAGACCGACCGCCGACGTTGAGCTGCGGCCTCACTCTAGCAGGAGGTCTCGCGATGGCAGAAGTATCGGTAATCGCATCGTCCGAACGGCCAGACTTTCCAAGCCTCCTCGTCGAAGCCTCCAGCTCGGCGGCCAGCGCCTGCTTCACTGAGTCCGACACCAACTCCGTGCGGATAACTCTCCTACCACCGTGGGTGTCGTCGTTCGGATCCACGAATTCCAACCGCCAGTGCCAAGTGTGCCCTCGGAGGCGTCTTCCCTGAAGCTCGTCGAACATCCTGGTGGCCGCATCGAGCGAACCGAAGTCGACGGTGGCATAACCGATAGCGGGGTACTCGACCCCATCGATCGTTCTGCCCCTCCAGCATCGGAAATACTTGGTTGTGAAGAACCTCATGGCTTCGGTTAAGTAGTTGTACGAGGGTACCCCGCCAACCACCCGGAACCAATGGGCGTCCAAATTGTCGATGGCGATGCGCGTGGTGGGGTTTTCGCCGTCCTCATCCTTGGGGCGTACAAATTGCCATTCCTGCAGGTGGGTCTTCACCGGGATACAAGCCGCTGGTTTTTCGATTTTCCAGTTTTCCCATGACTTGGGCCGACCGTCAGACCTGGAGAGTTTACAACAGTGGAAGTACTGAGGGCGAGTTTCGAGGGCCCTATCACTCCGACTGCTCACTTCACCACGATTCTCGTTGTCGACGGATGCCAGGGCGCGAATTGGGTGTGGCCTGGAGACGTGAGGATGGTTTTGAGGACTAGGGGAAGGGCTTGGGGATCGAACTGGTGCGGTAGGAGCAGGTTTCACGACTTCCTGTGCGGGGACTTCGGGGACAGATTGTTCCTCAATGAGTTCGTGAGCCACTTCGGCGACAGGTTCATCAACTGAAAAAAAGTTTCATTAACCCATTTCTGGAGGGGAAACAAGTAAATCACATACTGTTCGAGTCTTCCGGAGTGGCCGTGACAATGTCCAATATGTCTTCCTCGACGGTGGAGTCTCGGGCGTCGATGGTTTCGGGCTGCCCAGCGATTTCACCAGCCTCAGAGGTTTCCAGATTGTCGAATACCTCGACGTGGGCGATCTTACAGACAGGTAGTGGTCCCAAATCACCGCCTTCATAGTCAGACCACAATTCCCCAGTGCCCGTGATCGGCGAACGGCAAGGGTCCCTCACTTCCACAGGGCTCGGGGGCGGTTCCAAAACAACTTCAGCAACCGGGCTGCCAGGGCAATCATCTACGCATTCAGGCTCAGAGTCGCCGTCGTACTCGGCTTCTTCGTGCTCGTACTCGGGATTGGGTCCGTCCTCGAAGTCGCGGCCTCCAGATTCTTCTTGTTCATCTTCCAATTCAAATTGCTGGGCAGAATCTTCAGGATCAACCTCGGACGGAGGGGATACGATGATCGTGGGGATTTCACAGTCTGAGTTCCAGGACTCAACGTCTTGTTCCGAATCGTCCTGGGAAGAGAGGTCGTCCACGGTCACGACCTCGTCCTCTTCCAAACCGGTATCAGCGACAGCCTCCTTGTCGATACAAACGGGGTCCACAGTCGTGTCAGTTGTGTCCGAAGAATGTTCAGAGGGAGGACAAATATCGACCGAAAGTCCCTCCACGGCGGATTCCTTGGTGGCAGTTCCTAAGTCGGCAGCAGGTTCATCATCGGAAGGCAAATCCATACCAGGTTCATCGTGAGAGGGTGTATCCGCGACCGAATCGTCCGAAGAAGGTACTTTCACGGATGATCCTTCCAAAGGAGGTTCCGGGAAAGGCTTGGCTTCCTCAATCAAAGCGACCGTGGCAGATTCCAGTTTAGCTGCGAGTTCTTCCGCCGAAACGGGACCAGGACGAGCGATCAGGTCGGCGAGGTTGGCGGTCGAGTTCGTGACGGTGGTAGAGCCGTCGTCGTCGTCTTCCAGCTCGGTGTCATCGAACATATCGCCAGCGACGTCGTCAGAGGGGATAGTAATGTTTTTGGAACCTGGTAGGCACATAGGATGAGATGGGTGGTTTGAGCGAGAGACCAAACACGAGGCTGCTTACCATGCACAGAGGCTGATTCCGGATCAACTGTAAGGAGTGGCTCGGCCAGATGCTCCGGAGTGGTAGTAACGCTTTCATCAGAGACTGAATGCATAGAAGTGAGTGGGAGAGTTCAGGGACCAGGGCGAGAAGGCGTGCGCGTACCGAGGGAAGAAACACCTGACTCCGTATCGGGGAGGGTAGTTCCATAACCAGAGTCAGCTGGGGATGGAAGTGGAGAAACTGGTCGACGGTTAGAACAGTACGAATAAACGACAAAAAGCAACTTACGCTTTTCCTGGGACTCGTTTCCGAGGGCGGGGAGATGCAAGAGGCGGAGAAGGGTAGGGGAGGGGGAGGATTGCTGGTCTTGCTGTTGTTCGGCTGATGGGGAAGTTAGACCATGGTGAGGCTGAGAAGAGATAGGAGAACACTCACGGGCAAGCCAGAAGGTGGGAAGCTCGGGAGGGGCGGGGGAGAAAATGGGCTCTGGGGGAGCGTGGTATTTTGATTTGGAGGTCCGGATCTGAACGTTCCTGGGAGGGGTGAGGACCTTTGGGGGAAGCAGTTTTGGCGGCACGTCGACGGGTCGTTCAATCTCGTCCAGGGACTCCGAACGCGAGAGAAGTTTGGCGAAGAAGGAAATTACGACCAAAGGGAGCCAGATTGAGAAGTAGATCGCGGTCAGTACGTCGAGAACCTGATAGTTGAACAGGTCCCGCCAGTGAAACGGACCCTGATATTCAGAGGACACCACAAACACTCGAGCGGGAGCGGGGGTGGGGTGGCCATCGTGTCGTGTGGGAGTAACTTCCTGGATGACGACTTCTACGTGGTCTTCAAGCGGAACCGGGCATGATGGAATAATCTCGACTGGGTGGACGGCGCTGGTTTCAACCGGAGCAATGGGGAGCGCCTCGATTGTGGTAGCCTCGAATGTAGCAGGGTAACCTTGAGGTTCGAATGTAGCGCGGGGGAGGGAGAGGACCGAGGAAAATTTGTGGTGGACACCGTGACCGAGAGACCTGAATCGAGCTTGGAACCGTTGGGAGACCGTGAGTGGCCCCACGATCAAGGAGAGCAAGAACGCCACAATTGCGGCGGGATGTATCAACATTGTAAGCGCGCAGATGGGGAAAAACTCTGTGTAGGATGAATGATGATTGGTGTTGTGGTTGTGGTGGGTGGTGGAAGGTAAGATGGAGGGCGACGTGAACGGGTGGCTCACGGGTATAAAAGGCGGTGAGAGCCACTCCACTGGTGGACAAGGCCATGGTCCACATCCCGATCATCGGCTAGATCGGAGTCTTTTTGCACGGCTGGCTTCAAATCCACGGGATCAATATCATTGGCCATGCCTTCAACTTGTCATTCTAACCAGTTTCAGGCTGAACATCGTGCTTTCTGATAGGTAGGATGAACGGGGGAAGGTTAGATTTTGGATTTTTGCTTTTAGGGTGGCACATAGATGTCTCAGAGGGTGGAAGGGATGCGGGGGCCTGTTTGATGGCGGAGTTGACAGACCAGGCTAGCTACCATTGTTCAGAGCCCCCCCGTCCTGAGAAAGAGAGACGTTGCGCCGTCACCAACTCGACGGCGACGATTGTGTCCATTCAACGGATTTGAGCTGAATGGCGAGGTAAATATGCGGCGTATTTCTCGAACCTTATTGGAACGGGGCGGTTTGACTTACCGTATCCAAGTTTGAGGGCACCTGTCTAGCTTCAGTCCGAGAAATGGATACTCCGCCACACGCCCTTGATGTTAAAGCCACGCCATGGGACATTGGCTCAAAACGGAGTTCATTGCATAGGTTCTTGCAACGTGTGCTGGCTTCAAAGCGCCCAAACGCCGCCATAGACAAACCCAGAGAACGCCTCAGTGGCGAATGAATTGCCTTTGTGTAGGAAAGGAGATATTTTGCATTTTTGTTGTAGAGTAAGAGGGAGCGGATGCGTTGGTAAAGACGAAACCGCAGACGACGGCGGAACCGGAAAGACGCGGAGACGGACGATCAGAGAGGCGGATTGTCTGCACTTTCAACTTTCTTTTTCGACCCGACGACGACTTGCACCCTACTCCTCCTCCCCTCCCGAAATGGCGTCTAGAATCGCAGTCAACGCGCTCAAATCAACCGGCAAGTTTCACCGTATTTCGTTCCGTTTAGGTCGTCCGTGAGCTGTAACTTTCCGAACAGTTGGCAGGGCCAGACCCCAGGCTTCCCTCGCCGCCGTCCCAAGATTCCAATCGTATGTCCCAGGTGCATAGTGTACGACAGCTCAGCTTACGCATATTATCAACCGTGTAGACGGGGAATGTCCACTCAACCACCAGCTGAGAAGGCTTCTGAGATCATTAACAAGCTCCCGTCTTCCCCCAACTTGGTCACCAAGACCGGTACCGTCATCCTCGGTTCTGGTTTAGTCGCCACCGCCATCTCCCAGGAACTTTATGTGATGAACGAGGAGACTGTGATCGCCGTCGGTTTCTTCTTGCTTCTCGGCTTTATCGCAAAGGCATGTTTTGAGTTGACGTGGTATTGGACTCTAACAATCGTACTAACGTGTAAATTGTACTCCAGTCCGTCCGTGAGCCCTACCGTGACTGGGCTGAAACTCAGATTGCCAAAATTAAGGGAATCCTCGACGGTGCTCGCGCCGAACACACTCAGGCTGTCAAGGACAGAATTAACTCTGTTGAGCAGATGAAGGATGTCGTTTCTATCACTGAGGGTCTCTTTGCTCTCTCCAAGGTTTTCAAAGATTGATTCTGCCAAGTGTACCGGAGTTGACATGTATCTCTATAGGAAACCGCTAAGCTCGAGGCCGAGTCTTTCGTCCTCGGGCAAAAGGTTGCTTTAGCTTCCGAGCTCAAGTCCGTTTTGGATTCTTGGGTCCGTTATGAGCAGCAGGCCAAGGAAAACGAACAGGCTGCCCTCGCGAAATCCGTCATCGAGAACGTGTTGAAGACAATCCAGGATGAAAAGACACAGAAGGACATCCTTGCAAGCGCCGTTGCCGAGGTTGAGCGTGAGTGCCATTCTGTGATCGGAAGCTTGTCGGACCTTCCGCTCACCACCGCTCCTGCCCCCGTTTTTGCAGAGCTGGTCAAGTCTAAGGCTATCTAGAGTAAAAACACGTTGGTCGGCTGTGGCTTGCTCGAATCATAATAGATATTTCTTAAGCACCGCTGGCTGTCTCCATCGTAGTCCTTTTCCGTAATCCGTTGTTGGCCTGCATGCGCCGGATCGACGCGTCTCCATGATCCCAGCAACACATTGACAGCCACCCACGCCGTTACACTAACCACCACCTTCCCTCTTCCCCCTTCCACGTCGACGCGATATCTCTCCAATAACAACGGCAAGTCATGGATTCCGACCTCATAAAGCTCGTGAATGAGCTCCAGGACACGTTTGCCAACCTCGGTGAGGGAAACCGTCAAACTTTGTTTGCGGGGATCAACCCTGACGGTCGTTTGTTTCGAAAGGTGGTGAACTGGACATGCCACAGTTGGCCGTCGTACGTTCCCCTTCAGCTGAGATGTAATTGAATGTGCCATTAATCCCGTCTTGTCGTGTGAAAGGTTGGGAGCCAATCCGCAGGAAAGTCCAGTGTCCTCGAAACGTCAGCCGGCCATCTCTAGTCATGAAATTCTCACCGCTGACCTCTGGTTCCTGGGATGTAGGATCGTAGGTCGTGACTTCCTCCCTCGTGGGCAAGGCATCGTCACCCGCCGGCCACTCGTACTCCAACTCATCCACACCCCCGCCCCTTCTCCTCCCTCCGATCCTTCATCACCAGACACCCTTCCAATACCGACATACACCGAATGGGGGCAATTCCTTCACGTAGAAAAACGGTTCACCGACTTCAACGAGATTCGGAAAGAGATCGAACAAGAGACTTTCAGAGTGGCTGGCCAGAACAAGGGGATCAGCAAGCTCCCGATTAATCTGCGGATATATAGTCCAAACGTCTTGGATCTAACGTTGGTGGATTTGCCTGGGTTGACCAAAGTGGGTGTTCTGCTCAGAATACCGAAATCATCAATTTCTTGAGGGTTGTGGCTTCGCGCTTTCGTCCATGCTGACAGACCCTATCTGCTGTATTTTGTGTTCAGATCCCAGTCGGAGACCAACCGAGCGACATCGAACGCCAAATACGAAACCTTGTTCTGGACTATATCTCCAAACCGAATTGGTTCGTGTCCCCACTAAATCATGTTCCACGAAACACGGTTCTGACCAGCGTTTTGCCCACTTTCAGTGTCATCCTTTCGGTTTCCGCCGCAAACGTAGACCTCGCCAACTCGGAATCGCTAAAACTTGCTCGGTCTGTGGACCCGCAAGGTCGTCGGACCATCGGAGTCCTCACCAAACTCGATCTTATGGATGCGGGAACAAACGCCAACGACATCCTCACCGGACGGACATACCCTCTCAAACTTGGGTTCATCGGTGTCGTGAATAGGAGTCAACGGGATATCGATACGGAGAAACCCATGGCCGCGGCGTTGGATAGCGAGAAGGAATTCTTTGTCACCCACCCGGCCTATAGGAATTTTGCACATAAGCAGGGCACCAAACACTTGGCAAAGACGCTCAACCAGGTAAGTTCCATTTCCAGGACGGGAACATGCGGAATGTTTTATTAACTCTCGTAAATCTAGGTTCTCATGAACCATATTCGGGATAAGATACCAGACATGAAAGCACGCCTCAACACGCTCATGGGACAGGCACAACAAGAACTCAACTCTTTTGGTGACGAAGCACTCTTCGGTGACAAAAATCAACAAGGAGCAATCGTTCTCAGACTTATGACCCAGTTCGCTCGGGACTTTGTCTCTTCGATCGAAGGCACGAGCGTCGAGATATCCACAAAGGAGCTTTCCGGAGGAGCCCGTATATACTACATCTTCAACGATGTCTTTGGAAACGCGTTGTACAATCTGGACGCGACGGCCGACCTGGGTGATCAGGACATCAGAACGGCTATTAGGAACTCGGCGGGACCGAGACCAAGCTTGTTCGTCCCGGAGGTCGCGTTCGATTTGTTGGTGAAGCCGCAGATCAAGTTGCTTGAGTCGCCGAGTTCGAGGTGTGTGGAGCTGGTGTATGAGGAACTGGTCAAGATTTGCCACAATTGCACGAGTCCGGTAGGCCCAAATGTGCTAGAGAGTTCCGTCGATACTGAGGGTCGCCCTTAGGAATTCCAACGGTTCTCTAGTTTCCATGCCCGGGTTGTCGATGTTGTTTCGGAGCTGCTGAGAGAGAGGCTGGGACCGACCTCGGATTATACGCAAAGCCTCATTGATATTCAATCTGCATACATCAATACCAACCATCCCGCGTTTATGGCGAGCGCACAGAATGCCGCCACCGCTCATATGAGCTCACCAACACGAAGGCGGAGTCTGCCTCCTCGGGTCAATAGATCTCACCATCATCTTTATCTTCCACCGGACCACTCACTCCGTTTCCTTCTCTAGCCAAAATCAGCAGAACCTTTGAGCAACATTGGGATGGTCTCACTCGACATGGACGATGAGGATGAGTCAAACGCGTCTTCCACTACGACCGACAATATCTTGAATGCAATGAACGGAGGTACTACCAGCGGACGCTCCGTTTCCAACACCGTTCATGACCGTTCCCGGCTGACGAGCACCTCTGCCCCCCCAGTTAGCGGAGGGTCGTCAACCACCGTCGGGAGACATCAACAATTTCAGTCTACAAGGAACTCGGCCTCATCAACATCTCCCCACCATCACCACCATCACCATAACAGCTCCCGGCGCAACGATGGGGACAGGATCTCGTCCACTTCTTCGTCAACGTCTACTGCCAAAGAATCCTTCTTGAACTACTTCTTTGGCCAGAACGGGCCTGGGCCTGTGGCGGGTGCGCACATTACGAATATGCCGAGTGAGGTGCACGGCCATCTGAACCGGGGGGTTGGGAGGGATGTTTCTGGACCGGACCCCGTCACCAACGCGTTCATGCGGACGAGGAACGGGCCGACTGGGGATGGAGGCGATGCTGCTTTTGACATGAAGAGCTTGGGAAAACACATCGAAGCTGTGAGTCCTAACTTTTCACCCTTTCCTTTCGGAGATTCGGTCGGGATGGCTTTCGAGCTTCTAGCGTTGTGTGGGTCCCTTGACGAAGTCACGTATGTCGTCGTGTGGTGGATTCCGGGGGGGGGGGCAGGGACGGCGGCAATCTTCTTGATCTATCCCGTCATCTCTCCCTCCGCCGAGTTGGACCCTTAGATCTGCGATCTACGTGATCATGTTTATGTGCAGATCTCTCACAACTGCACCCCGAGTCTGCATTACAACTATGATGACCCAAACGCTGACCTTATCCCCTTCCAACTCCTTCTTCCCCCCACATTTTCCCATGCGGCGAACTTATCCGAAATGTGGCTAACGTGGCGCCATTCCTCACCTCATCCTCATCAGACCTCGTCAGACGGCGGCTCACAACTCAACCCCAGAGAGGAGATGGAGATAAACTTGATTCGGTCACTCATCACGTCATATTTCGACATCGTCAGGCAGACGATCGAAGACTTGATACCGAAGGCAATCATGCATTTGCTCGTGAACCATACTTCGAGGCACGTCCAGGATAGGTTGGTTTCGACGTTATATAGGCCCGAGCTGTTCTCAGAGCTGTTGCATGAGGACGAGTCGCTTGTATCGGAGAGGGCCAGGGTCAAGTCGTTGTTGGATGCGTACAAGGATGCGTTCAAGACTTTGTCGGAGGTGAATTTGAAGTCAGTTTGAGCGGGATGGCGAAAGAAGGATATGAAGACATACCAATCCTGGCTAATGTTTTGGTTTTTCGGCCTTTTGATTTTCATCCGTACATTACCACATTCTCGTGGAGCTTTAATGAGAATCCACCCTCAAACCTTCACGCTCAATTCCGTTGGACGTTCAGTGACTTTGGCCTGGTTACGCTCATGTGAAGACAGAGGTCGAGATCCTCATATCCTGTGATGCCGAATCGCAGAGTCCAAGTGCCGGCCCGTTGCAGCAGAAGCTTTGTCGACCCGGCTTTGGAGCATGTTTTGTGAAGCTGCGTCCGCTCCGCCCACCTTGCGGGACACGTCACACCGCGGTTTCACCAGAACCGTGACGTCTTTCGTATTACCGGTAAGGGGGGTTTCATCGACGTATATGTAACGAGTGACACGCGACTATCTGATGTAAATTAAGACAAAATAACAGCTCAGATCCAAAAGAAAAAACAAACAAACAAAAGATGAACAAGTCCACCATGCCCCCCCCCCCTTGCGTACATGCAAGATATCGTGTATCGTGTACTGAATGGATGAAGTGCAGGAAAGGAGCGAGATGCGCTATCCGCGAGAGGACCGAAATGACTTCAAGGGGGAGAAAGAGAGAAGTAGCAGCGGTGTGCCGGTAGAACCCTTTCCGTATCAAACCAAACCCAAGAGAAGCAACTGCGAAGGAGGTGAGGATAGGTACAAGCGAAGAAAAGAAAACCGTAACACCGAGAACACGAGAAGGCAGGGTGCGGAACGCAAAGACCGGCGGTGGGTGGGGCGTAGATCGGGAGACGTAGTCAGCTCGGTGCATGTAGCAAAAGGCGCAATGGTTGGCCTCTACGAAGTGGCGATGGTGGTTCTAGTCGCTGCCGCCGCCGCCGTCGTCGTCGTGGGAGTCGGACCGGTTTGGACAGATACCCATTTTTCATCCTTCTTGTCAGTCTCTCCCTCAGAGGCTGTAGTTTCCTCTGTATCAGCATCGGCACCCGTGCTGGTGCTGCTGTTGGCCGAGACGAGGCTCGTGGTTGAACTGGTGGTGGTGCTAGCTCCGATCACGACCGTGGCTACACGTGGTTTGAGTTTGGCCTCCTGAAAGACGACCGGTTAAGGAGCTTGTCAATGCAAGAAGGGTGGTAAGATTCCTACCATCTTGGCCAACTTCTCACGTTCTTCCTTCTGGAGAACCAAGAAGTTAAGCGCGGGAGGATGCGTGATGAATGAATGGGACACCAACCTCCTTAACAGCCTTCTCCTCCCGCTCCTTTTGCTCCTTCTCTTCACGTTCTTTCTTCTCCTTCGCTTCGCGCTAACAGAAATGAATTGATCAGACCCTGACGGAACACCGATAATCACACGCCAGCCACAGACCTCTTCCTTCTCCTTTTTCATCTTCTCCCGCATCTCGCGTTCTTTGATGACCCTGTATGAGTTGGAGGTGATCAGCTGACTGGCGGTAGTCTATTGCAAGGGGCCCTCACCATTCAGCGACCTCTTCCACAGCCTCCTTCGGTCGGGTCTTGTTCCTGAGGAGGTATCCTTGAAGGGCGGCAACCTGAATGAGTTGCATCAGCCAAGCGCAGAAAACCGAAACCGAGACCCCACCCACGCTCATCTCGTCCTCAGGGATACCGTCACCAAAGCGCTTGGCAAGATCCGGCAGTTCAGTTTCCTCCAGAATCGGCACGGAATAAGTCTTCCGCTTTGGTTTCGGTTTCTGTTCGTCTGACCCTGCTTCTTGTGACGTTGGAGGTGTGGGGGGGTCCGGGCGTTTACAGGGGAAGAAGTTTTTGAAGATCTCCTCCGCTTGCCACTTGCTCGCGTTCTTGAAATTTATCCAGACATCCATCCTTCCCGGTCGGCTCAGGGCAGGGTCCAAACGCTCGATGTGATTGGTGGTCGCGAAGAGTAAACTGAAGGTGGTCGATGTCAGTACGGTTTAGGGGGGGGGGGGTACTGGAGAGCTCGGACGGGAAAGAACC
>Ga0307515_10004605_pt1 | contig 28367 bp, 26 predicted proteins | sample 17_EM_MG_FD_194513 | JGI IMG/M metagenome (GOLD analysis project Ga0307515, IMG submission 194513) | Populus trichocarpa ectomycorrhiza microbial communities from riparian zone in the Pacific Northwest, United States - 17_EM | ecosystem: Host-associated > Plants > Roots > Unclassified | place... | reverse complement strand
ATGTTTGAGTATACAGCGTCGTTTGGGTTGGACCCCGAACTGCACTTCAAGTGGGTTACATACCATCACAACCTCGGGTTTATGTAGAATTGACAGTGGTATAGATACCCGGATAAAGGTATTGTCCTGACGCAATCATTTTCCTCCTCAAGGAGCGAAACCAGAAGAAGATCAACTCCCACCGGTGGTTCTTCAATGCTTTCGGTCCGCTTCTGGTACCGAACATCTGCGTCTTGATCGTATGTCCCCATTGACCCTTTCACTCCTCTCACTGACCTCTGCCTATCCCAGGACGTCGGAACACAACCGGCCCAAAGAGTCTTTACTACCTTTGGAAGGCATTCAACCGAAACTCGAATGTAGGAGGGTACGTCTGTGTTCAACCTCTCCGGAGGTGGATGCTGATGTGTGGTTGGGTACTTTGGGTAGCACGTGCGGGGAGATCGCAGCGTACAAGGGGCCGATGTGGCAGTACCTCCTTAATCCTCTTGTTGCAGCTCAGAACCTCGAATACAAGATGAGGTACGGGCCTTCCTAGGCACATTCTGAGTGGAGTCCTGATTTGGAGTTGGATAGTAATATCCTAGATAAGACTTGCGAGTCTATGTTTGGGTATATCAGGTATGTTTCACGTTCTATCGGCACTTTCAAGTCCTAACCAGGCTTTCAGTGTCTTGGTACGAACCAATGCCAACAATTAGGGGATGAGGGATCTAACCTCCATCTAGCCTGGTGCCTTCTCCGCCTATTGGAATATAGCCCTGCAAAACAATAAGAAAGGTCACGGACCCCTTGCCTCCTATTTTAAAGGCGAGAAGCTACATGATGTCGGGTCCAACATCAAACATCAAACATGTGTACGTTCTTTGCTGTGTGTACCTTTCTTGAGCTCCAACGACCACACAGACCTCACCGAGGATCGGATCCTCTGTTTCGAAATCGCGGCCAAAGCCAAATCAAACTGGTCCGTTTTATACCCTTTGACAGTCTCGCTCGAGCCCTGACTACAGCATGCGTCACAGGGTCTTAAAATACGTGCGCAACTCTGGGAGAAACTGACGTCCCGGACTGATGTGTTTTTCTTAGTAAAAATCGTTAGAAATATCACAACAAGTTTTTGATGAAAATCATCACATGTCCCTCGTTTGAAAATCGTCACAAATTTATGGGGTTTTTTGAGGTGTTTTTATTAGTGAAAACCATTAGAAATATCAATACAAATTTATGATGAAAATCGTCACATGTCCCTCGTGAACTACCTTGGAAAAACAACACAAGTTCGGAGAAATCTATTAATGAAATTCATCACAAGTTTGGTATGGAAAAAAACAACAAAACTTTGTGATGATTTTTGCAAATCATCACAAGTACTTCCACCAGTGTTCGCCCACTTGAGGCGCTTCCTAACCACCACCCTTTCTTTTTTTGTAGCCCACCGGTCCTGATATCCGGAAGGAGTTATTCTACAATTTAAACATGTCACAGGTTTAGGTGCGCATACAGATATTTTGGGCGAGGGAGTGATGGTGATACATACATAGTCGACCAGGGCAGAGATTTGGTAAGATATGCGGTGACATGATTAATACAACATTTACCTTGCTACTATTAGCTCCGTACGAGTGCATAGAGAATACAAACTACCCTCTCCATGCAAGCCTTTCCACCACGCTTTGTCTCTGGCACCTGCCAGTGTAACTGCACCCAATCAGCCAACACCAACTCCCCTTCGACCTTGAGGTTCCAGCCCTTCCATCGAACGTACCCTTCGACAAAGTCCGTTACTTTCGAGTCTACTAGATGCAGAGCGGCGACATTCTGGAGGGGGTACTGGCTATGAGATGGTGTATATAGAGGCCATGGGACCTTCTGCATAGAGAGCCCTGAGCCGGAGGCTTTAGCTGCAATCATCATGTTGTCATACTTCGTGAATATCGCTTGTTGGGTTGTAGTGACTTGCGGTTGTAGTAACGGTGCTGGTGCGGATAGTGGTGTAGCAGGAGGTATTTCTGCTGCTGACATTCGTCTTAAAATGGACTGTGAGAGGTGTTCGACCATTCTGGAGTGGATAGTGTCCGGCTTTGGAAGCAACACTGCGGAAGCTGGTAAGGGTGTCGTCTCCTTCAGTGGTGGGGCAGAAGTCGCGTGCTCATGTACTTTGACTGGGCCAGAGACAAGCACATAAGGTGGGTGTACCATTGGCCCAGAGCCGGACGCGCAGGCACCATCTGCACCAGGGCTGATTGCCTTAGCGTCTTTGGAGCCTAAAACCCCAGCAGGGATATTGACCATAGAGTCACCGCCGCTGGCTTCATTCAACGCTGCCACGATTTCAACAGCTTTCTGTCTTGTGCTCTCCAACGCAATCTTCGCACATGTGAGTTTCTCCACAGCCAGCCTTTCTTGCCTCTCCAGCCTATCCTCCACCTCCTCCTGAATGGTTCGGCGTTCGTAGCAGGTGTCGATGTAGCGCTGAACTAAGAGTGTAAGAAAGTCGTCACTTGAATAATCTCCGGAGTGACCAGGAGGATTAAGGATGCTTCGTTTCTCACAACTCGGGTCAGGAGCTTCCTTCTGTGGGTTGGAGACCACTGAGAAGTCATCAGAGTCTGCTGTGGAGGTCGGCATTGAGGCTAGAATCGAGGGAGATGTCGCGGGTGAAGGTTCAATATCTGCTCGAGGCTGGATAGGCTCATCCATAGCATATAGAGGGGACTGACGCCCACTCTCAAGAAATTTGTCCACCCTGTCGAAATCCCCTCGGCGCGCCCTCTCTACACGTGCCTCAATCTCCACACATTCCCGCTTTGTGTTTTCAAGTTCGCATTCTGCGTGTTCTACTGCTTCCACGGCGTCTTTATCCATCCTAGCCAGTACTGATTCGATGTCTCCTTCGAGACGCCTCTTTTTCAGGCAGTAATCCTCGAAGCGCTCGACCTGTGTCACAATACTCTCCCTGCTCTCCATGTTGTTCGTCGGGTTGAGGTTATTGTGTAATAGTTGAGTGCTTTTACTGAACTGTGGTACACGAGGGACGGGTTTGGCAGAGGGAAGGCTGAAATACAATGGAGGCTGGGAAATGACTTTCAAATGCCGAATCTCCAACCTACTTGTAGAATCTAGAATCCTCATAGGGGTGGTAGGCAACCAGTGTATCACTACTGCCACCACTGCCACCACTGCTCTTACCACTTGTTCCTTTGCCCTATGCGTCCCCGCCTGTTGATCAGCCATCTGGTAATCAATACTTCGTACCTGTGAATGGATCATGGCCACACAGCCATGGGGTGGGTGTGTGAAATATGAACCTCCTATAACTTTTTCCACATCGTCCAGCTCCGGGTGTTGGATTATCGTTAGCCGAAGGAAGATATTGATCCTCATCACAGAATTTGGGGCACCAAAGCTAAGGGTGACAAGCGTCCATGTGCACCACAGTGTTTTTCCGGTCGCCCAGACGTCCAACAATATTTCTTTGTACCCAATGGGGCAAATCGCGCTGTAGCAAGCAATAATGTGGATTATCCTCTCAAGTGCTGCGAAGTATAGTAATAAAACCCCCGGCTCAGATTCAGGGTCGCCCCTTGAACCGCCCAGAATACACACCGTCACATTCAGGATGCTCTCAGGGTGCTGGCCTAGCCGGTACGTTACCCCTTGCGAGGTGCGTTTTGCTACTATGCTCCGCATGGCACGAGAGGATAATCCACATTATTACTTGTTACAGCGCATCCACAAAGAGAAAACCTAAGCAAATCTGAGTACGGGAGGCAGCGGCATGATGTTGAATTGTTCATTGCAGTCGGTCATTTGCGACATCGGGCCAAACTGTAACAAATGGAAACATAGAAAGAATGACTGCCACCAATATCAGCTTCTGTAGTGTTAGTCGGCGAGCAGTTATCACTTGGATCCTTCCACGTCCTAGCTGGGAAGCGCCCTCGCTCGTAGTCTAGCGTGGATTCCGTTCGTACGTTCAACTCGTAAAGGGGTATTAGGCGTAAGTCAGACGTAAGAACAGTCCTGTCAGCCACGGCGCTTTGCTTCTTGAATCCACTCCCTACCACATCTCAACGCCCACTTAAGCTTCCTCACCGCCGCGCCACCCTTTCTTTTCCTGTAGCCTAACAGTCCTGAAACCCGGGAGATGTTATTCCACAGTTGAAATACACGTCACAGATTTAAATGCGCATACAGATATTTGGGGCGAGAGAGTGATGTTGATACACACATTGTCGACTGGGGCAAAGGTTTGGTAAGATATGCGGTGACATGATTAATACAACATTTACTTGCTACTTTTTGCTCCGTACGAGTACACGGAGAGTTGCAACTACCTTCTGCATGCAAGCCTTTCCACCAGGCTTTCTCTCTGGTACCTGCCCGTTTAGCCGTACCCAGTCAGCCAACACCAACTCCCCTTCGACCTTGAGGTTCCAGCCCTTCCATCGAAAGTACCCTTCGACAAAGTCCGTTACTTTCGAGTCAACCAGGTGCACGGCGGTGACATTCTGGAGAGGGTACTGGCTGTGAGATGGTGTATATAGAGGCCATGGGACCTTCGGCATAGAGAGCCCTGAACCAGCGGCTTTGGCTGCGATCATCAGGTTGTCATACTTCGTGAATATCGCGTGTTGGGTCGTAGTGACGTGAGGTTGTGGTAATGGAACTGGTGTGGATAGAGGTGTAGCAGCGGGTATTTCTGCAGCTGACTTCCGTTTTAAAATGGACTGTGAGAGGTGCTCGACTGTGCTGGAGTGGATAGTGTCTGGCTTTGGAAGGCACAGCGCGGAAACTGTTAAGGGTGTCTCCTTCAGTGGTGGGGTAGGGGTTGCGTGCTCATGTACTTTGACTAGGCCAGAGACAAGCACGTACGCGCAGGCACCATCTGCGCCAGGGTTGATTGCCTTAGCATCTATGGAGCCTAGAACCCCAGCAGGGAGATTGACCATAGAGTCACCACCGCTGGCTTCATTCAACGCTGCCACGATTTCAACGGCTTTCTGTCTTGTGCTTTCCAACGCAATCTTTGCACATGTGAGTTTCTCCACAGCCACCCTTTCTTTCCTCTCCAGCCTATTCTCCACCTCCTCCTGAATGGTTCGGCGTTCGTAGCAGATATCAGTGTAGCGCTGAACTAAAAGTGTAAGAAAGTCGTCACTTGAGTGATCTTCGGAGGGACCAGGAGAATTAAGGATGCTTTGATTGTCACAACTCGGGCCAGGAGCCTCCTTCTGTGGATTGGAGACGACTGAGAAGTCATCAGAGCCCGCTGTGGAGGTCGGTATTGAGGCTAGAATCGAGGGAGATGTCGCGGGTGAAGGTTGAATATCTGCTCGAGGCTGGATAGGCTCATTCATAGCATATAGAGGGGACTGACGCCCACTCTCAAGAAATTTGTCCCCCCTGTCGAAATCCCCTCGGCGTGCCCTCTCTACAAGTGCCTCAATCTCCGCACATTCCCGCTTTGTGTTTTCCAGTTCGCATTCTGCGTGTTCTACTGCTTCCACGGCGTCCTTATCTATGCTAGCCAGCGCTGATTCGATGTCGCCTTCAAGACGTCTCTTTTTGAGGCAGTAATCCTCGAAGCGCTCGACCTGTGTCACAATACTCTCGCTGCTCTCCATATTGTTCGTCTGGCCGAGGTTACTATGTAAGAGTTGAGCGCTTTTACGGAACGGTGGTACACGAGGGACGGAGAAAGGCTGAATGGAGGCTGGGAAATGACTTTCATATGCCGAGTCTCCAAGCTACTTGTGGTGTAGAGTCTGGAATCCTCGTAGCTAGGGGTGGGAGGTAACCAGGGTGCCACTACTGCCACCACTGCCACCACCACTTGTTAATTCCTTCGCCCTACGCGTCCAGCACCAGGACCGCTTGTGGATCAGCCATCTTGTAATATATCGATGCTTCGTACCTGTGAATGGATCGTGGTCACGCAGCCATGAGTATTAAGATGCGTGAAACGAGGTTTCAAATTTAAACCTCCTATAACTTTTTTCACATTGTCCAGCTTCGGGTCTTGGACTATCATTGGTTGAAGGAAGATGTTGATACTCATCACAGAATTTGAGGCACCAAAGCTAATGGTGACAAGCGCCCATGTGCACCACAGTATTAATTTTTCTGGTCGCCCAGATTCGATGTCCAACGATATTTCTTTGTGCACAATGAGGCAAATAGTGCTGTAGCAAGTAATAATATGGATTAACCTCTCGGGCATTGCGAAGTATAGTAATAAAACCCCCTGCTCAGGTTCAGGGTCGCCCTTTGAACCGCTCAGAATGCACACCCTCACATTCTAGATGCACTCAGAGTGCTGACCTAGCCGGTACGTCACCCCCTTGTGAGGTGGGTTTTGCTACTATGCTCCGCCGCGCGTGGTCTGAGGGGATAATCCACATTACTGCTCGTTACTGTGCATGCATGAAGAGAAATCTAAGCAAATCTGAGCACGGGAGGCAGCAGCATGATGTTGAATTGTTCATTACAGTCATTCAGCCATTTATTTGCGACATTGGGCCAAACTGTAATAAATGGAAACACAGAAAGAATGACTGCCACCAACATCAGCTTCTGTGATGTTGGTCGGTGAACAGTTATCACTTGGATCCTTCCGCGTTCTAGCTGGGAAGCGCTCTCGTACGTAGTAGTCTAGCGTCGACTCCGTTCGTACGTTCAAACTCGTAAAGGGATATTAGGCGTAAGTCAGGCGTAAGAACAGTCCTGTCGGCCACGGCGCTTCGCTTCTTGAATCCACTCCCCGCCATCTCTCGATGCCCACTTGAGCTTCTTCACCGCCACCCTTCCTTTTTCTGTAGCCCACTGGTCCTGAAACCCGGGAGAAGTTATTCACAGTTTAGATACATGTCACAGATTTAAGTGCGCATACAGATATTTGGGGCGAGGGAGCACCGTTGATACACAAAGCTTTGGTAAGATATGCGGTGACATGATCAACACAACATCTACCTTGCTAAGTCTAGCTCCGTACGAGTACGCGGAGTATCGAAACTACCCTCTCCGTGCAAGCCTTTCCAACACGCTTTTTCTTTTTTACCTGCCCGTGTAGCTGTACCCAATCAGCCAACACCAACTTCCCTTCGACCTTGAGGTTCCAGCCCTTCCATCGAACGTACCCTTTGACAAAGTCCGTTACTTTCGAGTTCTCTAGATTGGTGGTGGCGACATTCTGGAGAGGGTACTGGCTACGAGATGGTGTGTATAGAGGCCATGGGATGTTCGGTATTTTGAGCCCTGAACCAGCGGCTTTGGCTGCGATCATCAGGTTGTCATACTTCGTGAATATCGCTTGTTGGGTCGCAGTGACGTGCGGTTGTGGTAATAGTGCTGGTGCGGATAGAGGTGTAGCAGCGGGTATTTCTGCTGCTGACTTCCGTTTTGAAATGGACTGTGAGAGGTGCTCGGTCGTGCTGGAGTGGATAGGGTCCGGCAGTGGAAGGCACACCGCGGAAGCTAGTAAGGGTGTCTCCTTCAGTGGTAGGGTAGGGGTTGCGTGCTCAAGTACGTTGACTGGGCCAGAGACAAGCACGGACGCGCAGGCAGCATCTACGGCAGCGTTGATTGCCTTGACATCTATGGAGTGTAAAACCCCAGCAGGGAGATTGACCATAGAGTCACCACCGCTGGCTTCATTTAACGCTGCCACGATTTCAACAGCTTTCTGTCTTGTGGCCTCCAACGCAATCTTTGCACATGTGAGTTTCTCCACAGCCACCCTCTGTTTCCTCTCCAGCCTATTCTCCACCTCATCCTGAATTGTTCGGCGTTCGTAGCAGATATCGATGTAACGCTGAACTAAAATTGTAAGAAAGTCGTCGCTTGAGTGATCGTCGGAGTGACCAGGAGGATTAGGGACGCTTCCTTGGTCACAGCTCAGGTCGGGAGCTTCCTTCTGTGGATTGGAGACCACTGAGAAGTCATCAGAGTCCGCTGTGGAGGTCGGTATTGAGGCTAGAATCGAGGGAGATGTCGCGGGTGAAGGTTCAATATCTGCTTGAGGCTGGATAGACTCATTCATAGCACATAGAGGGGACTGGCGCCCACTCTCAAGAAATTTCTCCGCCCTGTCGAAATCCCCTCGGCGCGCCCTCTCTATACGTGCCTCAATCTCCGCACATTCCCGCTTTGTGTTTTCCAGTTCGCATTCTGCGTGTTCTACTACTTCTACGGCGTCCTTATCCATCCTAGTCAGTACTGATTCGATGTCTCCTTCGAGACGCCTCTTTTTGAGGCAGAAATCCTCGAAGCGCTCAACCTGCGCCACAATACTCTCCCTGCTCTCCATGTTGTTCGTCGGGTTGAGGTTGTTGTGTAAGAGTTGAGTGCTTTACTGAACCGTGATACACGAGGGAAGGGTTTGGCAGAAGAATGGTGACAGGGAGGCTGGGAAGGTCACACCGCCACTGCCACCACTGCCGCCACGTCCGCGTGCCCAGGAACGGCCAGGGGCAAATCTACCCCTGATCCTTTGCCTACGCGTAAGCACCAGGACCGCCTATGGACCAGTCATCTGGCAATCGATACTTCGAATCTGTGAATGGCTCATGGCCACACAGCCGCGGATTAGATGTGTTTCCAATATAAACCTCCTATAGCTTTTTCCACATCGTCCAGCTTCGAGTCTTGGAATATCGTTGGTCGAAAGATCAGAAGATGTTGATACTCACCACAAATTTCGAGGCACCAGTGACAGACGTCAATGTGCACCACAGTATTTTTCCGGTCACCCAAACGTCCAACGATATTTCTTTGTGCCCAATGGGGCAAATCGCGATGTAACAAGCAATAATGTGGATTATCCTCTCAGGCACTGCGAAGTATAATACTCCCAGGGGTCCCCCTGCTCAGGTTCAGGACCGCCCCTTGAACCATATCATTCAGGATGCCCTCGGGCTGCTGGCCTAGCCGGTACGTCACCCGCTTGTGAGGTGGATTTTGCTACTATGCTCCGTAGGGCCTGAGAGGATAATCCACATTGTTGCTTGTTACAGCGCGTTCATGAAGAAAAAACCTCAGCACATCTGAGAGCGGGAGGCATCTTCAACTAGCAGTCATTTGCGACATCGGGCCAAATGTAACAAAAGGAAACACACAAAGAATGACCGCCACCGATATTAGCTTCTGTGATGTTAGTTGGTAAACAGTAATCACTTGAATCCTTCCATGTTCTAGCTGGGAAGCGCCCTCCTAGTCTACCGTGGACTCCGTTCGTACGTTCAAACTCGTAAAGGGATATTAGGCGTAAGTCAGGCGTAAGAACAGTCCTGTCAGTCACGGCGCTTCGCTTAATTCTTGAATCCACTCCCTGCCATATCTCGCTCGTGGAAAGTATAATCATCATTGACATAGCGGACTGCCATGTCCCGTGCAAGGAAACCATTACCGACAACACGACCCCCTCAGAGTGAGGTTTCGCGGCGGAATGATCCATGCTTTGATGAAATACGATCTATTCGGGCGGATGTGCAACTCTTACTGGAGATCAACAAACGTAAGAAAGCCCTCGAAACCACTAGACCACGCACTGCAAGCGTCACCCCAACGTTAAATCTCATCCTCACACGAGCGCGCGATACTGTCCAAACTCTGACAGCGCGACTCCAGAATAACACAGGAGAGAACAGTGAAATACGAATGTATGCCTTGCGAATATTATTCCTTCGCTTTTGGTGACTCACCTACCCATTTGCGTAGGCTTTTTGCCACTATCCTTCAGACCGCAAGCAGCCTGGAAATGGCAACCGGGGTCTCAGAGGGAAACGCGAAGCATAAACCCCTGCCATTGGACACTTCTTTGTGGATCATCAAGCGCCTGCTTCCGTTCGTAAGAACCGTTATCCGGGCGAAGCAGACCCTTTTGCATCCCATCCATCGGCTCCCTGTGGAGCTCCTCACTGAAATCTTCCTATACATTCATAAATCCAATGTTGGTTCTATCAATGACCCACTTCTGTGTCATCCCAAGTCCGGTCGACCGATGATACCATCGCCGACGGTATTTATCCTTGGGAGTGTGTCCTGTTACTGGAGGAAAATTACACAATCCATCCCTACCTTGATCTCCTTCGTCATTGTGACCAGTAATCATCTACCTCCGTGGTGGAGGAGATCCCTCACCTCGGATATGATCCGTAGACGGGGAATTGACCTCTTGATCCACTTTGGCAACCCTCCTTCACAACTCAATAATACCATGAACGATATTAAGGTGACCTGGATCAGAAGCGCGACAATTAGAAGATGCGACTGGGCGAGTCTCAGGCGCTTCGAGCGCGGTCCCCTTTCGCGTCTAGAAGAGCTAACCTTCACACCACCCATAGGGAGCTCTGAGCCCTTCCACGTCCCGCGATGTCTCAGTGGGACACTTCACACACTCATTGTCCACGAATGCACACCAGTGTTCAATTGCGTATTCCGCAAGCTGCGAAAACTTTCCATCACCTATACGGAAGACAGATTCAACCAAGGTTCACATTGGCAGCGAGACTGGCGCACGTTGACTACTCTTGCCCCAAACCTCGAAGAATTTTCTCTACTCCATCGATCTGCTTTTCTGGATATAGGATCTCTAAATACCACAGCAAAAGATGTAGAGCTGGACTGGATTACCATTCGGTCCCTCGCGTCACTCCCTCCTGGAGTGGTGAAGATACCAGCGGAAAGGATGCGAGTGAGGATAGACACAGATAGGTTGGACGTGAAAGGGAGAAAAAACCGGCGAAATAACGGTCGTTCCTTGATAGATGATCGTTGGAATGATTTCTTCACCACGACAGGGTTAGGACAAATGATGCAACAACTTACTATTTGTCGTTACATGAATTGTGACACGTGGAACTACAAGCTCCTTCAGCCATTTATCGGTTTGAGGGTCTTGGAGCTGGAGGGGAAAATCGGGAGATCGCTTATCGATCATTTATCCACCGAGGATAGCAGTGGGGGTGTGACATCTGATGCACAAGATGGTGCACGGAACAAGGAGACACAAAAGATTGCGGTCGCATGTCCGAACCTGGAACGGCTGGTCATCCGGAACAGCGACTTGGACGGAGGGGAATTGATGAGGGTAGTAAGTGAAAGGAATGCCTCTGAATGGGTGTTGAAGGGGAAGGTCCGCTTCCTCAAGCACATAGAGATCTGGAATTGTCCTGGGGTCTTGGCAGAAACTCGGCGGAGTTTACGACTTTTGCGCGATCAAGACATGTGATGCCTACAACTGCGCGTTTCTAGACTCACAAGGTCAATGAATCGTCTTCCCCTGGAGAAAGGAAATCATCTCCCGTGGTTCACAAAGCAGGCTGAATTTTGAACCCGAATGTATATTCCCTCGTTTGTCCTCAATATCTCTCAATTTTGTCACTGGCGTTCACGAGCTTCCCGTAATACAATTACGTCAATTACGTCAACCCTCGCCGTAAACGATCCCGCAAAGCCGGACATCCGCCAGTTTTGATGATTCCACCACTTACTGGCTGGGTAGCGTAGTCGCAACGTATCCTTATAGACTCAGGGAGTCCCAGGTTCGATTCCCGGCCTAGCCATTCTTTTCTCTTCCCATACGCGGGGCCAAAAACCTGAGTGACGTGTATACGACGCACCTGAGCGCGAGGACCTGAGCATCAGTCCCTCATCCTGAGCGTCCTCAAGGTACCACTGATAGTCATTCCACCTGTCCAGATGCTCGACATGAGCGATTAGGTTGAAAGTCAAGGTGACGCTCAGGTCTAACGCGCTCACATGTACATATCGATGTAAAAGTCTGTAAAGCACCTGACACCACCCAGAGGCATATACGGGAATAGCGGAACTGCGGGGTGAGACGGCTCTAGGTAAGCACCCCTGAGGGCACCCTGAGAGGGACGGTGGGCATCCTGAGCGGTTCAACTTGTGTCCAGTGGCTATTCTGAACCTGAGCAGGGAGACCTCCCTACGGAGGGGTTTTTCGCATGACCTAAGGTGCCAGTCACTTGAACTGAGTAAATGAGGGCGCAGAGAATGAAATACTTGTGTAGTAGATAAACATCTATTCAAGGTACATAATTTAGGTCCGTTGTCAGGTTTGTTTTCTCGCAGTACAGGCCGCGATTCTATTGAAATATGAGGATTGCCAGGATTATACACGCTCTGGCCACCAAGGAATGTATGTTTCACCTTGATATGATCCGAGGTGTATATTCTGTGGGTAACACCCAAAGCGCGCAGCAAGCGTGCGTAGCGGCGAATATTGGATTTTCAAGGCCAAGACTCGCTCGGCACACATTGCAATGCCCGACATAGCACCCAGCTCATTATTCATAGGAGTTGGTATATCAGGAACCATGTACTGCGGAAAAGCGCTCTGCTAAAGTATTGCATCGAAGCAATGTCGGACGACAGAAAGCCGCCGGGTGAGGGGTAACACTGTAATGTTACGATGGACATAGATAATAACACGCTACTGGCCCCGAGGTCCTTAGCCACTTGTTTTATCTGGAATCAACTCACGCAGGATCCAAACAACCCTCGCAACACAAGCCCTTCGAACGCGTTCGTGCTCCGGCATCACCGAGAGCAGGTTTTCCCAATCCTCTCTGAGTGGTTGACCATTACTGCGGACGCCGCTCCAACCCTTCCATCGCGAATACAGGTCGATAAAGCCGACGACACGATTTTTTTCGAGGTTATTCTCCATGACGTTCTGCATGGGATACTGGTGGTAATGCGGCACAAGAAGAGGCCATGGGACTGTGGGTATAGGAACGGTCGCCCCAGACACCCTCGCGGCTTTCATGAGCTCGTCATATCTCTTGAAAATTGCCTGCTGGGTTGCCGATAAATCATTTGGGGGTCTTGGTAGTGGTAGTTGTGGTGGAGCTGATGGCGTGCGTCGCGGTTGTGGCGTTACGTCGCCGGGTTGTTTGGTAGTGGCACCACGGGGGGTGCTAGGTACAGGGCACAAGGCTGAACCAACAACAGTGGTGACAACGGTATTTGTCGGATAGGTTTTGTTGGGTACGGGTAGAGTCATTGTGGAGTCTGCTGCAGGGGAGAGCGATGGAGGAGCAGCGAGAGGTAGAGGGCTGGATTTATTTGCGTTCTTTGGAACTAATCCAGTGGGAGATTCCACGTGAGTCTCATCCAGCGCTCCTGCCGGCAGCCGGACCCGTGTATCCCCCCCACTCGCCTCATTCAATACTGCCACTATCTCAACAGCCTTTTCTCTGATCATCTCGAGATGAATTATTGCACACCGAAGCTTCTCCTTAGCCAGCCTCTCTTTTCTTTCAAGCCGCTCTTCGATTTCTTCTTGCAGGGTTTGGCGTTCATGACACAGGTCGGTATAACGCTGAACGAGGAGAGTGAGAGACTCATTACTTAGATCGTCTTCTGGTCGCGGATCGTAGTTGGTATGCTTTTGAGAGTGAGCCTGGGCTTCCAGAGATACTTGCTTTTTGAGAACGGTGTCGGAAGATTGACCGGGGAGAGACCCGGGACGGGTGGGAACACCTTGCCCGGTTGGATAATTTTGCTTGTTTGCGGTGGGAACATTGGTCGGTGTTTGAGTGACGCCTGCGATCCGTTGGTCGTTCAAAAAACTGACTCTGGGTGGGCCGCTTAATCGGACAGGAATCGTGAACGCCTTAAACACGTACTGGGTTGGTATCCGATGACCATGGGTCGTGTCGAAATTTCCGTGACGGGCTCTCGTCACTCTTGCCGAAAGACCCTCGCATTCTCGTTTTGCGCTCTCGAGCTCTCGCTCCGCCAGTTCTATATCCATGACAGCCTTTGCATCTCTCTTTGCAAAGACTACTTCAAAGTCTCGTTCCAAGCCGTGTTTCTTGACACAGAAGTTCTCAAATCGCTCCACCTGGTCGGAAATAGTGTCTTTGGCTGCCATGACTAAAAAAAATTCTGCGTCGCTCGTTATCAGAATGAGTGCCTTTATCGTTGCGAGGTTTGCTGCAGGAGGTGACGTGGCAGAGCGAAGGCAGCGTACGGCGCTTGCCGAAAAGCTAATCAGGCTCGGCTACTTGACGAAATCGTAGTGATTCAAAGTGTCACTCACAAAAAGGAGCAGGAGGACCAAGTTACCATCGCGACGTGCGTGAGTGGGGTGGTTTAGACGTTGGACAAAGGTGTGAAACGGCCAACGCTTAGGAGGAAGGGGACATTCCCCTGGCCGAACTTATATACAGCGGGGTTTGATCACGGAATAACCATTTTCCCTGGTATAACAGTGCGCATAGCATGCGGGGGTAATGGCCATTTGGGCGACCTGTGTTGCGAGAGCGATAAGCTAAGACGGGCAAGGTATAGTGTATGGGGGGGCGTGCCCGCTACAAATACGTACGATACAAAATATGCGATCCGCGGATCGAGACCTTTGTAAGAGGTGACCCTTGACACGTGAAAAATATGAGAATCGCACGCCCGTTAGTCTTCGCAAGCGAAACCATAACCATATTTCTGGAGCCTCGCAGAGAAATCCCCGATATCCAACACCAACGGAGACAATGTAAATACATTCTAAGTGAATTATGGCTACATAGGGTCCTCTCACAAATACCGGTATTCCTCTCCCAGCGTCAACGCTACTCCTGTCTCAATGCCCTTCAAGTAAGTAACATAGGGCGCGGAATCGTCACGACCAGGTGACGACCACATGGCACCGTAGTAAGTTGAGTGCGACCGTAGTGCAGCCCAGCACATCCGATCTACACTGCTGCAGTAATGCACTTGACCACATTGTCCACACGCTTCTTTTCAGCTTTCTCTTTAGGGAAGACATTCTGTATGCTCTCCCAATCCGTTTTCATCTTCCCTCGCGCGATCTGAAAACTCCATCCCTTCCAAGCGCTGTAGGTATAGATAAAGTCGGAGACTACGTCCTGCTTGATATCCTTGTCCTTAATGGTGGTAGTTGAGTAGTATTTGGCCTCAAATGCTAGAACTGGCCAGGGCAAATCCTTCCCGGTTACACCACTCCTTGCAGCGAGCGCAGCAGGCATGAGGCTATCATAGATCTGGAATATTGCAGCCTCCCACTCCTCGACTTTGGGATTAGATGTAGGAACAGCTTTCGTAAGCGTTGGTGCCGTGGCTTGGCTGATCATGGAAGGAGGCAGGCCCGTGGTAGAGGTGGCAAGGTCAGAATGAAGAGAAAGAACAGACCGAGAAGATGCCATAGAGGCCAATGGGTGAACGGGGGGCGAGGTGGACATCGCCACAGAGGATTTGCTACGAATCGAGGAGTTGGGGCTGAATATATTTGTATGGAAGGGAGAGGTGGCAGCAGTAAGGCCAGATGGGTACTTAAACTCCCTTTCGCTGACTAGGTCAGATTGAGCCTCCGCATTATGAAGATGTGATTTTGGCGCTTGGATTTGGGCATCTCCTCCGCTTGCTTCCATCAAAGCGGCTACAATTTCGACAGAGTTTTGCCTCGTGGTATTCAGCGCAATCTTTGCACACGCCAACTTCTCTAGGGCTACCCTTTCCTTCCTTTCAAGCTTCTCCTCGATCTCTTCTTGTAGTGCTCGCCGCTCGTGACAGAAGTCGGCATACTGTTGAACTAGAGAGGTAATATAATCGTCACTTATATCGCTCTCTGGCGTTTCAAGGGATTTGTAGCCAGCACCGGTCATCGACGGCTCCGGACAAGACATGATGGATTTGGAGAAGCTCCCAGAGTCGGTAGTAGGAGTCAAGGTCAAAGGGGTAGTGGGTAGTGATACAGTCTCATAAGATCCTGGGCGAGCTATTTGTGCTTCTGGATTCAGAGAGCGCGTGATCGCAGCGACTGGAGTTCGAGGCTCTTGGACAGTAGTCCGGGGTTCTCCGAAGCCACCTTTAACAGCTCCTTGGCTCCACTCAGTGGAAGAGGAGGCCCCGCGGCGCGCCTTCTGAATACGCGCCTCAATATCTCTACATTCCAGCTTCGCTGAGTCCAGTTCGCGCTCAGCAATTTCTACAATTTCTATCGCTTTTTCATCTCTCCTTACTAGTGCGTGTTCGATGTCTATCTCCAAAGTTCGCTTCTGGGCACAGTATCCCTCGAAGCGCTCAACCCGAGTGAGGAGGCTCTCGTTGGTGTCCATTAGATCTGGTCACCGTCCTTGTGTTGCCTTGTACTACAACGAGTTCCCCCTCGAGTGCGACGACAAACTGTAAAGCCGCGTGGTGGGGAAGGGGTGAGATGGGACGCGGCGAGGCGCAGACGTGGGCAAGGCGAGGCGATCGCCGAAGACAGGGGCGGCTTGGTGAGTTGCCCCGCATTGGTGTTGGGATCAAATGCCAGTTCGGGAAAGATCCCACATTTCCTGTATGTTGTTATTATTAAAGCTAAGCAGGATAAGGCTCAGTTCGTACGCAGCAAACTGAGCCTAGTAATTAATTAAGTCCATCGGCAGATGGAACTTTGTACTATTTTCCCCACAAAGCGGGCTGGGACAAAGACATTACGGAACTTTGAGGAACACAACGATCGCAATACGGAACAGAATTACCGACCGATATTTCCTGGCGTCAGACACATGATGTCGACGTTCGGGGCAGCGTACCGATCTCCAACAATTGTCAAGCAATGATAATCCTTAGTAAAGCTCAAATGTAGGCTTGAGGGTTGTATACAGGTATCATTTCGTAACACGAGCCAGTCAATATATCGAACTGGAACTTACTTCAGCACGATATAAACTGTTCTTAACCACAGATTCCGCGGCCTGCCGATCAGAAATAATCTCACTTCGTAGATGTAGAGGCGGTTTTGGGGTACCGTGATTCTCCTACCATACCAGGTGGTTATAACCACTATGGGAATGGTTATATCTTCACGTCATGATATGTATCATTGTCTCGTAATACATTGAAGGCCAGAATATTGTCAACCCCCTCCCTCCGGGACCAGTTAAGGATATACGGGGTTTGCCGATACCGATACTGAGGCTTTACCTTTCTTTTTTTTGCCCTTCTTAATATTTCGAACTGAAAAAATGAAAGTTCGTGAGCAACCTGAGGACACATGAACCAAAAAGGGGTAGTTCTGACGTGGCGTGAACCAGCGGAACGAGCCGCTCATGCTGGATTGATTGGGTCAACCCTCCTTAGGAAGATTATTTGACATAATAGTCATTACCAGATGTGGTAGAGGAGGGGGAGATCTTGACCCAGGAGATTTCAAGGCAAGACTAATCATCGCATGACAGCTGAAATGTTCTCTGGAGTGACAGAGGGAAGCACTGCGCCGGGGAAGAGCCACCTATGAGAGCCACCCATGGCCCTTGCATGCGTCGAGGCTGGAATTAGAAGACCCACCCATGTCATCGGCGCCTGTGGGAGAATCAGTCAGTAGTAGAATGCTATATTTACTATCATACTGACATGAAGAATGCACCTCCTCCATGAGGTAACCAGCCCAAGGACGCAGGCTGCTGGTCGGTGTGGTTTGGAGAGAGGTCCAATGGGTCATGAACGAGGGGTACAGAAGAGACCCGATGATCAACTACAGTCGTAGGATTCATTGTTAATGCAGGGGCATTGGTATCAGGAGTAGAATCTGGGGCACCAGTGATGGGTGCAGGTAGAGATGGAGCCATTAGGCACGGAGGAAGGAATGGGACAGGAATGGAGGTCTGAAAACGAGAGTTTCCCGCAGAATCATATGCTTCACTTTCTACTCCATCCGACCATGGAAGGGCGATGGTTACGATTCCCCCACTTGCGCCTTTGAACCGGGTGACAATATCCAATGCATTTCGCCTCGTCACCGCGAGTGAAACCTTGGAGCTCTCTACGGCATCCAGATAGAGCTTTTCACGCCTCTCCAAGTTCTTGAGGATCCCCTCTTCCAAAGAGCGCCGAGTCTCACAAAGGTTTAAACCACGCTCAACAATAAGTGCAAGGTAGCTGGTCGGATTATTACTGGCTTGGGTATAAGAATGGCTACATAGGTTGGTAATGGGGGGTAATTCAGGAGTAGAGGCTTTGCCCGAGCAATATGAGATCACTGAGAACGCATCCATGTCCGATGGTGTTGACGGAGGGCTGATGTTGAAAGACGAGATGGGAATGGATACACCGATATAAGGTCGGGAGCCAGCAGTTGCAGTGGCCGCATCTCCGGTGGACCCTTCTTCAGCACCATCTTGAGTACGGGCCGGGATTGGGTCAAAGTCGTTGGGGGCGACTCCTTTCCCTGAGGTGAGTCATACCCAAGTATCAGCGGCTGCCTCACGTATGGTAGAAAGGGTATTCACCTTCACGAGCTTTCTGCAGACGGTCCCTCAGCGTTGCGCCTTCCATACGACATGCCCTTAACTTGGCTTCCGCGTACATAACATCTCTCTGAGCGAGTCTATCCACCTCCTGAATGGCCTGCTCGACTTTGGTCGCGAATGATCGCTCCTCCAAACAGAGTTGTTCAAATCGCTCGACTTCCGCAGCCATGATCCCAGCGTGTAACTCTTCTGGCTTTGTCTGAGTATCCATTTCTACCGTAGTGGTAAAGGTGTATGTGCTATAGGATTGAATCTGGTGAAGGTGGCAAACTTGTGTCTCCCTTTGTGGCGGCTTGAACCGGGCATTGCCCCATTTGGCAGGCTCCGAAGTTGTCACTCAAGACGAAGTGGGGATTCGCTCAAAAGCGACCCCATGACTCCCTATCTGTATGGGTGGCGCAGAAGGGCCAGTTCAGGATCCAACCGCGCCGGGTTTGAGAGGAAATTTCTACGAATAACAGATTGGTATTCACTACAAATAGCCAAGCTATACAAAGTCGGAGAGATAGTGTACGATTAATTCTGCCATTTCTCTCTGCCCTGCCCTCCAAACAGGCGTCATGTCCACAATCGACGTCCAGTCAGTCAGCATCTTAGCCCTGACCCGGTGGATAGGGTGACCCTTCCAGCCTGCGTAGGACTCGATGAACTTTGTCACGCTGTTCCCCACTACATCCCTCGCCAGAAGCGAATGACTGGTTTTGACGGGAAAATTGTGAATCGACCTGGGCAAGGCGGGCCACGGGATATCCCAGGGCCAGAGATCACCAGGTTGCCTACTCCTGGTAGCATTCATCATCTTATCGTACTTCTCGAAGGTCGGCGAGTGGGGATGACTGGTCGGAGGCGGAGTGAGCGGACCTCGAGAGTCGCATTGCTGGGGTCCAGAGGACGAATTCCCGTGATTGAGACCGTTTTCAATGTGTAACTTGGTCCTTAGGGCTAGAGGAGGAGGAGTTACAACCGAAAGTCGTCTCCTTATGCTATTTGGTATTTGTCAGGAGTCTGGGTGGGACCTCTGTGCGAGAGTGATACTTACCCTTCTTCTAATAACACCCAAGGAAACTGGACGTTTACCCTGCTGTCACTAGTTTTCCTCATGCCCTCAACGATCTCTCGCGCCTCTCCCCTGCTCGTTTCCAGTCGCATTTTTGCGTTCTCAAGTTTCGCTACGGCATTTTTATTCATGGCTTCAGCTTGTTTGTTGATGCTGTCCCGTAGGGTACCGATTGTGTGGCACAGAGAATGATAGCGTTGCACGAGGGACATAAGGCGTTCAGAAGCATTGGCCATGGGGTCTAGTACGTTCTCAGAAGAGAGTACATCGGCCTCGCTTGTGAATTGAGGTACTCGAGAGGTCCCTGCATCGATATCTGAGATAACTGTGAAGGAATCCAAATCGGACGATGCAGGCACTGGAGACAGAATGGGCTCTGCAATAGACATATTCTCTTCCGATGTATTTCCCAGTATCCTGATAGTATCCCCGCGTGGAGATGGAATAGCCGGATCGACTCCCGATCCCTTCGTTTCGTCTTTAGTGTTCGGGATCCCTTCACCGAGCTCGAAACGCTCTTGATCATCATATCAGATATGAATCGTACACACAATATTATAAGTAACGTACTTTCAGCCGCCTTCTCGAGGCGAGCGAGAATGGTGGCGCATTCCAAGTTTGTCTCTTGGAGTTCTTCTTCTGCCAACTTGAGCTCGCTCGTAGCGATTCGATCGATTTCCCATATTTCACTCTCGATTCCTGACTCCAACTCACGTTTTTCAGCATGGAGCGCTTCAAAACGTGTTAGGTCAGATGCTGTGCTCTCGATGTTTGGTTCAAAAGGAGCGGGGACGAGATTCGACATTCTCTGGGTCGCAGGATCGACGGACAATCAAGGAGCGGAGTCGATGCTTGAGGGCGACGGGGGTCTTTGCGATCTGACTCTTAATGTGGGCGGTTTTTTTCGATAGGCTCCAATTCAAAGACAGGCTCCGAAGTTGCACCAGTTCCCACGAATGTGACCCCCTCGTGGTTTCACGCCACCCTCATTGTGATGGCTGGAGTGACCAGGCTCAATGACCATTGGGGTTGGAGCTCGGGACACAATTCGCGAAAGTCTATCCAGGCAGCGAAGAGATACACAATAAGGCTACGAACAAGCAACCCCAAGCAGTGAGTCCTTTGTAATCTCACCATGGCGAGTGTGAAAGGGGATATCCTTAATCGGCCGGATGTGAACCCGATCCCATTATATTGGGAAGTACTCCGGTTGATTCCAGATGTCACAACTCCGCAAGCGCCTTGACGAGTGCCCTCTTGCTAGTCCCCAAGCACTATCTCTCATATACCACTGTTTCCTGGCAGCGGTAGCTGTCATTTCTATAACATTTCTACCGCCATCGATCTTTCTTGGCTCCCTGCTAAAGGGTATGGAGGCCAATCGAAGACAAGACCTGGCATTGATTATTTCTCATATGGCCATCTCTCCGGCCTCTTGATCCAGGTACGATCGAGAGCCTGAAGGCTGTCAACAACCAGACTCTTCCCACAGGCAGCCTCCTAAGCACCAGCCTTCTGTGCATCTTTGGAGCCTCTGCTACTCTACTCTGTACCCATTTCAAATAATGGGTGATAGAAGCAGTCCTTCTACGATTCACTTGTCCAACGCAATCGCCGTCAGGCGCTCGGTCAAACAGCACGATGCCCTTTGGTCAGCCGCGCCGGGTCATGTGGAAAATCTCGGCTTCCCTTTGGATACGGTTCCCTCGCCGGCGTCCTTCGTGCGTACTGCGCGCGCCGTGGGAGGGAGCGAGTCAGGTGGGTCACAAGTGGATGCTTGAGGATTGGAGAACCCATTCAACGTGTCTTTCCTGTTCACAAGCAGGAACGTCCAATGTTCGAAAGCTCCTACATCGAATTTCTTCGATGTCATGATAACTTCTATCAGGCTGTGCTGCACCTTAAAGAGGGGTTTGTACTGACCAAAGTACGAGGTAAGTAGGAATTTTGCTCCAAGTAATATGTGCTTGCCAAATTCGCTATTTGATATTGTTGTAATGAGGTCACTAGAGAAATATATACCATCACAGCATCGAGTATCCAATAACCTAAGGTCTATTGTCATTTATTTGCTCTGGGGATCATTATGAGGTATTGTGAGGATGAGTTCATCAATGGAATTCACTCCCTACTCCACATTACAACTCTCTCAGCTCGGGACTTCGGATATGTCCTTCAGATCACAAAGCGCGAATCGTTGACCAGGACCATCGCCTTCGCCACTTTCACAAAGCAGGACCCTCAGGAAGCTTGACCTACTTATGGTGTCCTCCACCTCGCAATATGCGACTGACGACTTCAAATCGTGCGATCCCAACGCACCCGATCCTATTTGGGAATCAGTCGAGCGTTATCGAAAAATTTGCCGAGAGAAAAACGCGCTGCAGGAAGAGATTCTGCACGAACTTGGCAAAAGAGGACACGAAGCAGAGTTGGAAGCCGCAAAGGCACGAATGGCGCTGGCGATGATGGGGATGCGACGACATGAGACTGCGGCGGCGGCAGATCGCGGCGGTTGTTCTACCTGGGGTCGGGGTGATTACGGACAAGGGGAACGACCAGCTATCACCGACCTTGATGGCCCGCGAGAGGACCCGATTCGAAATAGGGATCGCGCGAGCCGTGGCGCCTCGCCGGACCGATTATCAGTGGACACCTCGAATTTACCACCACACTCTCGTGTTGATGGTACTCCTACTCCTACTGCTGCTATGCCTTTACCGACCATCACTCCCGCCACATTGGCTCCAAACGTGGAATCGTCGCGCCTCTCAGCCGACGGGTCAGTTTTCGCGAAATATAACGAGATGATAGCGGCCCTACGAACGCGATTACCACCCATTACATTGTCGTTCATCCCCCGAGAGGAGATTCCTTGGCCGCTTCTACCAGTTGATGGGGTGTTCCCTGTTGCCGTGAGTAGTACAAAACAAGTCGAGTTGGATGAGGTCGCGAAGTTTGCTGCCGGTTATGCCCTATGGAGAGACAAGCCCTTGGGGAAAACCCTCAACATATTACTCGGGCATTGGGTATCCATGGACAAGCGGTTGAGAGAGGCAAGAAAAGCTGCGGGGCAAAGTGCTCTAGGGATTAGTGCTGAGACCTCTGAAACGCTACGCTGGATCGTCAATGTGCGAGGCAAGCTGTACTCGATCGTGGCAGAAATGGGTATGTAAGACATAACAACCGCTGCTATTTTCTTCTTAAGCAACTCTCAGACCCCTCAGTATTCACCACCTACGAACAACTAATGGGTTTGCTTGCACAAGGCGGGTATCAACTCACGCCTCTTCAAGCTATTCCATGGCCAATTATACCTGGACATGGGGAGAAGTATCCCGTGCCTGCTCCTGGTAGTGGTATTAAGCATCGCCAAATCGGTCGGTTTATGCGCGCGTATAGCACCTGGAAAGCTTGCAGCGAGGCCGACATATACACACGCATGCTCTCAGAGTGGAAGGCATTGCATAAGTCCTGCATAGCTCGTGACGCCAGAAGTCAACAATGTATCAAGGGAGTGGTAAATTATTTGACCCAGTACGCTTGAATTGCGCTTAAATTGAATATATATTTTACTTGAGAATAACATTAGGACACAATAACACACTGCAATATGGATAAGTCACTAGATATTAACATGTTGAGGTGGGACGTTGCAAGGTCATTCGCCGAAAACTAATTCCATGGTTGATGATATCGATTGTATACACTAGTGGAAGTGGTGGTAAAGCAGTGCTCTTCAACGACTAAACGAAGAAGACTTACAGGGAGGAGCGAACCATTCAGCTCTTCGGTATGAGGTTGACGAGGCACACCTATAGGGTCTACTGAGCGAGTCAATTCTTCATCGGCACCACCTAAAAATTCAACGTACTCCACGGGTGCGCCTACTCCTTCATAAGAATAATGGCACCTCATTTCTCTTCGTCATCATCGCCCAATACTATAACGGTGTTCTACCTCTGACCTGCTCTCATCGATGGACATTAGCTGCTCGACGTCCGACTCGATGTGTGCGCACTCGTAGGCACAACCTCTCCGGCACGCCATTGTCGCGATTCTGGATTCCCTTGCAGCAATAGCGAACATAGATGTAAGCACGATCGCATGGGCGAGAAGGGCTCCGCCTTGGAGAATCCACATCGCGGTAGGTGGAGACCGCTCGCGTTCTGGTGCAAGGCTTGAGGGTGAAGAGGCAGGGGGTGTATATAAGTCGCTCCATGAGGCCATTGCTGTGTTGGAGGTGGGCGTTGTTGAGGTGACGAAGGTGAGAGCAATGAACAACCAAACTGCACTCCCGCTCGCCATTGCCAGTACTGTGAGTAGCGCAAGTGAGAGAAGGTTCAAAGTGCTTTTCTCTATCTCGCTGAGGGCTCCAGACAGGGCACATATTTGCCTCTCTTGGTGACTGACCCGTTGCGAAGATTTGTCGTTAATTGAGGGAGGAATGGCTAGAAAGATGAACATGTGGTGTAGAAACGAAGAAGTCGGGAGGACTAGAAGGGTATAGAGGACGCTCTTGGACGGCGAGTAGAAGAAGAGGAGTGCGATGGACGAGATCGCAAGGATGGTGGAAACACCAGTAAGCAGGTGGTATTTGTGCATTTTTCCCGGCGATATTGGGTTCCGGGGTGAGTTTCGGGTTGGGCGGGAAGAGAGAAGAAGCGAGAGGTTGAGGGCGACCTCGTCTCGTCTCCACGGACGGCGACATCCTCCAGCGCGTTCTATGGTGCACGTGCCGATTGGATGTCGTATACAAATTCGCCGCGTCTCGGCGCGGGAAAATACACAATAATTAATATATACAAAACACGCTTACTTTGACGTTCGTTCGATATTATCCGTACATAATAGTACCTTACAGGCACAACGGTTTTGATGGACAGTTCCCCTTTCTCCGCCGTCAGGCACGGTTGGTCCACCCGCTGCATCCTTTACATATTGCTTAAATGTTTATCCCTACAGTTGTAGTCGTCCTTTTGGAGGATTGTAGACATATAATTGCGACCCTGGGTGGTCGACCGAATACGGCACACACACTCGTATTGAGTCTGTGCAAGCACTACATAGAGAACAAGGTGTCTAGAGTCCATCAAACACTATCGAGTGGGCATAACAACTGGTGAGAAAGAAGAAATACAAGCATTGGCTACGCACTACGATAAAGGTAGCACGAAGAGGCCGTGCAAGGCCAGGACAACCTCAAATCAATGTCTCGGCTGATGGAGGTACTGGAGGCTGTGCAATTTCTACACGCCTTTGGGCTGACGAAATGATTGCCAGTGGTATTTCCTCTGGTGCTACCAAGTTCGGTGTGGCAGGCACCTGAGATCTGCCAACCACAAGACTCTCATTATCCGAAGGCAGAGGCAGTTGAATTCGATGGAGTTGGGCCATGTATGGAGCAGACGGCTGTGAATAATACGGGTCGTCGTCTGGGTCAGGGGTATGGGGTGTGCCATTGATGTACCTTGGGACACCGTCTGTCTGCCAAGGAGGGATGCCACCAGAGCGATAATACTCTGTCATTGCGTCTCTCCATACCTACTCAAGATGTCAGCGCCCATACAGGTAGATGTGATACCCCAATAGCTTACCTTTCGTTTTTTCCGTCTATGCCTTAAAATGAATAGACTCGCGATGTACCCTATGAGGTATACAATAGCGGACACCCCTTCGAAGTTCAGTTTCAGTCTTAGCTTCAGATTGAGTCGCAGGGAATGCCAAAGAATTACTGACCAAGAAATAATGTTACCACGTCGGCCTCATCTTGTGAATACCCATTGTTGTAGAAGTCATGAATCTGGTCAAGGGCAAAGATTTCTATCAACTCCTCCGGAATAACCGTAACCGAAGCCAAAGTCGATGCACTGGTCGACACATCCCCTTGAGCAATTGATGTCGTCTGAGAAGCAAAGACAGACAAAAGGGATGTACTAGAAGTCATCTAGCTTTTTGCTGGGGTATTGGGGGAAACTCGGAAAGTGAAATGGCGCTGGCATCTGAGCGCTACTCTTGCCCAGTGCCCATAATGACAGCGTGGAGATAAGAAGCAATCTATTCTGGAGTGAGACAGGTGTTAAAAATGGTTAACTGGGGAGGCAAATCAATTTCAAAAAGGGCACGGTTCCGTTCCGTGCCAACAACATAACGAGGCGCGTGAGTATGAGCAGGTATGCTCGGGTGGCTCACTCGCACTCGCTCTCTTCATCCGTGGTATTCACAAATGGCTCGCTCTTGATGGTACCGCCTGCTCGTCGTAGCGCCCAATTGCGAGCACCCAGCTTTTGAAAAGCCCTCGTTGGTTCTTGCATATAATCGCTCACGTCCTCGTCCTCACTGGAGGCCCCGTCACTCTCGATCTCATCTTCCTTCCCGATCAGTCGCCAAAGCATCCGCTCGTGCCGCTTGGCGTTGTGAGCATCCATGCTTTCCAATATCTCGCCCTGTTCAGCGTCCATCAAAGCCTCCAAACGTGTCGGGGGATCCACAACCTCGTCGATGGGCCGTTTGTTCAACTCGAAATCGGGGTCGAGGAGGCAGGGGTGATTGATGAGCGGAGGGTAAACTTCGCGGGCGAGACAGCCCCAGGCCTCGGGTAGATGATCTCCTTCCACATCGTCATCTCCTTTGCGTTCACCTTTGGCTATGCGCTGTTCGAGCTGTTCGAGAATGGCCCGTTTAGTATCTGTGCAACCTAGAACAGCGAGTGCATGTTCCACGTGTCGAGTTTTGACCTAAAGTATATCAACGAAAGCTATGGGACAGTTGAAGATGCTAATACCTCGTCCAAGTTCGTCTTCCAGACCTCGGTATGCTCCTTTGCACGGCGCTCCTGTTCAGCGGCTAGAATCGTGTGTTGGACGACAACAGCGAGCCAGTTGTCAAGATAGGCCCGCAGTAAGCGTATTACTGAGTACTTGATGTTTTCCACGTTCCCGTCAGTGTGCGCACTAGGCAATTTTAGCAAACCGGAAGTATGCAAGCATGTTGGCGTGGGCTTACGACATAAGACTTCCGAAACGTCGGAGATAAAAGAGGTCTAGCTCATGCTTCTTCAAGTGCTCGAAATCCAGTCCGTGCTTTACGAATTTTGCAGCCGCCTTGTCAGCTCTTGTCCTTCCTCGCTGTCCAACCTCCCTCTTGCTGTCCGTATCCTCAATGATTCCTCCCTCTTCACCGAAAGTTTCGTCGTCAAGGTCGCCCCCTTTCCATTCGATATCCAACTCCGGACTCTTATGTTCCTTTGGCGATGGTCTCGAAGACGGAGCAGAATCCTTGGGTGCCGCTTGCGGTTTCCGACCGGGTTTCAGGCGCGTGACGCTCTCATCGAAATCTTTCCCAGCGGCTTGCGCTCTCTTGCGACGCATGAACAGCCGGTTCTTCACTTTTCTTCGCTCTGCGGGTGACAAACTGGCTAAGTCGAGTCCGTCGTCTGCGTTAACTTGAGGTGTAGGCGAGGCGACTGCAATATCTGCTCCAGCTCCACTTTCCTGCTCTCCTATACCCTCCCGCAGCACCACATCCAGCATTTGGAGGTCAACTGCATCAAGTACTTCGAGCGCGTCCTCCTTTTCCCAAGCTTCCTCCAATTCTGCCCTTCTTTCTTCATATAACCGTAACCGTATAGTCTCCTCTGCCCGTACATCCCAGGTTCTGTTTATCACAGCACCTTTGGTTGGCTTTTTTCGACCCTTGATACTTTGTAGGGTCTCCTTCCTATCTTTTTCCTTCTGGTCCACTTCCCAACCAGCCACCGCATCGATCAGGACGAACGCCTGCTTTTCCTCAAACTCGATCCAGTTGTCCGACATTTCCAAAGCAGCGGGTAGGTCATGGAGGGAGACCTCCGTTTCTGACTTCTGAGCACCATTACGGAGCAGGGCGATATACCCACAGACGTTCACGACGGTTTTGGTACGGACTTCCGCTGCGATCAAATCTGGGCGAAGAGGAGAATGACGAGCGAGGGCGTGGAAAAATAAATCTTTTTCTTCTGCAGTCCAGTACGCAGATGGAGGGAAAATCGAGGCACCCATTGATGCAGAAAAATGCCCGGTATTGTGACGGAGGGTTTGTGTCAAATGACTCTGGAAAATACTCTTGTACCCTTGGAGACGAGTGTCCTCATCGACGGTACCTTCGCTGTCATCCCTCGAAGGGGCTATGGAAGACGTTTCGGTCGTGGTAGCCATCGCGAATGGTGAGGATTGGCAAGTAACACGAGAGGATACAGAGCTAGGCATTGATCGAGGAACCGAGACAGCCTTTTTGTACGACCCATTTGCTCATTGGTGTGGCAGGGTCCAAGTTGCAATTTCCTAAACAGGTTTTTTTAACACAAAACCATTGTACAGATTAAACAAGAGTACAATAGAGTTGCTCATGTTACCAGCTATCGCCTAATGGAGCAATTTCTAGAAGGGCAGGAGTAACCAGAAGTGCAAGAGCTCGATGGTACATTTCAAAAAGCTTTCAATGATATTTGCTTCTTCGTTGTTGGCTGAGTAGCAGCAGTCTGACTTCGACCTCCAGTGACTGCCAAACGAACTGAACCCTCCAGGACTTCACGGACCCCTTGATCCAGCCTCTCCATGACTTCCTTAAACGCCACAGGAGCAGCAGTGGCCCATCCGAGTACAATGGTGATTGCTTTATCATGCGCGGCATTCAAGGGCGTTTGGGTTGGATCGAGGAGCACCGCAACCGTCGGTAAAAGTACCGCCAGGACGAGAGGACCTGTATATTCGACGGCATGAGCAGATGTGGCCACTCAATGATCAAGAATAGCTTACGTGATGCCTCTGGTACTCCTGCGAAGAACATATTGAAGGCTTTGAGGACCTCGTCGAGGGCTGGGAGTTGAAGAGCGAGGTGTGAATTATCACCGACAGATGCACCGGTGTTGACCGTGAAGGTAATAAGTGCTGGCAGGAGCAGACCGGAGCAATGTCGAAGACCAGGGTTGTTCGATGATGAAAGCGAGGCTGTGATCAGGGTCCTCGCACAATGCGCAGATGACAGCGCAA
>Ga0307515_10004604_pt1 | contig 28368 bp, 25 predicted proteins | sample 17_EM_MG_FD_194513 | JGI IMG/M metagenome (GOLD analysis project Ga0307515, IMG submission 194513) | Populus trichocarpa ectomycorrhiza microbial communities from riparian zone in the Pacific Northwest, United States - 17_EM | ecosystem: Host-associated > Plants > Roots > Unclassified | place... | reverse complement strand
ACCGCCCTCATCCAAGTCGCCGACGGCCTCGGCCTCACCGCCGTCGCCGAAGGCGTCGAAACCGCCGAACAAGCCACCGAACTCCACCGCCTCGGCTACCGCTACGCCCAGGGCTACCACTTCGGCAGGCCGGTGCCCCAGCCCGACTTCCTCGGCGCCGCCGGCGTGACGGCCGTCGCGTGAAATCCTCAGATGAATACGCCGTCGACCGATGGCAGTCCATGCGGCACAAACATCTCTGGCAGTGGTGGCTCGTCTTCGGCGGGCTCGCCACTGGTGCCCACGCCCTGCTGCCGAAGGACGGCCTGTGGTCGAACGTGGTCTACAACGTCATCGGGCTGCTGTCCTGCCTGGTGATCCCGCTCGCCGTACGCCTGCACCGGGCGGCCCGGCCGGCCATGTGGTACTGGTTCGCCGCCGGGCAGACCACGTGGGTGCTCGGTGACCTGGCCTGGGAGTACTACAAGTACGTCCTGCACGAGGAGCCGTACCCGTCGGGGGCGGACTATTTCTATCTGAGCGCGTACCCGATGTTGGTTGTCGGTCTGATGATGCTCACCCGCGGCCGGCGCGGCAACGACCTGGTCGGATTGATCGACCCCGCCATCGTGGCGACCGGCCTGGGCCTGGTGTTCTGGGTGTTCGTCATGCACCCGATCGCGGCCGACTCGACGGCCTCGTCCCTGGAACGGTTCATCGGGGTCGCCTATCCCGCCGGCGACGCGCTGCTGCTGGCGATGCTGGCCCGGTTCTTCACCAGCACGGGCCAGCGCACCGCAAGCGGCCGCCTGCTGGGTCTCGCCGCCCTGCTGCTGCTCGCCGCGGACGTCTCCTATTCCCTGCTCTCGCTCTACTCCGACGACGACGGCAGCCTGCTGGACGCCGGCTGGCTGCTCTCCTACGTCGGGTGGGCCGCGGCCGCCCTGCACCCCTCGATGCGCTGGACGGCCACGACGACGCTGCGGCCCAGCAGCGCCCGGGTGGGCCGGTCCCGGCTGATCCTGCTCGCGGTCTGCTCCCTGCTCGCCCCCGCCCTGCTGTTCGTGCCCGGCATCGGCGGCAACGCCCTGGACCGCCTGGCCATCGCGGTCGGGGCCGTGGTGCTGTTCGTGCTCGTGGTGCTGCGCATGTCGGGCTTCGTGTCCCAGGTGCAGCACCAGGCCGATCAGCTCAAGGATCTCGCGATGGCCGACGACCTGACCGGGCTGGCCAACCGGCGGCGCCTGGAGCTGGGGCTGACCGAGGGCCTCGCCGCCGGGACGATGCAGGTGGCCCTGCTGGACCTGGACGACTTCAAGCAGGTCAACGACGCCCTCGGGCACGCCGTCGGCGACCGGCTGCTCGTCGCCGTCGCCGAGCGCCTGCTCCAGGCCGCCGGCCCGGACGCGCTCGTGGCCCGGATGGGCGGTGACGAGTTCGCGGTCCTGCTCGCCGGGGCGACGGCCGAGGCCGCCGACGCGACCGTGCGCCGGCTGGCCGGCTCGCTGCGCGAACCCGTCCACGCCGGCGGGCACGACCTGCTGGTCGGGGTCAGCATCGGGGTGGCCGACGGTACGGGCACAGCCGACCCCGTCGAGGTGCTCCGCCGCGCCGACGTGGCCATGTACGCCGCCAAGAACTCCGGCGACACCCACCGCCGCCACACCGTCGACCTCGACGACACCGCCGACGAGCAGGCCCGCCTGGGCGCCGAGCTGCGCACCGCGCTGGACACCGGCCAGTTCCGGATGGTGTACCAGCCCATCGTGGAGCTGCCGCACGGCCGGCTGCGGGCGGTGGAGGCGCTGGTTCGCTGGGACCACCCGGAACGCGGCATTATCACCCCCGACCGGTTCATCCCGGCGGCGGAGCACAACGGGCTCATCATCGAGCTGGGCGAGTGGATCCTGCGCACCGCCTGCGCCCAGGCCGTCGAGTGGCAGGCCGACTGGGGCGCACAGGCCCCGGAACGGATCAGCGTGAACGTCTCGGCCCGGCAGCTCGCCCAGCCCGGCTTCGCGGCCGTGGTCGCGCAGGCCCTGCGGGAGACGGGACTGCCGGTCGGCCGGCTCACCGTCGAGGTCACCGAGACCGCGGTCTTCGGCGGCGGCCAGGCCGTGCAGGCCCTCAACGAGCTGCACGCCCTGGGTGTCCGGATCGCCCTCGACGACTTCGGCACCGGGCACTCGTCGCTCGGCCTGCTGCAGACCGTCCCGGTGGACGTCCTCAAGGTCGACAAGTCCTTCGTCGACAACATCACCATGGCCGGCCGGCACGCCGTCATCGCCACGGCCCTGATCCGGGTCAGCGAGGGCCTGGGCCTGACCGCGGTCGCCGAGGGCGTGGAGACCGCGGAACAGGCCGCCGAGCTGTACCGCCTCGGCTACCAGCTGGCCCAGGGATACCACTTCGGCAAGCCGGTCGCCGACCCGGACTTCACGGCCCGGGTCATCCCGGGCCGGCCCACAGGCGCGGTCAGCGCGGCCCCAGCAGGTCGGTGATGCTGGCGGTCAGGTCCTGCTGGCTGATCGGGTCGACCAGGCCGCCGGTGCGGGCGTCCTGCATCGCCTTGGTCAGCTGGACGCGGCGCAGGATCTCCTTGATGTCCGCGCCGGTCAGGCCGTGGCTGAGCCGGCCCAGCTCGGCCAGGTCGATCCCGTCGGCGAACATGACGAAGCCCGGCTCCTCGTGCACCGCCGCCAGCTGGGCGATCATCTTGCGGAAGATCTCGGCGCGGCCCACCTCGTCGGGCTTGGGCACGGAGATCTTGACGTCGAAGCGGCCCGAGCGGATCAGCGAGTCGTCGACCCGGTGCGGGAAGTTCGTGGTCGCCACCACGATGACGTTCGGGTTCGCCTCGATCAGGTCGTTCATCTCCTGCTTGAAGATGCCGGCCACCGCGTTGATCGCCTGGCTGGCCGCGTCGCCGCCCGAGCCCGCGTAGCTGATGATCGAGTCGAACTCGTCGAATAGGATCAACGTCGGCACCCGGTAGCGGCGGGCGTCGCGGAAAATCTGCTTGATGTTGCGCTCGGAACCGCCCAGCCACTTGTCCAGGATCTCCGGCGTACGGATCTCGCGGAAGTCGGCGCCGATCTCGTTGGCCAGCGCCCGGGACAGCATCGTCTTGCCGGTGCCCGGCGGGCCGTACATGAGAATGCCCTGCGGCCGGCGCGCGCCCCACCGGGCCATCGCCTCCGGGTGTCGGAACGACACCGCGATCTGGCGCATCTCCGCGACCAGGTCGGCCAGGCCGCCGACCTGGTCGAGCGTGACCGTCTGGGTGGTCGTGGCGACCCGCGGGATGACCTCGCGGCTGATCACATAGCGCCGGCCGGCCAGCGGCTGCGCGCCGGCGTCCGGGCCGAGCAGCTCGACCACGGCCTGCAGGGTCAGCTTGACCATCGCCTCCAGGTGGGCGGGCTGAACGTCATCGCGGGCGACCTCGGCCCGCAACCGCACGACGCCGCCGTCCGGGTCGTAGGTCACCGCGGCCTGCAGCCCCACGGCCGCATCGGCCAGGACCGAGGCGCCCGGCTCGCGGTCCGCCGCCGGCCCGGCGGGACGATCAAGACCAAGCTTCTTGTACGCCGCGACGGCCGCCGCCCCGACCCCGTCCACAATCTTGGTGGCCACCGGGTCCCCAGCGGCGATCCGCTTGGCGAGCAGGGTGCCGACCGGGTCGTTGCCCAGCACAACGGCACGGATCCGTTCCCGCTGGGGCGCGTCATCATCGTTGGTACGGATCTCCGCGACGAACACGTGCACCGGCCCCGAAGCGGCATCCCCGCTGGTCACGGTCAGCCCGACCCGCCGCACCGGCGCCGGAAAAGCAGCCCGGCGCAGCAGCTCGACAGAATTGACCCGGGCGGCGGCGAGAATGGTGGCGGCGTCGACAATCTCGACCGTGGCGCCCGCGTATTCGAAGGACATAGCGGCCCCCTCTCCCGACCAAGAGTGACACGACCCATCGACACCCCGCCCACCTCGATGATCCTCACCTGCCGTGGTGTCGAGAGGATCTCGGAGCTGCTGCGGTCACCGGACCCTGCATTTCAGGGATGGAAGCCCAGTCCGGCACCGTCGGCCAAGACCCGGTGGCCCGGCGATGCAACGCACACATGACGACGGACAGTGTCAGCTGAAACAGCGGGCGCGCCAACGGCACCAGCCACGCCCACCAGGGCACCGAACTGATCATCACGATCGCTCCTGACCTCGAGATCGCCGTCTCCCGGCGCCTGCCTCAAGTCTTCGGCCACGTCCCGCCCGATTGACCGGCCTGCCGATCTCGTGAACGCCTCACCCGCTTTTCTGACGGATATGTACGGGCCGCCTGATCGGGTGTGTCACTGGTGATCAATTGACGATCGCTGACAGGATTGAACGGAGGCTGACAGCAAGGGAGATCGTGCAGCTCAAACGAGAACCGACGCCGACGGGTCCGGTGACTGTGCTGTTCGACCGGCTCCACGAGCTGCACCTGCACGCGGGCGAGCCCGGAGTTCGTCAGATCGCCACCGGCATCGGCCGTGGCGTGCTCAGCTACACGACGGTGCACAACGTCTTCCGCGGTCCGCGCCTCCCGCGGTGGGGTCACCTCGAGTTGATCGTCGAGCAACTCGGCGGCGACATCGAAACGTTCCGCGAGCTGTGGAAGTCGGCTCGGCGGGCCGAGATGGCCGAGCCCGATGCGGCGAGCACACCGGCGCCGATCCCGGCGGACACACCGGCTCCGCGATCTCATCCGGCAACGGACACGACTGACCGGTTCAGCTTTGTCGTCGTGGCGCAGCGCCTGCCCGTGAACATGGTGATCGACGGCGTCAAGGCCCTGTCCTGGCAAAGTGGCGGGGGCTTCAGTCAAGCGCTTGGCAGCCTCCTCGCAGCCCGGAACGGATTGTGGATCGGTTGGCATGTCGACGCCGACAAGGCTCAGTCGACATTCAGCAACGGTGGCTCGGTCCTTGTCCTTGAGCTGTCCGAGCAGGAAATCACGGATCACTACGAAGGTTACTGCAACTCGACGATCTGGCCCCTCTACCATTCCGCCAGCACGGCCCCCGATTTCAATCCCATTCTGCTCGAAGCAAATCGCGCGGTGAACCAGCGCTTCGCCGACGCACTGATCCGTTCGACTGCGCCAGGCGCGGTGGCATGGATCCACGATTACCACCTGCAGCTGGTGCCCGGAATGACCCGGCGGGCACGGCCGGATCTACGGATCGATCACGGTGGACGGCAGGCGGATCGCAGTTGCCGTCCACCCGGTCTCGGTCGATGGTCGCGCTATCGGCCAACTGGCGCAGGAGCCCAGCGTGCAAGAACGGGCTGCGCAGATGCGGGTGGATCTCGGCGGACCGGAAACGGTATTCCTGAGCACCGACCGGCTCGATTACACCAAAGGCATCGCGGACCGCCTGCGAATCTACGGTGAATTGCTCCGTGACGGCTCGTTGTCGCCTACCAGGACCGCGTTCGTCCAGATCGCGACGCCGAGCAGGGAGAAGCTGACCGAGTACGCGCAGCTACGTCAGCGGATTGAACGGCTGGCCGGCCAGTTGAACGGCGCCTATGGGAGGGTCGGCCGGCCGGTGGTCCACTACCTGCCCAATGCCTACAGCTTCGACGAGATGGTTTCGCTCTATCTCGTCGCCGATGTCATGGTGGTCACGCCTTCCCGGGACGGCATGAATCTCACCGCCAAGGAATACGTCGCCAGCCGTACCGACAGCCGCGGCGTCCTGGTCCTGAGCGAGTTCGCCGGAGCCGCCGTCGAGCTACGGGAGAGCCTGGTCGTGAACCCGTACGACGACGAGCGGATGAAGGCCGCGCTCGTCCGGGCGGTGACGATGACGCCTGCCGAGCAGGGCCGGCGCATGCGATCCATGCGCCGGCACCTGGCCGAGCACGACATCCACGAGTGGATGTCGTCGTTCCTGGCCGACCTGCACGCGGCGACTGCCGGCCGGTGATTCAGCAGCCGACGCGGGTGGTTCCCACGGCGACGTCGTCGTACCAGAGGGTGTCGGCGCCCTCGCCGTAGCTTTCCCAGCCCAGGCGGAGGTCCGTCAGGGCGGGGCGCCAGGTCCGGTTCAGCCATTGGCTGTCGATGTCGTGCGTCGGCACGCCGTCCTGCAGCAGCCCCGGCACCGAGGCGCCGTTGAGCCAGGTCTGCATCGTGCCGTTGCCCTGGTCGACCTTGAACTCCACGCAGTTCCAGGTCCCGGTCGGCAGGGGCGCGGACAGTGCCACCCCGGCCGGGCTCTGTTCCGGCAGCGTGGCGTCGTCGGACGCCCGGTTCCATTGCAGAGCGCCGTTCTGGCCGCCGAGGCGCAGGTCCCGGTTGCCGTCGTTGGCGTCGCGCAGCGCCACCGCCGTGGTGTGCGCTACCGGCAGCGCGGTGGTGTGCCGCACCCAGTAGCGGACGAACAGCGCCGTGGCCGCCGCCGGGAGCAGGCTTGTGTTGCGCATGAACACGTGGTTGCAGTAGCCCGCCGCGCCGTCGACGCGCAGCGAGGTGCTGCCGCCGTGCGCGACCGTGGTGTCGTAGGCCGTCCTGCCCGCGCCCGAGCAGTCCGGATAGGTCAGCGCCCAGTCGGCCTGGGTGCCCTCGAAGCCGTCGCAGCGCGCCCCGGACCCGCACCCGGCCGGCGGCGGGGTCGAGGTCGGTGGCGTGGAGGGCGGCGTGGTGGAAGGCGGCGTGGACGGCGGCGGGGCGTCGCCGTTGCAGGCGACGCCGTTGAGGGCGAAGGCCGTCGGTGCGGTGTTGGTGCCCGAGTACGTCGCCTGGAAGCCGAAGCTCGCCGACCCGCCGGTGGCCAGCGTCAGGTTGTACGACGGCGCCGCCGCGGTCACCGCGCTGCCCGACTGGGTCAGTTGCGCGTTCCAGCCCGAGGTGACCTGCTGGTTGCCGGGGAACGCCCAGGTCACCGCCCAGCCGGTGACCGGCGCGCCGTTGTTGGTGACCCGCACGTCGGCGGTGAAGCCGGTGCTCCACTGGTTGGCCGTGTAGGTGACGTCGCAGGCTGTCGCGGCCGCCGCGGGGGCCACCGCGACCAGGACGGCTCCGACCAGGACGGCTCCGGCCGCCGCCAGCTTGATCAACATGGCATGCCCCGCAGGATGGCGCCGACCGCCGCCGATTCGATCAGCACGGCACGCCGACCAGGAATGACACCAGCCGCCGCCGATTCGATCAGCACGGCACGCCGACCAGGAATGGCGCCGGTCACCGCCGGTTTGATCAGCACGGCGTGCCGTTCAGCGCGTAGCCGCTCGGGTTCGCCGGGGCCGATCCGGTGAAGGTCGCCTGGAAGCCCGTGCTGGTGGTGGCGCCGGTGCCGAGCGAGCCGTTCCAGGCCGCGTTGCGGACCGTGATCGTGCTGCCGGACTGCGACCAGGTGCCGCTCCAGCCGCTGGCCAGGGTGACGTTCGCCGGCACGGTGAAGGTCAGGGTCCACGAGGTCAGCGCCGGGCCGTTGTTGGTGATCCGCACGTCGGCGGTGAAGCCGTTCGACCAGGTGGTCGCCGCGTATGCCACCGAGCACGCACCGGAGGAAGGCGGAGTCGTGGGCGGAGTCGTGGGCGGGGTCGTGGGTGGGGTCGTCGTCGGCGGGGTGGTCGTCGGCGGGGTGGTCGGGCCGGCCGCGATCGCCAGGTCGTAGGCGCGCTGCGGGACGAACTGGCCGGCGCCGGCGATGCAGCCGTCGGCCTCGCCCGGCAGCTTGATCCACAGGTACGCGTCCAGTATCGGGTCGGACACCGCGTTCGTGCTGGTGATGCCGATCGCGCGGCCGGCCGGGTCGCACCATTCGCTGCCCGCCGGGCCGTTGCCGTTGCGGCTGGTGTCGATGACGCCCTTGAGGCCGGCGACGCCGGTGGCGGCGATGACGTTGCGGACGTACGTGGTCGACTCCGCGGTGGTGCGGTAGTTGGAGACGTTGACCGAGATGCCGTCGGCGCTGGTGGCGATGTCGGCGCGGACCAGCCGGGCGGCCATCTCCGCCGCGGACAGCCAGGCCGAGTGTCCCGCGTCGAAGTAGACCTTGGCGCTCGCCGAGGCGGCCTTGAGCTTCTTGCCCGCGTACGCCATCGAGGCATAGACCTCCTGCTGCTGGGCCGCGGAGAGGCAGTTCGTCATGATCGGGAGCACGTCCGGCTCCAGGACGATCGCGGCCGCGCGGCCCTTGAGCCCGGCTGCCACCTGGTCGATCCATTGCCGGTACACGGTGTGGTTGGCCATGCCGCCGGAGCTGGCGCCGCTGCAGTCGCGGTTGGGGATGTTGTAGACGACCATGATCGGCGTCTTGCCGGCCGCCGCGGCGGCGCCCACGAGGGCGTCCACCTCGGCGGCGACCGTGGCGGTGTTGTTCTGGGTGAACCAGCGACCCTGCGGGACGGCGGCGATCCGGTCGCGGATCACCGCGGCCCGCGAGTCGGCCGGGTTGGCGGCGACCCAGCGGGCGGCGCTGGTCTGCGGGTCGACGTAGAAGGGGGATTCGGCGGCGGCGGCGGAACCGGGCCACAGCGCCACGGTGCCGGCGACCACGGTGGCGACCGCCATGGTGGCGGTGGTGGCGGTGGCGAGGGATCTCAAGCGCATTCGACAACTCCTGGGGATGAGTATGGGAGCGCTCCCATGCATCGACCACGGTAGTTGTAACACGGTAGAAACATCAAGGCTGGGCGGGCAGCTGCTCCCCCGGGCGCACCAGGCCGCTGCGGTACGCGAGCACCACCAACTGCGCGCGGTCCCGCACGTTCAGCTTGGTCATCGCCCGGTTGACGTGCGTCTTCGCGGTCAGCGGCGACACGTACAGCCGCTCGGCGATGTCGTCGTTGGACAGCCCGTGCGCGACCAGCACCAGGATCTCCCGCTCGCGCTCGGTGAGCCCGGTCAGCTCGGGCAGCATCGGCCCGGCGGCGCCCGGCTCGACATCCGGGCGGCTCAGGAACCGGCTGACCAGCCCCCGGGTGGCCTTCGGCGACAGCAGCGCCTCCCCGCCGGCCACCACCCGGATCGCGTGCAGCAGATCGGCCGGCGCGACGCTCTTGCCCAGGAAACCACTGGCGCCGGCCTGCAGGGCGAGCACCACGTTGTCGTCGTTCTCGAACGTGGTCAGCACCAGGATCCGTACCCCGGCGAGGTTGTCGTCGGCGCCGATCCGCCGGGTGGCCTCCAGGCCGTCCATCCGGGGCATCCGGATGTCCATCAGCACCACGTCGGCGCGCGCGGTGCGCGCCAGGTCCACCGCCTCGCGGCCGTCGGCGGCCTCGCCGACCACCTCGAACTCCGGCTCCGAGTCGATGATCATCTTGAAGCCGGCCCGGATCAGCGTCTGATCGTCGGCCAGCAGCACCCTGATGGTCACCGGCTGCAGCCCCTCGCCGGGCCGTCGGTCGGGGCCCCGCCCGCGGTCGCCGTCGCCACCGATGCGGCGGCGGGCGCGCCGGTGGGCAGCACGGCGTGCACCCGGAACCGGCCGTCGTCGAGCGGACCGGCGGTCACGGTGCCACCGGCCGCGCTGGCGCGCTCGCGCATGCCGAGCAGCCCGTACCCGGTGCCTTCGCCGCCGCGGTCGCACCCGACGTCGTTGGTCACCTCCAGGATGACGCCGCTGGGGGCGTACTCGACGAGCAGCGCGGCCCGGCCGGCGCCGTACTTGTGGGCGTTGGTCAGCCCCTCCTGCACGATCCGGTACGCCGCCAGGTCGACCATCGCCGGCAGTTCGCGCGGCTCGCCGCGCTGCTGCTGCCGTACCGTGAAACCCGCGGCCTCCAGGCCGCCGACCAGATCCGGCAGCCGGGACAGGCCGGGCGTCGGCTCGTTGCTGGTCTGTTCGTCGGAGTTGCGCAGCACGCCGACCACCGACGCGATCTCCTTGAGCACCAGGTCGGAGGCGTCCCGGATGTGCTCCAGCGCCGGGCCGACCTGGTCTGGGCGGTGCTGCAGCACGTGGGCCGCCGCGCCCGCCTGCACGCTGATCACCGCGATGTGGTGGGCGACCACGTCGTGCAGCTCGCGGGCGATGCGCAGCCGCTCGTTGATCACCCGGCGCTGCGCCTCCTGCTCGCGGGTCTGCTCGGCGCGGTGGGCCCGGGCCTCGACCTCGGCCACGTAGGCGCGGTGGGTGCGGGCCGCGTCGCCGACCGCCGCGGCCATGAAGATCCAGGCGAAGATGCCGAGCACGTCGACGCGCCACCCGGCGGAGACGATGACGGAGCTCGCGTAGACCACCGACGCGGCGGCCAGCGCGCACGTCCAGCCGCTACGGCGGTTGGTGTGCGCGGCGATCGAATACGTGATCACGCCCAGGATGACGATCAGCCCGGGATTGCTCACGCCCTGCGTGACGGCCCCGACGGTGGCGGCCGTGGCGATCGTCAAGGCGATCCGGGGGCGGCGCCGGCGCTGCAGGACCGCGAGGAAGGCCACGACGGCGACCAGCACGTCGCCGGCCGACACGGTCTCCGCGAGCTCGGCGCCCGGCTCCAGCACCGCCGACTTCAGCACGAAGCTGGCCAGCACGAGGGCGAGCAGCGCGTCGATCAGCAGCGGATGCCACTGCGTGACGTGCCACCACTTCTTCCGCATGACGCCAGGCTCCTCCCCGTCCAACCGCCCCGCCACCGCCCTTGACCGGGCTGAAGGCTGCCCGACAATGCTGAACCTACGCGGGCTGGCCGGACCCGGTCGTCGTCTCCTCGTAGTAGCCGGCGCCGGCCACGGATACCACGCCGATGGTATGCGGTGCCTGCGCTGGGACGACGCGCACGAGACCGGATTCGTTGATCGTTTCAGGGGTCACTTGCCGCAGCGACCCTGGAGTACCGATGGCCACCTACCTGTACCGGCTCGGCCGGTTCAGCTTCCGCCGGCGCCGACTGATCCTCGCGCTCTGGCTCGCCGCGCTGGCGATACTCGGCGTCGGCGCGGCCACCCTGTCGGGACCCACGTCCAACGAGTTCTCCATCCCGGGCACCGAGGCCCAGGAGGCGATCGACCTGCTCGGCCAGCGGTTCCCAGGCGCCGGGGCCGGCGGCGCGCAGGCGCGGGTCGTCTTCGCGGCGCCCGCCGGCGAGAAGCTCACCGACGAGGACAACCGGGCCGCCATCGCGCAGACCGTCGCCCAGCTCAAGACCGGGCCGCAGGTCGCCGCCGTCACCGACCCGCTGCAGGGCACCATCAACCAGGCCGGCACGGTCGCGTACGCCCAGGTGACGTACAAGGTCGCGGCCACCGCCCTGACCGACGCCGACCGCGAGGCCATCACCGGCGCGGCCGCACCGAGCCGGGCCGCCGGCCTGGCCGTGGAGGCCGGCGGCGACGCCATGCAGGAGCAGGCCCCGGCCGGCAGCTCCGAGGTGCTCGGCATCCTGGTCGCCGCGGTGGTGCTGGTGATCACCTTCGGCTCGCTGGTCGCCGCGGGGCTGCCGCTGCTGACGGCGGTCCTCGGGGTCGGCGCGGCCGTGCTCGGCATCCAGATCGCCTCCGGCTTCGTCGACCTGGGCAGCAGCACCTCGACGCTGGCGCTGATGCTCGGCCTCGCGGTGGCCATCGACTACGCGTTGTTCATCGTCTCCCGCTTCCGCCACGAGATCATCGCCGGGCGCCGCGACGAGGAGGCGATCGCCCGCGCGGTCGGCACGGCCGGTTCGGCGGTCACCTTCGCCGGGCTCACCGTGTTCATCGCGCTCGCCGCGCTGGCCGTGGTGAACATCCCGGTGCTCACCGAGATGGGGCTGGCGGCCGCCTTCGCCGTCGTCGTCGCGGTGCTCATCGCGCTGACCCTGCTACCCGCCCTGCTCGGCTTCGCCGGCAAGCGCGTCCTGGGCCGCCGCGGCCGCAACCCGCAGGCCGGGTCCGCCAAGCCCACGGTCGGGCTGCGCTGGGCCCGGTTCGTCACCGGGCGCCCGGTGGCCGTGCTGATCGTCGCCGTGCTCGGCCTGCTGGTGCTCGCCATCCCGGCGCTGGACCTGCGCCTGGGCCTGCCCGGCGACAACATGGCCGGCACCGAGACCACCCAGCGCAAGGCCTACGACATGCTGACCGACGGCTTCGGGCCGGGCTTCAACGGCCCGCTCACCGTGGTGGTCGACGCGGCGTCGAGCCCGGACCCGAACAACGCCGCGGCCGAGGTGGCCGGGGTGATCAAGGCCCTGCCCGGGGTCGTCACGGTCAGCCCGCCCGCCTTCAACCCGGCCGGCAACACCGCGATCCTGCAGGTCATCCCGGCCAGCGCGCCGGACAGCGCGGACACCGAGGCGCTGGTGCACGCGATCCGGGACCAGAACAGCGCCCTGCGCGAGCGCACCGGCGCGGATCTGTCGATCACCGGCACGACGGCGGTCGACATCGACATGTCCGACAAGATGGGCAGTGCGCTGGTGCCGTACCTGACGGTGATCGTGGTGCTGGCGTTCCTGCTGCTGACGCTGCTGTTCCGGTCGATCCTGGTGCCGCTGAAGGCGATCGCCGGCTTCCTGCTCTCCGTGGTGGCGACCTTCGGCGCGGTCGTCGCGGTCTTCCAGTGGGGCTGGCTCAACGGGCTGTTCGGCATCGACCAGGCCGGCCCGGTGATGAGCATGCTGCCGGTCTTCCTGATCGGCATCGTCTTCGGCCTGGCCATGGACTACGAGGTCTTCCTGGTCAGCCGGATGCGCGAGGAGCACGTGCACGGCGCCGAGCCGACCCAAGCGGTGGTCAACGGCTTCGCGCACGGTGCCCGGGTGGTCACGGCCGCCGCGATCATCATGGTCAGCGTCTTCTCCGGCTTCATCCTGTCGCCCGAGTCGCTGGTCAAGTCGATCGGCTTCGCGCTGGCCGCGGCGATCCTCTTCGACGCCTTCGTGGTCCGGATGACCATCGTGCCCGCGGTGATGACGCTGCTCGGGCGCCGCGCCTGGTGGCTGCCCCGCTGGCTGGACCGGGTGCTGCCGAACATCGACGTCGAGGGCGACAAGCTGCGCGAACTGCCCGACGAGCGGAGCGAACCCGAGCACACAAGCTCGGATCTGGTCACCGCCGGCCGATGAGACTGGCCCGGACCGCCACGGCGGTCCGGGCCCCCGCCCGTTGACGAAGGTGACCCCCCGATGACGCTGGCCTTCGAGGACCGCCCGGCCGAACTGCCGGACGTCGCCCGGACCCGGCCGGCCCCGCTGCGCGAACTGGCCCTGATCGCGGTGCTGTGGGTCACCTACAGCCTCGGCCGGTATGCCGCGGACGGCCACGTCGGCACCGCGATGGCGAACGCGAACCGGATCTGGGACCTCGAACGGCTGCTGCGCCTGCCCGGCGAGGACGGTCTGCAGCACCTGCTGCTGCGCGGCGGCGCCTGGGTCGAGGCGGCGAACAGCTACTACGCGTACGTGCACTTCCCCGCCACGATCGGCTTCCTGCTCTGGGTCTACCTGCGCCGCCCCGACCACTACCGGCCGGTGCGCAACACCATCGTCCTGCTCACCGGCGCCGCGCTGGTGGTGCACCTGCTCTTCCCGCTGGCCCCGCCGCGCATGCTCGCCGAAACCGGGCTGGTCGACACCGGCCACCTCTTCGGCCCGAGCGTCTACGGCTCACCCGCCACCGACAGCGTCACCAACCAGTACGCGGCGATGCCGTCGCTGCACGTCGGCTGGTCGCTGCTGGTGGCGGTGACGCTGATCGCGCTGACCCGCGGCCGGTGGCGCCTGCTCTGGCTGGTCCACCCGCTGCTCACGCTGCTGGTCGTGATCGGCACCGCGAACCACTACTGGCTCGACGCCGCCGTAGCCGCCGCCCTGCTGGCCGGCGCCCTGCGAGTGACCGGGCTCGCCCGCCGCCCCGGGGAACTCCTCGGCGCAGCCGGAACGCTGAGCGAGCCGGTGGTCACTGCCGGACGAGGGCCAACCGCGCACCGAGGCCCAGCAGCGCCGCGCCGCTCAGCCCGTCGAGGGTACGGCGCACCCCAGAGCGGGCGAACACCCGCCGGAACACGGCGACCAGGTTCGCCACCGCGCAGAACCACACCAGGGTGACCACGACGGCGAGCAGCGAAAGAGCCATCGTGTCGACGGCGCCCGGCCGGGCCGGCAGGAACTGCGGCAGCAGCGCGAGGAAGAAGACCGCCGCCTTCGGGTTGAGGGCGTTGCAGAGCAGCCCGTCCCGGAACGCCCCGCCGGTCGACCCCGGCTGGGCGGCGGGACCGGCCGCCGGGGGCCGGAACGCCGCCAACAGGGCCTTCAACCCCAGGTACGCGAGGTACGCCGCACCCGCGTACCGGATGGTCGTGAGCACCACCGGGACCGTCGCGACCAGCGCGGCCACCCCCGCAGCCGCCGCCACCGCCCAGAGGAAGACGCCGGTGGCCACGCCCGTGGCCGCGGCCATCCCCTCGGACCGCCCGCGCAGCGCCGAACGGCGCACGACCACCGCGAAGTCCGGGCCCGGGGACATCGCGCCCAAACCCACCACGCCGCAGAACGCCACCAGCTGTGCAGTCGTCGTCATGGGCTCACGGTACGGCGGCTCGGGTGACCTGCGCCGCCCCGCGACGACGCTGTGCGGGGCGGCCCGGCACGACCAGGCATCATGACCGCGTGGAAACAGTGCGGGAGACGATCGGCGCGGTCGTCGGCGGGCGGATCGGGTACGAGGACGGCCTCGACACGCTCACCGTCGCGCCGGCCGCCGAGGTGGATCCGGCGCTGACCGCGGCGCTGTTCGACGCCACCGCCCGGCTCTGGCGCGGCGGCTGGCAGCCGGCCGAGCTGCACCGCCTGGTCACCCGGCGGGGCAGCGGGGTCCAGCCGCTCCTGATCACCGACGCCGTCGCCGCGTACCTGCGGGACTTCCGGCCCAAGACGGTCGACGAGCGCTGGCGGGAGCAGGCCGGCGAGCTGGACGCGCGGCCGTGGTGGGGCGACGACGCCGGCTACCTGCGTCAGGTCACCACCCACCGCCGGGTCGACCGGGTCACCCTGATCGACGCCGTGCTCACCCTGATCACCCTGCTGAACGAGCTGCCGCCCATCGAGATCCTGGTGCCGCCGCCCGGGCAGGCGGCCCCGGTGCGGCGGGCCCCCGGCAACGACGCCAAGCTGGAGCGGGTCCGGGCCCTGCTGGCCAAGGCGGAGGCGACGACCTTCCCGGCGGAGGCGGAGGCGTACACCGCCAAGGCGCAGGAGCTGATCTCGAAGCACAGCCTCGACGAGGCGATGCTGGCCGGCACGGGAGGGACCGTCGTCCCGTACGCCCGGCGGATCGGGGTGGACCACCCGTACGAGAGCGAGAAGGCGTCGCTGCTGACCTCCGTGGCCCGGGCCAACCGCTGCCACGTCGTCTGGTCCCCCGAGTTCGGCTTCGCCACCGTCTTCGGCTTCGACGCCGACATCGACGCGGTGGACCTGCTGCACACCTCGCTGCTGGTGCAGGCGCACCGGGCGATGGCCCGCACCGAGCCGCGCGGCAAGGCGGGCCGGGCCCGGCTCAAGAGCTTCCGGCAGTCGTTCCTGGTCGGCTACGCGGTCCGGATCGGTGAGCGGCTCGCCGAGGCCAGCCGGGCCGCCCTGGACCAGGCCGGCGACCCCGCCGCGCTGCTGCCCGTGCTGGCCTCGCGGGACGTGCAGGTCCGCCAGGCCCGGGACCGCTCGTTCCCGAGCACGACCCGCGGGCGTGGCTTCCGGGTCGCCAGCCTGGAGGGCTGGGAGTCGGGCCGGGAAGCCGCCGACGCGGCCAAGCTGCACTGAGGGCCCGGCCCGGCCGGTCGGGCCCTCAGCACGTCGATCAGTGCGAACGCAGCAGCTCGTGGGTTTGCTGGATCTTCGCCCACGACTTCGGCGCGGCCTTGCGGGCGAACGCGGAACCGCCCTCGACCGCCGGCTTCGACGGCGTGTAGAGCCACGCCTGGAACAGCTCGTCGAGCTGCTGGCCGGAGACCTTCTCGGCGAGCGCGATGAACTCGGCGGTGTCGGCGGTGCCGTACTGCTTCCCGGCCACCCAGGTGCGCAGCAGCTCGAAGAAGTCGTCGTCACCGATGGCCAGGCGCAGCTGGTGCAGCGCCATGGCGCCCCGGTCGTAGACGGCGTCGCCGAAGATCTGCGACGGACCCGGATCGGCCGGCGCAACGGTCCAGAAGTCGTCGGACCTGGTCGCGTACAGGTAATCGAACAGCTCCTGGGCCGTGCCCTCGCCCTGCTCCGCCGACCACAGCCACTCGGCGTAGGTGGCGAAGCCCTCGTTGAGCCAGATCTCCTTCCACCGGTCGACGGAGACCGAGTCGCCGAACCACTGATGGGCGTTCTCGTGCACGATCACCGAGAGGTTGGCGCCGCTGCGGAAGAAGCCGGTCGAGTACACCGACCGGGTCTGTGTCTCCAGGGCGAAGCCCAGCGCGCCCGGCGGCGCCACCACGCCGCCCCGCGCCTCGAAGGGGTACGGTCCGAAGACGCCGCTCTCCCAGTCGACCACCTCGGCCGTCCGCTCGACGCTGGCCTTGGCCGCGGCGGCGAAGTCCGGCGCGAGCAACTCCGAGTACGCGTTGATCACCTGCTGGCCGTCGACCGTGGTGTCCCGGGTGATCTCGTACTGCCCGATCGCCAGAAACGCCAGGTAGGTCGCCTGCGGCTTGAGTGAACGCCAGCTCCACCGCTTCCAGCCGAGGGTGTCCTGGGTGGGGTTGCGCGGCATGACGCCGTTGCTGAGCACCTCGACGCCGTCGGGCACGGCCACGGAGACGTCGAAGGTGGCCTTGTCGCTCGGGTGGTCGTTGCTCGGGAACCACCACCAGGCGATCTCGGGCTGGCCGACCGCGAGGGCGCCGTCGGCCGTACGCGTCCACGCGGTGAAGCCGGCCGCGACCTTGTTGGACGGCACGCCGGAATACTGCACCACGACGGTCATCGCCTGCCCGCGGGTCACCGCCCGCGGCGGGGTGACGACCAGCTCGTGGTCGCCCTCGCGGACGAAGGCGGCGGGCCGGTTGTTGACCTTCACGGACGCCACGTCGAGCACGAAGTCGAGGTGGAAGGAGCTGAGGTCCTCCGTCGCCGCGGCGAGGATGGTGGTGGTGCCGGTGAGCCGGTCCTCGGCGGGGTAGTACCGGAGCCGGACGTCGTAGTGCGAGACGTCGTAGCCGCCGTTGCCGTAGTCCGGGAAGTACTCGTCCCCCAGCCCGGCGCCGCCGGGAGCGGGTGCGGCCTGGGCGGGGAGTGCTGTCCCGGCCAGGGTCAGTGCGGTGGCGAGCGTTGCCACCAGCAGTCGTCGCACGGTCGAACTTCCTTCCGTCGCGGACCGGGTCACGGTCCGGGGCGTGGAGTGGTCGACTCGAACCTATCGAAGTCCTTCGAAGCCTGTCGTCCCGGATCACGAGGAGCGCGGTCCCGGCCACCGGGCCGGCGCCCGGCAGCGTGGCGGGACGGCGGTAGGGTGCCGAGCCATGGCTGATCGACTCTTGGTTACCGGCGCGACGGGTCATCTGGGACGGACGACCGCAGAACGCGCGGCAGCCGCGGGTTGGTCGGCCGTCGGAACGTACTTCACCGCGCCGTCGGAGGCTGCCGGGGTACGGCTTGACATCCGCGATCCGATCGCGGTCCGCGAGGTGTTGCAGCGGATCCGACCCGACGCGGTGATCCACACCGCCGCTGGGCGCGACGACTGGCGGGCCATGGCCGACGGGGCCGCTCACGTGGCGGTGGCAGCGGCGGCCCTGGGAATCCGGCTCGTGCACGTGTCCAGCGATGCGGTGTTCTCCGGTCGCGAGGTGCACTACGACGAGACCGCGCTGCCGGATCCGGTGTACCGGTACGGAACGGCGAAGGCGGCGGCCGAGACCGCGGTACGGGCCATCGCGCCCACCGCGGCCGTGGTGCGAACCTCCTCCATCCTGGGCAACGGAGGCGGAGCACACGAGATCCTCACCCATCAACTGATCTCCGGACAGGCCACCGGAGTGTTGTTCACCGACCAGATCCGCAAACCCGTGCACGTCGACGACCTCGCGGACGCCCTGCTGGAGCTGGCGGCGAACGGCTACCCGGGCGTCATCAACGTCGCGGGGCCGGATGTGATCAGCCGCTACGACCTCGGCGTGCTGGTCGCCCGGCGCGACGGCGCGGATCCCTCCTCGGTGCCCGCCGGGACGATCGCCGACCTGGGACTCCGGCTGCCCGCCCGGGTGGAGCTGCGTATCGACACGGCGACATCGGTGCTGCGCACCCGGCTGCGGGGTGCCCACGAGTTCATGGCCGCGCCGCTGGTGTGACCGGGTTCCCCGTAGTGGTATTCGCGGCGTGTTCGGCCCAGGATGGGTTGATCAGCTACCGCGAGACGACCGGCTTGGGGGCCAGGGTGACGGGTTCGGCGCAGGATCTCGAGGAGGCCGCGGCGGTTTTCATGAGCGTACGGCCGCGCCTGTTCGGGATCGCGTATCGCATGCTCAGCAGCGCCACCGAGGCCGAGGACCTGGTTCAGGAGGTCTGGCTGCGGTGGCAGACGACCGACCGCAGCGTGGTGGTCAATCCGGCCGCGTTCCTGGCGACGGCGACGACCCGGCTGGCCATCAACGCGCTCCAGTCCGCACGGGTGCGGCGTGAGACATACATCGGGCCGTGGCTGCCCGAACCGGTCGACACGAGCGCGGACCCGTATCTGGGTGCCGAGCGCGGCGAGGCCCTGGAGTTCGCGGCGCTGCTGCTGATGGAGAAGCTCACTGCCAACGAGCGCGCCGCCTATGTGTTGCGGGAGGCGTTCGATTACCCGTACGCGCAGATCGCCGACATCTTGCAGACGACCGAGCCGGCGGTGCGCCAGTTGGTCAGCCGGGCGCGCAAACATGTGGCGGGCGAACGGCGGACGCCGGTGAGCACGGCCGCGCAGAAGGAGCTGCTGACCACCTTCGTCGCGGCCGCCCGCTCCGGCGACATGGCCGCGTTGGAGCGGCTCTTCGCGGCGGATGTGACCAGCTACTCCGACGGCGGCGGCATGCGGGGCGCCTCACGCATTCCGGTGCTGGGCTCGCCGCGGGTGGCGAAGTACCTCAGGGCGTTCGCGGACCGGTTCTGGGTGGGGGTCGACGTGGCGCTGGCGAGCGTGAACGGGCAGGCCGCCGCCCTGTTGTCCCGCGACGGCGCGGTGTTCGCGGTGCTCGTGCTCGACGCCCGCCCCGAGGGCATCGATCAGATCATGTGGGTGCTCAACCCGGCCAAGATCACGGCGGTGTCCTGACGCGCTGACCGGCCCGCACGACGGAGGTCGTGCGGGCCTGGTCGGGTCAGCGTCCGAGCCACTCCCGGTACGAGGTCTTGGCGATCACGGCGCCGTCCTTGGCGATGAGGGCGTCGCCCGAGACGGCGGCGAACATGCCGGCGCTGTTGTCGATGACGACGGTGCGCTGGTCACCATGCGCGGCGAGGGTGATCCTGCCCAGCTCGTCGAGCGCGAACACCTCGGGCCCGGCCACGTCGCGGGTGCCCCGCAGCGGGGCGCCCACGCTGACGTCGGCCACCGCCTGGGCCACGTCGGCCGCGGCCATGGGCTGCACGGGGGTGGCGGGCAGCCGGACGGTGCTCTCATCGGCGGTCCAGGACAGCACCGCGTCGATGAACTCGAAGAACTGCGTGGCGCGGACGATCGAATACGGCACCGGGCCGGCCTTCAGGATGTCTTCCTGCAGCACCTTGGCGCGGTAGTAGGCCAGGTCCGGCACCTGCTCGGCGCCCACGATCGACAGGATGACGGCGTGGCCGACACCGGCGGTTTCGGCGGCCGCCAGCAGGTTGTCCATGGTGGTCCGGAAGAACGCGGGCGAGGCGTCGTCGAAGGTCGGCGAGTTCGTCAGGTTGACGACGACGTCGGCTCCCGCCAGCGCCTCGGCCAGGCCCTGCCCGCTGAGCAGGTCCAGACCGGTGGACGGCGAATGCGGCACCGCCTCGTGCCCCTGCGCGGTGAGGATCTTGACGACCTGGGAGCCGATGAGCCCGGTGCCACCGATGACAGCGATCTTCATGGTTCTCGACCTTTCACATATCCGGATACGGCGGGGCGGTGCGGACCCGCTCCGTCAAGTCAGACCGGACAACCTCCCGGTTTGTGACGGGCCGCGATACGTTTTCTGGTCTATGGACGCGATTCCGCTGCTCGTCATGACCAAACCGTTCGGGGCGCTCTCCCCCGGGCGGCTCGCCGAGACCCTCGCCACGCTGGGGGCCGACGGCGCCGAGCTGGTGGTGCGCGACGGGCAGACCGTGACCCCGGCCGGGCCGGCCCGGCTGCGCGAGGTGGCCGCGGAGCTCACCCGGCACGGCCTGCGGCTCGGCGTGGTCACCACCGACCTGGTCGAGGCCGACGACACCGCCGACGCGATCCTGGGCGGGTGCGCCGAGCTGGGCGTGCCGCTGGTCCGCCTCGGCTGGTGGCGATACGACGCCGCCGAGGGCTACCACCACATCCAGGACCGGGCCCGGCGCGACCTGGCCGCGCTGGCCGGGCTGGGCCGCCGGCACGGCGTCCGGCTGGCCCTGCAGCTGCACCACGGCACCATCCATCCGTCGGCGGCACACGCCCTGCGCCTCACCGAGGAGCTGGACGTCTACCTCGACCCCGGCAACCAGGCGATGGAGGGCAGCGAGCAGCTGCCGATGAGCCTGGAGCTGCTCGGCGACCGGGTCGCATGCGTGGGCGTGAAGAACGTCGCCTGGCGCGACACCGGCCCGGAATGGCAGCCGCTGGCCGACGGCGGCGTCGTCGACTGGCCCACGACGCTGCGGAGCCTGCGCGCCCACGGCTACACCGGGCCGCTCGCCCTGCACGCCCACTACCCGATGACCGACCCGGTCGCCGCCGTCGGCCGAGACCTGGCCTATCTCCGGGAAGTGATCTCGCTTCCCGACCCGGCTACCGCGCGGCCATGAACTGACCTACCTCCGGAAAGTGATCGCGCTTCCCGACCCGGCTACCGCGCGGCCATGAACTGACCTACCTCCGGAAAGTGATCGCGCTCCCCGACCCGGCTACCGCGCGGCCATGAACTGACCTACCTCCGGAAAGTGATCGCGCTCCCCGACTCGACTACCGCGCGGCCATGAACTGACCTACCTCCGGAAAGTGATCGCGCTCCCCGACTCGACTACCGTGCGGCCATGACCTTCTCGATCGTGGCGCGCGCGGCCGATGGCGGCGCGCTCGGTGTGGCCGTGGCCAGCAAGTTCCTCGGGGTCGGCGCCGCCGTACCCGCCGCGCTGGCGGACGTGGGCGCGGTGGCCACCCAGTCGTACGCCAACCTGGCATACCGGCCGCAGGCGCTCGCGCTGCTGGGCACCGGGGTGCCGGCCACCGAGACGGTCGCCGGGCTGATCGCCGCGGACGCGGGCCCGGTGGACCACCGGCAGGTCGGCGTGGTCGGCACCGAGGGCCCCGGCGCCACCTTCACCGGCCCGGCGTGCCACGAGTGGGCCGGCGGCGCGGCCGGGGACGGCTTCGCCATCCAGGGCAACATGCTCGCCGGGCCGCAGGTGGTCGAGCGGATGCGCGCGGCCTGGCTGACCGGAAAGGATCAGGCCCGGCTGGCATACCGGCTGCTCGACGCGCTGCGCGCCGGCGACGCGGCCGGCGGTGACCGGCGCGGCCGGCAGAGCGCGGCGCTGCTGGTGGTGGCCAAGGGCCAGGGGTACGGCGGCACCAGCGACGTCCTGGTCGACCTGCGCGTGGACGACCACCCCGACCCGGTCACCGAGCTGACCCGGCTGCTGGAGCTGCACTCCCTCTACTTCGAACGCCCGGACCCGGCAACCCTGCTGGATCTCGACGGCCCGGTCGGCGCCGAGGTCCGCGAGCGGCTCGCCGCCCTGGGCCATCAGGCAGGGCCGGACCTGGCCGAGCTCGACGAGGCGCTGGCCTCCTGGGCCGGCATCGCCAACCTGGAGGAGCGCATCGTCGCCGGCCGGATCGACCCCCTCGTGCTCGACCAACTCCGCGACGCGGCCGGCTGACCCGGCACCCGCCGCACCCAGCCCTGCCGCACGACCAGCCGGCCCGGCACCCGCCGCACCCAGCCCTGCCGCACGACCAGCCGGTCCCGGCACCCGCCGCACCCAGCCCCACAGCACAACCAGCCAGCCCAGCGCTCAGCCGCGCTCAGCCGCGCAGGTAGGCCAGCACCGCACGGACCCGCCGGTGGTCGTCGCCGTCCGGCGGCAGGTCCAGCTTCGCCAGCAGGCTGCCGATGTGCTTGGCCACCGCCGCCTCGCTGACCACCAGCGTGCGGGCGATGGCCGTGTTCGAGCGGCCCTCGGCCATCAGCGCCAGCACCTCACGCTCGCGCGGCGTGAGCCGGGACAGCGGGTCGCGACGCCGGCCGAGGAGCTGCCGCACCACCTCCGGATCGACCACGGTGCGGCCGGCGGTGACCCGTTCCAGCGCGTCGACGAACTCCGCCACCTCACCGATCCGGTCCTTGAGCAGATAGCCGACGCCCGCGGACCGGCCGGAGTCGAGCAGCTCGGCGGCGTACGTCTGCTCCACGTACTGGCTCAGCACCAGGACCGGCAGGTCCGGGTCCGCGGCCCGCAGCGCGATCGCCGCCTGCAGCCCCTCGTCGCTGAAGCCCGGCGGCATCCGCACGTCCGTGACCACGACGTCGGGCCGGTGTTCGGCGACCGCCGCGAGCAGCGCCGGCGCGTCGGCGACGGCCGCGACCACCTCGTGGCCGAAGTGCCGCAGCATCCCGGCGATGCCCTCGCGGACGATCAGGCCGTCCTCCGCGATCACGACGCGCACGGCAGCTCCACGTGCAGCAGCGTGGGACCGCCGGGCGGGCTGGACAGCGCCACCGAGCCGTCCATCACGGCGACCCGGTCGGCCAGGCCGGTCAGGCCCGTCCCCCGCTCGGGATCCGCGCCGCCGCGGCCGTCGTCGCGCACGTCCAGGTGCAGCCGGCCGCCGCGCATCCCGGCGGAGACGGCGGCCCGGGTCGCGTCGCTGTGCTTGGCCACGTTCGCCAGCGCCTCCACCACCACGAAGTAGGCGGTCACCTCGACCGCGTCCGGCAGCCGCCCGTCCAGCCGCAGGTCCAGGTCGACCGGCACCGGCACGTGCCCGGCCGCGTCGCCGACCGCCGCCGCCAGCCCTCGGTCGGTGAGCACCTTCGGGTGCACGCCACGGATCAGCTCGCGCAGCTCGGCCAGCGTCTCCTTGGCGAGCTGCTGGGCGGCCGTGACCTGCACCGCGGCGGCGGAACCGTCGGCCAGCTCCAGCCGGGCCAGCCCGAGCTGCATGCTGAGCGCGACCAGCCGCTGCTGGGCGCCGTCGTGCAGATCCCGCTCGATGCGCCGGCGCTCGACCTCGAACGCGTCGACCAGCCGGGCCCGGGAGCGGCTCAGCTCGACCAGCTCGGCGTTGTTGTCGGCGCTGCGCGGCGCAAGCAGGGCCCGGGCCATCGCCGCCCGGGCGCCGGCCCAGGCGGTGACCGGGTACGCGCCGATCGCGAGGGCCACGGGGGTGAGCAGCGCCATCGGCACGGTGATCCAGGCCGTGGTCTCGCCGTACAGGTAGATCGGGGCGAACAGCAGGCTGGCAGGCACCACGACGGCGGCGTAGACCACGGCGGAGTCCATCCAGCACAGCACCAGCGCGGAGATCACCGTGTAGCCGAGCTCCCGCCAGGTGGCCTGCTCCCGCAGCCGGCAGGTGAGCCAGGCCCGCAGCCCGGGCTTGCCGGGATGGCGGTGCGGGTTCGGCAGCTCCTCCCGGTCGACCAGCCGCATCCGCCACCGTTCCAGCCGCCCGACGGCCACCCCGGACAGCACGGTGGCCAGGTAGCCGGCGACGCCGACGACCACAACCGACAGCACCAGACCGGCGGCGAGCAGCAGCACGGTCGCCACGATGGTGGCGATCCCGAGCAGTGCACCCCCGGTGAGGTAGATCAGCGAGCGCAGGGGCCAGGGCGACAGCAGGAACCGCGTCGGCCGCATGGTGAGCGCCTCAAGCACGTTCCGGACCGGCATGGGCAGTCACGCTACCGGCGCGGCGGTCCCGGCTCGGTAGTGCTGGGTATACCTTCGATCCTCCCCCACGGGGGAGTGTGCCCGGCCCGGCCGGCCGGAAGGCTTTCGGCCATGACCATCACGACCATCGGCACGGCGGTCCGCCTACGGGCCGTCTCCAGGATCTACGGTACGGGCGAGAGCGCGGTGACCGCCCTCGACGCGGTCGACGTGGACATCGCGCCGGCCACGTTCACCGCGGTGATGGGCCCGTCCGGGTCCGGCAAGTCCACCCTGCTGCACTGCGCCGCGGGCCTCGACCGGCCGACCGCCGGCGAGGTGACGATCGACGGCGTCAGCCTGACCGGCCTCTCCGAGCGGGCGCTGACCAAGGTGCGCCGCGCCCGGGTCGGCTTCGTCTTCCAGGCGTTCAACCTGATCCCGGCGCTGAGCGCGGAGCAGAACGTCGCGCTGCCGCTGCGCCTGGCGGGACGCCGGCCGGCGGCGGGCGAGGTCGCGGCGATGCTGGCCGAGGTCGGGCTGGCCGACCGGGCCCGGCACCGCCCGAGCGAGCTCTCCGGCGGCCAGCAGCAGCGGGTGGCGATCGCCCGGGCGCTGGTGACCCGGCCGGCGGTGCTGTTCGCGGACGAACCGACCGGCGCCCTGGACACGACGGCGTCGCGGGAGGTGCTGCGACTGCTGCGCACGGCGGTGGACCGGCACGCACAGACCGTGGTGATGGTGACCCACGACCCGTACGCGGCCGCGCACGCCGACCGGGTGCTGCTGCTCGCCGACGGCCGGGTGGCCGACGTCCTCGACCACCCGTCGGGCGCGCCGGAAATCGCCGTGCTGATGGCCCGCCTGGAGGAGCGATGAGCGAGCTGGCAAGCAAATCATCAACGCGGCGTCCGACTCACATCATCGCCGGAGCGCCAACGGAGGCGATGGCATGAGGCTCGCCTGGGACATGGTCCGGCACCGGTTCGCCGGCACGTTCGCGGCGATCACGCTGAGCGCGGGCGCGGGCCCGATCTGGGCCTCGTCACTGCCGGAGGCGATGGCATGAGGCTCGCCTGGGACATGGTCCGGCACCGGTTCGCCGCGTTCGCCGGCACGTTCGTGGCGATCGCGCTCGGCGTGGGCGTGGTCGCGGGCTCGACCACGATCTGGGCGTCGTCGCGGCCGGAGACGCCGCAGCGGCTGGCCGCCGCGCCGGTGCTCGTGCGCTCGCCCGCGGTCGGCACCGGCGACGACGGCTACCCCGAGCACCGCTCATGGACCGTCGCGGAGGCGGCCGGGCTCACCCGGCGGCTCGCGACGCTGCCCGGGGTCACCGCGGCCGTCGCCGACCCGGCGTTCTACGTGCAGCGGATCGTCGCCGGGCGGCCGAGCGGCGACCCCGAGGCGGCCCGCACCGACGGCCACGCCTGGTCGTCGGCGGTGCTCGGCGGCTACCGGCTCAGCGCGGGCACCGCGCCGACCGGGCCCGGCGAGGTCGCGCTGGCCGGTGCCGTGCCCGGCGCCCGGATCGACGTGCTGACCGCGCGCGGCCCGGCAACCTGGACGGTGACCGGCACGACCGACGGCCCCGGCCTCTACGTCGCGGAGGCCGCCGCCACCACCTTGTCCGCCGGGGTCCGGATCATCGGCCTGACCGTCGGCGGTGACCCCGACACCGTCGCGACGGCGGCCCGCGCGGTCGTCGGCCCGGACGGCACCGTGCTGTCCGGCGCGGCCCGCGACGCGCTGGAGCCCGAGTCGGTGACCCGGATCCGCTGGCTGGGCGCGCAACTGCTGATCGCCATGGTCGCGCTCGGCGCCTTCGTGGCCGTCTTCGTGGTGGCCTCCACCTGCGCGCTGAGCGCGGCGCAACGCCGGAGAGAGATCGGCCTGCTGCGCGCGATCGGCGCCACCCCGGGCCAGGTGCTCCGGATGATGTACGCCGAGACGCTGGTCGTCGCGGTGCTCGGCGGCGCGGTGGGCGTACCCCTGGGTGCGCTGGCCGCTCCCCTGCTCGCGCCGCCGCTGGTGGCCGCCGGTCTCGAACCGGCGGGTTTCGCCGTGATCGGGCAACCGGTGGCGCTCGCCGGCTCCTTCGTCCTCGGCATCGTGGTGGCCCTGGCCGGCGTCTGGACGGCGGCCCGGCGCTCCAGCCGCGTGCCGGCGCTGGATGCCCTGCGGGAAGCGGCGGTCGAGCGCCGCGCGATGAGCCTGCCACGCTGGATCTTCGGCGTGCTGGCCCTGGTCACGGGCGCGGTGCTGCTGGCCGCCCTGCCGTCGCTGAGCACGGACGTCCAGTCGTCGGCCACCCTGGGCGCCGCGATGCTGCTGCTCGTCGCGGCCGCGGCGCTGGCCCCGGTGGTGATCATGCCGCTGGTCCGCCTGGCCACCTGGCCGTGGCGGCGCGGCGCGGGCGGGATGCTGGTCCGCGAGGGCACGCTCACCGGGGCCCGGCGGCTCGCCTCGACGGCGGCGCCGGTGCTGCTGGCCGTCGGTTTCGCGGTGCTGTTCACCGGCACCGTCGCTACAGTGACCCGGGCCGCCGGGATCGACGCGGCGGCCGAGGTGCCCGCGGCGCTGGTCGCCGCACCCGATGCCGCCCCGGGCTTGTCCGAGGCGGCGGTGCGCGGACAGCCCGGCGAGTCCTACCTGAGCAGCCGCGTGCTGGTCACCGCGGGCGGCACGACGACGGGCCACGACGCGGCCGGCGCCGACGGCATCGACGGCGTGGTGCTCTCCCGGGGCCTCGCCGACTTGCCCCGCGAGCTGGACATCCGGTTCGCCGACGGCAGCACCGCCACGCTGCCGGTCACGGCCGTCCGCGACGACACGCCCGAGGCGATCCTGCTCCCCCGCGAGCTGATCCGGCGACACGACCCCGGCGCACTGACCAAGGCGATCCTGCTCGACGGCCCGGCCGTGCCCGCCACCGGCCTACGGGTGCTCACCGCCCGCGACTACATGCAGATCGACATCGACGAGGAGGACCGCCTCATCCAGATCTTCCTCGTCGTGCTGCTCGGGCTCGGCGTCGGCTACACGGGCCTTGCGGTGGCCAACACGCTGCTGATGGCAACGGCCGCGCGCCGCACCGAGTTCCGCTCGCTGCGGCTGGCCGGCGGCGGCACATCGCACGTGCTGCGGGTGACCTCCGGCGAGGCGCTGCTGGCAGTCGCGACCGGCACACTGCTGGGTGGCGGCGTGGCCCTGATCTGCCTGCTAGCCGCCCGACGTTCCATCGAGGACGAGATCGGACAGCCGATCGACCTGGTCGTCCCGTGGGGCCAGAACGCCGCGATCGCAGTCGTTTGCGCCCTGGTCGCCGTGCTGGCGGCCGGCGGGCCGGTGCTGCGCGCCCGAAACTCCTAACCGGACAGTGAGCGGTTCGCGGCGGAAGAGGATGCCGCTCGCGGCCGTGTGCTATTCGAGCGGGATGACGCGAAAGTCGGTTACGAAGCCGGTGATCCGCCCGTCCTCGGTTCTACCCACGTAGGTTGCGTACACGCCGTCTCCCCACCCGGAACCGACGACGTACACATTCGCCGCCGTGCGCTCGTCGACGACCGCGGCAATGACGGCTTCGATCGGGTCAGCGGGGATCTGCGCCGGGATGAACGCCTCTTCAATCTGCTCGTAGTCCCATTGGCTCAGCGCCTCGATCGCGACCTGGTCGGCGAGCGTGCCGGTGCCCGCGTCCACGCCGTAACCAAAGAAGTCATCGTCGCCCAGAGCGGCCACGTCCTGCCCCGGGAGCAGTGCCATGGTCCAATCAGCGACCGGCTCATCCGCGACGACCAGGTGCAAAGCGGCTATCCGCCGCTGCGACTCCAAGCCGTCCTTGGACAGAACCGCCACCGAGGCCCGCAGGCGGTAACGGCCCGGCGCCACCACGTCAACGAACGGCGTGGCCTGCGGGACGAGCGGGTCGCACCCCACGACCTTGCCGGTCGGCAGCACCACCGGCCCAAGCTCACAAGGCTCGACAACGTAGGCGATCCCGTCGTGCTCGACGCGATACCCAGCGGTCAGGACCAGTTCAAGATCGGGCACGTACGGCATGGCGCGCAGCCTACCCAGGCCACCATCTCCACACGAGCCGCTTCAGTCGAGTGATCGGTGGACCGACTTTCCTACGCTGGTCGACGATACGCACGAGAGGGCGACTCCTCGCGGTCACCGGGGTCGCCGCACGTGTAATGGGTGACTGATATCCCGGTCGCGCGCCGGCCGGCCTGATCGGTGTCGCGCTCGTCGGCATCACTGCCCTGCGGAACTCTCGATCATGAAGGTGTGGGCTGCGGCGGGTTCGCCGGTCTGGCCTTCTGCGGGTAGATCGTCTCGTGCCGGGCCAGCATCGCTACGAACTCGCTGATCTTCCGCTCGCGGGTCTGAGCCCGTTTGACGACATTGACCCGATAGATG
>Ga0307515_10004603_pt1 | contig 28374 bp, 25 predicted proteins | sample 17_EM_MG_FD_194513 | JGI IMG/M metagenome (GOLD analysis project Ga0307515, IMG submission 194513) | Populus trichocarpa ectomycorrhiza microbial communities from riparian zone in the Pacific Northwest, United States - 17_EM | ecosystem: Host-associated > Plants > Roots > Unclassified | place... | reverse complement strand
CCGGCAATAAATTTATCGGCCGCCTTGGCGCTAATTTCTTCTTTTGATAGGTCGGCAACTACAGAATGCTCATTTTCAAGCATTTCGTATAGCGGTTTTTTAAAATCCTCATCGCCGGTAAGGCCAATCCTGGGGTGAAAATAGGATACAAAATAAACAAAAGCTTCGTCGGCATTTCCTCTTAAGCGCTCCAATTTCAATATCTTTTTTTCGGTTTTTATGTCAAAAAAGTTGGCTATATAATCGTCGGGGTACACCCAGCTCACATGCAGTTCGTAATTTTTAATAATAATGCCACGTGCCTGCATTTCCTGGGTAAAACTCAGCCAGTTCATTGCTTTCGAGCTCATTTTGGGCTGGGCCACTTTTGTTCCCAGCTTTTTCTTCCTGATCAGCAGTTCCTCATAAACCAGTTTATTGATAGCCTGGCGCAAGGTGGTCCTGGAGATAGCCAGTTTTTTGGCCAAATCTACTTCGTTGGGTAAAAGCTTACCTGCCTGGTATTCAGGGTCTTTTATTAGCTCTCTTAGCAGGTTCTCGGCCTGTATGTGAAGCGGAACGCTGCTTTTATGATCAATTGAAAATTTCATGTTGGTATTTATCCAGGTTTATAAACAGTACAGTGCAAATTAAATAATTAGTTAACAACCCGCTACTGTTTTATTAATATGTTTATCCCTTATGTGTTAAATGAAGCATTCGGCTGTTTTCACAGGAATTGTCTAAAACATAAAGATAGCTTTATATTTTCTGCAAATAAAACGCATAATAAATTTGGATTGAATTTTAATGTTTTTATGTTTGTACATATTTGTTATCCATGTCAGATAACGGCGTTATTATAGCCTAAAATTGCTTTCAATTATAAAATCAATTCTTCATGAAAATACTTTTGCCTTTTTTTATTACGCTTTCTACGCTTACAGGCTTATCTGCCAACGCCCAAACAACAGGTAAGGCGGCGCTTGCCAAAACTATCATGGCCGATGAACGGTTAGATACTATCCAGGCGAGGGCTTTAAAATTACTTTCGGGTTTTTCTGCGGGGACATCCTACAACGAGGTTTGGATTCGCGATTTTAATACTTTTATTAAGGGATCGCTCCGGGTGCATCCTAAGGATGAGGTTAAAACAATGATACTACTATTTTTTAAGATCCAGGGCGAGGATGGTAATATAGTTGATGGCGTGGTAGATAGCGCCAAAGCCAACGTGGGCTACAAATACCGCTACTCGCCTTTATTGCGTGGCTGGGCGGCCCATAAAAATACTGTGGAGACCGACCAGGAATCATCGCTGGTGCAGGCCGTTAAAAAATATATTGATGTTACCGGCGATAAAACCATTTTGAATGAAGTGATTGGCGGCAAAACAGTATTGCAGCGTATGGAGGATGCTTTTATATACCTGCAAAAAAACCGCTGGTCGGCAAAGTATGGCCTGGTAACCGGTGCTACCACCATTGATTGGGGCGATGTGCAGGCCGATGGCGGCTGGGGTGTAGCTATTAACGAGAAAACCAAATGGGCTATTGATATATATGATAACGCCATGTTTGTAATGGCCCTGCACAATTTTGTGGCCATGCAGCCTAAAGGATACAAAGCCAAACAAAACTGGGCGCTGGTAGCGGCTAATGTTAGCAAAAACGTACGTAAATACCTGTGGGATAATCAAGAGCAGAAGTATATCCCGCATCTATACCTCAACGGTAGCCCTTTTACACCCGATTTTAATGAAAAAGAGATATTGTATTTAGGCGGATCCATATGCGCCATACAGGCTGGTTTTAATACCCCGGCCGAGGTTAAGGAAATAAACCGCCAAATGGTGGCTGCGGCAGCAAAAGAAAAGCATGCAACTATCGGTATCACCGTTTACCCGCCATACCCAACGGAGCGTTTCCCGAACATGCATTCCTATGATTACCAGAACGGCGGCGACTGGACATGGTTTGGCGGCCGCATGATAGCTCCCTTATTGTCATATGGTTACGCAAAGGATGCTTATGCCGAGTTATCGCCAATGTTGGATAGGGTTATTGCCAATAAAGGCTTTTTTGAGTGGTACGATGTGAGGAGCGGCGCCCCAAAAGGCTCGGGCGATTTCAGGGGCGAGGCAGGTGTGCTTTACGATGCCATTACCGTTTTAAAACAGTGGGCTGCCAGGAATAAATAAGAAGCTGTCTAAAAATAAAAAATACCGTCATCACTTCGTACTTACCCATGAAGTATTGGAATTTACGAAGACATCCGCTTGAACGCTGGCTAAGACTCACCCGGCCGACGCTGCGCTGGGCCACCCTCTCTTCACCTGCGGTGGAAAGAGGGTTTTGTTGTTTATTAATTGATAATGAGCTATTTACTTAATGTAAATTCCAAAACCCTCTTTGCGGCGTCAGCCGGAGAGAGGGTCGGCCAGCGCAGCGTAGCCGGGGTGAGTCTTTGCCGCCATGCGATATACGTCATGCACCTTTCATAGTATCGCGAAATTTTATCGCTCACCATGATTTCATGATTGAACAGGCCGCCGTTGCGGCCTGTTTTTCGTTATGGCTTTTTGTGTCCCGTGAGCTGTGAAAACCCGTCATTTATGCTCCACTTTTATGTCATTAATTTGAACTTTTCATCAAAAAAAGCTACAAAAACACAATAAAAAACTACAAAAAGTTACAACTATCTGTTTTATCCCTTTAATGCCAATTTCTCCGCACTTATCAATTCATTTTGATGGTATCTTTTTAAAATATTTTATAATGTATTAACATTTAATAAATATGTTCAAATGTTTGTTATTTAAATTGATATTATGAACGCCTAAATCATTAATGTACAGGGTAAAAATGACGTTTTAATCGCTCATTAACAATTTATTAAAATTTTATTGTGAAAAAATTTGTTTTTGTAATTTTAATATGTAATTATGTACATACAAATACTAAATTATAGTTTTAACCTTTACTCAAACCCATTATGAATGAAAGAATTTTTACCTATTTGAAGGTGAAGTACCTTTGTTGCTTACTATTTTTATTGATGCTGGGGAAAGTATCCCCGGCGCAAACCGCATTTACTGTGAGTGGTAAGGTAACCGACAACAAAGGGCAGGTAATGCCAGGCGTAAGTGTTGCCATAAAACATACCAAAAACGGTACTATTACCACAGTTAGCGGCGATTACACTATCAAAGTGCCCAAAGCCACCGATACGCTTGTGTTTTCTTTTTTGGGTTATGCCAAACAGGAAGTAGCCATTAACCAGCGGCACACTATTAATGTGGTTTTGCTTGATGATAAAAACGACCTGAACGAAGTTGTGGTAGTTGCCTACGGTACCCAGAAAAAGGAAAGCATGGTTAGCTCTATCACCACCATTAGCCCAAAAGAGTTAAAAGGGCCAACCAGTAACCTAACCACTATGCTCGCCGGCCGTATCGCCGGTTTAATATCGTACCAACGCAGCGGTGAACCAGGGGCTGATAATGCTTCATTCTTCATCAGGGGGATAACCTCATTTGGTTCGGGTAAAATCGATCCGTTGATATTGATTGATGGTATGGAGTCGACCACCAATACACTGGCCCGCCTTCAGCCCGATGACATTGCCGGGTTTTCTATCCTGAAGGATGCGGCCGCTTCATCGTTATATGGTGCGCGTGGCGCCAACGGTGTTATTTTGGTTACTACCAAATCGGGCAAGGTAGGCGATACCAAAATGAATGTGCGTTTTGAAAATTCAACCTCATCAAACACGCAAAACTTTTCCCTGGCCGATAACATCTCTTACATGAAATTATCAAACGAGGCAGCCCTCACCAGGAACCCGCTTTCGCCGTTGCCATACACCCAAAACAAAATTGACCATACCATAGCAGGGGATAACCCCCTGCTTTATCCCAGTAACGACTGGATTGGTTCGTTAATTAAAAATTACACCAATAACCAAAGGCTTAACTTAAATATAAGCGGCGGTGTTAACCGCGCCCAATATTATATATCGGCATCGGCCAATAGGGATAATGGTGTATTAAAGGCGCAAAGCGGCAACAATTTCAACAACAATGTAAGCCTTAAAAGCTACGAGATCCGGTCGAACGTAAACGTAAAACTTACCTCATCTACCGAGGCCATTGTGCGTACATCCGGAGATTTTGATGATTATAACGGCCCTATAGGCGGTGGCGGCGCAGTTTTCGGCAGCGCGTTGAACGCCAATCCGGTATTGTTCCCTGCCACATTCCCTGCATCTGATCTGCCTTTGGTTAAGCACCCTTTATTTGGTAACGCGCCAAGGGGATCAAACGGCGATGTTTATGATAACCCTTATGCCGATATGGTATCCGGTTTTCAGCAGTACAGTACATCAACCCTGAACATACAACTGGAAATTAAACAGGACCTGAAATTTATTACCGAAGGCCTTTCGGCAAGGGCCATGGCTTATACCCAGCGCTATGCTTTTTTTAACCTGAGCAGGCAATATACGCCTTTTTATTACGCGGCCAGCCCTTCGGCTACCGATCCTAAGGGTTATACCTTATCATTATTAAACGAAAAATCGGCTACCGAATACCTTAACTACAACCAGGGCAATAAGATAGTAAACAGCGCCAACTACATGGAGGTGGCCTTAAACTATAACCGCACTTTTAATAAAGTACACAACATAAGCGGCTTGCTCATCGGTATTCAGCGTAACTATGTTACCGGTAATGCCGGCGATTTGCAATCGTCGCTCCCTTTTCGTAACCAGGGTGTCAGCGGCAGGCTAACCTACGGTTATGATAACCGTTACCTGTTTGAAACCAACTTTGGTTACAACGGGTCAGAACGTTTTGCACGCAACAACCGTTTTGGTTTTTTCCCGTCGGTAGGTGTTGCCTGGAATGTTAATAACGAAAAGTTTTTTGAACCCTTAGCTCACACCATCACCAAATTAAAATTCCGCGCCACTTACGGTTTGGTGGGTAACGATCAGATTGGTAATGCCAACGACAGGTTTTTTTACCTATCCAACGTAAACCTTAACGATGGTAATTTCGGATCGTATTTTGGCGAAAACTATGCTTACAACCGCCCGGGCGTTTCTATCTCCAGGTATGCCAATGATGGTATCACCTGGGAAAGATCAAAGAAAACCAATATCGGGATGGATTTGAGTTTGTTTGATGCCCTGAACGTTACCATAGATGCCTATCATGAACGCCGCAGCAATATTTTAATGCAGCGGGCCTACATACCCACAACCATGGGGCTTACTGCCCCCGTGAGCGCCAATGTAGGCGTGGCCGAAGGCAAGGGTATTGATGTAGCCATGGATTATAACAAAAACTTTGGCAGCGCCTGGCTGCAAATGCGGGGCACATTTACTTATGCAGCCAGTGAGCTGTTGGTAAACGAGGAGCCGGAGTACCCTGCCAATCAACAATATCTTTCGCGCGTGGGCCAGTCATTGGGCGAGGTGTACGGTCTTGTGGCCGAACGTTTGTTTGTTGATGACGAAGATGTAAAAAACTCGCCCAAGCAAAACTTTGGCGAGGTTAGGGGGGGCGACATCAAATACCGCGATTTAAACGGCGACGGGCAAATAACCGCCCTTGATATGATTAATGGCCTTGGTTACCCAACCACGCCCGAAATTATTTATGGCTTCGGCTTCTCGTTTGGTTATAAAAACTTCGATATCAGTACATTTTTCCAGGGATCGGCCCGGTCGTCATTTTTTATCGACCCCGCGGCTATTTCGCCCTTTGTAGCAAACGGCCCTTATCAGCATGGTTTGCTTGATGTAGTAGCTAATGATCATTGGTCTGAAGATAACAGGAACCTATATGCTTTTTGGCCGAGGCTTGGTTTAACGCAAAATACCAACAATAACCAGCCATCCAACTGGTGGATGCGCAACGGGGCTTTCCTGCGCATGAAAACCGCCGAATTAGGATATCGTATCAAAGATAAAACCTTAAAAAGGTTCCATATATCCGGCTTGCGCATCTACGCCAATGGTACCAACCTGTTCCTTATCAGCGGCTTTAAGCTTTGGGATCCTGAGCAAGGTAGTAACGGGCTTGGTTACCCGGTTCAAAAAGTGTTTAACGTGGGGATAAATGTTCAACTATAAATCCTGCTAAAATTTAATCGAGATGAAATTGTTAACTATATACACCCGATATTCAGGCCTTTTAGGTCGAAAATCTATAGGCCTTGCCTTGTTGCTGCTAATAGCGGCAGGCATGTCGTCCTGTAAAAAAAGCTACCTTGATGTAGTGCCAGATAATGTGGCAACCATCGATAATGCCTTTGCCAACCGCAATGAGGCCGAAAAATATTTGTTTACCCTGTACTCGTACCTGCCGCAGGAAGGGCATCCCGATAAAAACCCCGCGTTCAGCGGCGGCGACGAAGCCTGGACTTACTGGCCCATGACAGAGGATTTCTTTTACCTTGACCCCTATAACATTGCCCGAGGTAACCAAAACCGGGCCGACCCTTATATGAACTACTGGGATGGTTATGACGGCAAATCGTTATGGCAGGGGATAAGGGCCTGTAATACCTTTTTAGATAATTTGGATAAGGTAACCGATTTGCAGCCCTATGTTAAAGTACGCTGGGTAGCCGAGGCCAAATTTTTAAAAGCATATTTTCATTGGTATTTATTCAGGATGTATGGGCCTATACCCCTCATGGATAAAAATATAGCCATAACCGCGCCGCCGGAAGATGTTAAAGTGTACCGCCAGCCGGCCGATTCGGTAGTGAACTATATTGCCCGGCTGCTTGACGATGCCGCCGCAGGCGATGATAACACTGGTTTACCAAACGTAATTACCAGTGCATCAACCGAGCTTGGGCGGGTTACCAAGATAGCGGCGCTTGCTATTAAAGCCCGTGTACTGGTTACCGGGGCAAGCCCTTTGTTTAACGGCAATAATGATTTTGCAGGCTTAAAGGCCAATAATGGCAAGTTGCTTTTTAACCCGCAGTATGATGCCACCAAATGGACAAGGGCTGCTACCGCCTGTAAAGTTGCCATTGATGCTGCTGCGGCAGCGGGGTTAAAGCTATATTATTTTACATCGGGCATTACCGCAGTTGATGATGTAACCAAGGTTGAAATGAACATTCGCAATTCGGTTTGCGAAAAGTGGAACAGCGAACTGATCTGGGGATTGACATCAAGCGGTAATCCAACCTTCTGGTTACAGGAGTTTGCCATTCCGCAGCTTGATCCAAACAATATCAACCTTGATTTAAAAGGTAAGCTGGCGCCGCCGCTAAAAATGGCCGAACTGTTTTACACCAAAAATGGCGTACCCATTGAAGAAGATAAAACCTGGGACTACACCAACCGCTTTAAACTGCGTACTACCACAAGCGCCGATGCCGGTATGCAAAACGGCTATCAAACCGTGGGGCTGCATTTTGACAGGGAACGCCGCTTTTATGCCGATATGGCTTTTGATGGCTCAACCTGGTTTATGAAAAATGGCACCTATAACGTGCAGAGTAAACTGGAGCAATACTCGGGTAAAAAACAAAGCCGCTTATACTCGATCACCGGCTATTACACCAAAAAAATTGTGAACTGGAGCCTGGTATTCTCATCTACCAACGTAACGCTCGAATCGTACCCATGGCCGGTAATGCGCCTGAGCGATTTGTACCTGTTATATGCGGAAGCGTTGAATGAATCGGGCAATTCGGCTGCTGCTTTGCCTTACCTAAACCAGATCAGGGCAAGGGCTGGCCTGCAATCGGTAGAGAGCTCATGGACCAATTTTTCAACCAATCCGGCCAAGTATACCAGCGTTAGCGGCCTGCGCGACATCATCCGCCAGGAGCGTAGTATCGAGATGGCGTTTGAAGGCAGCCGGTTCTGGGACCTTCGCCGTTGGAAAACCGCGCCGCAGGTGTTAAGCGCGCCAATTTATGGCTGGGATATTTTACAAAGCAGCTATGAAGATTATAACCGCAGGGTGCTGCTGTACAGCCCCCGGTTTGTGGCCCCGCGCGATTATTTCTGGCCGATTAAAGAATACAATTTGCAGGTTAATCCAAACCTGGTTCAAAACTCGGGGTGGTAATTAAAATGTAAATGATGTCGGAAAAAAATTATATCCATCTAAAATATAAGATAATGAAAAAGATATTATTAATGTGCTTTGTGAGTTTGGCCATATTGGCCCTAAACTCCTGTAAGCAGGATAAGCTTGAGCCCTTTACTAAAGATGGGGTTGCGCCGGGGCCGGTAACCGGCGTAAGCGTCGAAAACCTGCACGGCTCGGCAAAAATAAGCTATGCCCTGCCTAATGATGCCGATTTGCTATACATCAGGGCCGTATACACCACCAAACAGGGCGCCGTGCGCGAAACCAAGGTGAGCCGCTATAACAGTAACTTAACGGTAGTTGGCTTTGGCGATACCAACGCCTACCAGGTTACCTTGTATGCTGTTGATAAAAGCGAGAATGTATCGGCGCCAACCGTTGTAACGGTGCACCCTTTAACGCCCTCGGTAAGCCTGGTGCGCGATAGCCTGGTTGTATCGCCCGATTTTGGCGGCGTTAACGTAAAGTTTGTAAACGCTACCGAAGAAAGCCTGGCTATTGTTGTGCTTGCTAACGATTCGCTTAAACAATTTGTACCCATCAATACCAATTATACCAGCCTTAAAAAAGGTGATTTTTCTACCCGGGGCCTTCAGGCAAAGCCTACCAAATTTGGCATTTTTGTGCGCGATAGATGGGGTAACCTTTCGGATACTTTACTTGTAACGCTTACCCCGTTATTTGAACAGTTGCTGGACAGGACAAAAATGAACGGTATAGTTTTGCCTACAGATGCCCCGCTTGGCTACGGCGGCAACATAGCCGGCCTTTTTGATGGCAACGTAAATGATGGTTTTTACCATACCGGTGATGCATCGCGGATGCCGCAGCAATTTACCTTTGATATGGGGGTAACGGCCAAACTGAGCCGCCTGGTGTGGTTTATGCGCCCAGGTTTCTTTTATACGCTGCACAACCCACGGGTTGTGGAAATATGGGGATCAAATAACCCTAACCCTAATGGGAGCTATGACAGTAGCTGGACTTTACTGGTTTCGCATACACAAATCAAACCATCAGGCTTGCCCGAAGGGCAGCTTTCACAGGCTGATATAGATGCGGCGCTCGCGGGCGAAACTGTAACGTTCCCGCTCAATACACCCAAAGTACGTTACATCAGGTTCAGGACATTAAAAAATTGGTCAAACGGGTCATACGCTAATTTTTATGAACTGATGATGTACGGGGATGCCAATTAAATAACCATTAAAGAGAAAAGTTTTATGAAGACAATAAAATATTTTACCCTCCTGTGTATGCTTGGCGTGGTTACCTGGCTAAGCTCCTGTACAAAAACAACAGGGGATGCATATAAGAAATTTGAAAAGGGCGGAGAGATCACTTACCCGGGACGGGCAGATACCGTGCTGGTACAGGCAGGGTACAACCGCGTACAATTAGCCGTAGTTTTGGGCAACGATCCGCTGGTTACCAGGATCAGGGCGTACTGGAATAACCAGGCCGACTCTACCGACGTAGTCGTAACGCACTCGGGAGGTAAGGATACGGTCAAAGTGATTGTCCCTAACCTAACCGAAGGGAACTATAATTTTACGGTATATACGTTTGATAGCCAGAACCATAAGTCGGTGGTTATTAACGGGTCGGGAATTGTGTATGGCCCAAGCTATCTTACATCATTAACCAACAGAACGTTAAAATCATTAACAGCAAGTGCCGATGGCAATAAGATAGAACTAAGCTGGGGCGAACCCGCCGGGGGCGAGTTAGGTGTGGAAATAAACTATACCGGGCAAAACGGCACAGCCAGAAAAATAGTAATCCCCCCAACCGAAACCAGCACCGAACTGCCCGATTATAAAGAAAGCACGCAGCTTACCTACAAATCATTATACAAGCCCGATTCAACCGCGTTTGAAACCTTTTCGCCCCCTGCATCAACAGTAACTTTGCCAAAGTTTGAAAGGCAGCTTGACAAATCAAAATTCGCCCTGGTTACTTTACCTACCGACGTAAATGAAGGCGGGTACGGCTGGCTGCAAAGCTACCTGTGGGACGAAAATTATAACCCTCCGGGCTTTGCCACACAATCCATTATCCCATGCTGGTTTACATTTGATAGCGGGGCGTCGGCATCCATAAGCCGCTTTAAAGTTTGGCAGGCCAATGACAGGCTGTATGATTTGGAGAGCGTGAAAACCTTTGAGCTGTACGGTAGCAACAGCCCATCGGCAGATGGTAGCTTTTCCAGCTGGACAAAAATAGGCTCCTATACTTCGGTAAAACCATCGGGCTTGCCAAAAGGACAAAACACAGCCGCTGATGTAGCTTTTGCATTGGCCGGCGAAGAATTTACCGTGGCCAATGGCACACCCAAATTCAGGTATTACAGGTTTAAATTACTCACCAACTGGGGCGGAGGCAATTTTATGACGATGGAGGAAATTGCGTTTTATACGCCTGATCGTTTGTAGTTTGATACAATATACCAAAGAGTAAACAAATAGCCATTCAGCATTCGCCGGGTGGCTATTTGCTTGTAAATGCCATCCGTACTTTTGCCGTACACCTACGAGTCGACTGGTTTCGGATACAGAACGACGATTTACCCGACACACATTTTTTTGAATATTGCTTGTATCCGAAGCCCTGTAATTTGGAAAAAATAAAAATTATGATCTGATTAAGTGAGTGGGTAATTGTAAATGCAAATCGGCTATTAAATGGATAAACCAATAGCACTGACCACTCTTCGCCAATTTTCTTTCTTTTCCTAAAAGCGCGAATTTAAGCACTAAAGGTGGTCATTTTGAAATTGGCCAAACGGGGTCAATCAGGTGTGGTTTATCCATAATAGTCACCGGAACCAGCAAATCCATAAAAATAAATCAACTTTAATGTTTGCTTTTTCATGATTTTGTCGTTGATGTTTTTTGTTTAGATCAACGATACAAAGTTGCGGTGAAAAGTGACCGGAGATCATAGGCACAATTCCCCGTTAGTTGTGATTATTTCCCTCCTTTGGGGTCTTTTGGCGAATTTCTGAAATCCGATGGCGATAGGCCGGCATTTTTTTTGAAGAAGTTGGAGAAGTAGGGCACATCTTCAAACCCGAGTTCGAAGGTAATGTGCTTTACCGACCTGTCGGTATAGGACAAAAGCCGCTTAGCCTCTACCGTGATCCTTTCCTGGATCATCTGCGATGGGGTCTTCTGATTGAAAATAGCAAAAAGGTTAGATAAGGTTTTAGGGGACTTGCAAAGCGCATCGGCATAAAAACTAACGGAGTGCTCTGTTTTGAAATTAGCTTCGACCAGCAGGTTGAATTTTCTAATGATATGAAACCTTTCGTCCTGCAATTTTTTGACCGGTACATAACCGGATTTTGCCAGCCGGGTCACATAAATGATCAGGCGTTTGAGCAGTACCAGCAGCATTTCATTCTGGATATTGTCTGAGGTTTGAAATTCGTCGATAAAAACATCTGACAGCAATTTTAGCTTTTGTTGTGCGGGATCATTTAACTGAACAAACATATGATCGGTACTGCTGAACAGGAAGCCCACGCAGCTTACTTCGCTGTCATGATCGATGATACAGTAAAATTCCCGGTTAAACTGCCAGGCAATGATGTCTGCAGAATTTTCAAAGCTGAAAGTTTGGTTAAACAAAAGGGTCAGCAGGGAATTGGCCGGGAAATCATATTTGGTGCCGTCAATGGTAACTGTCTGGCGTTCTCCGGCGTTCCATGCAATGGTAAAATACTTATTGAACCTGTCTCTGGTAAAAAACAGGCGGTCAAAACCCGCTTCTTCTTTAAATAGCAGCAATTCGCCGCCGGTATTTTCCTCTCTTAGTGTAAGTTTCATGGTTGATCAAACAAACATCCAAAATACTAAAGAAGCGTCAAAACACAAAGTTCAAACATGCTGTAAATGCACAGGCCCCATTTACCGGTTACAGCAAATGGGGCCTGTGGGCGAAATAGTATTCTTGTTACCGGGCTGATGCTGCCTGTGCAGCTTCAACAATGACACCTGCAACGATCTCGGGCTGCGACATGAAGATCACGTGACTGCCTTTAACTTCGGTTACCTTGGTGTTCGATCGGCTGTACATATTTCTTTGTATGTCCGGGTTAATGCTTTTATCTTCAGTAGCTATCAGGCCATAAGCAGGCTTGTGCCTCCAGGCTGCATCGGTGATGGGGCTTACAAAGCCTTTGGCATAAAAAACACCCTGAGACGCATACATAAACGCTGCTTCGTCAGCATCGATATCCGCACAAAAACCTGCATGATATTTATCTTTGTCATAGTATACAATTCCTTTTTCATCCGGAGGAAGCACGCCGTTCTCAGGCGCAGGCGGAGCAGTTTGTAACCATTGCAAAGCAGATTCGCCATTGTCCGGCTGAAATGCCGCGATATAAACCAGGGCGGCAACATTTGGGTGATTACCGGCTTCGGTGATCACCGCGCCACCCCATGAGTGTCCGGCAAGGATAGCCGGACCGCCGATCTTATCCAGAGCAACATGTGTTGCCAAAACATCATCTTCCAATGAGGTTAGCGGGTTTTGTACAACCGATACGTTATACCCTTTTTTAGTTAATTGGTTGTAAAGCGCTTTAAATCCAGAACCATCGGCGAATGCGCCATGTACCAATACTACATTTTTTACTGTTTGAGATTTTGCTTGAGTTTCCATTTTTTTTTAAGTTTTTAAGTTTTTTGTTTTTGTTGACGATACAAAGATGCGGTGAATACCTGTCCCGGGCTATTAGTGGAATTCCCGATTAGTTGTGATTATTTCCCTTTCTTAAATTTTAAGATGCTTTTGCCGTGAAATTGTCAAGGATTGCGTAGATAATGTACAGTCAAGGAAGCAGGATAGCCGAAATTTTGTATCAACAAAATGATATAAGACCATGAAAAAACTATGCTGATCACCGGCGCATCTTCCGGAATTGGGCGGGAAACCACCAAACTATTCCGGCAAAAAGGATGGAATATTATGAACAGGATGATTCGATTCGGTATGGAAAAAACAAAAAAGGCCTTAAATTTTACATTTAAGACCTTTTGAACTCATTTGGAATTTTTGTTGCGGAGAGCTAGGGATTCGAACCCCAGGAACCTTTCACAGTTCAACAGTTTTCAAGACTGCCGCAATCGACCACTCTGCCAGCTCTCCGGGGACAAAAGTACAAATCCGGGGCGGATTGACAAGTATAGAAATGATTTTTTTTCAATTTCTTAACATTCGTGGCTAAGTTTTTGATAAACAGGTTGTTATTTTTGCAGATGCTCCGCTTTTTTTTGCCTGAAGCTGTTATACTTGGGTTTTACCACCTTAATACTGCGTTTTGAAAGCTCAACGGCGGCGTTTAATTCAAAGCCGATGAGCAAAATTAACGAGTTTACATACATCCAAAGCATGGCCACAATGATGGTCCCTAATGAGCCGTAAACTTTGTTGTACGATGAAAAATGATCAATGTAGTAAGAGAATCCAATAGAAGTTATCACCGCTAACCCTGTTGCCAAAACCGAACCGGGATTAATAAACTTCCACTTTTTTTTATGCGCTGGGCCGTACCTATACAATACCGAAACCGTTACAAAGAATATGATCACAATGACCGACCAGCTGACTATGAATTTGAGCACCAGGATGGCGTAGTACCAAAAAGTATTTTCGCTGGCTATATGGTGTTTTATAAAGCTTATAATACTGTCGCCAACTACCAGGATACCGATGGCTACCAAAAAGGATAAACTAATGGTAACGGTAAGTGCAAGGGCTATACCGCGCCTTTTAAGCCAGCTGCGCCTGTCGGTAACTAATGATGACTTGTTAAATGCCGTCATCAGGTTCATTACACCGTTGGTAGAAAAATACAGCGTAGTTAAAAAACCAAATGATAACAACTTACCATTTTGATTCTTGATAATATCAATGATGGTAGCCCTGAAAGCCAGGTAAGCGTAATCTGGCATAATGCTTGCCAGCACCCTCAGTAACTCCTTTTGGAAGTTGCCAATGGTAATATATGGGATAAGTGTACACACAAATATAGTGGCCGGAAACAGCGCCAGCATAAAGTTATAAGCAAGCGATGATGCCCTGTTTACCAGCGAACTTTTAGAGATTTCGGCAATGAAGAAATCGATTACCGTGTATAATGGCAACGGACGAAAGCCGGGGATAATGATATACTTTGTCCACTCTACAATGAATTGATAAAATTTAAAGCGCAGTAAAAAGTGGTGAAGCCATCTCATCTAACCAAACTTACTCAAAAAAAGGCAATAATTTATCCATAAAATCCTGTGGCGGCAGGCAGGGGCGGTTTGTTTTCATGTTGATAAAAACCAGTAAGGTTTCGCCGGTATTTATCAACTCGCAGTTTTCATTACTTAGTTCGTAACGAAAATGGATGCGGATGCCGGGCATTTTATCCATAACCACCTTTACACTTATTTCCTCATCATACAAAGCAGGCTTCAGGTACTTGCATTTAAGTTCAAGCACGGGCATCATAATGCCCGATTGTTCCATGCCGCTATACGTTAACCCAAGGCTGCGCAGCATTTCTACGCGGCCAACTTCATAAAATTCAGCGTAATTGCCATGGTACATGTAGCCCATTTGGTCGGTTTCGCCGTACCGCACCCGTATTTTGGTGGTATGCTCAAACATTACCTTTTAATATTACGTTCATTTAGCGCTTTCTGAAAAGCGTGGGCGTTCACCAAATGATCGGCAACATTATTGGCGAAAGCATGATAGCCTGAAAAATCAGCTTTGGCACACATGTATATATAATCATTATTTTGATGATCGAGCACGGCGTTTACCGCATTTACCGATGGCATCATGATAGGGCCGGGGGGCAGGCCGGTATGCAGGTAAGTATTGTATGGCGAATTGTACGACAAGTAACGGTTTAACACCCGCTTGATGGTAAAATCATTTAAAGCGAAAATTACGGTAGGGTCTGCTTCCAGTTTCATGCCCTTTTTAAGGCGGTTAAGGTATAAACCAGCAATAGCCGGCATCTCGTCGTCATGTAAAGCCTCGGCATCAACTATCGAGGCTAACACGGATACTTCCTGTTGCGAAAGATTAAGGGCGGTAGCTTTTTGCCTGCGTTCGGGCGTCCAAAATTTCTGGTAGTTGGCGTACATCTTTTTAAAGAACTTATCGGGCGATGTATTCCAGTACATTTGGTAAGAGTTGGGCATAAACATGGTGTACACATTATCGGTTGTAAAACCATACTGGGCCACGTAGCTTGATGAATCAAGCAGGTTAATGATTGATGCCGAATCGGGTTCTATTTTTTTAGACACAAATGCCGCAAATTGTTCCTTTTGCCGTAAGCCATGGAACTCCAGTTGCACAGGCTCCTGTGTGCCAGAGGCCAGCATGTTGATGAGCTTACGGTTGCCCATACCTTCGTGCAGATGGTACCGCCCCGCCTTAATACGGTGTATATAGTTCATGTTTACTGCCGCCCAGTTAAAGGTAACGGTATCTTTCACCATGTCTTGTTGCTGTATGGTTTTTAAAACGTCGGCATAGGTTGCGCCTGTATGTATATATAAATATTCCTGCTTGCCGGTTACGTTGGGGCCAAAGTATTTATAATAGTAATTTACACCAACGCCGGCCAGTATGATGATAATCACAATTACAAATGCGATGATAAATTTTTTTAATGGTCCTGATTTTGACTTTTTCTCAGTCATGATAAATTAGCTATAAATGGTAATTATTTGGTTTTTATCACACTAATTGCACTAATGTTGTCTAATTAAATGAATTAGAAAATTAAGGTGATAATTTATTTGATTTTTATGAGGCAGATTATAACCCGTTAGATCTGTATTTTTCCATTAATTTAATTCGTGAAATTCGATTCAATTCGTGCCAATTAGTGTCTGATTTTTTGAATGGCTACCAATCCGCCTGTTAAGTTTTTAACATTTTGATAACCGTTTTGCAGCAATAGTGTTTGAGCGGTTTCACTACGTAAGCCAACTTTGCAGATAACGATCAGTTCATCAGTTTTGTTGTAATCCCAGGTATTTAACCTGGCTGCAAGTGTGCCAAGCGGAATATTTACACCACCGACATTAAACGTGTGGTATTCAATGTCTTCCCGCACATCTATGATGTTGAGTTGTTCGCCCTGGTTTATCCGGGCAAGTAGTTCGGCTGCATTAATTTGTCGGGGCTGCATCAGTTTTTGCACCTTGTGAAACGGTAATGTTGATACGTGTACCTATGCTGGTTTTACTCAACGAGTCGGTTTTCATGGGGTACTGGGCGGTTACCACCACATTGGTCGAGTCGGTTATGGCACCCTGGTAAGTTATTGTGCCTATAGTTAGGCCAGCGCCCTTAATGGCAAAACGTGCCGCATCAAGGTCAAGGTTAATTAGCTCGGGTATAGCCACCTCGCTTGCTCCTTCGCCATCGCCCAAAACAAGGTCTACCTTAGAGCCTTTGGGTAGTTTAAAACCGGTTTTAATAACCACGCCGCCGAAACGCACTTCCAAAATGCGGTCGCGGGCAATGTCCGAACGGTATGTAGTATCGCCAATTTTTAAGCCGTAGTTAGATAGGGTGGCAGTTGCTTCACGGTAGCTGGCCTGTTCCAGGTCGGGCAGGGCCACGGGGGGGGCCTGCAGGGTAACCATGGTTAAATATATCACGCGGCCTTCTTTTACATTGGTGCCGGGATCAGGGTCTTGTTCTACAATGGTGCCGGGCTCAACATCCTCAACATAAACCGAATCTATTTTATAGCCAAAGCCCTGGTCTTTTAACAATGCCATGGCGCGGTCAATTTTTTCACCTTTAAGCTTCGGCACGGGTATTCCCGAGCCGTGGTTGGTGTAATATCCCAGGCTGTAAAAGGCTATTAAAACAACAGCTATTACAGTAACAATTGCACCTAAAAGGTTATAACGAAATGATTTTGTTTTTAAATAAAGACCAAATTTGCTCATTGGTATGCGTAGGGATAATTACAGTCAAATAAGTATCAAACATAAGGATAATTTCGGAATTCGGATTTGGGAATTCGGATTTAAGGAATTTGAAATTGATAATTTATATTTCGGTTTAGCAAATTCAAGAGTATTATCCTTACTTTGGAAATCAAAAATCAACACACTTGAGCGTTGAAAAATATTAAATCCGAATTCGAAAATCCGACATCCGAAATCAAATGAAAAACATAGCCCTTTTGGCCGGTGGTTTTACCGGTGAGTATGAAGTATCTGTAAACAGCGCCAAAAATATTGCCGCCAGCCTTGATGCCTCAAAATATAAAGTTTATACCATTTATGTAAACCGCGACAGGTGGGTTCATGAGGCCGGCCAGGGTGTGGTTGATGTTGATAAAAACGATTTCAGCATTACCCTGGGAGGCGAAAAGATCAAATTCGATTTTGCTTTTATTACGATACATGGCACTCCTGGCGAAGATGGCAAGATACAGGGGTACCTGGATATGCTGGGCGTTCCATATAACACCTGTGATGCTACTACATCGGCTATTACCATGAACAAGGCTTACACTAAAACTATAGTAAATGGCATACATGGTCTGCATACCGCCTATTCCATGCGCCTGTTTGAAAAGGACATGCATGATGTGGCTATTATAGCTGCTACGCTTAAGTTTCCGTTGTTCATAAAACCCAATAATGGGGGCAGCAGCGTAGGCATGAGCAAGGTTTATAATGTTGCCGGCTTGCCCGATGCGTTAAAAAAGGCTTTCCACGAAGACGAACAAATCCTGGTAGAAGAATTTATTAAAGGCCGTGAGTTTAGCATAGGCATAGCCCGGTTGAATGGTAAAATTACCGTGCTGCCCGCAACAGAAATATTAACCACCAAAGATTTTTTTGATTACGAAGCCAAATACACATCGGGCGTGACCAAGGAAGTAACCCCGGCCGATTTACCGGCCGCGCAGGTTGAACTGATAGCCGATATTGTAACCGAAGTTTATATCCGCCTTAATTGCAAAGGCATGGTAAGGGTCGATTTTATTTTGCTGGAAGGAACTAACGACTTCTATTTTATCGAGATAAATACAACGCCAGGCCAATCGGCCAATAGTCTTATACCGCAACAGGTTAGGGCTGCGGGTATGGATCTCGGTGAATTTTACGGTGCATTGATAGAAGGAGCGATATAGAAATTTTGGATTTATCAGAATTAATCCCTTGTTTTCGGTACTATGTATTACCAACAAACTGTGTGTACCACCGGATAATGAAACACCCTGGTACGGGGTGGTACACTTTGGTTGTTATATAAAATTTAAGAACAGAAGGCGGGGGGGTACTTCCATTTTCTATTCGATTGATAGTGATGCACGAAAAATTTGATGCTATTTTCTATATAAATTATTGAAGCTTCTCCGTATTGATTTCGGGTACTTTATGTTGAAGACGCCTCACCTGCGTCTTGTTTATTTACAATGTAACATTGCATTTCTTTTACCATCAAACCAACAATGCTGCAATTCATAAAATTTAAAAAACGCTATGGTGGTTTCCCCGCCCTTAAAATAGACGAACTTTCCATAAACCCGGGAGTTTACTGGATAAAGGGAGTTAACGGATCGGGCAAAAGCACACTTCTAAAATCTATCGCCGGTATTTTATCTTTTGATGGTGATATTTTGTTGGATAACGCCATTAGCATAAAAAAACAACCTGTAGCTTACCGCAAACTGGTAAACTTTGCCGAAGCCGAACCTGTTTTTCCCGAGTTTTTAACGGGGACTGAAATGATTGCCCTTTTTGCGCAGGCAAAGGATGCACCGGCAGGGCAGGAGCAGCATTATATAGATACCATGCAGATGCAAAGCTACGTTGGCCAGCCTGTAGGGACTTACTCCAGCGGGATGCTTAAAAAATTGTCGCTGGTTTTGGCGTTCCTGGGCAATCCTAAACTGATCCTGTTAGATGAGCCGCTTATTACTATTGATACCGCATCTTTAAAAATCTTAAACAGTTGGATTGCCGAGCGGCATCTTCAGCAAGGTACCAGTTTCCTGCTTTCATCGCACCAAACGCTTGAGCTTGATGAGTTGCCCAAAGCGGGAGAGTTGCTGGTTGAAGAGCAAACCTTAAAGTTTATAGCATAATGAAGCAGCCGTTAACCAATGTGCTGGTAAAAGTATTTGCTTTTGGTTTTTACCAGGTGCACGCGCCCATATTGTTTGTTGCATTTTTTATATTGGTTGGCTGTGTGCCCGGCAATATGCTCATCAGCTATCATGAATCGTTAATGGTTGCCATGTGCAGCAGCCCTGTAATGTTGGCGGTGGTGGTTGGCGGCTGGCTGTTATATGTTTTTAAAAGCTGGCATTACGTTTCTGTGCAACTGCTTGCGCCCGAAAAGCAGTTTTTATTTTACAGCAGCAACGCGCTAAGCCGCAAGCAACAATTAAAAAGCTGGGGCTATACACAAGCAATCATTTTAAGCCCGGTTGTCATTTACGCTATAATGGCTGTTTGCGTAGGTGTGGTGCATCATTATTATCTGTTACCAGCTGTGATCATTTTGTTTTTAGCCGGTATGGTTTGGTGCAGCACGCTGTTATATACACGGATATTAAACCGGCTGGTTGACGGCAGCAGCCAATCCTTTTTGTTAAAGCTGAGCAGCAAATGGCGCAAGCCATACTTTAGCCTCTACATCTATCATGTATTTGATAGGCTTAAAGTGCAGTACTTTGTTACCAAAGCATTGTCGTGGTTAATTATAACCGGTGTTTTTTATTTATTTGCTGATGTGAAAAATGATTTACGGCTGGCCGGGATAGCCATCCTGGCCGTAATAACAGCGCATGTGGTCTTGATATTTGAGGCGCACAGGTTTGAAGAAACACGCTTAAGTTTTTCGCGCAACCTGCCTTATAGCAGGTTCAGGCTGTTCCTTAATTTCGCTGGTGTTTATTTCTTTTTACTGATGCCCGAAAGTGTTTGGCTTTTTAGTCGGTTTAGCCCATTAATGGCTGTGGAATTATTATTGGCAGGGTTAAGTATAGTCATGCTTTTTCATTGCCTGCTTTACTGGTTTGGCTTAAATATGGATAAATATATCCAATGGATACTGGGCTTATTTATCGTGCTGTTTTGGGTAATTATGTTTCACCTGCTTTGGATATTGATACCGCTTAACCTGGGTGCGGCTTACCTGTTCTTTTATTTTAATTACTACAACCACCAGGGCATGATAGTTAAGGATAAGTAACATTCCATCTGCAACCAATCATCCTGTCGCGTCCGCTCATGTCTTGTCTTAACTCAATATCGGTAAAATGTTTGTCGCGTAATAATTCAACAGTTTCTTTACCCAAACTCTCATTAATCTCAAAAAATAAATAACCGCCCAGAGTTAAATTACCCGTAGCGAAATCTGCAATAGCCCTGTAAAACAACAGCGGATCATTTTCAGGTACAAACAGTGCGGTATGCGGCTCAAAATCTGTTACGTTGGTGTGCATTTGCTTCTTGTCGTCCAGCGTTACGTAGGGCGGGTTACTGACGATGATGTGGTGACTGGTGAGTAGTGAGTTGTGAGTAGTGAGCGGTGAGTGGTGAGTGGTTGCTGCATCTAAAATATTAGCCTTGATAAATTGTACATGAACATCATTTAAATCCGCATTTTCTTGGGCGGTTTGTAATGCGCCTTCGGATATATCAATTGCCGAAACCTGCGCCTGCGGTAAATTCTTTTTCAGGCTGATAGCAATACATCCGCTCCCCGTACCAATATCCAATATACTGCCTGCAAACGCCCCCTTACTAACAGCCGGCTGTGTACCCGCAACCCGTAACTCGCAACCCGCAACCGATAAAACCCACTCCACCAATTCCTCAGTCTCGGGGCGGGGGATAAGCACATTGGGATTTACTTTAAACGGTAACCCATAAAACTCGGTAACTCCTAAAATATATTGAATAGGCTTGCCGGTTATCAGTTCGGCAACAATGCTCTTTAGTTTTTGGGCTTGTTCATCGTTTAGCTCCCGTTCCGGGAATGCTTTAATAGATGCTTTTGATAGGTCGGTTACCTGGCTGATAGTTAATAAAGTAAGGGCCTCTACCTCATTAACATCATATATTTTGTTCAGCTGTTTGTAATCTTCAAAAACATCCTTTATGGTAATCATGCAACAAAGTAACATAAAAGCTACTTTTGCAGCATGGTTCAACATGAAATTTTTATGCAGCGCTGCCTGGAGCTTGCTCAAGTTGGTGCCGGGCAGGTGAGCCCTAACCCAATGGTAGGTGCGGTAGTTGTTCATGAAGGCAAAATAATAGGTGAGGGCTATCACCAGAAATATGGCCAGGCCCATGCCGAAGTAAACGCGGTTGCCCAGGTATTAGCTGAGTTTGATAATGCCGCCGAACTATTAATGCAATCAACCATATATGTTTCATTGGAGCCTTGCGCGCATTACGGTAAAACGCCGCCCTGTGCCGATTTAATTATCAAACATCAAATCCCCCTGGTAGTTGTTGGCACCCGCGATCCTTTTACGCAGGTTGACGGTAAAGGAATTGAAAAACTGAAAGCTGCAGGCATTGAAGTGATAACCGGCGTGTTGGAAAAGGAATGCCAATGGCTTAACCGCCGTTTTTTTACCAGGGTACAAAAGCATCGGCCTTACATCATTTTAAAATGGGCACAAACCAATGATGGTTTTTTTGCGCCTGATGATGGCAGCCAGCTTTGGATAACAGGCAATCAATCGCGAAAGCTTGTACACAAGTGGCGAAGCGAGGAGGATGCTATTTTGGTTGGGAAAAATACAGTCGCTATTGATAACCCGCAATTAAATGTACGGTACTGGGAGGGCAGATCACCTAAAAGGGTGGTGATAGACAGGAGGCTGGAACTAAATAAGGAATCAAACGTATTCGATCAATCTGTTGAAACACTGATTTTTAACGAAGTAGAATTTAATACCGACGGAAAAAATAAGTATATTGCGTTAGAGGATTTTGACCGCTATGTGCCTCAATACATTTTGTACCAATTATATTTGCAGGATATTCAATCAGTGATCATAGAAGGGGGCGCGCGTACCTTGCAGGCTTTTATTGAAGCCGGCCTTTGGGACGAAGCCCGCATTTTTACCGGGAAAACTGTTTTATCAAAAGGGATAAAATCACCAGAAATAACAGGTATACTTGCCGGCGAGACATTGATTGAAAACGACCGTTTGCAAATATTATATAAATAAGAATCAAGAATTAAGAGTCAAGAATCAAGACAGGAGGAAGATGGGACAGCTAAAAAATCAGGTTGTAATTTTTAACTGACCACTTCGCCTGAAGCAAAAAAAGTCTTAATTCTTGACTCTTGATTCTTGACTCTTCCTACACCACCAATTATGCTATTTGTCTTTTTAAGTATTTGTTGTAGTGTTATTGTGTCGGTTATGCTTAAGCTGGCCAGGCGGTATCATATTGACGTTTACCAGGCAATAACCTGGAATTATTCGATGGCTATCCTGCTTACCTGGTTTTTTTACAGGCCGTCGCTTACAAGCCTTAATAATGCACCTATTTTTAATTACCTGGCACTTGGGTTATTATTTCCTTCGGTGTTCTTAATTATGGCTACTTCTGTGCGCAAGGCTGGTATTGTACGTACAGATGTGGCGCAGCGTTTATCCCTGTTTATTCCAATTGTGTCGGCCTTTTTACTATTTGGCGAGGCTTCAAATACAATTAAAGTTATAGGTATTATATTGGCTTTTGTTGCTATTCTTTGCTCAATTCCCTGGCAAAAAACAACGGGCAGGCCTAATCATAAAAACTCTGAAAAAGGTTCATGGATTTATCTGCTTATTGTTTTCCTGGGGTTCGGAATTATAGATGTGTTGCTAAAGCAAATCACAAAAGTTAACTATGTACCTTTTACCACGGCAATTTTCGTGGTGTTTATACTTGCATTCACGTTGTCGTTTATCGGCTTATTATACCAGGTGTTCACAAAAAAAAAGCGGTTCTCATGGCCACATATCCTCATTGGCTGGGTGCTGGGTTTATTTAATTTTGGTAATATTCTTTTTTATCTGAAAGCACATAAGGCCCTGGCAAATAATCCATCATCGGTATTTTCCAGCATGAACATCGGCGTTATTGTTGCGGGGGCCTTAGTGGGTATGCTGATATTTAAGGAAAAGCTAAGTACGCTTAACAAAATCGGGCTGTTGATAGCAGTACTGGCTATTGTGGTTATCTATTTTCCACAAACGTTAGGCTTTTTGCATTTGTAAGTCGGATTGAGTTTTAATCCACAATTTTGCCTTCAATACTTATCATATTTTTTGCCAGCCTGTTGTACTGAACGCCCACCTCCTCCATAGAGGTTCGTACGTTTTTGCCGTCAATTGTTGATGGTATCCACCCGCTCGACATTTTGATCGATCTCATGGCTTCTTCTTCCATCTGGTAACCAAGTTTTGTTGTTGCGTGAATATTACTTACGGTGCTATCCGGTTCTATAATAAATGCCACACGCACACACCCTTCTTTTTTACGCTCGACCATGACAGCAGGAGGGCGCGTAACGCTCTTTATATAATCATTAAACACTGCAAATCCGCCGGGACAGTTTTTTTCAATGCTGCCTCTTAATAATATGGTGTCTCTGGCAGCCGGTGTTGTTTGCCCGATTGCCTTGCCAAAAAACAAAACTGAAAAAAGAAAAATGTATAAGGTTTTCATGTCATAAAAATAATCAAATACGCCTGTTTCAAAACATGTTTTTGTAAGTATTTAATGAATAGGAGGGCCGATTTACACCCGGGTAACTCTAAAGTAATGACTAAGTCGAACAAAATTGGATATGAATGTTATGCGCCGCATGTAAAAACGATACATTTGCGCTTTTATATCGAGTTAACAAATGCTTTTTGACGATACCTATCAAACCATCGAAAAACCAACTGAAAGTTTATTCCGGGACAGGGGCAGTAAGTTCCTCGGTTTTGCTTATCCCATCAACTCCGATAATGACATCAAAGGCATTGTAGCCAAACTAAAGGCCGAACACCCAAAAGCTAACCATCATTGCTGGGCCATGCGCCTGGGTACCGATAGATCTGTTTACCGGGTGAATGACGACGGAGAACCATCGGGTACCGCCGGCCGGCCAATATTAAATATCCTCCTATCAAAAGATGTTACCAATATCCTGGTAGTTGTAGTACGTTATTTTGGTGGTACATTGCTTGGGGTGCCGGGTTTAATTAATGCCTATAAGGTTGCTACAGAAGAGGCCTTAAAGCTTGCCGTCATCGTTCAAAAAACAGTGAACGATATTTACACCATTAAGTTTGATTACCTGCAAATGAATGATGTGATGCGGATTATCAAGGATGAGAATTTAAGCGTATTGGAGCAGCAATTTGATAATGATTGCAGCATACAGTTGTCTGTCCGGAAAATGCAGGTGGAGCAGGTTTTGGGTAAATTAGGAAAGGTAGGCGGGATGAAGGTGAAGTATGACTATAGTTTATAGCCTCTTCAACGTCATGCTGAGTGGTAAAATTTCGCGAAATTCTGAAGGAGACTGACATTCAAAAATAAAAGACTGTCATCCTGAGTTATAAAATTTCGCGAAATTCTGAAGGTGAAATGACATTTTTAAAATATAAGACTGTCATCCTGAGGTACGAAGGATCTATTCGCGAACTTTTCTATCGGTCATGCAAGGCGTAGAATAGATTCTTCGTGCCTCAGAATGACAGGAAAATTGGATATGTCATGGGTAGGTACGAAGGATCTATTCGCAAACTTTTCTATCGGTGATGCATGGCTGATAGATCCTTCGTACCTCAGGATGACAGGAAAATTGGATATGTCAGGGTGAGCCTGTCGGACCATAGCGGGCAAAGGCATCATTTTTAGCTTGTAGGTTAACCCCGATTTAACCCCATTTTAATTCCTGAATTGCGGCATAAATGTTTATTTTAGTCGGATATGCAATCTTTTGAGTTAGATAAAACCGATCTCCTCCGCATTAAAACGGCCCTTGAGGCCGATGATGCTGAATTAGAGAAAGTTCTGAAGGAATATCACGCCTCAGAGATTGCTATATTATTTGAACAGCTGCCACAGGAAGACAAAGAAAGGATCATCAATATTCTGCCTACTGACGTTGCATCCGAAGTTTTGTCCGAAATGGACGAGGAGCATAGTCCCGGTGAGTTGCTCTTAAACCTCCATCCCGACAAAAGAAGCGAGATAGTTGAAGAGCTTGATTATGATGATGCAACCGACATTATATCCCAGCTTGACGAAGATGAGCAGCACGAGATACTAAAAGACATTGATGAAGAAGATGCCAGCAGCATCCGTGCGTTATTGACTTATGACGAGGATACAGCGGGTGGTTTGATGAACTCAGACCTTATCAAGGTGAACATCAATCTTGATAAAAAGACGGCATTAGAAGAAATCATCCGTCAATCGGAAGAGATGGAGGAGTTTTACACCATTTATGTGGTTGATGATGCAGATACTTTGCAGGGAATCTTATCTATAAAAGATGTGATAAAAGCCCATGCGGATGCCAAAGTTAACGACCTGGTAAAACGTGACCCTGTATATGTAAGGGCCGAACTTGACCAGGAGGAGGTTGCCCGCCTGATATCACAATACAACTTAACAACCATACCCGTTGTGAACGACCATATGAAACTGCTTGGCCGGGTTACGGTTGATGACATCATCGACGTAATGGAGCAGGAAAATACCGAAGATATCTTGAAGATATCGGGTGTGTCTGAAGACGAGGAATTAAGCGGTAACTGGAAGGACGCTGTAAAAAGCCGTTTGCCCTGGCTCATCATCAATTTAGGTACGGCTTTTTTGGCGGCGGCAGTTATTCGCCATTTTACCACCGTGGCCGAAAAATTACCGGTAATAGTTGCTTACATAACTATCATCAGTGGCATGGGCGGCAACGGCGCTACGCAGGCACTTGCCGTAACGGTAAGGCGCATATCGCTAAGCGACCTGACTGATCAGCAGGCTTACAGAACTGTATTGAAAGAGTTTTTGGTTGGTATGATAAATGGTGCAGTTAACGGACTGATTTTGTTGGGATTTGCTTTTTTTTATGATGCAAACCCAATGCTTGGTTTGGTGCTGTTTTTGGCTATGACAGGTAATCTTATTGTTGCCGGTTTAACGGGGGCTGGCATACCCCTGGTACTTAAAAGGGTCGGTATCGACCCTGCCGTGGCTTCGTCAATTATTATAACCACTTTTACAGATTGCATTGGCTTTTTATTGCCCCTATGGCTGGCAAGTAAAATTTTATTGTAAACGTTTACCGGTTCCTTTGGTCAATGAACTGGCATTTTAACTATATTATTATAAATTTGAACCATCAAAATTTGAGATATGACTGAAGTACGATACGACTGGACAAAAGAAGAAATAGCCGAAATATACCATACCCCATTACTCGACCTGGTTTACCGCGCGGCAACTGTACACCGCGAAAATAAAGATTACGCCGAAGTACAGATCAGTTCGCTGATTTCAATTAAAACCGGCGGCTGTTCGGAAGATTGCGCTTACTGCCCACAGGCCGCCCGCTATAATACCGGTGTAGATGTACATGCCATGATGCCCAAGGATGAAGTTATTGCCGCTGCCGAAAAAGCAAAGGCAGGTGGTGCATCGCGTTTATGCATGGGTGCCGCCTGGCGCGAAGTACGCGATAACCGCGATTTTGATAAAGTGATTGATATGGTAAAGGCTGTTAATAGCCTCGATATGGAAGTATGCTGTACACTGGGCATGCTTACCGAGAGCCAGGCGCAACGATTGGCAGATGCGGGCCTGTATGCTTATAACCATAATCTGGATACATCTGAAGAGGATTATAAGCGTATTATCACCACCCGTACTTATGATGACAGGTTAAACACCCTTAAAAACGTACGTAAAGCAAAAATTACAGTTTGCAGCGGTGGCATAGTTGGGTTAGGCGAAACTGTTGAAGACAGGATCTCGATGCTGAAAACATTGTCAAACCTGCCCAAACACCCGGAATCGGTACCTATCAATGCTTTGGTGCCCATAGCCGGTACACCACTGGCCGATCAGCCACGCGTACCTATCTGGGATATGGTAAGGATGATTGCTACTGCCCGCATTATTATGCCGCGTTCGGTAGTTCGTTTATCTGCCGGCCGTACCGAAATGAGTACTGTTGAGCAGGCCTTTTGCTTTATGGCAGGCGCCAGCTCCATTTTTGCAGGCGAAAAGCTTTTAACCACACCAAACCCGTCATTTGATACCGATATGGCTATGTTTGAGTTGCTTGGCCTTACACCACGCAAAGCCTTCAAAAACGGCCGCCCAAATGAAGTTAAAGAAATGGAAGCAGCAGGTTAATTGCCTGGTGTTCATTGATTTTATTTAATAGAAGTATCAATCATGTGATACAAATGTTAAAGGTGTCGAATTCGACACCTTTAACATTTGAAAATAAGTTATTTGAGTGCTTCTAATGCCTCCGTAAACTGGATATTTAATCCCTCATATTAATAAACTGTAGCGGCTGGCCAAAATTTTCGCTGCGGCAAAGGCTTATTACGGCTTGCAGGTCGTCTATTTTTTTGCCTTGTACGCGTACCTGGTCGTCCATGATTGATGCTTGTACTTTTAAGCCACTGTCTTTTATTTTTTTAACCAGTTTTTTGGAGGTCTCTTTGTCAATACCTTCTTTAACTTTTATCTCTTTACGTATCATGTTGCCCGATGCATATTGCTCTTTGCCAAAATCAAGCGCGCTCGAATCCAGGTGCTGCTTAACCATCCGGCTGATGATAGAATCCTGGATAGCTTTCAGGCGCATATCGTTCTCGGTAACAATGGTTATTTCATTGGTTTTTTTATCCAGGTCGATAGTGCTTTTCGAATCGTTAAAATCGTAACGGTTAAGTATTTCTTTTTTAGCGGTATTGATGGCGTTATCAAGCGTTTGACCATCTATTTTGCTTACTATATCAAATGTTGGCATAAGTAAATGAGTTTATAATGTTTACAAAACTAATGTATTGTAAACATTTACACAGGGCCATTATCAATTTGTTTACACAGCACACTAAATAATAATCATTAAAAACAGGTTTTATGTAGATGAGTTAATATTAAATTAACAAATAAATAAGCAGTTTTGTACACGTGGCCTAAGGGGCACAAATTTTATGGATAAACAACCACCAT
>Ga0307515_10004602_pt1 | contig 28379 bp, 33 predicted proteins | sample 17_EM_MG_FD_194513 | JGI IMG/M metagenome (GOLD analysis project Ga0307515, IMG submission 194513) | Populus trichocarpa ectomycorrhiza microbial communities from riparian zone in the Pacific Northwest, United States - 17_EM | ecosystem: Host-associated > Plants > Roots > Unclassified | place... | reverse complement strand
GCCTGTGAGCGCGCCATTTTCAAACGCCGCGGTTTAAAAAGGCAACACATCGGGCGCGATGGCTGCATTGTGCGGCTAAACCTTTGACGAAACGGGTGAAGAATGATTGATCTGGATCGGCTTTAGAACAATTGCGAAGGGGAGCGGGACCATGAATGGTGCGGAAAGTCTGGTGCGGACATTGGTCGCGGGTGGCGTTGACGTCTGCTTCACCAACCCCGGCACCTCGGAGATGCATTTCGTCGCAGCGCTCGATCGGGTCGAGGGCATGCGCTGCGTGCTCGGCCTGTTCGAGGGCGTGGTGACCGGTGCCGCCGACGGCTATTTCCGCATGAAAGGCACGCCTGCCTCGACGCTGCTGCATCTCGGCCCCGGCCTGGCCAACGGCCTTGCCAATCTGCACAACGCCAAGAAAGCCAATTCCGGCGTCGTCAACATCGTCGGCCAGCATGCCACCTACCACATCGAATATAACGCCCCGCTGACCTCTGATATCGAAGGCCTGGCGCGACCGATGTCGTCATGGGTTCGGACTTCGCCGGACGCCAAATCGGTCGCACGTGACGGAGCCGCCGCCATTGCCGCGGCCAGCGGCGCGCCGCCGCAGATCGCAACCCTGATCCTGCCGGCCGATACCGCCTGGAACGAGGCGGACGGCGTGGCCGAGGTGCCGGTGCCAGCGCAGCGCCAGAGCTACTCCCCGGAGGCCGTCGAGAAGGCGGCACAGCTGCTGCGCGGGGGCGAGCAGACCTTGCTGTTGATGACCGGCAGCGCGGTGACCGAGAAGGGACTGGCGCTGGCGGCGCAAATCGCGGGCAAGACCGGCTGCAAGGTGATGGGCCCGCTGGCCAGTCCGAGGATGACGCGGGGCCGCGGGCGGTTTTCGATCGACCGGGTGCCTTACGTGATCGAGCAGGCGCTGGCGGTGTTGAAGGGTTTTCGGCACATCGTACTGGTCGAAGCCAACGATCCCGTGGCGTTTTTCGCCTATCCGAACAAGCCGAGTATGCTGAAGCCCGAAGGGTGCGAGGTCCATCGCATGACCGCAAGCGGCGAGAATTCGGTGGCGGCGCTGGAGGCACTGGCGTCAGCGCTCGGCGCCAAGCCGGCGGACGTGAAGCCGCAGGCCGCGGTCGAACTCGTCAAACCGACCGGCGCCCTGAACCATGCGTCGATTGCCCATGCGATCGCCATGGCTATTCCGGACAATGCTATCGTCGTCGACGAATCCGTCACCACAGGGCGAGCGTTCTTTCCGGTGATGGCGGCCGGCGCCCCGCACGACTGGATCCAGAATCTGGGCGGCTCGATCGGCTATTCGACGCCGGTCGCGACGGGAGCCGCGATCGCCTGCCCGGACCGCAAGGTGATCTGCATGGTCGGCGACGGCAGCGCGATGTACACGATCCAGTCCTTGTGGACGCAGGCACGCGAAGGCCTCAACGTCGTCACGATTGTGTTCGCTAATCGCATCTACCAGATCCTGCGCGGCGAGTTCGACGGTGTCGGCGCCGGCGAACCGGGGCAGCGGGCGCTGGACATGCTCAAGATCGACCGCCCGACCATCGACTTCGTCGGGCTCGCCAAGGGCATGGGCGTGCCGGCGCGTGCGGTCGATAATGTCGACGATTTCGTCAAGGCGCTGGCGGAAGCCGTTGCCGAACCGGGGCCGCGGCTGATCGAAGTGCAGATGTAAGGGCTTTGAAGCCGTCATCCCGGGATGGTGCGCTAGCACCAGACCCGGGATCTCGAGATTCCGGGTTCGATGCTTCGCATCGCCCTGGAATGACAGTGCGGAGGCGGCATGCAGACCGAGCTGAACAAGGTCGTCACGGCGCTATCGGAGTTTTACGCGCAGGAAGCGTTCCTGCTGGAAAAGGACGCCGGTGAGCGGGCGCTGACGCACCGGCTGGCGGTGCACTTCGAACATCCGTTTACCGGCTGGCAGGTCGATTGCGACTACGACCGGCTCGGCGAGCGGACGCTGCGGCTGCCGCACGGCACGATCATCTCGACCGACGATCACCTCGGCAAATCGATCTACCCCGATATCGTCGTGCACCAGCGCGAGATTCCCAACAATCTGCTTGCGGTCGAAGTCAGGAAATCCAGCAATCACCAGCCGCTGGAGCATGACCAGCACAAGCTGCGGGCGCTGACCGATCCGCATCTGTGGTTCGCCTACTGGATCGGCGTGTTCGTGACGCTGGGCAAGAAGCAGGTTACGATGTCGGAAGTCTATACTGGCGGCGTGATCGACCATTCGCTATCCAGCTGGTTCGCCGGACGGCTGAAGGATTCGGGTTTAAGTGCGGGTTGAGGCCTGCGAGGAGATATTGATGAAGTTCACGAGTCTGGGTTTCACACGGCCGATCCTGACGGCCGCCATCGTCATTGCGGCGTCGCAAGCCTGGGGCCAGGCCGCGCCGGCGGTAGACGCGCTGCTCACCAATCCCAAAATCGTCAAGGCGCTCGAGGACATCAAGGCGGACGATGCGCGGACGTTTGAGGAGCAAAAGCGCATCACCGAAATTCCAGCGCCGCCCTACAAGGAGAAAATCCGCGCCGAATTTTACCAGAAGCGGATGCAGGAGCTCGGCTTCAAGGACACCGCGATCGACAGCGAAGGCAACGTCATCGCGCTACGCAAGGGCACCGGCGGTGGCCGCCCGAAACTCGTGGTGTCGGCGCATCTCGATACGGTCTTCCCCGAAGGCACCGACGTCACGGTGAAGGAAAAGGACGGCGCCATCATCGCGCCCGGCATCGGCGACGATTCCCGCGGGCTGGCCGCCATGCTGTCGCTGATCAAAATCATGAACGCGAACGAGATCGCGACCGTCGGCGACATCATGTTCGTCGGTACCGTCGGCGAGGAAGAGCTCGGCAATTTGCGCGGCGTCAAGGCGCTGTTCCGCGACCACAAGGACATCGACGGCTTCATCTCGATCGACGGGCTCGGCATCACCCGCGTCGTCAACCAGGCCACCGGCAGCCACCGCTACGAGTTCATCTTCAGGGGACCCGGCGGCCATTCGTTCCAGGAGTTCGGTCTGCCGAGCGCGATCCACGCCATGGGCCGCGCGATCGCGAAAATATCGGAGCTGCAGCCGCCGTCCGAACCCAGGACCACCTTCACCGTCGGCACCGTTGTCGGCGGCACCTCGGTCAACGCCATCGCCGCCGAGGCGCGGATGGCGGTCGACATGCGTTCGAATTCGGAGGAGGAACTGCTCAAGCTCGAGGCGCGCCTGCTCGATCTGGTCAAGGAGGCGGTGGCCGACGAAAACGCGCGCTGGAAATCCGACAAGCTCAGCGTCGAGGCCAAGATGATCGGCGACCGGCCGGCCGGAATCGTGTCGATGGATTCCCCGATCGTTGTGGCGACGCAGCGCGCGGTCGCGGCCGTCACCCGCGCGCCGCGCGTGACCTTTGCGGGTTCGTCGACCGACTCCAACATCGCGATGTCGCTCGGCATTCCCGCGGTGACCATCGGCGGTGGCGGCGAGGGCGGCAACTGGCACTCGCGCAACGAATGGTACAAGCCGACGGATGCTTATTTCGGCCCGCAAAACGCGCTGCTGACGATTTTGATGCTGACCGGGCTCGACGGCGGCAGCAAGCCGGCACTGGCGGTAAGGCAGGCGAAATAACAGTCGTCCTCCGTCATGGCCGGGCTTGTCCCGGCCATCCACGTCTTTCTTGATTTGGGTGAAGCTAAGACGTAGATGCCTGGCACAAGGCCGGGCATGACGAGCAATGAGACCTACGCCCCGATACCCGGGAACGACAATTCGCAGTCCAGCCCTTCGGGCTTCCACTGCCGCGTGATGCGGCCGGAGAGGGTGCGGACCATGCCGTCGATCGCGCCGACGCCAAAACCCTTCCGCATCGGCTCAGCGATTTCGGGACCGCCGGATTCGATCCAGCGCAGCAGCAGGCTGTCGGCCGCATCGATCTGCCAGTTGATGTCGATCTTGCCTGAAGCGCCCGAGAGCGAGCCGTATTTGACGGCGTTGGTCGCAAGCTCATGCACGGCTACCGCGATGGCCTGCGCGAGCGAAGCCGGAAGCCGGACATCGACCCCGCTCATGCTGACCCGCGTCGAGCCATAGGGCCGAAGTTCTTCCTGGATGATGGTCTGGATGTTGGCGCCGGTCCAGCGTGACACCGAGAACAGCCGCTGCACGTTGGCGAGCGCGCTGAGCCGGCCCTGGAATGCCGCCTGAAATTCTTCCGCGCTGTCGGCCTTGGTCAACCGCAGCATCGCCTGGATCACGGCGAGCAGATTGTTCGAGCGATGATCGACCTCGCCGGTCAGCAGCATCATCCGTTCTTCGGCCTGCTTGCGGGTGGTGATGTCGACCAGCATGTTGACGGCGCCGAGCAATTGGCCGGCTGCGTCGCGCAGCGGCGTCGGATAGGGCATGAAGCAGATGCGCGAACCGTCGGGCCGCTCGGCGATCGCCTCGACGTTGCGGACCGCGCGGTTTTCCTTCAGCGCAATCGCCATCGGACAATCTTCGTGCCGCAGCGGCGTGCCGTCCGACGTGAACAGCTTCCAGGTCACGCACCACATGTCGCCGATCTTCGGGGTGCGGCCGGCGAATTCGATGCAGGCCTGGTTGAAGAACGTGATCCGGCCTTCGGCATCTGTGGTGTAGATGGCGGCGGGCAGTGCCTGCAACAGATCGCGGAACTGTTTTTCGTGCGAACCGGCTTCGTCCGAGGTGGCGCTTGTGGCAGCGTGGTGGGCCAGGATCTGCTCGAGATCGGCTTCTTCTGAATGCCTGAATAAATTCAACATGATACTTACCCCGCCAAAGCACTGACGCTAATTCGTCACAAACACAATCGTTCCCGCTCGTGCCGCGAAATATGGCCTTTTGCCGTCCGGCGTCGCCCGGCGGGCCGCCAATTGGACAAATTGTCAGCAAATTGCGGTCAAAGCCGCACTCAAATGTCCCGGCCAATCATTACGTGCGTAAGGGGAACTTGCATGGCGTACAGGATCGTGGCGGAACGGGATAACGAGACCGTCAGGATGGACAGGATGAGTTCGCTGATGGCGCTGGCCAAGGCGCGGGTGTGGGCCAGCGAAGGCTGGGAAGTCACCATCATCGTTGGAGATGAGGACGAGTTGGCGTCCGCGCACAGCGAGCGTCTGCTGCTGGTTTGATTGCGTTGACGTGAATGGATGAAAAGGCCGCCCGTGGGGCGGCCTTTTTTTGTGACTGGAGTCGTTGCTTCGCAGTTTACTTGGGCGATTTACTTTCGCGGTTTACTTTCGCGGTTTACTTGGCGGTGTCGGCCTTGGTGTCGATCTTGGCCTTGCTCACCTTCTTCCCGGTCTTCTTGGGCGCCATCTTGTCACCCTTGCTTGTGCTGTCGCCGCTCTGCACCGCGGTTCCGGTGGTAGCGCCCGTCTTGTCCTGGGCTAGCGCCGGAGCGAGCGCGGTCGACGAAACAAAGGCCAGCGCGGCGGCGGTGAGGATCAGTTTACGCATCGGATGCATCTCCTTTTTTTGAAGCATTTTTACCGGCGCGCTTCAAACGGGAGCCGCACTCGATCCGTTCCCTGGTGCCGGGATCAGTTGTCCGTGAGCTCGGCGTGTTCAGTCCGATGCTGCGCTTCTCGGGTCGCCACGGAACCGGGAACCTCGGCCGGTGTTATCGTCACAGGCAGGCTTCGAGGAGGAGCGTCATGCACTGGCGATCAGCAACCGCGGATGCCGATGTGATGCGCGGCACCGGCGAGGACAACGTCCTTTACGCAACCGGATGGACCATCAGCGGTCTCGCGACCCTGGCCACGATCATCGCGGTCTGGGTGTTCGGGATCTGACGAGTTCATCACTGCAGGACCTGCTTGCCGCCGGTCATGCGTCGTACCCGTGTGCACCTGAATAAAAGCACCAGCCAATCGGGCGGCCCAAAAGATTCTTTGCCCCGCCTGCATTCTTAACTTGATATTTGTTCTTTGTTTGTTCTCTATAGGCTTCAACCCCGGTGAGGTGAGCCATGGATAACAAGCTGAACGAAATCCGCAGGAAAATCAGGTTCTTGCGCTCCGAAATGCTGAGCGCCGAACAGGCCATCCGCCACCATGTCAACCGCGACGAGGACTGCGCCGAGGCCTCGTTGCAGCTGATGGCGATGCGCGTCGTGATGCTCGGCCTGATCGGCGAGCGCAACCGGCTGGGCGGCGAGGAGCGCCTGCTCAATGTCGATGAGCGCTTGAAACTGGATTGCCGCGCCGTCGGCAAGGGCCCGTTGAAGGGCGCGCGCGGCCGCCGTGTGCGATGAGGCCTCGAAATCGAGAATCGAACACCTGCGCAGACAGCTTGCCGAATTGGGTTCAGCTGTCCGCAGGTGCGATCCATCCGGTTTGGACAATGCGGCGGCGCAGCTCCTGCTTTCGCGCAAGCGGGCGGAGCTGGAAGATATGATCAAGAGAAACCGTTGCGAACAGCTGACGGCTTGCACCGTGCGATCTGCTTCAAGCGGTTGATGATCAGGGAACAGCGCACAGCCGGCGGCGTTTGCCTTCATGGCCGAGACGCTGCTGACAACGATTGAAAATTCTTTCCAGATCGCCTGGGATTATCTCGAGGCGACGGGCGAACTCGGCGATCCCGACACCGCCGCCAATCATCTGCTCGATACCATCGAGACGATGGTTCGCCGCGGCGAGCGGCGCCGGTTGCTGCTCTCCAACAAAGCCATTATCGCCTACCAGCGCTTCAGAGCGTTTTCGAGCGAAGTGTCGCTGGCTTCATAGGAACGGGGTGCTACCTCGAACGTTTTCTCCTCACGCGGATCTCGCACCGTGCAAACGTCGAGGAGAATTTGATGGAACGCGGGCTCAAGAATGCTGAAGCGTACCGCGCGACGGCCTTGCTCTGCCGTCAACAGGCCGCGTGTGATCCGGACAACAGCTGGCGGTTGCTCGGCGAAGCCGAGCGGTGGGAATACCTCGCCGAACAGATATTGGTTTCCCGCCAGAAAAACCGCGCAGCCGAAGGCTCCGTCCCCGAGACCGGGATTGCTCCAAACGTCGCGCCTTCGCGGTCGAAGACGATGGCTCCTCAATAGCCTGCTTTGCCCCGATTGATCCATTGTGTCGGGAACCCGGCACAGGGGGCCCGAGTTGCCGTCCATCGCCGTTCCGCCCTTGGCATCTACCGGCGACAGAGAGTGTTGTGCTCCCGCCTGAATGCAGGGGTGAGCGATGTGCAGGAAGTGCACCGAACTCGACGACAAGATCGAACACTACAGGCGCATATCGACCTACGTCACCGACCAGCTCACGCTGGACGGGATTGCCGGATTGATAAAGCGAATGATGGCCGAAAAGTCTGCGCTCCATCCCGAGCAAAGGCAGTCAGGCATCCTCCATCCTTCGATCGACGGATTCACGGTCTTCGATCGCGGCTCGCCTTGCGATAGATTGATCGCTTCGCGCACGGCCCATGCGTTTCAACATCGCGGTCATCGTCGTGAGCCTGATCGGGTTTGCGGTCCTCGTGATTCAGCTGGAGCGGCGGCAGCGCCGCAGATAGCGAAATGAATCTCCGCAGCACGACACATGCGAGGAACAACTTCCGACAAGGCTGGTTCTACTGCAACAAACTGGTTCTACTGCAACAAATCCAACAGCTGGAGGCCGTTATGTCGAAAGAGAAAGAACTGAAAGACCTGTTCCTCGATACGTTGAAGGACATCTACTTTGCGGAAAAGAAAATCCTCTCGGCGTTGCCGAAGATGGCCAAGGCGGCGCAGTCTCCGAAGCTCAAGGCGGCTTTTGAAAAGCATCTGGCCGAGACCGATGGCCAGGTCGAGCGGCTCGAGCAGGTGTTTGCGTCGATCGACGAAACCGCAAAGGGCAAGACCTGCGATGCCATTATGGGAATTCTCGATGAGGGCAAGGAAGTCATGGAGGAGTACAAGGGCATGCCCGCCCTCGATGCCGGCCTTCTCGCCGCCGCGCAGGCCGTCGAGCATTACGAGATTTCACGCTATGGCACGCTTCGAACCTGGGCGAACGAATTGGGTTACAAGGACGCCGTGAAACTGCTCGACGCGACGCTCAAGGAAGAGAAGGCGACGGACAGCGCCCTGAGTCAGCTTGCGATATCCGAGGTCAACCAGCACGCGGAGACGGCGCAAGCCGCGTAAGCTTGCCGCAGATGCATGTTTTGAAAGGCCCCGGTCGCGCCGGGGCCTTTTTGCTTTTGCCAAGCTCTTGCTTTGCCACGCACCGAGATTCAAAACGGAACGGAACAGACCGTGCCGCGGTTCATTGGTGTCTTGACCCAGTAGGGAGACAGACAATGGCACAGCAGAATCCAGCCAAAGAGGACGGCAAAGTTCCGACACGGCCGCACGATTCAGGAAGTCAGGCCAATGAAACCGCTGACGGCCTGGACGCCGAGACCGAAGCGTTGCGACACGCTGCCGAAGATACGCCGTCCGGCGCCAAACCCGACGATGTCGAAAAGGTGCCGGTCTTCGACCGGGCAGGGCAGGCGCCGAAAATCTGATCGGGTCGCGACGGTCGCGCGGGTATACATCTGCTACCGATGCAATACCCGCTTGCCGCCGGTCACGAGCATTCCTAATCTGCGCCCCATCAAAAGCCCGAACACCAATAGCAGGCACCAGACCGGCAAGAAAAACAGCGTCAGGATCCCGGCGTCTTCCGGATCGGTTTGCATCACCCATTTGACCACGCCGACCGGCGCGAACAATCCGATCGCGCCGCCGATTAGCGTGGTGATTGGCACGATGAGTTTTTGCGGCGTCATCGGTCTCTCATCCGAAGTTCGACACGAACAACCGGAGCCCGCCACAGCACACCGGGAAAACGATGCTGGACGGCTGCCCAAATGTCGCAGGGCGCTTACGCGCTCACCACAGGCAACGTGAGATCAGTCACGGAGGTAGGCAAGCAGTCTGCCTACGGTCAGCCTGTCTACAGGGGGCCGACACATGGGCTACTGGTTTGCTGATCTCTTCATGATCGCCGTCGAACTTTACTTTGGCTGGAAGGAGCGCCGCAAAAAGCCGCTCCCCAAGATCGTCGGCTCCGTGCCCTACGTGCCGCTGAAGAAATAAGCGTCGCAGTAGCGCAATCTGCAATTCATCGAGGAGAACTCCATTTGATGCCGATCAAGACGCTTGCCTTCAGAAGTCGCGCCCTGCATTCGAAGTCGCGCCTGACGTCCACTTGTCGGCTTGTAGAGGCCAATGGCGGACGCCGAAACTCTCAGAGAGCGCCGGGATGTGGCCGCACAGAGCGGCGCGTCATACTTCGCGCCACGCTTGCCGAGAACCTCAATGCTCCACCAGTTCGGGTCGGCGAGCAGTCCCGTTAAGAACAGCGGGGCGCGGTTGCCGCCCTGCCAGGTAGTCGTTGCCCCACGTCCAAAGCATGCGAACAACCGGTTCAAGAGAGCGGCCAAGCGCCGTCAAAGAATATTCAACGCGAGGCGGCACCTCCGCGTAGATCTTGCGATTAATGAGGCCGTTCGCCTCTAGTTCGCGAAGCTGTCGGGTGAGCATGCGTTGCGTGATGCGAGACAGGCGCCGCCTGAGCTCGTTGAATCGAATCGTATCGTTGAGGAGATGATAGAGAATGACGGCCTTCCACTTGCCGTCGATCAGATCGAGCGCGGCCTCGACGGGACACCCAGCCGCACAATCATATGTCTTTCCGTCGAGCTTTTTCATGGTTCACTCCGTGATACTAGAGGACAGATCTGTGCGTAATTGTCAGAACCTAAGTTAGCGTGCAACTTGGCCCCCGCAAAGATCAATGTGATGGCTGGATGCCGAAATCGGCAGGCCCGCTCTTCATGGAATCGTTGCAATCACCCTAGCGGCTGTCACCGGCGCAGATCGGTGCAGCGTGCTTGGCAATATTCATAAGGGAACACAAGGAGCGGCAATATGAGAGGCGTGAGAAGAGGGATTCTGCTTGTCGCATTGACGGCAGCGGCGATGTTGGCGCGGGCCGCGCATGCGGAGGGCCAAGGCAGCCGTGCGGAGATATTTGCCAGGCTGCCCCAGTCGGTCGGCAATATCGCGTTTACACCGGACAATCAGCTGATCTTCAGCCATCATCCATTCTTCAATCCCGACGTGCGGGTCGCGCGGCTGACCTCTTCGACAACGTTCGAGCCGTTTCCAAACGCCGAGTGGAATACGCCGAGGAAGGGGACCGACCAGTATCTCGACAACGTGCTTGGTCTTCGGTCTGACGAGAACGGCGTCGTCTGGATCATCGACATGGGTTTCCGGACGCAGATCACGCCGAAGCTGGTCGGCTGGAATACGCGCACCAACAAGCTCGAGCGCATCTATTACATGCCGGAGCCGGTCACAGTGAAGGGATCGCAACCGCAGGACGTTGTGATCGACCACAAGAACCGAAAGTTCTACATCGCCGACGAGAATATCGGTCCAGGCGGTGACGGGTCTCATGCCGCGATCATCGTCATCGATATGGATACCGGCCTTGCGCGCCGCGTATTGGACGGCGACAAGTCAACCATTCCGGAGAACGTGCCGATCACCGTGGACGGCAATGACCTGACCGTGCCGGGCAAAGATGGCAAGCCGACGGTCATCAAGGTCGGCTGTGACGGTATCACCATGGACGTCAAGTCCGAGTGGGTCTACTTCGCGCCCCTTAACGGTCGGTCGCTATACCGCATCAAGGCCGCCGATCTTGCCGATGACAAGCTGTCGTCGCCGGATCTGAGCGCGAAGGTGGAGCGCTACTCGGACAAGCCGAACAATGGTGGCCTGTCGATCGACTATGCCGGCAACATCTATCTCACTGCGGTGGAAACCAAGTCGGTCGGCATCATCGGGACGGACCGAAAGTATCGCACCTATGTGAGCGATCCGGACATGGTGTGGCCTGACGGCATTACCGCGTCACCTGATGGCTACATGTACGTTTCGGCGTCCCAGGTGTCGGCCGCAGCCTTGTTCCACGGCGGGAAGGCGGAGAACAAGACGCCGTATCTGATCTACCGCTTCAAGCCCGTCGCGGCGGGTTACATCTCACGTTGAGGGGGGTTGCGTGGCGAGCCCGGCGAGCGATCGCTCGGGCTCGCGCCACTCGAGGATTTGAACAGGTGATGATACGGGCTCTACCGCGTCGAACGCAGGCCGGCTAGTTCATCGCGAACAACGGAGAAATTGATGAAACTGAGCGATCTTTCAATCGTGGCTGGCCTCTTCGCCGTGCTGAGTGTCGCGCCTGCCGCCAGTCTCCAGGCTCAGGAAGTGGCACCTCATGCATTCGTTGTGGCGATCGAATCCGTACACGATGTCGAAACCTTCACCAAGGAATATGGCCCGAAGGTACCTGCAACGCTGCAACCCTATGGCGGCCGCTTTCTTGTTCGTGGAGGAAAGCTAACGAACCTTGAAGGTGACGCGCCTGGTCGCTTTGTCATCATAGAGTTCGACAGCCTGCAGAATGCGCAGAAATGGTATCAGTCGCCAGAATACCAAAAGCTTATCCCGATCCGTCAGAAGGCGTCAAAGTCTACGCTGTTCATTGCGGAAGGAATGTCGAAGTAGGGCGCGCCAGCAATGAAGTGGGGTAGCGCCCTCTGGTCGAGCGCGAAGCAAACAGCACAAATACCAAACGGGATTCCCTGATGTTCGGCCAACTCCCGGCCGGGCCACGAGGCCATCGGCGTGACCGTGGCTTCAAACTTGAGCTCGACATCAGAAATGATGTCGAGCTTTTTTTGCAATTTGGAGGCTACGCCTTCGCGCGGGGTGTCTTGCTCGCCGAATTTGCGGACTTCCGTGGTGAATCCGGAACGTCAGTCTCGTTCTGATCCGCCTCAATGGCAAAGCCGGCGGAGACGACCTGCTTGCCTTTGTTTCGCAAGTGCATTTTCAGGATGGCGGCGAGGGTGACCGGATCTCGCCGCACGAGTGCGTTGAGGATCCCCTCATGCTCGCTCATCGCCTCGTCCCAACGGTAATTGGGCATTGCGGCGACGAACCGTGCCCGGCGGATCCGAGCGCCGATCTGTTCGTACAGAGTCTGTAGAACGACGCTGCGCGAGGCCTTCACGATGGCTTCATGGATCCGGCGATTGAGCGCGTAGTAAGGAGGGAGCTCGCGACGCTGATGGTAGAGGGCCATCTCGTAGTGCATGGCCTTGATTTCCGCCAGTTCCTCGGTGGTCATCCGGGCGACGGCCAACTCGCCGGCGAGGGCTTCGAGGGCGCCCAGCACTTCGTAGAGCTCGTCGACATCGCGTGCCGTGAGGAGAATCACGCGCGCCCCCTTGTTCTGCGAGAGCGTCACGTGGCCTTCGGCCGCGAGCACCTTCAAGACCTCGCGCAAAGGCGTCCTCGAAATCTTGAATCTTTCGCAGAGCTCGCGCTCTGGAATCTTTGAGCCGGGCGGCAGAACGCCGTCGACGATCATGGTCCTGATTTGAGCGACGAGCTCGTCGTGGCTGATGCTTGCGCTGTTGTTGCCCATGTCCGGTCCGTCAGTTGCCGGACGTTTCCTACGAGATTTGCATGCATTTTGGAAGTTGATAGGCGGCTTTGGCTTGACGAAGGCAAAAATGCATGCATTATTATCCAAACACACTGATTATCTGGGGATACTGGCCTTTATTTCCCAGAAATGAATGCATATGGAGGAGATAATGACTGCTGCTCAAGCCGCTCCCGCCCGCGACCTGTCGAATGGTCTGCGTCTGGACGATGAGCGCTTTCCGGATGCGATGGGTTGGCGCGCCAAGTTTGGCGTCCTGACGCCAGCGCCAAATACGATCGTCGAAAACGAATTTCATGAGATGGCGCCGCGCGGCGTCATCAACGTGGTCAATCGGTACTACGTGCCGAACCAGAAGGTCCGCTCGGACGACGACTGGCGTCTGATCATGGCGCACACGCGCCAAAACGTTGCAAGCGCGGTCGACGCGCTGGTCCAGGCCCAGATGGATCATCTGATCATGGGCATGTCGTCCGAAAGCTTCATGGGTGGCGTCGAAGGCAGCATGGCTCTTCGCAAGGAGCTCAAGGACCGCGCTGGATGCGATGTGACCGTCGGTGCGGAAGCCGCGGAGCGGGCTTTCGAAGCCGTCGGCGCCAAGCGCATTGCTCTTCTGACGCCGTACTATCCCGTCATCGATCAGAACGCGGTCCGCTATTTCACCGAGCGCGGCTACGATGTGGTCGCGACGGAAGGGCTCAAGTGCAAGAGCATCATCCATGTCGGTTCGCAGCGTGCGGATACGTTGATTCCCGCGGTCGAGAAGCTTGCAGCGGCCAAGCCGGACGCCATCGTTCAGCTTGGGACGAATCTGAGATTTGCCCGTATCGCAGACGAAGCTGAGCGCTGGCTCGGCCTTCCCGTGTTCTCCGTCGGCACGGCGATCTACTGGACGGCGCTTCGCAAGATGGGAATCAACGACCAATTCCCGGGCTTCGGCTCGCTGTTCGAGCGGCACTGACGCCATCGACTGTTCAACAACTTCAACAAATAAATAGAGAGGAAATGCTCATGACGCCTTCAAAGTGGCGCGCGCTTGCGCTTTTGCTAACCGTGTTCACCGCTGGATCGGCCGCCGCGCAGGATGCGCCAATTACCAGGCGAGAGATCCTGAAGACCGAACTCCCGGGTCTTCAGGGGATGGACGGCATCATGTACGTCACGGACGTAGCGCCGGGGGCAGCCGCGCCGCGACACTCCCATCCCGGCTACGAATTCAACTACGTCCTCAAGGGCGCGCTGACATTCGAGATTGACGGCGAGAAGCCGAAGACGATCAGCGCCGGCCAGGCGACGTTTACGCCGCGCGGGCACATCCACAAGGTCAGCAACGCCAGCAGCTCAGAGCCCGCGCAGATCGTCGTCGTTCTGATTCACGAAGAAGGGCAGCCGCTTGCCGTGACCGCGAAGTAATGGGCTCAACACCTGCCTCCGGAACAGCTCCCATGCGCAGATCTGGCTATCGAGCGACCACCCTTGTCCTTTTTCTTCTCTGTCTCATGTACGCGATCACCTATGTCGATCGTGTCAACATCGCAACCGCGGCGATAGCCTTTCGGCGGGACTTCAATCTTTCCAACATCGAGTATGGTTGGGTCTTTTCGGCGTTCGCCTATACTTATGCGGCGTTCCAGATCGTCGGCGGATTTCTCGGCGATCGCTTCGGGCCGCGTCTGACACTTGCGGTATGCGGCGTGATCTGGGGCATTGCGACGATCGCCATGGGGCTGACGACCGGCTTCTGGTCGCTCGTCCTGGTGCGGCTCCTGCTCGGAATCGGCGAAGGCGCGACGTTTCCGACGGCCACGCGCGCGCTCGCCAAGTGGACCAAGGCCGGGTCGAGAGGCTTTGCCCAGGGTATAACTCACTCTTTTGCCCGGCTCGGCAATTCATTGGCTCCTCCGCTCGTCGCATCGCTGATCGTGGTGTGGGGATGGCGCGGCTCGTTCTTCTGCCTCGGCCTGCTGAGCTGTGCGTGGGCGCTTATGTGGTTCGTCTACTTCCGCGACGAGCCGGCCGACCATTCCGGGATCAGCCAGGCCGAGCTCGATGTCCTTCCCAAGACATCGCCTGCGCCTCAAGGGGCGACCACGCCATGGCGGCCGCTGCTGCGCCGCATGCTGCCGACCACGCTTGTGTACTTCTGCTATGGCTGGACTCTCTGGGTTTACGTGAGCTGGCTCCCCCAATTCTTCCAGCAAGGTCAAAACCTGGACCTGAAGAGCTCCGCCTTGTTTTCAGCCGCGGTGTTTCTGGCCGGCGTCGTCGGCGATACCCTGGGCGGCCTCATCAGCGACCGCATTTTGGCAAAGACCGGCAATCTCAAACGGGCGCGCTGCAACCTCATCTGCCTGAGCTTTATCGGCTCTCTGATCTGTCTGATACCTGTTTTCTATACGAATAATCTCACGGTTCTGACGGTCGCGCTTGCCGCCGCATTCTTCTGCCTGGAATTGAGCATCGGCCCCGTCTGGTCTGTGCCCATGGACATTGCTCCGAACCATGCTGGCACCGCGTCGGGCATCATGAACACCGGTGCGGCCATTGCGGCGATCATCTCGCCGACCGTGTTTGGCTACGTTGTCGAACTGACGGGAAGCTGGACGGCGCCATTCCTTGCGTCAATCGGCCTCTTGCTGGTCGGTGCCGCGGCAACCTTCTTCATGCGCCCGGATCGGACTTTGGGCATCGGAGAAATTCAAGAATTGTCGGACCAATTGCCTGTCGTCGGTGCCCCCGGCGCGGCAATCGTCCGCTAGTCCGGCTGCGCGGTTTGCAACGATGATCGTGACGTGAAGGCGAAGCTCTGTACGACTATGAGTCACCGAAATTCCACCCGGGCGAAGATTGTTTGGAGACACACAGATGCAGCCTATCGAGATTGGCTCAACAAGCACTGTTCGATGCGCAGTTGAGCCGGAACATTTGGCGGTTCGACTGGCGAGTGAACCGGACGAGAATTATCCGTCCGTATTCTCGACGCCATGGCTCTTGGCTCAGTTCGAGAGAGCTGCCGCGAAGGTACTGCGCCCAATCCTGGAATCCGGACAAGTGTCGGTGGGAGCGCGCGTAACAATGGAGCACCTTGCGCCAACGCCACTCGGCGGTGAGGTGACGGCGTATGCGCGATATGTCGGCACGGATGGGGCGCTCTATCTATTCGAGGTGTGGGCGATCGATGAAGGCGGTCTCATTGGGAAGGGAACCCATGCGCGGGCGATCGTTCCGGGAGCGGCGGTCGAGAAACGTGCCGAAAAGCGGTCCGCTCAGCTGTCCGACCGGGCCGATGGCTTTAGCTGATCTTGGTAGGCTTCCAAGCCGCCGATGCCAGCGAGGCGCGCCTGCGCCGGATCACTTGCAGCCCGAGCCGACAAGGCAGTTCAACCATTGCTTCACCTGAAGTAGATCCCGAGCCAAGTCATGTCGATTCGCCGATTTCTGTCGATTTCACTCGTCCTGGTGGTGTGCCTTGTGTGTTTGCTGGGAGGCATTCTCGCAGCGCGAGAGATTCGTCAGATCGGACAGGTCACTGCTGCTGCCAAGAGACTCGATGCTCTCGGCAGTCTTGCGAAAGCCTCGCCTTTCATCTCGTCAGAGCGGGGAATCGCAACGCTGGCTGTCGCTTCCGTCGCGCCCGGTAATCCTGATGGTTTGAATAACCTGACAGGTGCGCGCAAATCGACCGATGCGGGCTTCGCAACGGCGCGACTCAGGGTCTCGGCTCTGCAGGATGCAGTCGAAGATGGCGCAAGCATCCGGGCGAAGATGGCAGAAGTCGACAGTCTGTTCGCACAGTTTCGCCGGGAAGCCGACGACCTCCTGGCGAAGCCGATCGATCAACGTGGTGGCGGCGTCGAAAAATTGACTGCTGACAGCTTTGCCCTCAACGACGTGATCGCCGCGCTGATCAACGACCAACTGGCTCGACTTTCGACGCTGGATGGTACGGTCTATCGCTATGCTGAAACAGCCAATACAGCATCGTCCTTGCGAGATATTGGTGGCCGGCAAGGTGGCTTTCTGCTGAATCTCGTCGCTGCTCACAAGCCGGTCTCGGAAGACCAGCGCTCGACCATGCTGGTTTTGCAGGGGCAGATCGATCAGATCTGGAGCCGCCTTTCCGCAGTCCGCGACCTGCCGACCACGCCAGACAGCTTGCGCGACGGCATAAGGAAGGTGCAGGAAAGTTTCATTGACGGCTTCGGTACCATCAAGAAGGAGTTGTCGGGCCAATACTCGACCGGGAATTTCCCATACGATGGTTCGTCCTTTCGCGATAAGGTGTTCCCGCTCTACGCAAATATCCTTGCATTGCGCGACGCTTCATATGATGCCGCCGCCGCAAACGTGGCCGATGCGTCCAACAAGGCTGTGTTTGGCGCAATCGTGTCCGTCGCCGGAGTACTGGCGGTTCTGGCGATCGTGATTGCTGTTTTGATATTGGTCAACCGCCGCGTTACCAAACCGTTGACAGAATTGTCCGACGTCATCGGACGAATCGCCGACGGCGCGCGTGACTTGGAGATCAAATATCGAGAGCGTGCGGACGAGATGGGCGCACTCGCAAAAGCGATCGGCGTGTTGCAGGAGAAATCGGCAGAAGCCGATCGTCTGAACCGTGAACAGACCGAGGCGGAGCAACTGCGCGAGGCGCGGCGTCGAAAGATGGAAACCCTGACCCACGACTTCAGCAAGCTCATGGATGGAGTTTGCCGGAGTCTGGCCGAGGCCGCCGGCGGCATGAAGCATTCATCTGAAAGCCTGAACCTGTCGGCCGAGACGACCGCGTCGCGGGCGGCTGCTGTTGCGGAGGCGGCGATGGCCGCGACATCCGGCGTCAACTCGGTGGCTTCCGCATCGGAGGAACTGCACGCGTCCATCAACGAGATTACTCGTCAAATGGCCGATGCTGCGTCCTCGTCCAACAACGCAAAGGCGCAGGCGCTTGATACCACTGCCAAGGTCCAGTCATTGGCCGAGACTGCAAAACGCATCGGGGATGTCGTCCAGTTAATTCGGACAATTGCTGGACAAACCAAGTTGTTGGCGCTCAATGCGACGATTGAAGCGGCGCGCGCAGGTGAGGCTGGCAAAGGTTTTGCCGTCGTGGCATCCGAAGTCGAAAGTCTTGCGACCCAGACCGCTCGGGCGACAGAGGAAATCGAAAGTCAGATCACGGCAATCCAGGGCGAGACTGGTGCCACCGTCGTCGCGATTGAAAAGATCGCTTCGGTTATCAATGATATCAGCAGTGTTAGTGGCTCCATTGCAGCCGCTGTTGAGGAACAAAGTGCTGCGACCCGGGAGATCGCCCGGAATGTCCAGCAGACCGCGTCGAGAACCGACGAGGTGTCGTCTTCGATCACGCTGGTAAGTGGCGCTGCCTTGGATACGCAAAATTCGGCTGGGTTGTTGCTCGAGGCTGCCGCGGGTTTGGCGAATCAGGCTGTCGATCTTCGCCGCGAGTTCGAGGCATTTGTGGCCGATGTGAAGGCTGCATAATGGGCTGCCATCCGACAGTATCCTTTTCGGCATTATGTACAGTTTATGTGCGTTCTTGCGAGGAATGCACTTAGGCGTCACTTGTCGACCGACGCGAAATTGCGGCGCAGTACAGGAGAACGCTTATGCGTGCCATCGGTTACAATACCCCACTTCCTATCGAACAAGACAACTCTCTGGTCGATGTCGATCAGGCTCGGCCAAGCCCTTCCGGGCGTGATCTTCTGGTCGAAATCAAAGCTATTTCGGTCAATCCCGCCGACACCAAAGTGCGCGCGAATGCGCGGCCCGAGCCGAACACGTGGAAGGTGCTCGGATGGGATGCCGCTGGCGTCGTCGTGGAGGCAGGGCCCGAAGCAAGCCAGTTCAAGCCCGGTGACGAGGTGTTCTACGCCGGATCGATTACCCGGCCTGGCACATATGCCGAATTCCACGTAGTCGATGAGCGGATAGTGGGGCAGAAGCCGCGGACGCTGGGCTGGGCCGAATCGGCTGCGCTGCCGTTGACCTCGATCACGGCCTGGGAGGGCTTGTTCGACCGGCTGGACGTAAAGGGGAAGGGGGTGCCCGGTGCGGCACCTGCGATCCTGATCATTGGCGGCGCCGGCGGCGTCGGCTCTATCGCCATCCAGCTAGCCCGCAAGCTGACCGGCCTGACCGTGATCGCCACAGCCTCGCGGCCCGAGACCAAGGCCTGGGTGTCGGATCTCGGCGCGCATCACGTGCTGGATCATTCAAAGCCGCTGGCTCAGGAAGTCGCTGCTCTTGGAATCGGACAGCCGGCCTTTGTCCTCTCGACGACGAACACGGAGCAGCATCTTTCGCAGATCGTCGAACTGATCGCGCCGCAAGGCCGCTTCGCGTTGATCGATGATCCCAAGACACTCGACGCCAATCCGTTCAAGCGCAAGAGCGTCTCGGTGCATTGGGAGTTCATGTTCACGCGCTCGATGTTCGGCACGGCCGATATCGCGGAGCAAGGCAATTTGCTGAACGAGGTGTCCCGCCTCGTCGATGACGGGACGATCCGCACGACGCTCGCGGAAGATTTCGGCCCGATCAACGCGGCCAATCTCAAGCGGGCGCACAAGCTGATCGAAAGCGGACGTGCCCGTGGCAAAATTTCCCTGAGCGGCTTCTAGGCGCCGCGTGCCGTGCCGAGGGCGGAGGTACTGTTGTGCCGACGCCGCCGGCATACGCCGCGCCGATTGACGTAGCAATGACCGCAGCGTCTGCTTGCAGCTGTTGCGGTCTACCTATCGGCATATTCCTTCGCCATTTCGGTCAGCTTCGCTCCAACGTCGCGAAGTATCCCCTGAAACGTCTTCAGATCGCCCTGGGGTAAGTTACCGAACAGGAGCTTGGCAAACTCGGTAGTCTCCGATTGCAGTTTGGCGACGGACTTCTGACCTTTCGGCGTCAGGATGATTACGGTCGCACGCCTGTCCGTCGGGTGTGCCGTGCGACGGACAAACCCGGTCCGCTCAAGCGCATCGATGAGCGCGGTTACGTTACGCGGCGTGACCTTCAGTTCCGCAGCCAATTCCCGCTGCGTCATACGCTCGGCCTCGCCGAGGATCCACAGCACTTGCGCCCTTGTTAGCGTCAGACCGCGCTCGGCCAAGCCACGCTCCATGTCCGCCGACATCAGCGTGGTGACCAGAAACAACTGCAAAAGCGCGTCGCGGCAGTTCGTTGTATGATTCTCATTGTGTATCATATTCACTATGTGCTTTATACCGCTTCAGTTGTCAACCTGGAGTTCCGTCGTGCCCGCCAATGATGCCGCCTCGCAAGAGAATATCGCCTTGATGCGCAAAGCCTTCGCCACCTTGGGCCGCAGAGACTTTGCTGCTGCTGTCGAGTTCCTGACTCCGGATTTCATCATCAACCTGGCAGGGGTGCCGCATCAAATGCGCGGTCGACACACATGGCGAAGGAATGCGGAGGCCTTCTTCAAGGCTTTTCCCGACATTCAGCTGGAAGAGCAGGACATGTTTGCGACCGATGACAAGGTGGCGGTGCGTTTTCGCTTTACCGGAACGCATACCGGCGAGTTCCTGGGAAATCAGCCGACCGGAAAAAAGGTGGACTATCAAAGCTACGAATTATATCGGATTGCCGATGGCAAGATTGCCGAGGAATGGATTTGCGCCGACATGCTGACGATCTTGACCCAGATCGGCGCGTTTCCGGCAAGGCAACTCTTGCTCATGTGGCTTGCCGGATACCGGGTGTGGCTTGCGGCCGGTCTTGGCTTACTCGCGGGCGCGGTTTCGGCGTTGATATTGTCGTCCGTCCTGCGCTGAGGAAGCGTGATGTCGTCTAAAATCCTGGTCGATGGAATGTCCTTACCGCGCCGCTAGACTAGCTCACATGTTCTTGGGCAATCGAGCTGGCGCGCCATCGGCAGTCTCTGGAACTGGACGGAGCGTGCCGCGCTCCTGGGCATGATCGCCGTCGAGATCAGCGGCGCGATCGCGCTTACCGACCGGCGGTAGGACGCGCGCAGCTTGCGATGCCTGATCTCAAGAAACGCGTCGTCCGGATCGCCGTTGTTGTCTCTGACGTTGTGGTGCTGCCGTAGAAGGCAGATCCCTCAGCCAATCCGTGGCCTCTCGCGGCCATGGAGGGGTCTGCGCCGGATGACCGAGACCCAATCCCAGCCCTCGACACAACTGGCACAGCAATTGCTAACCAAGCTTGTATCCAAGCTAGTCAGTTAGCTTGGATGCGAATTTGTTGGGCTGCTCGAGGGAAGGGCGGGGGATGGACCAGCGTTGGATGCACATCGACCGAACAATCGTTGAAGCGATTTTGAGCGGTCGTTTGAAACCCGGAATGCGCTTGGGCGAACAGGAGCTTGGGGCGCTTTTCAATGTCTCGCGTACGATCGTGCGGCAGGCACTGACCCGGCTCGAAGCCCGTGGCCTCGTGCAGGTTACGGCGCGACAAGGCTGGTTTGTCGTCGAACCATCAGTGGAAGAAGCCACGGCGGCATTTCAAGCACGCCGTGCCATCGAGTCGGGCATTCTGAGTACAATCAAGGCGATTGACCCCAAGGCGATCGCCACGCTTCGCGAGCATCTCGCCCGTGAGCGTGAAGCCATCGCCTCGGGAGACGTGGCGTCGCGAAGTCATCTGCTGGCGGATTTTCATGTCTGCCTGGCGGAAACACTCGGCTTTCATCCGCTGCTGGACATCCTGAGCGATTTGACTGCGCGCAGCCTGCTGTTTGAGGCGCTCTACCAATCGACACCTGACGCGGCATGTTCCTGCGACGAGCATGAGCACATCGTCGATCTTCTGGCGGCAGGTGACCATAACGGCGCCGCGCGCGAAATGATCACGCATATCGACAACATCGAACGCGGTTTAACCGCGCGCATCAAGCATGCACCGCAACTCGATCTGCGCGAAGCGCTTCAGATACCCCTCCCCAAAACCTAGCCCCCGGCATGTTGCCGACAACCAAGAAGGAGAGTCCGCGTGACAGTAATAGACAGCCCACAAGCCGCAACCGCTGCACATCTCGACAAGAAAAGCTGGCTTGAGTCCCACGAGGAAGGCTACCACAAGACACTTGGCAACCGTCAGGTCCAGATGATTGCCATTGGCGGCGCCATCGGTACCGGCCTGTTTCTCGGCGCAGGCGCCCGCCTGCAGGTGGCAGGCCCGTCGCTTGCCATCGTCTACCTCGTCTGTGGCGTCTTCTCCTTCCTGATCCTGCGCGCGCTCGGCGAGCTGGTGCTGCACCGGCCAAGCAGCGGAAGCTTCGTCTCCTACGCCCGAGAATTCCTCGGCGAAAAGGCGTCCTTTGTCGCGGGCTGGATGTACTTCCTCAATTGGGCCATGACCGGCATTGTCGACATCACCGCCGTCGCCCTCTACATGCACTACTGGGATATGTTTGCGAATCTTCCGCAATGGATATCGGCGCTCGCGGCCCTCGTTATCGTCGGCTCGATGAATCTCGTTGGCGTGAAGTGGTTCGCCGAAATGGAATTCTGGTTTGCGTTGATCAAGGTGGCGGCAATCTCGCTGTTCCTCGTGATTGGCACGATCTTCCTCGGCGGCGGTTTCTCGGTCGCCGGCAACGCGCCGGGCATACACCTCATCACGGAAAACGGTGGCTTCTTCCCGAACGGGCTTCTGCCGGCGCTGGTTCTGGTGCAGGGCGTCGTTTTCGCCTTTGCGGGCGTCGAATTGGTCGGGACGGCAGCCGGAGAATGCGCCGATGCGAAGAAAATCCTGCCCCGCGCCATCAACAGCGTGATCTGGCGCATCGCGCTCTTCTACGTCGGCTCGGTCGTGCTCCTCGTCTGCCTCTTGCCCTGGACGGCCTACAAGGCCGGTCAAAGCCCGTTCGTCACCTTCTTCGGTGCCCTCGGCGTTCCAGGCGTCGGCACGGTCATGAACATAGTCGTTCTTACCGCAGCCCTTTCGAGTCTCAATTCCGGGCTCTATTCCACCGGCCGGGTGCTGCGGGCACTGGCACAAGGGGGTTCTGCACCGGCGTTTCTCGCCAAGATGAATGCCCAGGCCGTCCCCTATACAGGCATCCTCGTAACCCTTGCCATCTACGTATTCGGTGTCGTGCTCAATTATCTCGTGCCGTCGCACGTGTTCGAGATCGTTCTCAACATTGCCTCGCTCGGCATTCTCAGCACCTGGGGCTTCATCATCGTATGCCAGATGATGTTCCGCCGCGCCGTCGAGCGCGGTGAGGTTCAAGACGTGACCTTCAAGATGCCCGGTGCGCCGGTGACCTCATGGGCGACACTTGCCTTCCTCCTCGCCGTATTGGGGCTGATGGCGCTTGATTACCCGAGCGGCACCTACACCGTTGCCGCGATTCCCTTCGTCGCGTTACTGTTGTGGGGTGGTTGGATCTGGACGGCAAAGCATCGCCAGACGCTGATGCCGACCACCATGCCATCAGTAGCGCTTACCCAAAATATCCTGGAGTAACGACAGCAATCCCGTTCCGGGAGGAGCCGCGACGTTCGATCATCCTATGATCGGGGCTCCACGCCGTCTGACTGATCCACATGAAAGAACCCCGCTCTCGGCGATCGGGAGCGGGGATTTTCGTTGGAGTAGCCCCGGGTAGCGGGAGTTCAGCCGAAGCCGGGCACTGCTCCTACGTGTCAAGCTCCGACGAAATCGATCGAGCGCAGCGGCGGACAGCCGAGATCCACTTTGTCTTGGATTCGATCGGCTCCGTCACCATCGCTGCAATCGACGAAATGCCCACTGACGCAACCGGACGTCCGGCTTCGTTCAGTACGGGTGCCGCAATGCATTTGAGCGGCAAAGGTCCTTCATCCCGATCGAGGGCTATTCCGCTTTTGCGGATCAACCCGGCTTCGGCCATCAGTTCTTCCGGGCTGCCTATCGTCGCCGGCTTGTGTTTCAAGAACTTCATTCGGGCAAGGATCGAAGTCTGCTCTTCGCGGGGCAGGAACGCAAAGATGGCCTTCCCAACCGCAGAGCAATACAGCGCCTCCATCTCGCCGGGCGACTGCTGGACGATAATCGGTCCGGAAGCCCGCCGCACCTCGACGAGGACCGCTTTGTCGCCCTCGAGTATCGCCAGATGCGACGTCTGTCCCGTGGCAGCGCTTAATTCCGCGAGAAGCGGCCGGACACGCTCGACCAATCGATCGACGAACGGCTTCGGTCGCGCGAGCAATTCGAGCGCCGGTCCCAGGGAGTACGCCTTGAGACCTTCGTGCTTGGTCACGAACCCTTCGGCTTCCAGACTTTGAAGCAAGCGCAGGGCGACGCTGCGCTCGAGTTCGAACGCGCGCGCTACATCGCGCAGACGAACGAGTTGTGGCTGAGCCGCAATGTATTTCAGTATTTGAAGTCCGCGGCTCAGAGTCTGCAGCGGAGCTACCGCGGTCCTGGTCTCCAAAGGCGAATTGTTGCCTTCGGATTGCCCCTTTACAGCTCGTGCACGTTTCGGCGAAGGCATAACACCACTACTTTCGGTGCAAAACATATCTGCGACGGTGTCCGGGGTCCATGCCTTCCTCGGGGTCCATGCCTTCCTGACGTTCCCGCTCAAATGCGTAGCGGTACGTTCGCTCCTCCCAGATGCTCAACGGTAACGAACTGAAGCGGTGTATCGCCAATATTCTCAAGGTCGTGAAGCATGAATTCCGAGGGACCAAAACGATAGTGGCGCGTATCGCCCGGCTTGTAGTCGGTAATGATGACGCGGCCGTCGGAATGGCGCGACATGGCTCTACCCGAACCGAGCACTGTCCAGAAATAGTCGTTTACATGCCGGTGGAAGCCGATTCGCTGGCCTGGTGCCAGCTCGAGATGCCAGACGCGGACCCGCTCTGTTTCAGACACCAGCTGAGATCCCACGCGCCCGTTGAGTTCCGACGACGCAAGCTCGCTAACGATATCCGGATTCCATTCAGGTCCGTCGAACGGCGTCGTACGGCTCTTAGCCATCGAATTTTCACGCATCGCGGATTTCCGCCCATAGAACGACGAGGCTCGCGCAATCGAGCGGCATTTCCGGGTTGGTGTAGATCATGCGCGTGTGCGAGCCGGCAGCGCCAAACACATCGTTGATCAAATCGGATGCGCCGTTTAGAGCCTTTGGATGATCGGTGTAACCCGGGGCAACGTTCAGAACGCCCTCGAGCCGGATGATCCGTTTGATCCTGCGAAGGTCGCCGGCAGCGTGTTTCAATTGCGCAATCGCATTGAGGGCCGAAAGTTTGCAGGCGTCGTAACCTTGCTGAGGTGTCAGGTCGCTTCCGATCTTGCCCTTGAAGAGCAACAGTCCGTCGATCCACGGCAACTGCCCCGACGTATAGATCATCGAGCCGGAAATCGCCCACGGAACGTAGTTTGCTACTGCGCCGGCTGGCTTGGGGAGAACGAGACCCGCCGCCGACAGGCGGGATTCGGGGCTTTCAATCTCTGTTGCGGACGGTGTCATGATGCCTACCTTTATTAATACAACAACGTTGTTGCATTATATGCAACATTGGGATACGAGGGCAATAGTCGTTGGCCCTTGCGTGGAGATTTATCTCGCCCGCTACGCGCGGCCGGTATTTGGTAATTGTGTCGGTTCCAGATGGTTCAGAAACTAGTCCTCGGACAAATCGCGCTGTCGTTTCACGTGGCTGCCGCTGCTGTTGTCGCGGAATTGCTGCGGAGGGACGGCATTTCTGTCGAGCTGGCCCAGGCGCCCCACGAGGAGATGTATGCGCAGCTTGCGGACGAGCGCGTCGACCTTGTGTGTTCGGCCTGGCTGCCGGGGAGCCACGGCATCTACGTCGATCCCATCGAGGATCGGATCACGAAGCTCGGAGTGCTCTACGAGCCCTATGCTTTGTGGGGGATTCCGGACTTTCTCCCCGAAGAAATCCGGTCGGTGGAGGATCTTGCGCGACCGCACGTCGCTGATTTGATGGAGAAGCGCATCCAGGGAATTGGGCCTGGAGCAGGGATCAGCCGTTTTTCACGCGAAATCGTCGAGCGCTATCGCTTGTCCGAGCTCGGGTATCATTTCGAAAACGGCACGCCTGCGGAATGCTACGGCGCTTTCGAGCGATGCGTAAGGGAGCGTCGAGGCGTGGTGGTGCCGCTCTGGCACCCCCAGTTTTTGCATCACACCCACAAGATCCGTGAGCTGCATGAACCTCTCGGATTACTGAGAGGAAAAGATCAAGCCACGCTCGTCGGCAGGACGTCGATCGTTTCGACTTTGCCGGCGGCGACCATCCATTGGCTGCGCCGGATCCATCTCGGCAACGCAAGCGTCGCGGAGTTGGACCACGCGATAAGTGTCAGCCATGTCGCTCCCGACGAAGCGGCGAAAGCCTGGCTCGATCGGCATGCCGCCGATGTCGAAGTGTGGAAACGCCCCTGAACGAGCGCCCATCGGTGAACTCGTTCCAACTTGTTCAGCGCATGCCTGACAACCACGCGCAATGCAGCAGGTTCACTGCTGGAAATTAAAAATGGAGGAAACATGAGCCGTAGACATATCCGACTGCTTGCAGTTTTTGCTCAATTGTCGATCGTCAGCGTCGCGTCGGCGGATGAAGTCGTCAAAATCGGCGTTCTGACCGATCTGTCGGGCCCCTATGCTGCACTCGCCGGTCAGGGAAGCGTTGCCGCCACAAAAATGGCGGTCGATGATTGTTTGGCCGCGGAATGTCGCGGCATGCGCATCGAAGTTTTGTCCGCCGATCACGGAAACAAGCCGGATATAGGCGCCGCGATTGCCCGCCGCTGGTTCGACCAGGAAGGGGTAACGACGCTCGTCGACGTGATAAACGGGGGGGTGCAAGCCGCCATCCAGCCGATCGTACGTGAAAAGAACCGCATGGTCCTCTACGCAGGTGGCCCTTCGCGTATCACCAATGAGGACTGCGCACCTCAGAATAGCGTCATGTGGATGTACGATACCTATAGCCAGGTCGCCGCCACGGTGGGGCCCATGAGTAAGCCGGGATCCCGTTGGTTCTTTTTGACCGTCAACTACGCTTTCGGTCATTCCCTTCAGGCGGACGCGACCGACATATTGAAACGGAAGGGCGGCGAGGCCGTAGGGTCTGCCCGGCATCCCTTCGGTACTTCGGATTTCTCCTCCTTCTTGCTTCAGGCGCAGAGTTCTGGTGCAGACTTTATCGGTCTCGCCAACGCCGGCTCCGATGCCGTTATCGCGGCCAAGCAGGCGGCAGAGTATGGAATAACGACCTCGCAAAAGGTCGTCGCCTTCGTGATGTTGCTTCCGGACGTCAAGTCACTTGGGTTGAAACTCGCCGGCGGCATTACCTTGGCTGAAGGATTCTATTGGGATTTGGACGACAAGACTCGCGCATTTTCATCGCGGTTCGAGGCGATCACCAAGCAAAAGCCGAGCATGGCTCAAGCGGGTGCTTACTCCGCGACCCTTCATTATCTTCGTGCGATCGCCGCTGCAAAGTCGACCGACCCGAAAACCGTCGTTGAGAAGATGCGCGAGTTGCCGATTCGTGACGACGTTGTCCGCAACGCCAGTCTGCGCAAGGACGGCAGAATGGTTCACGATTATTATCAGTTCCAGGTCAAATCCCCCGCCGAAAGCAAGGGACCTGATGATCTTTATATACTTCGCGCGACCATTCCTGCCGCTGAGGCCTTCAAGCCGATTTCGGAAAGCACCTGCCCGTTGTTGGAGAAATAGTGCCAAAGCGCGAACGACGTCGTCCAACTAGATGTGCCAGCCGTTTGCTGCCCGATAGCGCCAGTTCCGAAAATGCAAAAAGCCCCTGACAACAGGGGCTTTTTATATGGTGGACGCACAAGGGATCGAACCTTGGACCTCTCCCGTGTGAACCACAATCCGTAGACCTTAGCTAACCTAATCAAGCCATAGTTTTGTTGCAAAAGTCCTTGCAGCGCAGGGACTTTGGGCCATTATGGCCCATAGGAGGCCATAGCTGGCCTTGCTACATTTTGTATGCCCGCGCCGTGCCCCTCGCTAATTTTCCCGTGGGGCACAACAGAGCTGGGAACGTGGAGGGAACGGTTTGTGATCCGTTCTTGGATCTCCTTCGACGTGTCCCCGGGGCACAAGGAGTAAGGGCACACATGATGGAAAACAGCGGAAAAGATCTCAGAGCTGAAGTGACGACGAACTATCTGAGGCTCACTGACGCGGCGATACGTGCAGCCACGCTGCCGCCTGGCAAGTCGCAGTACTATCTGCACGACACTGAGCAGCCCGGCCTTGCCATCAGGATGCGCGCGACTGGTGGGCGGACCTGGGTCTTCCTGTTCACCAAGCCTGGGACGAGAGGAACCCAACGTAAGACGCTGGGCGCATGGCCCAAGTTCAATGAGAAGGCCGCGCGCAAGGCCGCTACCGTCGCCGCCGGCGAGGTGGTCATTGGGGTCGATCCGAACGACGCCAAACGCGAGGCAAAGCGGCAACAGCTGGCAGAGAGGCAGTGCACCACGCTGGCGACCCTGATCATTGAAGATGGTCCCTACGAAACGTCCCTGACTGGACGCCAGGTCGTCAATTGGAAACCGGCAATGTCGGCGCTGCGGCGCGGTCTCAAGGATCATTTCGATCTCGCCATCGGCGAGCTGACGCGACGGCAAATCATGGCGGCTGTGGACAAGATCGCCAAGACCGGTAAGCGCGGCGCGGCCAAGGACTTGCGCAAGCACACGCACACACTCCTCGAATGGTGTGTCGGTGAAGGATACGTCGAGCACAACGTGCTCGCCGGCTATCGCGCGCCCAAGGAAACCCGTGCCCAGAGGGTAGGGCGCCGAACGAAGGGCCGTGCGCTGATCGATG
>Ga0307515_10004601_pt1 | contig 28382 bp, 4 predicted proteins | sample 17_EM_MG_FD_194513 | JGI IMG/M metagenome (GOLD analysis project Ga0307515, IMG submission 194513) | Populus trichocarpa ectomycorrhiza microbial communities from riparian zone in the Pacific Northwest, United States - 17_EM | ecosystem: Host-associated > Plants > Roots > Unclassified | place... | reverse complement strand
CAATTGCGTGTCGAGTTGGTCAAATTGCATGTCAATTACGCGAAACGCGAAAACCAAAGTCTACTTGAATCTCATCCTGCGAATATTTTCCCGATGTATGGCTTCGCTAAGTTAACCTAGATATTAATTAGCCTTTAGCCTTATATTAACACTAAAAGTCTTAATCGCGCATTATAGTTAAGGATTAAGAGACTTTCCTAAGCTATATATAAGAAAAAGGGTGGGCATATGCCATATATGCCACTCTTAACCCCGAGAATAAAGACATAGGGTATTTATTTTCGAATATCTGGCTATACATAGTTAAGGAACTAGAGATTCCGCAGGAATATGCGGACCTAGAAAAGGTTTCTAATAAAGAGGCTATATAAACCTTACCTAACCCTATATTGGTTAAGTATAAGATAGATATAGGGGATAAGCAACCTCCTTTTAGACCACTATATAACTTATTAGAAAACGAGCTGGCCGTATTATATTAGTATATAGTAGACAATCTTTAGAAAGGATGGATTCGGCCCTCTATAAGCCTAGTAGGGGCACTAATTATATTTATACCAAAGAAGAACGGGACCCTTTGCCTCTATATTAACTATTAGGCGCTTAATAGGATTACTATAAAGAATTGCTACCCGCTACCCTTAATAGGGGAGCTTATTAATAGGCTATTGGGCGTAAAGATATTTATAAAACTAGATCTAAAAGATATATACCATTAAATCCGGATTAAAGCCGGCAATAAGTGGAAAACGGCGTTTTAAACACGGTACGGCCACTTTAAGTACCTAGTAATACTATTTAGGCTCACCAATACACCAGCGACATTTTAGGCCTATATTAATAAGGTATTATTGGGCCTGTTAGATATAATATATATAGTCTACCTTAATAATATTATAGTCTACTTTAATAACTACGAAGTATATACGCACCACGTACGAATAGTATTAGAAAAACTGCGGGAATATAAACTCTATATAAACCTAAAAAAATGCTCTTTTTATATTACTAACATTAATTTTCTAGGCTTTATCGTTAGCGTTAATGGAGTGTTAATAGAGAAAAGCCGGGTAGACGCTATTAGAGAATGGCTATACCCTATAACATTTAGAGAAGTATAGGTTTTCTTAGGTATAGCGAACTTCTACTAAAGGTTTATTATTTACTATTTATAAGTAATACTTCTAATTACTAATCTACTAAAAGGATCTAAGAATGGTAAGAAGTTAGGACCCTTTGTATTTAGGGAAGCTACTAAGTAGGTAATAGACTAGTTAAAGGATTTGTTTATGTTGGCGCCTATCCTAATATACTTCTACTAGGAGCTATATATATACCTTAAAACGGATATATCCGGCTTTACCCTAGGGGTAATTATATCTTAATTAAAAGACGGAGAATAGCATCCTATAGCGTTTTGGTTAAGGAAAATAACCCCTATAAAGTAGCGTTATATAACGCACGACTAGGAGCTACTTATAATAATTACAGCAATAAAGCACTGGCGATATTATTATATGGGAAATAATTATCCTATTAAAGTCCTTACAGACTATAATAACCTAGAATACTTTATAACTATAAAGGTATTAAGCGGTTAATAAGCAAGATAGGCAAAGGCACTATTACAGTATAACTTTAAAATTATGTACCGCCTAGGAAAGACAAATCCTGCTAATAGGTTGTTAAGACGTCCGGATTATAAGATAGGGAGGATCTAGGACAGCATAGGGGAAATAATCCCCACATTATAAAATTTGCTTAGGAAGAAAGAAGACTCTTTCCCTAAAACTATAGAATTTCGTAGTAGAGTAGAGGTCTTAGTAATATAGCTACAAAGCAACACAATTATAGAGCCGTAGGATATAGTTATAGACTAGGTTATAGACTAAGTAGATATTATAAAGTTAGCGTACCTTAGAATTAGTGAGAATTCTATAGGATGTACTAGAGGTATTGCAGCACCTTTAACTTAACGGCGTATTAGCTGCGAGTTTTTGGATCCAAGGGGGATAGGTAAGATACTTATTTGTAGCGTAGCATATTATATAACGGTAGGAGAATCTACTAGCACTAATGGTTTAAAACGTCTTATACTATACCTTAAGTCTATAATAGTGGCAAGCAAAATAGAAGTAAGTAATCTGTATAAAACCTTTCTAGATTTTCTTCTTTAAGCTTAATAAAGGGACGCCTTTGCCTTTAGGGAGAGGTAGAAAGATATAGTAGAGACCAACTTAGCCGGAGTTACTAAGAAGCTATAGTAGTAAGACTAAAAGGGTCTATTGTGCTTTAAGGGTGCTATATATGTCCCAAAGGACTAAGCGATTTAAGATAAAATTTTAAAGGTCTTCCATAATAACCCTCTTAGGGGTCACTACGGTGCTAATAGAACCCTTAAGGCCGTTTAAAGGAAATACTTTTGGGATAGAATATCTAAAGAGGTTAAGGACTGTGTATTAAGGTGTAATACGTGCTAAAGGATATAGATATCTAGGTATCGCCTATATGGCAAGTTATTAGTGCTTTCTATTCCATAGGGACCTATATTAAAATTAATAATAGATTTTATTATAGGCTTACCCCCTACTAAGATAAGAACTAGAGAAGTTGCTAACGCTATTCTAGTAATTATTAATAGGTATATAAAGTTTTTAGGATACTTTACTGTTATAATAATAATTACGGTAGTAGAACTAGCAGACCTGTTTTTAAAACAGTAGCTCTTATTTGGTACGCTAAGGGGAATTATATCTAATAGAGGTACCATATTTAACAATGCATTTTGGTTTTTATTTTATCTTTTATTAAAAATACGGCGAAGGATAAGTACTGCCTTTTACCTGTAAATAGACGGGCTAATAAAGCGTCTAAATGCGTTATTGGAACACTACCTCCGCTACTATATTAATTATTAACAGGATAATTAGATATTGTAGTTAGCGCTAGCGTAGCACGTATATAATATAAGCATCTATAGCAGTATAAAAATGACCCCTTATAAAGCATTATTTGGGGTAAAAGTAAATAACCCCTAGAATGTTAAGGACATTATTCCTAAAAAAGAGGCACTAGCGGCGTCTAAAAGAATTAAGCAAATAAGAATTCGTAGAAAGGAACTTAAAAAGCACTTACTAGACACCTAGGCTATGCAAAAAAGGTACTATAATAAAATATATATACTAAAAGAATTTGAGATAGAAGACGAAGTCTTATTATTTATAAAAAATATCTAAATAAAACGTATTAAGAAGAAGCTAGATTACCAGTGGCTTGGACCCTTTAAGATAGTTAGGAAAACTAAAGGAAACTAAGCCTATAAATTGGAATTACCAAAATCTTATTTAATATATCCTATATTTTATATTTCCTTACTAGAGCTATACCGGAGAAGAGATAGTGCGGAACCGCCCCTACCTAGCGAAATTAATGGGGAACTAGAATGGAATATAGAAGATATTTTGGACTAAAGATGGCGCCAGAAGAAGCGCGAATTTTTAGTTTATTAAGAAAGATACTTTTAGGCGTATAATAGTTGGGAACCTAAGGAGTACCTTTAGCTAGGATGCGACACTGTAATTAAAACCTTCCTAAGAACTAAAGGTAAAGATTTAGAAATGGTTCCGGATATGCTATAGGTGAAGTAATAAGGAAGACCCCGTAAATTAAAACCATAGGATTAAGCATAGGCATTAAGAACGGAAATGTTTTGCTATTATAATAGGGATCCTAGAATCCTATAAGAGGAAGCCTATAGGGATCTATAGGAGAACTACTAGGGATACTATTTAAAGAAGACACTATTTAAGAAGGAGCAGTAGCACTATAAGAAGTGGCCTTAAGGATTTAGAAAGATCCCCTAGGGATAAAAGAAGAGTATCTAGCCTAGTACCGGAGATACGTAGTAAAGTTAATAGTATAAAGAGGAGTAAAAGGATAGCCTATAAAGAATTAGAAATTTTAAGAAATTGTAAGGCACCTATAGGAATACTACCCGTTTATTATATATAGGGATTATAGTAGTACACTGCGTTTATATAGATTATTACTAAAGCTTAGAATAAAGGCATCCCTAAAGTATAAAGTTAATTCCTAATAATAGGGCATCCTAGAGGCACCTAAGAGGCACTATATAAAGCTATTCTATAAGAAGAAGGAAAGAGTTAGGTAATAACTTAAATACTAGTAGCAGTAACAGGAGCCTCCTCTTTTATCTTAACGTTATTATTAATGGTATTATTGGCTTCTCTATCCCCGGAAGCATTAGCACTTCTATTAATATTCTTTTTAGAATAACGGGTACTAGAAGGATTAGCATAGGCGGGAAACTAGCAAGGAGAACGTTTATTTTAACCTTCGTCGCTATCTTTAGTATTTTTAGGTTCTAAATTAGCGTCCAAGCAGGGATTAGAGAGACGTTAGCTAAAGGAGTTAGTATAGTTCCTAAGTAAGTCACTAGAGAAACTTACCTAGCTAGAGTAGCCCGCGTAAGAGTATAAATATTATTATTAATAAGGATGAGCTGTTTGTATATATGCTTCTAGACACTATATATTTAAGATTATTACGTCTCTATAGCAGTAGAAACCCTTATTAAATTAAAGAGTCTATAAGTAAGGGAAGATACCTTCTGTCCCCGCCTATTACTATTAGAATATTAGCGGAAATCTTAGATGGCGCGTTGGAGCCTATAAATCTTATGCATATAGATAGCGGGGATCTAGTATAATTAGTGAAATCTAGAATAGGACAGAATAGGAATACCGGGACGCAGGTCTTTCTCCTACTGCGATAATAAGAGTACTTAGATTTGTTTTCGCTGGAGCGAGGCATCTTATAGATATAGGAAGGATCCTACATAAGAGCATAAATATAGCGACGATAGTATTTTAGGGAAACTACTATAAGAGTAACAGACGCTGTCTAGGGCGTTACCGGGAGAGGAATAATACTACTGCCGGTCTAGGGACGCGCAGAAGGACTATAAGCCATTATAAGAGAATACTTTAAGAAGTTAGCATTGTTATAAGAGATAAGGTAGGGATCCTATTGCTTATAAACGTGTTATAAGAAGAGAATAAAGTAGCTGTAAAAGAACAGCTAGAGATACGGAAGCTAAAAGCGGAGATATAGAGAAAACAGTCTGCTAAAAAATAAGACGAATAGTATTATTAATAAAAAGACGCGTAAGAGGCAATAGCTTATAAACTAGAAGAAAATTAAAATAAAGACGTTATTATTAAAACCCATTTTAGGTAAATAGGAATAGTAGCTTGTGGACGCGTTATATAGGACAACCTCTAGATTAACTTATAACAAACTCTTATAATAAAAAAGGTAAATCCCATCTAATTTTTATTATTATTATTTTAGTTCTATTATAAAGGCATTATAAGGAACTATAGTAGGAGAAGAGTAGAGAAACTAAGGACAAAGTAAGGTTCTATACTAGTAAAGAACTAGCTATAAGCCGCATTATAGAGTACCTTTCTACTAAGAATTTCCCTAGTGGTTTTAGCTGGAACTCTATAAAAGCTTAATAGAGGCGAAGTCTTAGAGGACTAAGACCCTTAAAGGGGAGGCAATTGTAACGGAATTTCCTAAAAGGTACATATTAGATAAGACAGAAGGAGGTCTTATCTATATTCTATCTACGTCTTAAAAGACACAGTTAGATAGATTAGGGGTAAAGGGTTTTACTAGCGTCTTAAAAGGATTATATAGGGAGCTGGTTCTCCTCTAGAGAAGGACTAGCGATTAGTCTCTAAATAGAAGTGGTTAGAAGCATTTGTCCTTTAATACGTGAAAACTCATTCTACCTTCTACTTACCTTCGATATACCTTCGACTTACCTTCTACTTACCGGTGACACTGTCGATTAGATAATTATACGTTCCGGTTAAGCTGGCCTCTTACATTTAATAAATATTAGGCGTATGTTAAGAGAGTATTTAGATATATTTAAGGTATAAAAGACTACAAAATAATATATAGCGGGAAGTAGTATAACCTAAAGAGACTTAACCTAGAAGTATACGTTAATATAGCTTATAGTAATAATTTAGATAACTGCAAATTGACTTAGGGCTAGTTTATTAAACTAACTAGAGCTCCAATTAAATAGGCTTTAAAAAAGTAATTAACGGTAGTAGAGTACCTAGCGATTAAATCGGCAGTATAAGAAGTGGTTAAGATTAAGATCTTTTTAAAAGCCCTTGGCTATAACGGCACGGATCTCGCTCTAGTTTAGATCTATATAGATAATACAAACGTTTAAGCGCCTACTAAGGGCGAGCGACTGGTGCTAAAAGAGCGCTATATAGATATTAAGCTCTATAAAATCAAGGATAATATTAAGTAGAGTAGGATTAAACTATACTACATACCGGGCGTAGACTAGCTAGTAAACGGCTTAATAAAGGCTCTACTAAAGGACGCCTATAAGGCGTTTAAGACGGGTATTAGAGTTACTAAAGTCTCTTAGGTTACCTAGGCTTTAAGCTTAGCGGCGTGTTATATAATAGGTTACGTAATAGCGCGTAGGCCACTATGTAGATACCTTCTTAGGCTACTAAGCCCCTTAGATTCTTCCTTATAGAGTATTACATGCATTATTTCTACTAGCCTACTTAGTAGCCTAATAAGTAATATATGCGGCGATATACTTCCTACTAACTATAGTATTAAAAGTAAAACTAGGTTATTATAGTATATACTATATATATATACTTAATATATACACTTTATAAATCCTATATAAAGTAGACTGCGTTATAATATCTATATATACTAGTATATTCAACGTATATATACTTACTATTTTATATAGGGTAAGCTAGTTACAGTATCTATATATACACTTAATATTCTATATATAGTAGGCTGGTTATTATACCTATATATACCTACTAATAAGTCGTTTTTGTTAGGTGACGAAGTCACCTCGCCTATATATGTTGTTCCGCACAGCCGTGCCTGGCATCTTGCCAGTCACTCACCTACCTTTTGGGGTTTGTGCCGGGCTGGGTGGTGCGGAGCCTGTCACCTCACAGTTTTACTGCCTCGATATATCCTCGTTCGCTTTATCCCGGTATTAATTACCTATAGGTACCCTGCAGTCGTATGCACGCATACTCTCGGCATATGTACCGTATATTTAGCGCATACAGTCGCTAAAGGCAAATTGTGGCTACCGATGCGCGTTCTATATGGGTAAAGTGTGGTACTGCCGACCTTTTCCAGCGCCCCATCGGTGACCCCGTTCAGCTTTCGCCGACCCCCATCGGTGACCCCGCCGAGCTGCATGCCGGGATTAGACTAGCTCAACTTCGGCTCAGCCTTTCCTCAGCTCTCTTCGGCTGTAAAACCGCTGTGTGGGTGATTGCTATGAGATATTTCAGCGCGCCAAGCGCTTCATGCTTGGCTATTAGGAAATGCGGGGCCGTAGGATAAGCTTACAGCTATCGTACTCCACGCTGAGCAGCATTGAGGCTACTCCAATGTGCAGTACAAGAGCAAACTTCTCACAATTTTTTCGCATCCGGCCCTCCTAAAACGTCGTTCGTTCTATATTCTATGAAAATCTCATGGCATTCGTGCAATTACCCCCGTTTGCCAAAGAAGTAGAGCTAGTGCCTTCGGACATTAATGGCCATCCAGTCGCGGTCCCCAACGAGCCTTTCATTGATGCTTCGCGCGAAGCTGTTGATGCGTTTCTGCGCCGTGAAGTCGAATGCACTGTCCTGGACGAGCTAGCCCCCTACTTTTTTGTCTTCACTAAACGAAGAAGTTCCCACATCGACACTCTCCACGACTACGTTAGCACCGAACGTAGTGTTACCATCTCTGAGAACCCAGGCCTCCATCTCGTTCGGAACTATAGCATTATCTACTTAAAACCGGTTCCACAGTGCCTATTCAACTTCGCTTTCTGGAAAACCTATCTCACACCGGCAGAGGCAACTGAAGGACAGCATACATACTCCACCGACTCTCTCTCTATTGGCTGCCGCTCCGCTTTCGGTTTGCTGCGTACCTACGGCCACCTCATACAACACGAATCTGACTTCAGGATAGCCAAGAGAGCCCATCTTCTCCCGGAGAACGTCTCCTACACCAAATTCCAACATTTTATCCAGCCCTTTCGGTCACTTCCAGATGCCGCTGTCTCGCCGCGCTATCAGTATGGCCACATCCGCCTCACACGGCTCAACCTTGCCGTGCGCATCATGCGGCCGGCCTCTCTCGGAAAGATCTTCCCGTGGTATTACGATCGAATGCATTGGCACTCCGGGCAATACCTCGCGCGGTTCGCAGCACCGCTGCTATTCCTCTTTGCCTGCCTTACGCTCATCCTGTCGTCCCTGCAAGTAGGCCTCGCAGCCCAGCCAGACAGCAGCAATTGGGCAGCGTTCGCTCCGTCAAGCTTGTGGTTCTCGATCGTTGTAATTGTGGCAATATTATGTATGGGTCTGTTCGTTATGCTCGGGATTGGAACATACATTGTCAATAGGATATGCGTCGGGTACCGGGTGAATAGGGCGTGGATGCGAAAAGAGCCTTTGCGAGATGCTGAGAGCGGGTTAAAAGCGGTATAATAGTTATTACGTGCACCGCAAGCGCTTATTATACAGACCTAGGAGACTACAATACGGCAGCCACGGCTCTTAACAAGCCCAGAGGGTATGCTGATACAAGTAGATACGAAGCTACTACTAACGCCGAGTGCAAAGACGAACACGCCAGGTGATATAGCTATAGTCGTTAGTCAGATCAACAGCTTTTCCAACCGTCCGCCCGTCCGCCCCGGCGGAGGTGCTCAGGACAGCAACCAAGGTTGAAGATGACTATACGTATTTGTCTTGCAATATTACTGCTTCGGCATCCGCCAGCCCCTGAAGTGAGCACTTTCAGCGGCGTTACCAGAAGTATATTCAACTCAGAGTGTCGAGAGTAGGTGTTATCTATCTAAATACAAAGGATTACTTTAATATTCGATGACGCTTACTGGGATCATAAGTATACCACTAGCACCTCTAAAAAATGTGGTTAGATCTTCAGAGAACAGCTTCTTGCCCGGGGCTGCGTCACTTCGCCGAAGAGCAAATCCTTTGGAAGTTTTTTACAGGCACAAGCACAAATCTTCCCCCAAAGGAATACTCTTTCATTATCAGCCTAAGAGATTCGACCCACTAATTGAGATTTTGGATTTCAACAGCACGTAGCAGGGGCGACTATCCTTGTCTCTGTTTAATCTGTGGAGCTGCCTTGTTAATGGTATACTTAACATGCCTAACTGAACCCAGCGACAAGCTAGTTGCATTTTCTAGATTAACGCGGCTGTACCAGGATCTCACTGGATATGAATGCCTCGCTGGTTGAGGTCACGTCTCCTGGAACACTTAGATTAACGTATCTACGAGCTAGCGGCAAGATCTGGCACCGAATATCATGCACCATAGCGGCCATAGGCCTGTCCAGATAGACCAATGTACCCAAGAGGATTTCGGCGAGCTCTACCCAGCACTTGTTATTAGTGGATGCAGATTCTAAGGTCTCTAAGCTCGATCACCCAGGCTGGGTCTTTGGGGGATACATTATTGTAAAATGGCTTCCACTTCAAGTCACAGTTTGCGATATGCAGAATGAATCAGTCGGACATCAGCTAAAAATTAGAGTTCATTCCACAACTGCTCATTTATTACCGGACGCCATAGGAACTTACTCTGGAAATGGTACGAATACTTTGGTGTTTGATTATGTGTTTCCAAAGTGGTACTCACACACGCATGGTGAACGGTGCTGACTTGAATTGGTAGGCCTCATCATCTTATCTCTTAAGTGGCTCCTAATACCTATATGCGAACATGTCATTGTGTGTGAGTGGGTTGATATCTAAGATATCAGGCCTTTCAATACTTCGACCTTTTGTGAACGAAGCAGGCGAAAGGCTTCACTCCAACATCGCCTTGATCCGCCTAGTCGACATAATGCGGCTAGAAAGTGTCCGGCCGGTCAAGGAGGAGGGAACAGCGTGCGGCTCTGAAAGAGGCTTAGAACGTCCAACTACTGTTCAATCGAATTTGTAACGCAATTGAAATGCCAGTTGAAGTCCAATATATGACACTCTACCTTTTCAAGATTACGCATAGAGGGAAAAGGTTGGCCATTCTCCGAAGGCAGTCATTACTTATTGTGTATTATTGCATGTCGAAAGCATAAATATTTCCTCACGGGTATGCTTATCTGCAGAGTCGTGAACATCCAGGAAGATGAAATGTTGCAATGGCTGAGAAAGCTGAAAGCCAAGGCAGGGTCTGAAGAAGTCCTGGTTGATGTTGAGTGCTAAAAATGGCAGATACTTGGTCATAATGCTCTAACGGAGGTAATTTGCGAAATGGTTTTATTCCGCCAATTAAACGGCCTTGGCATCCGCGGATAGGATCTCTTTATTTTGGTCGCCTTTCGCATAGGATAGCCAGAGAATATTAAATAATGTGAATAAGCATGTTTCTGTAGTATTAGATTGTGAGAAAAGGATAAGCAGCACGCTGCGAAAAATAAAAGTGCTGTGGGTAAGTTAGAGATGATTCTCACAAGATCACCAAAACGTAAAGATTGGATATCAGACGGTCGGATATTGAAAGGCACTTCCCCTTTGTTTACCATAACTCTATCCCTTAACACGCTAGTTTGCATCCTACCGTTATGGATAAGAACTACCCAATCAGATTAATTAAATAAGGCTATACGCGTTGTTTGCTTTGGTGTTCTGCACGGACCACTTGATCTTAGGACGCAAGCGTGTTAAGGGATATGGTAGATAGTGCTTATTAATTTTTGATGTCAAGCGCTTCATTGGAAACACTTCAACGATGACTTTCCCAGAAGCCTAGGGCGGAGGATTAAGATCTAGGCCTTCGACGGTGAGCTTAAACGCATCATTCCTCGAGTAAGATCCGGCCACGTCCAAATCTAGACGGCCCCGTTCGCAATCATCAAAATCGGCTTCCACCGTAAGTAGACCGTCATCATCTACCTCCCATAAAGGTCCGGCAAGAACGTCGCCAAATGGAGAGACAATGCATGAGCCGCCTCTACTGACAAAATCCTCGCCTCCACCGCCGGAGGTATGGCGCTTGCTTAATGACGACGAACTTCTTGAGTTGAATTTTGGAGCCGGCCAAGATATATGGTGATGTTCTGCAGTTTCGGTGATTATAGATCTTCTTCGGCCTGTTGGTGATGGACTGGTGGGATCTTCTTCGATGGTCGATGACTCACGCTGAAGATGAATACCATTTTCCGTCGGTGGTTGGACTCTTTCTGGCTGGGTAGTATTGTTCCCAACTTCTGGCCAGCAGATTTCATGTTTATCCTCTGTAAAGATGATCGTAGATCTTCCCCTGGATCGACGATTACCACTATCTGTCCCATTTGAAGATAATTGTTCTGTTTGACCAGAGAGGTCGCCTCGACACCATGCCGGAAGGTTCTTCTTTCTGACACATTGGTTAGCGCTTAGAACGAACGCTCTGCTCTCACATCCAATTGTCCGCATCAGTGGTAACCATGTATCCCGTGCATCAGCGGTTGGTGCAAGATAAAGGTTAACATTCTGCGAGTAAATGCTGTGTCTTAAAAGAGGCATGTAATTCTCCCAGCATATTGCGGCAGCAAGAGTGAGTCTGACTTTGTTAATCGTGGTAGTGACAGCACGAAGGCTGCTTGGGCTGCCTTGCGCCCAGACGATCCTTTCAGAGCCTGTAGGCATGACTTTTCGTCGCTTCCCAAGAATCCCAAATTGTGGACACACGTATACAGCGGCGCAGTAAAGACTCCCACCCGCTTTCTCTACCAACCCAGTCACGATGAAGACACCTGTTTCTCTAGCCACCCTCTCCAACTCTTCCCGTGTTCCATCTCCTCTGAATTTTGCATCCTTAGCAACAGGTAGTTTTTTGTCAACCCAATCATCTCCTGCCCCCACAGGTGTATCTCCCAGATCAATAGCAGAGTGAAAGTACTGTAAGAACTGCTCCCGCCCGGCAGGATCCCGTGCACCGACTGAGGCACCGAAGTTACATGTCCGTGGATAGCCACCGAAGTATGCTTCGGGGAAGAGTATGAGATGAACTCCGGAACGTGCCGCTGAACGCGTCGTCTCTTCGAGGGCATGGAGCGTGTCAACGGTGGTGGAGAGGGTTCGTGATTGTGCGACGGCAAGCTTCAATTTGTGATTCATTGTGAAATCAGTCGATTGAGGTCTATCGAAAGCTGCGGTATTGGTGCTATCATCTGTAGACGAAAATCAAAGTTTAACACGACCTGGCGGCCGCGAGACGGCTGCGAGATGATGAATGTGGGGAACTTCAGTTGGGCCATGCCCCATTCGGCTTTTATATATTACCAACCAGTTAGCTTACCTCAGCGAGCTCAGACGTGATTTCTGTGGCTAGCGTCGGAATAACAGCTACGTCGTCCTCCGATTTGCAAAATCACGTCTGATTATTACTTACCTCAGCAAAATCAGACCGTGGAACCAATTAGCGGATATCGCTACCCTTTTTTGTTAAAAAGTTAATTCTATGGTCTAAGGGAATTTTCTAGATTTTATTAAGCGATGCAACTTATTTTATATATAGAGTACGTAATTACCTTCTTTAATAAAATTGTTAAAGCTATCTACGTAAGGTCTAAGGCTATATATAGGCTTTAATAAAATTAATAAAGCTATCTATGTAAAGTCTATGGCTGTATACGAAGGCGGTGGCAAAAAGTAATCGGACACTGATACTTTAGCCGAAAAATACGAAATCATCAATTCTAGCATTAAATTGACTCTAACTTTAGTACTAATTACAGTATAAAAGGTTTCGTGCTCAAAGTCAGGTCTTAATCGTTCTTCTGTAAGCTTTAAAGCCTTCCTCTACGGCGACGTGGTGTTGCTGTTTCTTACAATTCTTCTTATTGGGTATGCAAACCTTAAAGATCTCTATAATATCGTCAACTAATAAAACTAATGTAACGGCGCTATCGCACGTTACCTGCCAAATTCTGCCATATTCTGCCGACCTGCGATTGGCCCGCCTAAAGCTAGCTCCTTGGCGGCTCACCCTATATATTTATTTACATCGGTCCTAGTAACCCCTTTTCCTTCTCTTTAGCTTAGTATCTTTGTAATACAGTATTCTATAAGCTTTAGTTTAGAGGCATTTATACGAGCCATAATATTATACTAAGCTCACCCTACCTTGCCTGAGAAGGCCTTAATAATATCCCACCCTAAAGAAACTTCGTCTACAACAACGTATTAACGCGCTATACTTAGACACTAAAACAACTCTATATTGCCTAAGAAGGCCTAGATAATATCCCACCTTATAAGCTAGACAGGACTAGACCTATACTCCCAGAATTAAAACTAAAGCGTATAATACCGACAAACCTTAGGAAGCTAACGATGGCACCTAAAGTAAGCTTATTTAAGAGAGCTACCTCTACCCGAGAGGAACCTAAGATCTAATTAGGATTAGAAATTAAAGATATTATTATTATTATAGACGTATGCGAGTAGATTTGCGCCTTTACAGCCAGCTAGGAAGCCGATTGTCTTAAAGCAAGAAATATATAAGAGACCCTATAAGAGATCCTAAAAAGCCTTACAGCCCTACAAAATAGCCTAGCTTCCCCTTCTTAAAGCCCTAGCCGATCTATTTACTTTACTAAATATAATATACTAGGGAGTACGGATATAATAATAAAGTAATTAAAGTCCGTTAAGCTCTCTAACCCCCTACCACTATCTAATAGGATAAACCCTACCTTTAAGAATTAGAGGATTTAAGTATAAGGAAAGCTCCGTATTAACTATAACTATTTCCTTTCTAAAGAAGCCAAAATGCTCTACCTCTTTGGTTAAACTACTGGGGACGCCCAATGGCACCTTTAAGCCAAGTTTAAGGACAATTCCCCTATCTAATTTATATCTATTAATAAAATAATATAGCACCTAGCAGCTATTTATATTAACCCAAACAAAGTATAAAATGCCTATTATAACTATAATTGCCTAATAATAAAACCAAACTAACCCTTTACTAAATTCTAGACTTAATTTCTATACCTTATAAGAGAAGGCTAGGTTCCCCTTAAGAACTACTAATTAGACCTATATAATAAGCTAACAATCCAGCTATAAAAAAAGATCGCTATAACCTTAGATAACCTACTAACCCATAAAAGACTCGCAGCTTATTGCCTATTATTAAACTTAAAACTAAAGCGGATTAACGCCCGCCTTAATTAGCAGAAGCAACTCCATAATAATTAGAACTCGCTAGCTATACTTATAGAAGCTAAAGCAGGAAGATAAGTTATAACTACTCTTATACTAAAGGCGGTTATAACTACGCACTAGCAAGCCTCGCCTAACTAGTTACGTACTACACTATTAACTAGTATTTACCGCAATACTCTAATTAACCCTGCCTTAGCTACGTGCTATAACTATAATAAGTAGGGTTACTTTGCCTTATCTTACCCAGAGCTAAAGAATATAGGCGATATTAAGGAGATAGAGGAAGGAGAAATGTCTAATAAGTTAGAAAAAGAAGAACCCTAGGGAAAGACTCCCCCCTAGGGTACCCTATTAATCTTAAAGAAATTAATCTTAGTTAGTTAATAGGTAGAAAGCATTTCACGGTTCTATATATAGTATCTTAAAATAGATATAGAGTTAATATAACTGCCCTTATTAACACTAAAGCAAATAGCTTTGCCTTTATAAATACTGCCTATATAAATAATGTTACCAAGTTTCTAAATATAGAAGCCATTTAACTAGAGAAGCCTGTCTAGGTAAAAGGCTATAACAGCTAAGCTAGTCGGCCCGTTACCTACGTCTTAAAGTTATATATCGCTCTTAACGGATAACGCTAATATAGTATCCCCTTTTGCATCCTAGACCTAGGGTCCTATAATATAATCCTTAGACAAAAATAGATATCCTATTTTAATATTTAGTTAAATATATAATAAAGACGGTTTATCTAGCCGGAGAATAGACTAAGGTTGCCCTCCTTTATTAGGGAGATCCGAACTAACCGCAAGACACTAGCCGTAAGGGCTAACCCTACCTACTAGCAGGATGTCTAGGCCTATGACCTAGCCTTTACCTAAAAAAGACGCCTACCGCGAAGCTGGAAAGAACTCTATATTAATAAAGATACTCTCCTAAAGCGCTACGTTTAAAGAGGACTCTATATATAAAAGCGGGATAGATAGTAATATAGATAACGCCTAAATTGCATAGATTTAACTAGTATAGAAAAGAACATATTAATAGAATATAAGGGATAACCTCTAAAAGATATAATGGGAGCTAAAAGGAGTAATAATAACGCTAGTACCTTAGAAGTCCCTAAAGTCATATACGCCCCTATTATTAGGCAACCCCCCTACTATAGACATCGCCGTAATTAGTGCTATAGCGTTCTACTTTAATATATACCGGAAGGATAATAAGGTCTTTATAACAAGCCTATATAAAATTAACTAAATTATTAATAATAGAGAGGAAAGGCTAGCTAAGGAAACTAATAAGGAACTAGTTAAACGCCTTTTTCTTACTATTTATATAGACTATAAGGATGCATTCTTAAAGGCAGCCTTAGATAAGTTACCCCCCTACTAGACATATAATTATAAAATTTAATTAAAAGCCAATAACTCGCTAGGCTATAGCCCCCTCTACTATTAATTAATAGATAAGCTAAAAGTAATAAAGTAGTACTTAATTAATAACCTAGATAAAGGGTTTATCGAGCTAAGTTAAGCCCCTTTTACTTCCCCTATTCTATTTATAAAAAAGCCTAATAAAGGCATTTGTTTTTATATTAACTATTAAAAGCTAAACGCTATTACTTAAAAGGACTAGTATCCTATTCCTTTAATTAACAAGACCCTTATACATCTAAGCTAGGTAAAAATCTTTACCAAACTTAATATCCGCTAAGCTTTCTACTAAATTAAAATAGACCCTATATCTAAAGATTTAACAACATTCCGTACCTATTATAGTTCCTATAAATATAAAGTTCTTCCTTTTAGACTAATAAACAGACTAGCTACGTACTAAAGGTATATAAATAACGTTCTTTTTAATTACCTTAACGAATTCTATACGGTATACCTAGACGACATTCTTATATACTTAGACAACGAACTTAAGTATTAAGTTTATATTAAGAAGGTCTTAGAGAGACTACGGAATATAGGCTTATAAGTTAATATTAAGAAATGCGAGTTTAGAGTAAAACGTATAAAATACCTTAGGTTTATCGTAACTATAGAAGGAATTAAGGTTAACCCTAAGAAGGTAGAGGTAATCTATAACTAAAAGCCCCCTTATATAGTAAAAGGAATCCAATCCTTCCTTAGCTTTTATAACTTCTACTACTAGTTTATCCATAACTACATAATTATAGTAAAACCTCTTATATAACTAACCAGGAAGGATATACCTTTTATCTTTAACAATAGCTATATAAAAGCCTTTAAAGAGATAAAGGATTAGCTTATTTCTTCCCTAATCCTTTATTACTATAACCTAGACCTTAAATTAATGCTAAAAACGGATACCTTTAATAGGATTATAGCGGGAATCCTATTATAGTTATATCTAGACGGTAAATAGTACCCTATAGCTTTCTTCTTAAAGATAATAAACCCGGCTAAGTATAACTATAAAGTATACAATAAAGAAATACTAGCTATTATTTAATTACTCTCCTAATAGCGCGTAGAGCTTAAAGGTATAAACTCCTAGATTAAGATATATATAGATTATAAAGCCCTAGAGTACTTTATAACTATAAAACAGCTTACTAAATAATAAGCCTAGTAGGCCGAAATACTCTCCTAATTCTTCTTTATAATTATATATTATTTTAGCAAGTAAAATTCTAAGGCTAATGCCTTAACCCAAAGAGAATAAGACGTAAGACCCTAGGATAAGCTAAAGACCCAATATTAGACGCACGCCCTCCTCTATTTAGAACAGCTTAACCCGCGGATTCTTAAGGAGCTAAACTTTTAGTAAAACAAGCTAGCACTAATAGAGGAGTTCTTAAATAAGCTAATAGGGCTAATTAACCGCCTCCTAACTATAAACCGTACGGCTAACGCCTTAAGGGCCCTCCGCAAATAAGCTGCGAAAGGAAACCCTAATTTTAAGACGGAGGAAGGATTACTCTTATACTAAGAGCGGCTTATAGTCCCTAATATTAATAATTTACGGACTAAACTAATCCGCGAAGCTTATTATTAAGTCTTTATAGCATACCCTAGTAAAAACAAAACCCGTAAAATTATTAACTACCGCTACTACTAGCTAAGAATAGTTATAGATATTAATTAATATATATAGAACTGCAAAGACTGCTAGAGAGCTATAATCCTACAGAATAAGACCCTAGGACTACTTAAGCCACTCCTAATACTAGAGCGCCCTTAGTAGTATATCTTTATAGATATTACGGAACGAGGGCAGTGGCTATAGAGCGTATGTATTTAAGGAGTCTACAAGACGTTACGCGATTGATTGTAAGGGTTGAGGGCGTAAGGAGGTGATATACCTACGCGTAGCTGACATAAGCTGTACATAAGGTGTATATAAGAGCACGGGGCTCTCCTATAGAGGCCCCTGCGGTGGGGTTCCGTAATACTACCCCCCCTCCTATAGAGGCGGAGCTCCGGCGACGCTGTGGTTACTATATACATATAGAAGGGACACTTAAGGTATAGAAAAGAAGAAAAAGGGGGGTATCGCTAAAGGTTTAAAACAATGTTATGTAATAAGGCTTAGCATCTAAGAATCCGACTAATTAGACAACTTTAACCGCCGGTTAAAGTTTCTAAACATTTTAACAATATTCCGGTTACGTGATCGTACTTTACCGCAATCTAACGGCAATTTTCTCTTACGTGGTAATATACAACGGTTTAACTCTATAAGGGCTTCTATAGAGGATTAGGTATAAAATCTCTGCTTAGGCCCAGTTTCTGTAGGTTCTCGTAGTAAAAGTCGCTAATTAAATCCTTTGCATTTTTAAAGTCTTCCTATAGTTACCATTCTGGCTAATCTATATTAAATCCTATGTATATAGCTCTATAGTAGAGCCGTCGTCCTCTGCCTTTACTAAAGTATTTAGAGTTAATAATTCGTTTAACGGTCCACTCCTTATAGTTCTCGTCTTCGTTCTTATCTCGGATTAGTACTAGTAAGGGTTTAGGCTATATCTGCCCTGGTAAGGGGTTAGGCTAATAGAGGTATAGTAGCTATAGGTGAAATACAGGCCATATCCCGCGGGTGGCTAGGGTAGGTGGGAGTTTTAGCTTATATACGGCTCCCCTATTAATAACTTATTTAATTAAATAGGGGCCGAGGTTCTTATAATCAAGTGACTTTATAGGCCTCTACGTAGAGATATTACGTATATTTAGCCATACCTAGTCGCCAACACACATCTCCGGTAGTGGCGTTCTATAGCGGTTAGCGAAGTAGGCCTGCTTTGCTTAAGCCTAGGCCATTTCTCCTTTATAGTAGTTAAGTAGATTTTTTATATAGTCTGCATGCTAGTCGGTAAGTAGTATCTTAAGGCGTTTTCTATATGGCAGTTTCTTATTAATAGGTTCTGGTGGCTCTATACCGGATTAGGGGTAATAACCCTTATTCGCGAAGAACGGGGTAAGTCTTATAGTGGTTAAGACGTAGTTATTTGCTATAAATTTACCTAGTAGAAGGTAGTCTACCTAGTTATCTTAACTATAGGCGACTACCTATCGTAGGTACGCTTTTATGCTAGCATTAGCGTTTTCCGGTTACCTAGTAGTTTTATAATAGAAGGATATAAATATCTTAACGGAGATGCTAAGGCGTTAGTAGATTTGTCTCTATACATTGGAGTTAAATTATATGCCTTAGTCGGACGTAATTAAGTTAGGTAACCTATATAGTCAATAGACTTTGCGAAGGAAGGCGTTAGTAACGTTGCTAACGGCTACGCCTTTAGTTGGGACGTAGTGGCGCTCTTTTATAAGTTGGTATATTATTATAAGGATGTTCTTATAGGTGCGGCTATGTCGTTTATAGGGTGGTAGGTTAATAATGAAATCTATAGTAATATCTGCCTATTATTATATAGGTACTAGTAGAGGGTACAGTAGTCCTTAGTACTTTATATTAAAGGCCTTAGCGCGCTTATAACCGTAATAGGCGCCTATAAAGCGTTTAACTAAGTCTATTATTTTTGGCTAGAAGTAATATCGGCTAAGAAGCTTATAGGTTTCTCTTTTACCTAGGTAGCCGCTTAATCGGAGGTCGTAGGCTATTTAAATTAGTTGCCGTTATAGATTTTCTAAGTTAGGGATAAATAGGCGACCTCTATAATAGAGCCTGTTCTCTTTTACTTCTAAGGCTGCTATATTAATCTGGCCTAAGCTTTAGAGGTTAGTAGGTAGCGTATAGGCGCCGGCGGTCTTTGCGGTAATAAGTTAATATAGTAATAGGTTAATAGAGGTGTTATATGCCGTGGTAATAAGCTTATTAATTTTAGAAGGTAACTCTAGTTCTATAGTATAAAGCTGAGGTATAGTTGGCTTTATTATAGGTAGTATGCCTAAAGCCAAATTTTGTGCTTTTAGGATTGTTTATTATTAGAACTAATTATAGGGGTTATTTTTAGACTAAGGAAGGTCTTATAAGCGGCGTGTTAGGCTATTAGGTTTAGTACCTTATACTCCTAGTCTATATATAATTTTAAAGTTAAAACTAGAGAGGAACTTATTTTAATATACCTGGCGTTAGTTTAGCTACTTTATAATTATAAAGTACTTAAGGTTGTAATAGTCCGTAAGGACTTTAGTTAGTTAGTTAGGCTCTACTAAGGAGAGTTCTAGTTAGAATTCTTTAAACGCTTATACGATTATAAGGAGTTCTTTGTTATAGATCTTCGTCAGGAAAAAATTTACCAGCATTTTCGCAGCATTTGGCGGCATTTGGCGGCCAAATGCGCAATCCGCGCACTGCAACGTGTAGCGTATGGTATCGACTCAGGTGCGGCATACTGCCGCATCCAACAACGCGATGCAGCATACTGCCGCATCCAATAACGCAGTGCAGCATACTGCCGCATCCAGCAACGCGGTGCAAGCATACTGCCGCATCTAATAACGCGGTGTAGTATTCTGCCGCATCTAATAACGCGGTGCAGCATTCTGCCGCATCTAACAACGCGGTGTAGCATTCTGCCGCATCTAATAACGTGGTGCAGCATTCTGCCGTATCTAACAACGCGGTGCAGCATACTGCCGCATCTAGTAACGTAGTGTAAGCATACTGCCGCATCCAACAACGCGGTATAGTATACTGCCGTATTTAACAACGCGGTACAGCTAATTACGCATTTATAGCTACCCGGGTAAGTAGTGCCTTTATTCTATTAAGCTCTCTCTATACTTAATACGCAATTAACATATAATACCCCCCTTACGCATTTTATATATCTTACTTACTTTAAATAATAAATAAGCGTTACTCTTCCCGCGCACTTAATAGTATTTACTTAATCTATATAGTTAGTAGTATTTACCTATTCCGCGTAATTAGTATACTTTACTTAGTCTATATAGTTAGTACCCTTTGCTTATTCTATATAATTAGTACCCTTTACTTATTCTATATAGTTAGTATTCTCTACTTATTCTACGCGCCTAGTATATACTATATAAAGAATATATTTTAACCTAATAGTAGTATAGTATAGCCTTAATACGCCTAATAACGCCCTTTAGTTAACCTACTATTTTAAGTTTAATATTTATATAAATCCCACTATAATAGTAGCACTATACTATTAAACCCCTAACCATCTTTATTCTCGCCGTTATTTTTACTATTATTTTCCCTATCTATCCCACTACCTTCTTTACTCTTATCCTCTTTATCACCGTTATTTTCCCTATCTATTCCGCTGCCTTCTTTACTCTTATCCTCTTTATTAGTAAATTCTAGTATTATTAATCTATCTCTACTCTATAAGCGGGCCTTTATATCCTCTAATATAGCACTATCTATAATATCTATAACCTTAGACTTACTAGTAAAAGTATACTATAAGATATAATAATTAATTTCTATTTTCTATTTATTATTACCTTAAATTTATTTAAGGCGCGCTTAAATAGCGTTAATATTATAATTATATAGCATTAAAATCGTCTTATTAATATACTGTGAGAAGGAGACCTTATATATAGTTTTAGGGTTTATTCTTTATAACGAATGCACTAGGCTACTATTATCCTATTATATTATCTTTATTAGCCTATATATAACAATTAAAATAGCGTAATATTATAATATAGGAAATGGCGGTAAAGTGCTATAGTATATAGCAAGTATTGCGATATAACGTTGCGATATAATTAATATAATATTATATATTTACACTTATAGTATACGGTTATTAAGTAAACCTATTATTATACTTAGGATCTAGTTCCTCTAGATCTTCTATAGTATCCTTAAACGGATTACTAATTGCCTACTAAGTCTATAGCATCTTATCTCTGGTTATATTCTATATCTTATTAACTTATTATAAAAGTAGCTTATATAGCCTTTTATTACGCTTAGGTTAGTAGCTCTTTTAGGTATTCTATAGTTGCTCCCAACTATCTATAATACGCTTTAGTAAGTATAGTAAGAGGCTTCCTATAGATTTACCTATAATTATAGTATTGGCTTTAAACTTATAAATAACTTATATTCCGCTTCTATAGTCCTTAAAAATATATTAAATTACTATATATATAAGCTATATTATATTAGCTGTAATAAGCAAAAAGAGGTTAGTACTATTTTTATTAAGGGCAAGTAACCTTAGCCTAGTATTAAAGAATACACGCTTAATATAACGTGTAATAATTAATACCCTAAATCTTATCTCTCTATTCTAGCCTTAGTTAGTTAGGTATAGTAAAAGATAGAGTACTAACTAGGCCACTAAGCGTAAAGCGGTTATTCTTAAGTAGTTCCGCTACTTCCTTTACTATAGCCTCAGTATCTAGTTTAAGGTAGTTATAGCTCCCGGCAACGGTATTACGTACTATATTTATTATATAATACTAAAACACGCTAAGCTAGTTATATAGCTAGAAAATTAGTTAGTATAGTGCTACTAAATCTAAGGACCGCAAACCTTGCGTGCCGCTAGCCCTAGTAGTATACTTAATGCTCTATTTATTAGGTTTTTATAACGGTCTATAATAGTAATTACCTCTTTCCATATCTACTTTATTAGTGTATTTAGACCGCTTATATTTATTTCTAGCTAAGGAGAGAGATAGAGCTCTTTAGGTATAGAGCCTGTTATTACTTATATAATAAGATATATCTAAGCAATACCGTATATTATTATATTAACTAGGCTAAGTAGCTACTTTATATATTATCTAAAGTTATCCTATAGTGGTTATTTATTTAAATAATATATACATTTCTTTTAAGTATAGGTTTTAAATATCTTGCGGTCGCTTAGGGTTTATAGGCTTTTATTTAATAAGAATAGGACTATTTATTAGGATAATATTATCAAAATTAATAATAATAGGTTATACTATAGCATATTAATAGCAGCCTTACCTTTTAATAGAGACAGTTATAGTATAGAGCCTAATATTATCCCCTTTAAGATCTAGATTATTTTAGGAGCTACTACTTAACTTATAGTATCTTTATTTACTTTTCTACGGAATAGGTAGAGGATAAGTATATTAGTTTAGTAGAACTATTTAGCTTTTATACGCACCTTACTTCCTTAGGAGATACTAAACGGTCTAGAGTTTTATACCTAATATACTTTAAACAATAACCTAGTTAACTTTTATAATATAAATTAGGCATTTCTTACTAAGTATATAGAAAGGAGCTTTAATAAACTTATAATAATAAGTTAGGAGGGCGGCCTAACTATTTATTAGGCTTTATAATAGGGTAATTAAATTGCCTTACTATAGCATAGAGTTCTACTTTATATAATATTTTTTCTATACCGCATAGAAGCCTAGTTCCTCGCGATATTTATCTACTTTTAAGGTAAATAGTACGGTATATAGAATATAAAGGGTAGCTAGCGCGTAGAGGGCGATATATAGTAGTATTATATTCTAGTTTATTATAGTCGCGGCAATCTACCCCTTTATTATAATCCGGCGCCGCTAGTCATAACTTACCGCTATTTTAGCTAAGTTATATTTATTTACCGCCTAGTGCGAGCCTATTTCCTTATATATACATTAACCTATACCCTATTTATTCGCTCGAAATCTTTATTATATATAGTATTATATATATCCTAATCGCTATAGTTATTTATAAAGAAATAGTCTGTAATATTAATATTCGTTAGCATAAGTAAGATAGGCCTTATAATATAGTTAATATTATATATCTAGAGGGCATCCAGCGTACATTTCGTCCTACTATTAGATGGCTTTATACTCTACACTCTAAGCATTTTAGTTCTTATGTTAATCTTACCACTATTATAAACTTAGAGGGTCTCTACCAACGCACCGGCGTATTTTAGGTATTTACCCTCGCTATCTAATTACCTAGTATCCTAGATTGTAAGTAGCAGACAAAGCCTCCCTACTTTATTACTATAGAGGCTATCGTTTACCCACTTATATTCTTGCACCATTACAGTATTATAGTAGGGGGCTCTAGTATTAGCCTATAACGGGGTATATTAAGCAAATACCTTATTAAGCTTATTAGTATTAGTAGCATCCTTTTTAAAGCAAATATAGTATACGACGCTATAATAGATACTTAAGGGTATCTTTAATACCTAATTATTATCGGCCTTTAGTTAGTTAACGTCCTAGTTTATTTACCAGATTCCGTTAATCTACTTATAGTATTCCCTTATAAAGGGGGCTAGTTTAAATATAAGGTTGGTAATCTTTATTTAGCGCTATACCTCCTTAACTATACACCAGATAGATATATTAATTCTTTAGTCTTAAAGTATCTAAGTTATATAGTCGTTAAAGTTCTATATATATGAGCGATATACGCATATATTAACTATAGGGCCTAGTTATATTATCTATATTACGCTTATTAGGTCTACTATATTAATTATATTAGTTAACACCTATAGCTTAAGTTCGTTTTAAAGTATAGTATTAAGATATATAGTGTTATATTGTAGCATCTACTCTTTATAGTTATTCCGTTTATTAGTTTTACGGTAAAATGCCTTTTATAGCTTATATACTTGCTCTAAATACTTTATATCTATGCCTTTAATTACTCCTAGTTACTAGATACTCTCTAAATAGTAGGTAATAGCATATAGCTTAGGAATATTAAAGTGTAGTAGTTCTACCTTACTTAGTTAAAACAGAAGGAATATATCCTTTATCTTATCCATTCTATAAATAGCTACTACTAGGTACTAGATAGTTAATTCGTTATATAATATATATTAAGATAGTATAATAAAGTCTATAAACGCCCGGATAAATAATATAGCGCCTTTATTCTATTTTAGTAAGGGTGCTATAGTAGGAACCAATTATTGTAACAGAGATTTATATATCTTTCCTGTTTATTAGCCGACATTTGCCTAGCTATCCCACACTATTATATTAGTAAATCGTTCCACCTATATAAAGCGGGTAGTAATAAGTATATTAATATTTAACATCTCCTAGCTGCAACTATCTATGCACAGGATATTAAGGCCCTAATATTTTTTGGCCTATATTTCGCTTTATATAAGCCCCTTAATCTAGTATATAAGATATTTACTAGTAAGGCCTTTAAGCACCTAGTGTAGGAAATTAGGCGCCATCATCTTATAGATATTAGATAGATTATAGCCCTATATAAAGTTACGGAACAGCTAAATATAATCTAAGTTATTTTTCTTATTAGTATCGCAACCTTCCTACTACATTTATATTTAGTCTTTTGTCAATTAGTGTATACAGAACAGCCATGGTCGCTAGATAGCAGTTATTAAATTATACTATTTATTTATATATATATAATAAGTTAAATATTTACGGCCACTTTTAATACCTATAAGCGTAACCTGTTCTTTATAATTAGCCATAAATATAGCTAAAAGTAGAAAGCAGTATTAATCCTAGCTATCCGCGTATAGAAGACGTACTCCTTCTTTACTAGCTTTCTCTAACGCTATAAGCATTATTAGTATAACTATACTAGCAGTAGGGTTATCGCTAAAGTATACGTTTAAGGATAGCTATAAGGGTCTTATATTACACCGCTAGTTATATTATTTAATTACTAGGTATATAGACCGGGAGGTATATAAGTAGTAATAGGGCTAGTTAATTTATAGATTGTTAAATACGTAGTTTAATGTTTTTAATTAAAATATAGAGCGGCCATACTTTCTTGCCGCTGGCGTATTATATTAGTTAGGTCTTATTACTAGCTAATATAATTAGCACTACGGTTACGCCGAGCGGTAGCTACTCTTGCGTTTCCTACTACCAGTCTGCCGTATTAAGCTTATTATATATTCTTATTCCTACTAATAAATACTGCCTTACTAGCAAGAAAGTTATATTTCCTTAGAAAGGGCCGTAACTAATAAAAAAGAATACAATCTCTAGAGTATTTCGGTAATATACCAGCAGCTACTAGTCCCCTATAGTTATAATTATTTTAATCTACTATGGTTAATTACTCTTAGATTATATCTATTTCGAAAGTAGTTTTACTTTAATATTATTAGCACTCTAGTAAGAAAAATAGTTAGTAAACACTTCCTAAAGCCTAATATTATTAAACTACTCGTTAATAGCGCGGTTAGAAGTCCCGTAGCTTACCTACTATAAGACCTATATATATTCTACTTTACTACTAAACAGATAAAATAGGGGAGGTATTTTATCTAGTGTACTGCTAGTACGCTTAATACGCGGTATAATATTATATACTGCCGTAGTATTGTTTATAGTTTGCGAATTTCCTTAGTTCCGTCCTAAAGGCTTTCCCATAGCGCGGCCAGTAGCCTCTTTAAATATTTTAGTCTAAAAGACGTCTATAGATGTTCCAGTTAAAGTTTATTAATTAGTCTTAACTATTACCAGATTATACACCCTATTAAATATTATAGAATTATTATTATAGTGCATATCCGCAGCCCCGTTATTTAGCTTATTAATAATATTATCGCCTAAAGCTTATACGGGTGGCTACTTATTACCTTACTCTAATTCAGCCTTATAATTAGTTATATAATACCCTTCTAAGGTTTAATAGTATAATAGTGCATCGTCGTCCATATATTATATAAGTGGCTACTTATTATATTACTCTAGCTCAGCCCTATAATAGGCTGTCTAATATTCTTCTAAGCTTTAATAGCGTAAGGGTACATTATTATTTATCTCTTTAATATTAACACCCTTATATCTACCCTTCTTCCGTTTCTGTTATTTTAGATAATATTATTTATAACAGGTTAGACCACCTATGCTTTTTACTTTAGTCCCGCACTTTCCATATTACTGCTAGATAGAGCTCATTTATAAATTGCCGTATTAAGCTATAATTTGCTACAGTTTAGTTAGAAGGGAGCCGAAAATAATATCTATGTGGAACTATATATTTAAAGTAGTGTTTATAGCTCATACTATATTATAAGCTAGTTAAGATAGGAGGAGTATAGTAAGAGTATAGTAATATCCGTAAATACTAACGCGCTAGATAGCGCAACCTATTGCGTTTTACGCTAATTTACACTAAATCGCGTTATATTAGGCTAGGAGACTCTACTTATTATTAATATCGCGCCGCCTCTCTATTATACTAAGCACAGGATTCTAAATACTACTATTCCCTACTTAGGATACTAGACTATTTTTTATAATAGGACGCGATATATAATAGCAGTATGCTATAAATGCGGTATAGTATAACTCTGCGAGTGCTATAGACCTATAAAAAGATATACAGCTTATTACTGGCTTAGGCATTACTACGGAGAGACTTAATATTATTAAGCGGACTTTTAAGCAGGTTATTATTAAGGACAGCATCCTATATGTTTTATTTTACGGATAATTAAATAATTCGCTACGCGAGCAGGCGATCTAGAAAGTTATTTATTAGGTAGTAAAATACAAAAAGGCACTAGCGCTATAGGTATACAAGACTATACAGAATATACTAGCCTATATATAGTCAAATATACGTAAGAAGATAAAGGTGCTAGGGCGGCCTAGCATTAACTATATAGTGGATACGGAAAGGGGGCATACGGCTGCCATAAACTTATAGAGTTTATTTTAGCTTAACCATACGCAGAACTACGGCTATAATCTTAAATAACTCGTTATACTACTTTATAAGCGGAAACTAGATAGTATAAACTTAGTCCTAAGTATAGATATAGCCTTAAGTCTAGTGTCGCTATCTAATACGCCTTAAGACCTACGCATAGTCAAATATTAGCTACTAGTTAAGATGTTTTTAGAGGCTGGGGTAGATTATAATAAGGAGTAGATATAGGCCGCCTATATAGAGACTATACTTATCTAAAATAATAGGGCCTTAAGGGCTACTCTGTTAAGGGCAGTTTATTATAGGGTGGGCTAGGTTATATTTACGGCTATCCATAGAGATGGTATATAGGTGTCCATTATAATTATAATATATTACTAACGTTTATCTAGCCCTATTTCTAGCGCGATATATTTTGCTAGGCGGGCTAAAAGGTATTAATTAATTATAGCTAATCTAATCTACGTGGAGATAGTGACTTTAGTTAAGTTTACCTTGCAGCAAGACCTCCTATTACACTAGGAAGCCCTAAGATTATTACCTATATATATAATCTTAGGTTATCCAAACATAGTATAGCGAATTGCCTTTACTACAGGCTCTTCTATTAGGGGCAACTATATAGATATTATATTTGTCTTATATTTTGCTAGCTAGTAGCTAGTATAGTGGGACAGGTATTATTCTAAGGGCCTATAGCATTAGCGATAAGTTTCTTAAGATATAGTAATAGTATGCTAATGCTAGGAATAGCATACCTAATATAAGTAGGAGAGGGCGTTAGGTTATATTGCCTTAGCAATAGCTATAGTAAGAAAAGGATTAGATCCTATTTAAGGTTATTATAGTTTAGCGAAAATAAAGGCGGCCTATACTATACGGAGAGTAATTAATAATAGTTGCGGTTACTAGCGAGATATCTAGACTATAATCTAACTAGTTAAGTACTTAGGGAATGTTTATTTATAAGTTTAAATTAGAATAAGGG
>Ga0307515_10004600_pt1 | contig 28382 bp, 37 predicted proteins | sample 17_EM_MG_FD_194513 | JGI IMG/M metagenome (GOLD analysis project Ga0307515, IMG submission 194513) | Populus trichocarpa ectomycorrhiza microbial communities from riparian zone in the Pacific Northwest, United States - 17_EM | ecosystem: Host-associated > Plants > Roots > Unclassified | place... | reverse complement strand
AAAACCGGGACGTTTACTCATTTCTATTTGATACGCTCCATAGGTCTGAGTAGTTCGCAGGATCACCAGGTTGAGACTAGTTTGGTATCAATCTTGCGGCCATTGAAATTTCGAGTTTGCAATTGCCGCAAACTCACTTGGGAATGGCAGCGATTGCGCGGAGAGACTCGTGCCACCAAGTGCCATTGACACCCTCTGGCTTCAGATCGTCCTTCTCCTCTGCGGGTTTCTTGTCCGAAGTGTAGAAAGGGTGTTGTAATCGGACGTATGCCTTGACGTTCCGCTTCGCGGATTCCAGGGCGACAAACCGAGCAACGTGGAATGTCTGAGTGATTTGAACCTGTTTCACCCCGTTCCGTCAGCATTTTACAAGGTTTATGGCGGCACAAATACAGACCTGTTCCGGCCTGTCCCAACGAATCTCCCCCGAGAGGTCGAAGACGTAAGAATATGGCGCCTGCCCCTCTGGTGGATCAAAGGTTGATTCGACGATGGCTGATTGTCGAAGGAAACCGTGAGTTAAGTTGGTTGAATGCGGGATGGGACGACGTACATGCAACTGTGAGGTTCGCCTGTTTATACTCGACGATCGGATTTTTGACGACCTCTTTGAACTCTGCTCCGAGATAACTTGCGGTGGAGATCGGGTTAGCGATAGTGGACACGCATAGGTGCACATTGGGTAGGTGGGGCTCACGTGGTGGGAGGATGAATGGAATACTTGTCGACGATTCGTAGATGCTGTGGAACAAGACACGGCATCAGTGGGTGCGCGTGGGTGCGGGGGATGTCGATTGGCTGACATTGACGAGAGGTTCGCCCTGCAGCGGAACCAGATGGCCGACGAGGGCCCGGCTAAGGGTGTTTAAGCCGCCTGAGGGGAAGATGAGACGGACTGGGTCGATTTGTCCGGATGAGGGGATTGGACAGACCGAAGACGATGACGTTTGGTTTTTGAGACATTAGGAAGAGATCAGAGGGGAGGATTAAGAAATAAAAGGAGAAAATATTCTGGAGAGGGAGAGAGAGTGAGAAAAGGAATGTGGAATGGTCAGCGATGGTGCGTCTGGAAAAGGAAGGTGCATATTGTTTGATCCCGCGGCTGGTGACCATTAAATTCGCAAGAAAAGATTTCTATCGTACATCGTTCCCGTCCTCCGCCCGGAAATTCCCTTCAAGTTCCTCTAAATATCTGTACACGCTCGAAAAGTCCCGGGTAGCAAGCTCAGGCCTCGTCTTCAGCATCTCCCCATACACCTCCTCCGCCTTTGTGCCCAGCGGTAACGGCACGTTCAACGCCTTCCCGCTCCCGGTTGCCAGCCCCATGTCCTTAAACGTCACTTCAGCCAAGGACAAGACCGCGGTCAAGAAATTATCACGTACTTTGAGCATCAACGAAGCAGCAAACCCGCCTTCATACTTTCTCTGCGCAGGAGGACCAACCTGGCCTTTTGGCACCTCAACCGCGTCTTTGACCGGGTTGTTGACTTCGCTTGCCCAGCACCTTCCCGTAGAACTGTTGATCACGCTCGCGAGAACCTTGGGATCAAGCCCGAGCCTCTGCCCCAGAAGCATCGCCTCCGCAACCACCACCTGTTGGACACCCAAAACCATATTGTTGCAGATCTTCGCAGCGAGACCCGACCCAGACGGTCCACAGTGGATCGCCCGTTTCCCCATTAGATTCAGGAATGGGACTGCGAGGGCGAAGGAGCGCTCCGGTCCTCCGACAAGGAAACTAAGTGTTCCGGCCTTGGCTCCAGAGACACCTATTCCAGTCCAGCATCAAACCCGGAGAAACGATGAGTGGGGCGAGATACGCACCTCCTGAGACGGGAGCGTCGACGATGTTCACCTGCACTTCGCCCAGTGTTTGTGCAAGTTCCTGCGATACGCTGACGTGACACGTTGTCGAGTTGATGCATAAAGTTTTCTGTGCCTCCTCCGCCGGCAATTCCTTGAGTGCGGGGACGATTCCCTCCGAGAACCCCTCGTAGACGGAGAGAACATGGGGTGACGATGGCAACATCGTGATGATAGTCCCAGCCGATAACACTGCTCTAGAGCATCGGCCCAGCCATATCAGATAAGTTAGACAGCATACAACGATCAGCAACGCACTCTCGAGGGGTCTTCACGAAGCTGGCACTCTTCCCGCTCGCCTCCTCGACGAATCTCATAGCAACCTCCTGTCTAGCATCACACACTATCAGCTCTCCGCTGTTGCTATCCGCAAACTTCTTCCTCCACAGATTGGTCGCCATTTCGTATCCCATCCTTCCCAACCCAATGAACGCGACGTTGTTGGATCGGTTAGCCCAAAAGGTCCCGGAAGCAGCTCTGCGAGTCAACGCGTGTAGCCTCATGGTCGCGCGCATATCGTCGTTTGGATGGTTTGTGGAAGAGCCAGGTGCCGCAAGCTCCGTGCACACCCTGCCAGGTGAAGATGCGGGGTAACACCCGAGCCGCGCGGCAGAAAGCAGATCCGGTCGGTAACTTTAAGCCTCACGTGGGGTGGCGTTCACATCCGCTAACCGCCTCCGTTTATTGGCTGCAGCTTGTTATAAAGCTAGCCGTTGCTGGGTACTATGAGCTCATTTCCGCTCACCGTCTGGAAGACTTTTCGAGGTGAACAGGCCGAGGTCACAAACGCAGAAGAGTACCAGCCGCTAGCGAACGATCCCAGTGCGCCAGAACCACCAGAACCAGCGCAGATGGGTGCAGACGAGCAGATGCCTAAACCCGAGACACGCAGGGGAGACCGACTGGCGGAATGGGCAGCTTATGTGAGGCCACATCTTGATCTTGTCCTTGAACCATGCTCATCTCTCCTAGGTATCCACTGCAGTACGTCTCATATGTTGGCACATCGCTCGGGACCATTGACCGTTAATTGTTGCTCGAGCCAGATATTCCTCACCACAACCTGGTTAATGGCTCTAAACAGCCATCCATCCTTCCCATTCACTTTTCATCCCATCTTACAAAGCTTGGGGGTCAGCTCCTTCGCTTGGGGTGAGGTCCTTTCTCAGTTTCTCTCCGTTCCGCAGCGCCTTAGCCTCGATTCGCAGGGATCCTAACATTGCAGCCAACATCCCGCCCCCGCTCCAAGGCAGATGGCCTGGTACGACACCAACTAGCGATGGGCTTCGGACTTTTCTGCATGATTCTCGGGACGTCGGCAATCATCGTGAACAAGAACACCCACAACAACAGCCACTTCGTCAGCCCTCACGCGGTAAATGCATTTCGTGAAACGAACATATCAGTTGGCTGAAACTGTATCACAGAAACTTGGCCTGTTGACGCTCGTGTGGGTGTTATTCCAGGTTTTCGTCGGAGCAGGCAGTGTCTGGTTCGGCGGCAGACTATTCGGCGGCGGAATGAAAGCCAAGGCGATTTGGAAATACCACAGGTTAGTCTTCCACCACCTCTCGGTATCTCGCTTCGGCGCGTTGATCAAGGACGAAGGTTATCCGGCTACATCCTATTTCCTCTATTCATCTTAACGTCATATTATGGGGGATGGTCTCATTGGGCCCTAAAAAACAGCTCGTTCTCGACCCGTGTTATCGCATTCACACTCTCCCCCCTTGTTCTCCTAGCCTCGGTCCTCTTCCGCATCCGGCCATCCAAAATGAAATTCTTCTGAACCGAATGACACCTGGATCCTTCTCGTTGCCACCTTATGGAGGCTTATCCTCCTCTTTAATCATGGACCTTCCGTTCTGTACCTCTACCACTTATCAATATCATAGAACACATGACACGCAATGGAGAGCTCCGGAAAGTTTAAGACGAAACCCCTGGCTTCGGTGCTGACCCGATAACAGACCCCAAGAACCTGGGTACGAATCTCTCGAGCCGTTCCTCCGTCGTAGCCCAAAGCTGCTGTTGTTTCTCTGTCCGTAAATCCGGTTCTGACGGTGGAACGAGTAGTCCTGCTGCGTTCATGACTAGAATGACGTTCTTCAGCGTCTCTGGAATGGCTTCGTGCTGGAACAAGATTCTAGATGAGTGGTCGTCGTCAAACAGATAAAGATACGTACAAGTTGGCCCTGTCGATCAACGTTCATGAGTCGATCCAACAAATCCAGCACCTGAATCCAGACAACACGAATGTCCGCTTGGCTCTCCCCTTCCTTTACTTCTAGTTGCATGAACGCCTTACACAACAAGGATACAGCTCTCAACCTTGTCTCAGGCATTCCTGCGGGATCCCGGTTGAAGACCTCCGGTTTCAGCAGCTCGTCCACCAGAGGGAAAACGACGCGGTTAAAGGCTTCCTCCACTTGCGTCTGGTCCGCATCTTCCAGCAGAATGTACTGGCCGAGTAAGACTCTCTGGAGGTGAGTTATTGCCACTTGACGGATCTCCCGCGAAGGGTTGATGGATTGTCGTTCGAGAGATGCCATCAATGGAAGACAGAACTGTCGCCATGCTAACGAAAGAGGGTGAGGACACACGATTATGAGGATTGAGTGAGAACCCACCGTGATTCTTGGGTATATTGTGGTTCTGGACGAAAGTGGATATGAACTGTTTCAGTTCGAATAGTAACTCGACGGCCTTTCTTCCCCGTTCGATCACCGGCGAGCTGTCGAGCTGGTCAGCACCTTCCAAAATAGTAACGTACAGGGACTCACTGCTGAGAACTAGGCTGTTGCTGTCTTCTTCCACCCGGGCCGCGTTTCTGAGAGTTGATCAAGGCACCTGCAGCACTCGCGTATTCGTCCAATATGCTGACCAGTCCGGGGAAGCTATCGACTGTGACCTGTTGTTTTGGCCCATCCTGGACGTAATCCGTAGTGATCTGGAAGGTAGCCTTCGCCGTCTCTTGGTGTGCAATTGTACCACGGAATATCGAGAAGACGATTGTCCACTCGGTCTGCGAGCTGAAGCGGATTAAAGTTCATACCCTCGAAGGCTGATCAAAAAAGAGCTTACCTAACGATGTCGGGTTTTCGAATCAAGGGCACAACACCGGAGACGATTTGCTCCGCAGTCGAGAGAGCAATAGATGACGGGAGCCTTCCAATAAGGTCCAGGGCGATGTATAACTGATCACGCATAGCAGGCTAGAGAGGACTTTTAGACCAATGGCAGCTGCAACATCTCTCGCAGCCCGCACCTTATCAACAATCAAGGATGCTAAACGGAAAAGCCCGACGATAGCACGCTCGATCAGCAGCACGCTATACTGAATCGCGGTCTCCAAAAGAGCAGAAATGTGTTCAAAGACGACTGGCCTATTCTCTCTTCTCAACCCTCCAAGCCACCGGCGAAGCCAACAGAAAACTTACCATAATTCTTCAATGTGTTGTGGTGTCTGCCGCAGGATACTTACCATAGTCTCCAGCAAGAACACAGAAGCGGCATCGTATGAGAGGACATATTGGCCCTCAGAGGTACGATTGGAGTGATTGTACTGAGAATTCTGCGCAGTTTCGTCCCCTTCAAGTTTCAACCTTGCAACTGTCCGCTCATGAGCCAAGGCCTCTAATGCTCGCACAGCGGAAACAAGCGCTTCCGGGTCCAAGTGCCTACGGTTCGTTAGTTTCGTCCCGGGTTTCGGGGATGAGAACTTACATTATCTGCAAGTACAGTTCGTCCAATCGACATGTGGTTATACAGTCAATCGTGCACAATGTACTCTCCACATCCGAATCTGTAGCTTCCGGAACTTGCTCACTTGAACTGTATGGGGTCATCAGGTATGAGGAAAGTGCAGACAAGAGTCCGTCGCTTCGGGGCTGGGGTCGGGATGGCGCGTTGCCTCGCAGAGGAATCACGGAGGCACCGCTCAAGAAACCCTCCATCTGGAGCATACTTGAGGGGAGTAAGCTGTGTAGGAACAGGTTCGTGAACATCTCGAATATCTATCTGCCAGTAAGTCTCAGACTGTGGCAACGCATCAGTTTCAACGCACTTGTGTCCAGCCCTCTCTGAGGGCATTACCGTTTCCGTTCACGATATTGAACAAGACAACGGCAGCAAGCTGACCCCGGAAGTTCGTTCCAAACTTGACGGACAGTGTTGAAACTGTGACGAGTTGATTCTCTACCGTCACCACAGGGTAATTTGGAACCCTCGTAGGAAGCTGCTCCGATAATAGACTCGTGGCTTGAGACAAAGAGACAACAACGTAGTCGAAAACGTCGGGGAGTACCAAGTACCCAGCGAGCGTTGCGCATTGCCTGAAGCCAGCAATAGACCGTTCGATGATGTGATCATCCTCGAAGGAGGTGAATGCGTATGCAACTGCAGAAATCACGGGCTTCCAAACGGCCTCAAACATCTTCTTGTCGAATATGGGAGTATTATGTGAGATGTAGGAACCTGCGGAGTGATCTGAGAGTCCAGTCCATCGTAGAGTCAACTCGATCGTACCAGCTTGTTTCGAACGAGCCAGCAATTCCTTCCATGCGTATTCAAATCCAACTTGGCCCGTGTGTTCTTCCGGCATAACTATCTCACGTTTCCGAATTTGGTCGTATATCGTTTGCTGGTCATGTGTATCAGCCATTGTACGACGCGGTACATGATATGGGGAAACGCACCACAAACTCAGGGCTAAAACTCTCTCCGTCGTTTATACCGCGAACGTTACGCGAATAGTCTTCTAGGGTCATTTTTTTCTTTGTTATGTGTAAGTGGTAGGAATCTCAAGGCAAGGACTGGAGATGCTCACCCTGATTTGGGGGTTGTGCTGATCCGTATTCAACATGATGATCGAGTACGCAAGAACGAAGACAGCATCCTCGTTTTTGACCTCAGCTAAGATACGTGAACTCTCTGTCTAGGGGACAATCGACTTAACCCGACTCACCAGGTTCATACGTCATGAAGTGTTTCGCAAAGGTGTTAGTTATGCGTGCAATCTGCTGCGATTCTCCTGGTAGCCGGAAGGTCTCCAATAGTTCTCGCAGCGCCTCCGCAACACCTTTCTAATAAACATGAGTCGTTCGTGGCCGAAGTAAACGAACGATTATGCGTACGTCTTTGAAGTCGAACAGGCCTATGAACGCTTCTAACACATCAAGATTGTCCGGTTTTGAGATAAAGTCCCCGAGGATCCGCTTGTCAATACGAGCGCAGGTCTTGAGGAATTCGGCCAAACTTTGTGGGCGAGGGATGTTCGTATCAGTGTAGATCACTTTGTTCTCTTCCAAAAATACAAGACCAGACTTCGGATTGGCGTTGAAACGTGCGACGCCAGTGGAAACCAGGTTCTTTATCGACTTCTTGTCCAATAAACCTTGTGCCGGTGGGAGATTCTGAGTGACTTACCCAGTCAAGTTATTTGTTAGTTCATCAGGACCACGCACGCACCGATGGCCAATCCCTGGGTGACTATAACCCATCGTTCAGTACATTCGAAACTAGGGGTCGACGGACCGCACCCACATCTATTCGTTTCGCCATATGATCGATGAACGCCAGCAGGGTATCCAAACAGAGATAATTGGAGGCTTGCACTTGTTGATTCACATAACCACCGCTATTCGGGATGGGATATACCCCCTGGAGCCGGGGTCAGTTTATAGAAGGAGGGAGGACACAAATGCCAACCTGGGTCAAGAACTCGATGAGGCGTTCGAACATATTGTCGCAGTTGGGGTCACAGTCATAGTTGACGTAGAGGTCAACCATGAAGCTAGGGTGACGGGAAATCTGGTTTAACGTCTCGAGCATGATCTCCCTCGTCTCTCCCCTCGCAGGTGCGGGAGCAACTGGCGGTCGAGGAGTAGCGACCGACTTGCGGGATTCCGGACTGATGTCTGTCGGGGTCAAGAGTGGAGAGGCGTTCGAAGGCGTGCCTAGGGTGGGGGTCAACACGCCTTTTCTCACTGAGGAAGGAGGTATTGGCGGGGCAAGGCGATCAATCGTGAAGGCCAAGAACAGTTCCTGCTGCAACTTGAGGTGTGATCGCATTGTCTCGAACATGGTGGATATCGCGCGGAGGGACAAGTTCAAGATTGCAGGATTGTCGGATCGAGCCAGTTGGAAAAGGTATTTGCAGCCGTGGTCGATAACCAGCGCGATCAGGGAGGGGAAATCGCCCATTCGCGGGCCCGCGGTGTCGAACATTGTGTTGAGGATTCCCAGAGCGGTCAGACGTGTTGAATCTGTGTGCATTTGATCGGCAGGATCCAAGATGTTGATAACCACTCGTAAAAGCTCAACAATTGACGGGAGCCCGTCTGGGAGGATCAGTACATAGGCTGTCTGAATGGATTAAAGACATACATTCAATTCGCTCAAGAGCGGCTAATGAAGGCGGAAGGACGTGTTGATCAACACCCGCCTCAACCACAGTTTCTGGTTCCGTCGGTGTACCCCCTAATACCGTGGGCACTGTAGCGGTCGTGCCCACAGACATCTTCAGTTCGGAATCGTCCTCACCTACATTACTTTGCAACTTGGGTTCTTCGACCGCGGGATCCAAGTCGAAAAGTCCTGCGAATACCGTCCGCACAACATCGTGCATCGTAGATTCAGCCGCGCGGCGAAGAATCTCTAAGAAAGGTCAGACTTGACCAGGCCGCTAGCAGGTATTTTACCTACCGCTCAACCGCATCTGACAACAGGTGGTTAGAACTGTTTCCAGCATCTCGCACACTTCGACGTCTCCGAGGACCTTGCCTATCGGGCTGCACATGCAATCCCGAATGATCGCCATGATTTTGAATAGGACGACTTCATCGCCGGATGAGTCGCTAGGTTCGAATTTACAGTGAGAGATTGTAGCACTGAGTTCAGCCAGGGCATTTTCCACCGACGGGGAATCCAGCGTAATCAAGCCGGACAAGAATATGGAGTGTAACGAGGACAATGCTGCGGAGGTGATTGGCCCGGTGGATAGCGGCGAGCGAATGATCGCGAAAAAGGGAGAGAGGAGAGAAGTCAAAGGTATGCTTTGGATGTCTGAGTGATGATAATGAGCCATTAGGGATACTGCCTGATGGATAACACCACATACCTGTCACCGTATTGATCTCCCGCTTCAACTCTTGGAAGTTTAACATCAGATCCCTCTCCGAACTTCCAGATTGACCGGTTGAAGGGTCAAGAGTACTGGGTCGCCGAAGTCCAAGACTACTGGCAAGAGCGGAGTCGCGTGCACTGAGAGAGTAATGGGGGGATGCCCATCGGGAATTCTTGCGCATCACTGAAGTCACGGACAGGATCTCCGCATACAGGGTGTGCTTGGGCGACACCGCGGAGGGCGGCGACACGAAAACATGGCCAGCGGTTGTCCCTGTCGAGGACATCCTTCGGGCTGGTGAATGTGTCGGAAGACAAAGTTCAACGAAACCCTCCACGTCTTCGATCGAGGTGGATGATGGTATTAGGTTACATAAGCAGCTACCGCTCCCATTTTCTTGTCTACTGTCCCTCAGGTTGGTCCGCCGACCGAGATAACATTGCAGCCTGACCAGCCGCGGTGGCCGCCAGTCGCGACCTCTTCCTTTCCGCCTCTGTGGGAAATCTGTCAGTGAGAGCAGGGGACGTGGCACCACTCGATCCTCACCAGCTTCTTTCTCCCGCTCAATATCCTGGACGATTGCCTCAATCTCAGAGAGTTCCAGGCTCTAAAAATGTGATGAGACGGAGATTGACAGTGAACATGAGTACAAACACTGACCGTAATCTTGTTGTACCCATCCAACACGCTTATCTCGATGTTTTTGGCACCCGTTTGGACGACTTCGAGCAGGCTTTTGATCGTCAGTTTGACCGACTCCTCCCTCGTCATATCATCTTTGTGATTTTTCTCCAAGAATTCCCGCACAGTCTTGGACGAACGTCCGATGGCGTTGGCCTAACACACGACTGATCAGTAAAGCTTGTAGGAACAGCTAAAGTTACGCGAACCTTCCAAGCACTGTAGATGCCACTTGTTTCCGTCATGTACAGACGGGGCCGGGTGTCATTTGGATCAAACCCGACGATGAGAGTCGCAATACCGAATGGTCGAACACCTCCTGATTGTGTGTAACGCTGACAGACTGAGGACCCCAAAAAATCACGATCGGAATAACACAATTACCTGCTGAATACCCGCGATATGTCGAGTAATATATTCAATTGTAACAGGGTCTTCGACGGTAAGTCGGTGGCTCTGGCATTCTATCCGAGCCTTGTCGATGAGCACTCGTCCATCAGCTGTGAGACCTGTGAAATTCAAATCGTAAGCCAGCTGGTGCGGAAAGACAGGTACATCACGCCCACCGGCAAAGGCTAGACAAACGTGATCGTCGAGCATGACGACTTTGCGCACTGTTCGAGGATCCTGAAGCTGCAGGACCGATTTCTTCTCAACGCCTAGCACGACAACATCCTTGCCTCGGACCCCAACCTTGCAACTAATTAGTACAGTCATCGGGAATACTACGACGATTGATCCATACAGCGCACGTCCCCTTTCGTACGGCTTCGTTTGCGTACTCGACCTGGAGGTATGTCTGGTTAGATCACGACGTTCGGGGCACGTTTGGCTGGTCGCACTTGGAATAGATGGCCATCGGGGGAGAAAACGGTGAGAGCTGTGAGGAATATCCGGTCAGAATCACTGAGGTCGCGAGATTGAGCAGATACGGACCTCTGTCGTAGGACCTAGACATAGCGGTGTGCTCGTGGTCGTTTAACAGGGATCACTTACGCGTCCGATCGCTCTGGCGGGATGTCACGCACGTGAAACGGCCACCCCTCTTCCACTAACCGAATTTCCGACGGCTACTGCGGCGATGAACTCCGTCAAGGGAGGCTACGATGAAGTCGAATTTCTGTACTCCAAGCCTCCGTATGTGTTCTGGGTTCCACCACCCTAGCAATCGTTGTGACCAGTCTTCCAGTGAACCATTTCCTTGCTCCTTCTGCAGAACGGAACTCTCGGGGCTGAAAGAGGGGAAGAGACAGTCTCACTACGAAGCTCACCTGTCTAACCAGGGCTCAACAAGCAGTTCAAGACCTATCCAAGATTCGCCGAGTGATAAGAAGAACGTGTTCTGGCGTCCATCCTTTAATTCCACGCCTCCACACAATATGACCCCGAAGCTGATCCCCCTCCTCAAGAAAGCTCTGATGGTTTCGCATCAAAGCGGGGTCACCAGGAAAGCCGCTCTGTGCCATGGCAAGAGCGTACACGTGGGTGTGGAAATGTGGGATTTGACATGGGGTTCGTCTCGCTTAGGTCTTCCTGTGAACGTGGACCAAATTACATGAACACTCTATCTGCCACTAGGTTGCGGGTGTGTAACTTCGGAAATTTCTGTCCAATGAAATACAACCTTCTCCTAGGTATCGAAATTTCCTGATGGCATGCATCGCCTTGATGGAGCAGACCGCACAACCAGGATACGTGAAACTGTTGACAAAGCCCATACCGCCTGGGGTCGATAACTTACAACGGTGGATAGAGGATGCTTGGGACCTCGGTGTGTCTTTTGAATGATAGGCCATCGCGAGCCTAACGAGTATTTCACGGCTAAGGCTACGACGCCGAAGGGGCGAAGCAGCTTCGAGGACAACTGCTTGGGACACACAAGTGGATCGGCACTGCAGGTACGTAGGGCATATCAATCTCCAACGTTGCAGGTCCGACGTTTTGTCAATAGAACTTTACGTCGCATTCATCTCTCGAGGCGTTCCGTATGTCCTTCCGCAGGAGTACTTATCACCATCACTCACCAACATCTAGATGCGAATTAGTAGACTTTCACTCTGACAAAGCAGGTGTGTCTCCTGGGTTATTCGAACCGTCGTCCTCTTGACCTCCGTGCAGACTGCGCCGCTCGAAAGGTGGTGCGCTGGATCACGAACTACTTTTCTCCGAGCCAGGGAAGCGCTCGGACCGTACAAGATGCGTTAAGTGGAGCGGTGACCGTGACGGAATGCATGCCAGTCGTCCTCCAACACGCGGGACATTCTAGGACGGTGGTTGGATATGAAGTCCAGAGGGACGGGGAGTGTAATCTCCTCATCTTTGATCCATCCAAGTGGGTGTGATCGGTTCCCCTCTCGCACAATTCCTCACGATCAACTACCAGGTCATTGCGTACCGCTGCGCCCGGACTGCAGGATAGTCTCGGGATGAGTTCACATGCTTCGAGAGACCGGAAACTCGTGACTCGTATAAAAGACACTATGTTCTACCCGATTACGGAGATGAAGGCGCGAAAGCGGAAAGCGAGTCCAGGGGTTATTGATCTTACCTGTCCGACCCAGAAGCGACCTCGTTCGGCAAGCGGTAACGATATCACTGTCGTTGACGAGGACACACAGTCCATGGTCGTCGAGGAAGGCGAGCCAGGGCGTCCTTCTTCGGTAGTAGTTCATGGTGAACGACCACTGGCGAAGAGCGATGTGACGGGGCGCGTGTTAAACTGGTCGAGACTCTCAATGAAGAAAATGCAGTGAGCCTGGCGAAACCGCCACTGGAATCCCAGCTGACCTGTTTTCGCAGGAAGAAGGATAAGTACCAAATCCTTCATTTCCCTCTCACGGCCCCTCTCACGGACGCAGAGAAGTCACAAAGAAAGATTGTTACAAGCCTCAAACTGTGACACGGTTTTGCCCACACATACCCTTTTTCCATCTTTGTGGCCAAACATGCTCCTAATATGTCTTGGTTGGAGTCCTACAAGCAACAGGATCACGCGGTGTTTCACAACCGTCACACACAGCTTAGGACCTCTTTTTTCTTGCAATACCGCAGGCGATGTTCGCGACGTACGACATTTAGAATAGCTAAGGAGCTCTATAATTGACCAGCCTGCTTTTAACCACGAGTGCCAAGCACCGATGCCACGAGCCTGCCGGCAATGAGCGATATGATTGTATTGACCAAATAGCCCACCGAAGGTTCACCGACCTGGTAATTGGTGTTGATCGTGACAATGGATGATCGTGAACAGGGACGGTTGTGCGCCTCTTTACTTGTTTGAACCGAACGGGGTTCCAGGGACAGTTAGACCCCATGGCACGGTAATGAAAATGTAGGGTGGGGTCCGCACGAGTGGCCACCCTGCTAGTCTTTCCGCCCATGGGCTGTGGTTGAGAACGTAAAACCGTACCCGTCTCCCAGTGCAAAAGAGGACGACAAAGGCGCCAAAGTCGTTCGTAGACCACGACGCCTTCGTCTGGTCCAAAGTGTTTCGTTGGAGCGTTGAAGGGGTGGGCAAGCACCTGAAAGAGATACCCCGTTCTCGGCCTCATCTGCACTGCCGGCGACCCAAATGCGATCATCGGTCGATCGTGCCGAGAATGCATTTTTTGCCGTTCCCGTCAGGGCTTTGAGCACCACGGGCGAACTTGGCCAAACCCCGTGGAATGACGGTCTGCTGATCATCACGACAGTTTTTGTGCTTAATGTGCCCTGGCGTACGGGTCCCAGCGTGGGGCGGCGGCACCCCGCGTGGCCGAGACACGCGCCGGGTTCATGCGCACTTGCCATGCAGCCGAGAGCCGTGACGAAGGCTACGTGTCGTTGGGATCACAACCGATGGTAAGCGAGGTCTAAAAAAAAACACTCGACCACGGCCCACGAACGCAAAAGGAGCACAAAAGGACCCATGGCGGGATTGTCGTTCGGATCAGGCCTAGACAAAGGAACCAGGAACCTATAAATCTGATGCGTCGCTTCCCTGCGGTCTCCAACACGCGTACCGGCTTGAGGCTCTTTTTATCCCTTTCGCCATTAACCACCATCTCTTTAATCGCCCCTTTTCATTCCTTACAGGGTTTTCCCCTCAGTGCACGACCCCCTCTCCCTTTCGGTTTATTTGCCGCTCGTTCGCTCGTTGTTTCCCTCTTTAACTCCCCCAACCTTTAACGGATTTTTCAACAATGCGCTACTTCATCTTCCTCGCTACCTTGCTCGCCGCAGTCACCTCCGTCGCAGCTCACGGGTACGTTCCGAGTTACACTGCCGATGGGGTGACCAAGCCTGGCTGGGCTCCTTTCGACGATCCGTAAGTGCAACCCCTTTTCAAACTTCACCGGAGTTTCTTAATTGCGTGCGTCTGATATAACTTCAATGAAAACCTGCTTTGGACCCACACAGGTATAGGACTCCCCCTCAAGATCTAGTCGGTCGTAAGATTCCAAGCGATGGTCCCGTGATGGACATCTCCAGCTCCGCTATTGCCTGCAATGCCGGCGGTGAAGATGGTGTAGACCAACTGCTCGAAGTCAACGCTGGAAGCGACTTGACCTTCAAGTGGACCAATGTACGCCCCTCGGCCCCTACACTCCGCCTGCCGTTTGACTTACTCTTATGCTATTGACTTATCACAGTGGCCTGCCGATCACTTGGGCCCTGTCACGACTCTCATGGCGTCTTGCAACGGAGATTGTTCCAACTTCAAGGCCACCGATGGTAAATGGTTCAAGATCGATGAGAGTGGATACACAAATGGAAAGTGGGCCTCTTCACAATTGATCGCCAGTACGTTGGACTTCCAGACACTCTGAACCATTCATTGACTTGCTGTCGTTGCGATGCAGATGGCAACCAATGGACTTCACCTATCCCCGCCGGGCTCGCCTCTGGTCAATACGTAAGTCAATCCCGCTGTATTCGTGCCTCGACTTGACAGAAGTGACGTTTCTTCCGTGTCATAGTTGGTTCGCTACGAGATCGTTGCACTTCACAGCGCCGGACAACCCCAGTACTACCCAGGCTGCGTGTATGTGTTCCTTCTGGATTTAATTAGTGTTCCGGTGACTCAAGGAGATCTCTTTCACAGCCAGGTCAACGTGAAGAACGGAGGCGCCGAGGAACCATCCCCCAGCGAGCTCACCAGCTTCCCTGGAATGTACGACGGATACCAGTGGCCCAACATCTGGACCGATTCCCTTGACGGATTCGTTGTTGCTGGTCCCAAGATTGTCAGCTTCGCCGACGGAGGCTCTTCCGACCCTTCTCCCGCTCCTTCCCCCTCTTCTGTTTCCTCCAGCGTTCCCTCGTCCTCCCACGGCTCGCCTACCGTCTCTCGTCCCCAGCCTACGAGCACTCCGGCGAACCCCACCAGTTCCGCCGTCTGCAGGGCCAGGAGGAGGTCCGAGAAGCGGTCCCTCCCCGCTCGTCATGTCCATCGACGAAACACCCATCACTAGTTGGTCACTCCCTCTCACGTATACTATTTATCACGTTCACTGGTGCGTGTTCATAAACATTTTTGACTTTGTATTCCAACTCACACGTCATCCTTTTAGGCTTCCCTGTTCTGCATGACCCTTGTTTCATATATTTCTATTCCACACATCTCCTACGACATCACATGAAACGATGTGCACAAGTGGCATCTATTCATTTGCTGGTTAAATGCCGCAAAATCGGAGAGTTAAACCCGGGGCGTGGTCCAATTGGATTGGATTCTCACCCTTACCTGGGATATGGGAAAACTTGATCGTTTTCTCCCAGCTCCCCTGGTCACCCTTTCTTTCTCCCCCCCCCCCTTCTTTCACGTTTTTGTTTTTGTTTCACGTTTGCGTTTGGGGCATTGCATGCTCCAGGCAGTTTTGATCTAGGACAGAAGGAGATAGGGAGCTAGATGTTTTGTATTTTTCCCGCTGTACCTAATTATCACTGCTGATAATGACACCGATTGAATCGAGACGTAGAAGGTTCACGTTAGCTCTGAATCATCGACACGGGGCCAAAGCCCCGCGAGCCAGCTTTGTTGCAGCGAAGGAATACAGTCGGATTTGGCCGTTATCCGTGCACCCCTCGAGGAGCTAAGGACACGCAGCGTCGTGACGGAGCCCATGAGCTATCACTAGTAATAATAGGCTCTCTAAGACGTACAAGTGTGTCGCCGGTTGTCTCACAGGCACGATGGGTGCTGTAACACTGCTCCATGTGGTTTAGTACCCGCCTCTTAGAAGTCGAGCGCGATCGAAGCTGGGCCCTGACTTTCAATCTCGAAACGTACTCCCGACCCCGTTCTCCATTCTTCCGGGGAATCCCTTGCTGCTACGTCGACCCAATTACCTCAACGATAGAGTAAGATAGAGTAAGGGTATGAAAAGACCCCGGTATCAGGATAACGTTGTCCGACCTTTTTGACAACGTTCAACAAGCTGAAGCACAGATCATCACCAAACAGAGCCTGCGTCTGAATTGACAGGGCTGACATCCTCCATGACCGCTCACGTACAATCCCAACTCGAGCACGCTTCGCGATCTGCGACACTGCCCCACCGGATGACTTTTGGGCTTCCACGCGGCTGTCAACCTCGAGTTTTGGATTCGCCTCCCCCCCCCCCTCACCCACCCGTGTGCATCCATTATCTAAACGATCAGAACTGATAATAACTCAGATCATCACCTCCGTCCGCGAAGACATCACACCTGCGATGAAACTCGACAGCTCGGTCGGGATACCCGACTTCATTTTACCGTGTGGCATACCCGTTGCGGGAGTTCCCACCTCCCATCCTCCCCTTCCGTTTGGGGCGCCGGTAGAGGGGGATTCCGGTCGACAATGTCCTAACACTCCCGGCTCGAGATGTTGGCGATAAATGTGATTTCATTTTCGCGGGTGATAGCAGGCCGCTCGCCGACTCCGCGAGGGTCGCCACGCGAGGAAAAAGTACCGAGGAGCCGGATGGTAACTCTCTTCCGAACGTATCAGCCCGAATTTTCGCAGGAGAGACGAACAATACGACAATAAGACAAATATTAAATTTGGAACATAAATAATGAGGCGCACGGATATATACAATGACCACAAGAGCAACAAAAAGGAATGGGACACAATGGGCGAAGATGGGAGCTGGAACAAACGTACATAGGAACCCATAGGTTGACCAGAGATACGCAATCTTCCGGTCATAATATCAACAAGCTGAGATACATAGAGGAAGAAATGACGGACTCCTGGACAACTGGTGTGGGCTCGACTACGTAAAAAAGAAGATGGAGCGGTGGAAAATGCTATACTAAGGGTATTGGGTACTGTCAGAACAGATCGAAGGAGAGGGAAGGAAAGTAGATAAAACAGCTCACAATATGAAGTAATAATGACAATGAAGGTTGGAATGGGTGTCCTTGGATGCGCGATGTAGGAGAAGACGATACATGATGAAAGAATGAATGGGATGGGCCAGAGCACGAGCAAGTTACAGGATGGAGACGTAATAAGAAAGAAAATAAAGATTAGGACTTGTTACGAGTGATGGAGCGATGCTCAGACTGCGTTTAAAATACGATTAAGGGAACGATCGGCGATAGCAAGAGGAGAGTGAGAGGAGAAAGGAACGTCTGGTGGACGGTGTCTTCGTTTGACCGTACAAGATGGAAAGATCTCAACCCGAACAAGTGCGGGCATTCGTGTTACGGTAAGAACAGCAATAAATATGCCGAGAAGATATGCAATGCAGCAGAATAACCGGGTGTGAATGTTGGAAAGAACGAAAATTTTGATAACAGGAAGGAGTGGTTTTTGCAGGGTACGAGGAGAATCGACCGACGAGATAAAGCGTCACACCCGACTACGCTTTGTACCGCCACCGTCATAATAGTCATCGTAGTTCTCCCTATTCCGACTCGGGGACCTATACTGCCCGGAGGCTCCTTGCTGAGGCTGCGATGTGCGCGATAACGAGAAGTAAGTGGGGTCGGTGGGAGATGGAGGGATGTAGGTGGCCTGTTGAGGGTTCGCGCTGACGCTGCTTGGCCGATGCGGCGGCACGGGGACGGGTGGTAGGTTCGATTGGATGGGTGCGGTCCGAGATGATCCACTGTGATGCGGCGGCATGGGCACAGTTGATACGGTCGAGGGGATGGGTGCGGTCCGAGATGATGCACCGTGATGGGCGCCAGGCGGGTTATCCGATCCGGTTCCTCGAATCGAGGCTGACTGACGGTGTGTGTTACGCATTGACTGTCGTTTATTTTGGTACCTAAAGGAGAGATGAGATGCGCGGTCGATGATGTAAAAAAACACGAGACATACCAGATCTGTACGCTCCTGGGAGTCATGTTCAACCTTGCCGCTAGCTCTTGCCGTTCCTCGGTGGAGGGAAAAGCGGTACGAGCGTACACCTCATTCAAGACTCGCAATTGTTCTGCGTCGGCGCGCTTTCTCTTCTTTTTGGGCGGGGGGTGGTCTGAAGGGATGTTCGATGCCGGGGGGTGGCGTGAGTATGGAGAGGTGGAAGCGGTATGCGCAGAGCTCCTCGTCGCCGTTCGCTCCACTGAGACGGGGCCACGTCGGGTGGCAGCGGTCGAGGAAGAAGGGGGTGGATTGATTGGAACAGAGTAACGAGGGTCGGGGAGCATAACCTGGGGTGGATTCTGGGTCGGGTACGAGAAGGACTGGCCGGGGTACGAGGCGACGGGCGAAAAGACGGTGTCCGGAACGCGGCTTGCGGCGGATGTGCCTCCGTAGGGGTTCTGTGGCCATCTTTCATCCCGGGGGTGATTTGCAGTGACATTAATGGGAGGTAACGTAGGATGATTAGAATAAGAAGAGGGGTCCCTATAAGATTGATAAGGCTGCGGAGGCTGTTGTGGCGCCGGATATGAGTACTGTAAACGAGGGTCGTCATCGTTGGTAAAAGCCGATTGCTGTCCCACTGAGAGTGGCGGTGAGTTTGAGAGAGTGATCGACATCGAGGGGGTTGACTTACTTGTGCTGTAGTTGGACCAAGTGGATGAGGGGTCGTCTAAAGGGTCATTATATTCGTTTCTTCGCTCGGCCTGGGACTGGTTCTGATTGTGGGAATAAGAATGTTCGGCTGGAGAATGAAATGAAAGGAGAGATTAAAAATTAACTAATGCGGTTAATATTCCAGGAAGCAACCGACCTTGGGGACGCGAAGAGCGGAAGGCAGAAGCAAATGGCGGAAGACTGAAGAAGCTCCTGTGAGAACCGTTGCCTTGGGATGAAGGGGTTCTACGACCCCGGCCAAAGCACCCTGAAAAATGATGACCGTCGTCCGGGTAAGCTGACATAGATAAAGTTAAAAGAAAGGGTGTACCAAAATCGGGGAAACTCCGCAGGTCTGACGAATAAGTATCCACGGAACACGCTGAGACCATGAGACGCCAGTTTTCTGCTATATAAGCTGTGAACAGAAGAAAGAGTCCCGACCACGCGGTAGACTTGTGGTTGATCCCTGGAGTCGATCGAAACAGCAGGGTGTTTGATGTGAGTGCGAGCGGAGGGAATCTAACGGATGAAAGTATGGGGTGATGGACGAGGGGTCTCGCAGATGTCGTGCGGAGGAGAGATCATTGGCCGCGAAGGGAGGACGCCTGCTTTATAGAACGTGACGGCAGGTCGCGAAGGAATACGGCACGATTTCCGCTGGTGTGGATCGGCCAGTGCGAGTGTAGGACACGAGGTGATTGAATTTTGCCGCGCGGTTGCATCATGTAATGACCAAACACTGGCATCCCAGCCATCCTCTGAGGACGTAAGAGAGTGAATCCGAGACGACTGGCCAGACTGACTTGTTCCTATGCCGGTAAATACCAAGGCAAGAATTGATGGCGGTTCCAGATCGGGTCGACCGAACAACGAAAATCGCGGACGAGTTCTTTTTTGATAATTCACATAGGTTAAATCCCCCGGCATCTCCCGGGTCCTATGAAGCACTGGACGGGGTCTTGCACTGCTTGCGACGTGTCTATCGCGCCCTCTCTCGCCCCGGGTTTCGTAAACTGTTATTTACTCGTTCCATTTTTCTGTCACAAACGCTGATCAACTCTCGAAAACTCATCCTGCACCACGCAGATCATGGCTGCACCGGATATCCGTCCCAGTCCTCGGACAAGAATGGAGATGCCTTCACGTGACGTACACTACCGGATATGGACACACCTGTCTCTCTGCCTCTCCCCGGTTATCTCTACTATCGTTCATGTTTTCGCGACCGCTCCCCACCCCCCCAGTCATGCCTGGGGAGGGGTACTGGAGAAATGACTATCTCGATTCCGGCTCGCCCCTCTATCCCTTTGGCCCAAGCCCGGGAGCCCCACTTGGCGACCACCCAACAACCCTCCGGGGTGGTACCATCCTCCACAAGGGCTTCTACGACCTGCTAGCGCTCATCCCTTCCACCCCGTCACCCTCCCGTTTTTTCTGGCCTGCTCGTACACCCCAGGATCCCGAGCCTGTTGCTGGACCCCGTTACGAGGAGATTCCCTCCCCTCCAATATCTCCACCGGTGCAAGCACCTTCATCTCCGCATCCACCTCTTAGGAAGGGTAGGCGTATCAGCAAAGAGATGGTCTCAAATCCAACAGGTTTCGTGTACGTGCTCCACGGTTGTTGGTGATCCACCTTCACCAAATCCTCTCTCACAGCCATCTTGTACATGCCTCCGATGCGGATCAAGCTCACGCACTCCTCACACGCTGGGGTCCGGAAGGCCAGGGTAAACTCGGTGGTCCGTTTCAGATTTTTTTTTCGGTGGAGCATCCTCCTCACCTCCTACCATCCATAGACCCCCGATGGGCAAACCCCATTAAGAATATGATCCGGCACAACAACCAAGCCAGGGCTGTGAACGAAGTTGTAAATGCCCTTAAGCCTTCGACAACGAGTAGACCAGAAGTTGCCCAACTCCGTGTCATGAACGGTATCAGTACAAACACGTCCTCTACGATCACCACTGCGGCCCGTGAAAACGTTTCGCTCACCCCGGTTGATGGTTTCCCCGGACAGCCCGGCAACTCCACAATCCGCTGGGCAGGTGGCCTACACCCTCATTTCGAGCATGAGCAAGAGAATGATCCTACCCTAGGGGAAAGGGAGATGCCCCAGGTTATCGCTCCTCCCCCTCCTAGGCAGATTAACCCTTCCCTCGCCACCCTCGAGAAAGCGGTCTCCGCCAGGATATACTTTGAGAATTTATATTTCCCACTACTCCGCCATCCACCATCCCGCGAACAACGGAGGCTTGCGATGGAGCGTGAAATGGCAGGACTTCAATTGTCAGAGAATCAGAAACAACTTTTACGCACTAGATGGCGCCAAAATGAAACTGATTATCTTCGCCATCAAAGGCGTAAGGTAGATGTCACCGCTTTTGTCAAGCTCAAGACGATCGGTCATGGTTTGTCATTCGGAAACGTTGTGTCCTGCACCCTCCCGCTGACGTCGTCCCCGTCAGGTGCGTTTGGGGTCGTGTCTCTCGTGAGGGAAAAGAGTAGTGGCGGCCTCTTTGCCATGAAAGAGGTACTGTTTCCGGTCTCCGTGATGAGGCGAAATGACTAGAGATCAATCCCAATGTAATCCCTTCCTTCTAGCTGCGCAAGACGGATATGTTACGTAAAGGCCAGGAGGGGCACGTCCGCGCGGAGCGCGACGTCCTCAAGAACGCCTCTTTGGTCAACCCCCCTGGCGGTGCAGAATGGATTGTTCGACTTTTCTACAGTTTTCAGGATCGGGATCATTTGTACCTCGTCAGTTCTCGTTGTTTTTTTTGTCACGGTGAAAGTTTATCGATTTCATTAATTTCCCGTACCGGGTTCTATCAGGTTCTGGAATACATGGGCGGCGGTGACCTCCTCAATCTCCTGATAGAAAGAGACGTCTTCGAGGAAGATTTTGCGAGGTTCTACGCGGCTGAGGTGACTGCTTATCGGCCCTTCAACTTCCTTTGTCCCTGGATACCAACCTTCCTGGCTCTAGATGGTGCTCGCGATTGAGGCCTGCCATAAGCTTGGTTTCATTCACAGAGATATCAAACCGGATGTAAGGATCTCTGTAACTCCACTGGACATCCCGACTAAATCTTGCTGGATTTAGAACTTCCTTTTTGATCCTTCAGGTCACATCAAACTAAGTGACTTCGGTTTGGCGTAGGTTTCCGCCAGGGGTTGTGGTACGAGACGCTGACCCCTCTGGTTTCCCACAGAACGGACCTCCACTGGGCGCATGATACTGCATGTGAGTTGGCGCGGCCTCGCTGTCCATTGTACGTCGGTCGACTGACTCCTGCCTATAGATTATGAGCAGCAACGTGTCCATCTTTTACATAAACATGGCGTAGATCTCGAGGATATGAATGTACTCAAGGATGGCACGCGCACGAAGAGAATGAACCGTAAGGACGTCGAGTTACTCATGGGCGGCGGAGACGGCGAAAGCGGGGTCTTCACGTGGCGAGAAAAACATGGCCGGAAGGTTGGCTTCTACCCTTCAGTCCCACTCCGAATTGGGAAAGGTTGCTAACAACTAATTTGTTTTGCTCCCGATAGTTGGCGTATTCTGTGTACGTTGTTAATGTCCTGCTTCTGCGCTTCATTTCGCATCTGACTTTGAAACCGGAAATGACCTCCAGCTGTGGCACCAACTCATACAGTGAGTCACCTCTTTTACTTTTGCCCTCCGCCGAGGCGAATAACCTATTCCTCAGTGTCACCGGAAGTTATCCGCGGCCATGGCTACACCTTCTCGTGTGACTGGTGGTCCCTCGGCGTGATCCTGTTCGAATGTTTATATGGGTGAGATCCTAGATCGCCGTTCGGGGCTACCCTGCAGCTGATCCCCGGCCCCCTAGGTATCCCCCCTTTGTCAGCAGCTCAGTCAGTCCCCCCCTCCACGTTCTTTATATTCAATCCAACGCTCTCCCTTCACAGAGGCACGTTACTCGGCAGAAGATTCTTAACTGGAAGCAGTCTCTCAAGTTCCCTTCCAAGCCCCGCGTGTCCCATGAGGGCATCAACCTCATGCAACAGTTACTATGCGAACCGGAAGACAGGCTTGGTTCACAGGCTGCCGCTTCCGTATCTCGGCCCAACGCACTTCTAGTACAATCGAGGAGGAGCGGCTTTATTCCACCGGTAGGACAGACGGAGAACGTCGACGGGGCTTACATGGTCAAGGTGCGTCCCGACTCAAACTTGGAAACAGCTCGACTGAATGCCCCACGACAAGATGCACCCCTGGTTTAGGGGTATTGACTGGGAGAACATACACAAATACCCTGCGCCATACCACCCTGACTTGAACAACCCGGAGGACACACGTCACTTCGACGACGACATTCCCGCCGAAGTGTGTTCCTTCCCGCGCTACCTTTCGTCCCCACTGATTTCCCCATAGCCCTTGGCACCCGCGAACGGCGCACCGGCGGACGCAACTCGCGACCCTCTCCTACGCGACAAAGTACACGGCGAAGAAATTTTGAATGTACGCAAGGCTTTGGCGTTCGCAGGATTCACCCACAAGAGCCCTAGGGTCGTCAGCTACGTCCGTGTTGATAAGGCGTTCGATCCCGAACCTGATACGTACGGAAACAGCGACGTCCCTCCTCCTCTTGTAGACATGGACGACCAGCGTGGTCGGTCAGTGGTCAGGGAGGAACGCGATCTAGGAAAGAATAGGGCTATCTCTATGTAACAATTTCACGACTCATTCACGAACCCCTACGACCACTTGATTACCTATCCCGACAGTTCTTATCTCAACACTGTATGCTGTATACCCGCTGTCGTATTTAATTCCGTTTGTTCTACGTTCAGTGTAATGTGTTTACTTTATGCTCATAACGCAGAACAAAGGCCTCTTTGTTACGCGAGATCTACAAGGTTTTCAACGTTCGATCGAGGCACGATCGGAATGGAAGAGCCGTCCTTAGTAACCTCAGGATGCGCATACGCTCCTGATACGCGACGCAAGCTGAATGAATAGCTCACGTCCTTCAGTAGAGTGAAGACGGAGGACCCGGACATCGGGGTGAGTGCGGCTCCTAGCACCGAATTGATCTTCTCACTGAGGTACGGAACTTGGAAGCCGAGCGAGCCGATGGTGAGCGTCCTCCGGGATAGGATTCTGATGGAATGTGAGCACTCTATTTCCTTCGTTTCTTCGCAGCGGGGACGAACACTCAGTCTCGAGAGACATCAGGAAAGTCTACTCTGGATTTTGTGCGATTGTGCGCGACCAGCGCGCTCCGGTGGGACTGTCACACGCTCCAAACGCTTCCATGCGCTTCGGAGCGACTCCACAAAGTCACCTCTCCGTGGGAGTACTCTCGGTATGTTCCCCTGATGTCTTTGTCTTCCGCACCGCCGGCGTCGTGGAGGTCCCGGCACGGGACCCGCGTGTTGCGGCCAGCGGTAGCTTCGCAAGACGTGCGAGAGAAAGGTGCCGGTACCTCGTTGTGACTGCCTCACCTGCTCTCACTGTCAATTACGGAAGTACTTCCAAGCACTTCTGGAGGGACCGTCGTACTCCGCGCGATTTTGAATGCATGGGAGGTTGGTTCCGTTTTTTCCTGATGGACCCTTCTCTCACTTGACAGGCCAGAGCGTGTAAATCGCCCGACTCTGTCAGTTCCTGAGCCAGTGAGCGTTAGCACCCGGCTGTTGGTTTACCCCGTGAACGGTACACCATTTTTAGGACTTATTGGCGTCTTGGAGAAGGGTCAAGAGTCCTTGAGATCTGGAACACAAGGCGACTCGGCGATTTATCGCTGACCTTTGCCCATATGCGATTAGCATCGTTTGGCTGTCGTGTCTAACCTTTCTCTGATCATCAAGCTTCCTTACCCCTCTCCGCGTTAAATATGCGCAGCAATTGACCGACCGGGTAAAACCTTTGCCATACTTCAGGGACGTTGATTCACCCCCTCCCCCCATTCACAAACGACGATCGCCAATCCCATAGGATTCTCCTGCAAATCATCCCCGAGTAAACGTGGACCCTGCCCGATTTTCCTGTGTTTTCCAACTTTCCCCGGGTGCGCTGGCGATCTGATGTTGATCTGCCGCTTCCGGTGATGCTGCTCTGCCTTATACAGTCCCCCCTGGAAACAACAAACTCCCCTGTCGGCTCAAGTGAGCTATTTGCACCCTGCATCCGCACCCCTGCGTGCCTACTGTTCACGGCGCCCAAGCGGGATTCATTGGTGCACAATAAATAAGATACATGTCATCCGGGGAATACACGGGAGGGGGATACAAAAAGGATGCAGGATTAAGGCACGAAAAGCCATGTAGAGTATAGCAAAGGAACGAAGGATGATAAATAATCCGGAATGTCGACATTGAGAGGCGTTGATGTGTTTAAGAAGCAGCTGAAGTCTAAATGTCAATAAATAACCCAGCCGCGGAGGAGAGAATGAGACGTTTAATGAAGGGCTACAGTGATAATGAGTGGACGGGCTTTATGATACGACATGAAAGTTGCATGAATAGCGGGTGGAGAGGTGCGCGGTGACGATTAGTGTTGGTTGGGGGGTGGGGAATCTCGATCAACGAGATGGGGGTGGATCTTCGGTTCCATCGTCGGGTGAGCTGTCTCCACCCTCCGTACGGGAGGTTTCGTGGACTCGCGCGTGCCGGCGCATGTTGCTCTGTACGCTGAATGCGCGACCGCACCCTGGGTGAGGACACACGAATGCTAAAGGGCGCCCGTTGTAAACTGACGAATGTCCACTTGCAGCAATACAACGTACGTTTCTCCCCGGTATGGGTGTTAGTGTGTGTCTTCAGGCTACTCGGGCGGTTGAACGCCTTGCCGCAATACATGCACTCGTACCTCGCCGGGGTCTGCGGGGACTTATCGAGTCGCGGCGAGGCAGGGCGGGGATCTTGAGAGGAAGAAGAAAAGGGAAGCTGTGGAGAATCCTGAGGACCGTAAGGGCTACGGTCCCAGTGCCGGAGGTAGGTCTGATCGAGGTGGGGGAGCTGAACCGTACTCCTGTACGGAGAGGGACTGGCGCTACGATAATGCCGCACTGCTGATCGGCCGCAATCCCCTGACAGGGAACGTCCGGATTGTGGGCACGTTGACCGTATATGCTCTGGACAGGAAGGTAGTGAACGGGCAGATGCCAGATGGCGGGGGCTATGGGAAGGAAATGAAGGGGAAGGAACGTGTTGTGGGGACGTCATCATGGGTGGATCCGAATGCATGCGAAGGTGTGGAATGCGTGGACGAGGTGCTTGGTCGAGAGGTGCTTGGATAGGAACACCGCGGACGTCGGAAAGGCTAAAGTTGGGAGAATCGTCTGCACAGTGATCAGTGGGGGGAGAGGACGTGTGATGCAGAAAACGTACCTCTATACCAGGCACGAATGGGGGGAAGTACTGGCCGTTCATCGTTCCGCGGTTTTGAGGGTCCAGGGATTGGAAGATGGGACTGCATATCAGTTTATGGGACCGGGACGATGGACGAAAAGAAACGGGGAATCTGGAGGACCGCAAGACCAATTATCTATCACCCTGATGCTCGCTTGTCAGGAAGTCGCAGTACTAGCTTGACCTGAGGATTTTTTGGCTTGGCGGAGAGCGTCAGACTAGCGTAACCAGGATGATTATTTAAAGATCCGATCGGAGCTCCCCATCAGTCGTTTGTGAGGGATGGGCTTTGGGCGATCGTAGAAGACGGACGAAGGCTGTGCCAGTATGTTTTCTTTTCGACGGAGGCTCTTGGCGATCATGCAGTCGTAATCGGGTGACCGAGGCAACCCTCCTCCTGATCTCCGTTCATTGAGTAGGGCAAAAGTAGATAGACATGGATGCTACGGCTACCGGTGACAGAAAGATCTCCCTCGCTAAGGGAGCGGGACGACAAATTAGGCGTCCTTCGGAAGCTCTTCTGGCGTCTTGGTAGTCAGGGACAGCGCGTGGAGTCCGCTCTTGAACTCGTCCGCAAGCGCGGCATTCACCATCCTGTGGCGTTGGAGGGTATTCTGCAAGGCCGCTCGTGAGAACAGAGAATACAGTGCTGTTTGAAGTACACATACTTTGCCCCTAAAGGCTCCTGACACTATCTGCACCGAGAAATCTGTATGTTTTACGCTCAGCGTTCTCTCGCCCCTGCTCGGCCCGGGAGAAAAATACGCACGGGTTTCGCCGTTGGCAGCATCATTGTTTCTCATAGCGGCATGATGCCTATGTTGCCAGGAATCATTTGTGATTACGAGCCCCGAGGGTTGGAAGAGACGGGTGAGCTTGCAGGATTATCAGACGAAGGCCAGGCGGAGGCTATGCATATTGCAACGTAGACAGGTACCTTGTCTAGAATCGAGGACTCCATCGGACCAGGGTCACCTGATGGAACAGACATTTGTGCGAGCGTAGCCATAGTGAGGTGCGACTGGCGAAGGAAAAACTGCCTTGAGACCGAACAGATCTTGACAAACATCCTCAGCGGATCCGGAGGCGCGGAACACTTCTAGCCACCGGTCTGTCGATCATACGATGACACATCACCATCACCGTCTCTCCACCTCTGGACTCGCGAAAACTCAGCACCAGGACCAGTATGCGAGGTGACGTTCACAAACAACCACCCGATGATCTCGAGTTCCCATATTTCGAAATCATCTATTACGACCAGCCGGAGAGCGTAGGCATTACAATCAAGGCGAGCGATGGCCGGAGCAAGCGTTGGCCGGATCCCTCGCGAGCTGTGAACGACGACGGCAGTATCAATACTTGGGAGCCCGCCGATGAAGATACACAGCACAATTGGAGGCAGAAGCTCGGGGAGTTTCTGACAGACAAGTTCCTCCTGGTTGATCCAAAACTCAACGGTATGATATCCACTCCCTCACTTTGACTCTGCTGACCAGAACCTCCGTTGACTTGTCGTCCATATAGTACATCTCCAGCCGATGATTGGTCGGCGGTGCTTTCTGAACGACTTTCCCTCGGGGTATAGGTTGTTCAAGCACACGAAGGATGGCCGAATAGATCACTACTTTTGTGGTACGGAAATCCGCTCATATCTGTTGCCTTGGTCCCTAACGTCCTCTTTCCGTTCGTCAGGATCGAAATATGTCAATGTCTTCAGATCACCTCAGGAATTCTTTCTTCACGCATGGTGGCTTATGGCGGGGGCAGACTTGGACTCAGATGGATATCCTGCTTGCAAGTGCAAGTACTGTGGCCCAAATCACCACCAGGGACATATCGACCGAGAATACCAACTTCCAGGACATAGAGATGCTGGTCACAAGGGTTCCGGCCGCCACGGTGGCTCAGCGGCAGTAACGAGCGAAAGGATCATCATGCAAGCCAAGGATTACAGAAATCTGAAAAAGCCGAGCGCGGGGTAGGCTTTACATTGTTGTCATCTTTCGTTTTCTGTGGATGGCATCCTTACCCATCCGTGTGTTAGAGTCCAGCAAACAGCCTCCAAAGGCATCGAGTCCATCGATCCGGCCTTGTTATGATGACCTACTCTCGAAGGTGGGATATGCGAGTTCGCGGACACGATGTTGTACTCCAAAGATATCAACCATTCCAAAATACATGGTCTTGGAAAACCTTTAATCGGCGATGTGATTATGGAGAGTCACGGGTGACGCGACAATAACAAAAGTCAAACCTGGAGGGGATGAAAACCGGCAGCACTAAGTGCCTCTGGGGAAGGATCCTTGTTGCCTGGGTAGGCCCGTCCTTC
>Ga0307515_10004599_pt1 | contig 28383 bp, 28 predicted proteins | sample 17_EM_MG_FD_194513 | JGI IMG/M metagenome (GOLD analysis project Ga0307515, IMG submission 194513) | Populus trichocarpa ectomycorrhiza microbial communities from riparian zone in the Pacific Northwest, United States - 17_EM | ecosystem: Host-associated > Plants > Roots > Unclassified | place... | reverse complement strand
CCCGCTATTTAAATGATATGTCAAGGAAAACGTCATTCAACCAAAGAAAGGCGGCGTACAAAATGCTGGCGCTATACCAGTACCGCCCGTCTTTGCTCCCTCCAGGGTCGGTCGGTTCTGTGTCGTAAACCGGATCAACCAGCACATTGCCCCAGCTGATATCTCGATGAAGGACGTCTTGCTCACACATAGCCCTGTGGGCTGCGAACGTTGAGCGGAGCGAAAGTGAAACGAAGCATTGACACTTACTGACGAGCACATCAAACATCGCCCATAATATGTGTAGAACGGTCTCGCAGTTGTTCAACGGTTTGCCGTGTGTTCCTAGCATAACGCAGTACTGTTCCCGTATCTGCTGGGACCGCTGGAGTTTGGATTCCTGCTCTTCGACAGCAGGAACGGGTTCGGGAGAGTGGAGCGGTGGGGGGACAGGAGTACTTTCGCACTCTTCGGGGGATGCAACCTCGCTCATTGATGTGGTTTTCCCCGTTTTCCAGTGTTGTACGGGCTTAGCTAGCCCGGGAATAACACCCTGGGCGTGCGCCTGTTCATACAACGGTCCCTCCTCCCATCTTGCCCTAACATCGGCCCAGTAGAACTTTACAATACGTATGGCAGACTGAGACGCGTCACCCACTTCGACTGCGGCGCCAACCCAGGTCCCACGACCCGGATAGCGTCCACAGTGGAACGGAAATATTTCCCACATCGTGGGTTCCTTTACTAGTGTCCATATCTTCCTATTTTCAAGCCCAAATGTCATGTCATTGTACCGAGCTTCTTCTGCGTGATAGATGGCGGCAATGTATTTTTGCAGATGGGGAGTGTTTTTCTTGGTCCATGAGTAAGGTTCTTGCAATCTTGGGGGATTGACAGTGGCATTCACGGTGCTGAGTCGGTAAATCGTGAACCCGCGTAATCTGCTAGCAAGTCCTATAGCGAAACTGAAGTCGGGCCGATAGCGAAGGGTGGTTTGCAAGTAGTGGAGGAGCTGAGCTTCGGGGTTTGCGGACACCTTAAGCTCTGCTACGGCTGAGAGTTGAGACCAATACGGACGGAGGTCCTCCAATTTAGGAGTTTCGCCAGTTTTGAGGGTGTCCAGATACTTTTGGGCATATTTGAGAGTTGAGACGTAGGCGATGATATCGGGCTTTAGTCTAGCATCGAATGTGTCCCCGAACAGGTATTGATCGGGATTGAGAACGTGGACGATAACGAGATCACGGGGGAGAGGATGGGCCGTGTTGTGGGCAAGGGTGAGCACATTAAGGATGATGGCAATTGGACGGTAGCTTAGGGATTCGGAACGCCTCTCCTTCTTCACCCTTGTGAGCGTCCGATATTGTTTGTCGAGGATCTTGGTATCCTCAGGCGAAAGCTCGGGCAGAGGTTTGGAGCCACAGTAGACTCCACTCCAAAACAAATCGCTGTCGTGATCTATTAAATCGCGACTGATGGCAAGTCCAGCAGCTCTGTGGCTCGCTGCGGCAAGTTGACCCTTCAAAGCGTTGCTGTAGGGGGCGGGTTTAGGAGGTGTCGAGAAAATTGGTGGCATTGGCACAGGTATGGTATGGTGAGCGGAAGTCGAAGGGTTTGAAGCCCTTTTCGGTGTGGTGAATGGGGCCATTGGCCGTTCTGGTCGTGGGCGTGGGCGTGGTCGTCGTAGTTGCTGTCCAAGTTGAGTCTTGTTTGTCAAGCCCCTCTTTTGCCAAACACGTCTCCTTAATCATTACATCCTTCTTACGCCGCAGACCCCAAAGCTACTATCACGCGAAGCACGGCCTATACCAGTCGGCCATTAGGGCGGGCGCCATTCGTGGGATGGCCGGTCAAGAAGCACGCTGGGTTGGAATTGTTTACGCACCCGTGGATCCATTTTCAACTACCGAACGGGTATGAGCAGTCCTGGAACACGATTATAACTGTAATACATATCAAGCAAGGCGAGACAAATAAGAGAGGGAAGGATAGACGAGAAAGGCGGAAACACAACTTTGCCGATTCTCTGCTTGGAGCTCGGCACTTCGTCTCTTTCCTTTCATCACGAACGGCTCTAAAGAGTCCCCCACGTCCCCTCCGCTCGTCGATGCCGTCCTCGAGCTCCAGGATAGTGCAGTTTACGCAGTTTTGGCGCATCGGCCAAGAGCGTCGCGGGCGAATGCGTGTTCCAAACGGGCAATTAATTACTAGTACATCCTAGGTTTTTACTATAGAATAACGCCTCCCCCACAGGCATGGTTGGTTACACAGAGTCGCTCACAGATCCATCCTACCAAATCCTCGTCCTCACCTACCCCCTCATTGGCAACTACGGCGTTCCCCAGAGACTTAAACTCGACCTTGAACACATTCCAGACGATTTTGAGTCGAGCAGGATCCATGTCGCCGCTCTCATTGTCGGCAATTACTCCGAAGAATTCTCCCATTTCCTCGCTGCTTCCTCCCTTGGCGCCTGGCTCAAAGAAAACGACGTACCAGCAATCTACGGCGTCGACACGCCCGCTCTCACAAAGCGCATACACGACAAGAGTTCCCTCCTTGGCCGCGTTCGAGCCAGAAAACAAAGATTGGAGGATCGCGCGCGCACCACGAGCCTCCCCACGCCACAAGTATCTCGATTCCCCTCCCCAGCACTCGTAAACTCGTGGAAGGAAGACTGACGTCGTCCCTTTTGCCGACCCCAATGTCGAAAATCTTGTTGCCCAAGTGTCGACGCCCACCACGCATACTTACAAGCCCATAGGCACCAACGTGCGTCTTCACCCGGTCACGAACCAACCCCTACGCGTCCTCATTGTCGATGTGGGCATGAAATACAACCAAATCCGCTGCTTCACCAAACGTGGTGTTGAACTCCGCGTCGTCCCCTGAGACTACGACTTTGTCAAGGAATCTGAAGAGTTCGACGGGTTGTTCATCTCTAACGGACCAGGCGATCCGACCATGGTGCAGACCACCATCGAGCGCCTCCGTCAGCTCCTCACCAAGGACAAACCTATATTCGGTATCTGTCTGGGCCACCAGTTGCTCGCTCTCGCTGCGGGAGCCAAGACATCCAAAATGAAGTACGGCAATCGAGGGCAGAACATCCCTTGCACCGACGTCCACAGCGGCCGGTGCTACATTACCAGCCAGAACCACAGGTTCCGCTTCCGGAACGATTGAAGTCATGAGGGAGTGGTTCAAGGTAGGTGGGCGGCCGCAAAACAACGCGGTTCCCACTTGATCCGCTACTCCCAAATTCGCATGCCTGTGTGTTCTGGGAGTCAAAGCGCTTCGTGTCAAAGTCTCGCGACCAGCCTCTCCACATACACTCCCAAAAGCGTTTATACCACAGCCTCCTAATATGCCCATCCAAGTACAAAGTCTAGTGTCGTTGCCTTCCACTTCTATACTCTCTCCATCGACCTTCGCAGGTCTTCCAAATCAAGCGTCGATCGCGTGCTTCGCCGTAAGACCATACCCGGTCCTGAGGCCGGCCCAAGGGATCCCCCTGATGGTACGAGCTATGTATATTCACAGTTACAACTAGTTTGGACCATTGTCCCCGCCATCACGGTTTCATTGTTGTGGCCACATCTTTATCGTTCCCTTTTCCAAATCGCCACCGTATGGTGTCACCCCTCTCCGTAGCACATACTAGGCCTTAGAGTATAGCAATACATGTGATTTGTTACTATTATAATCGAACGAAGATAGCGCAGTTTTAAATCTCATAAACGTAAAGTTGATGCTTACTAGAACTGCACGACACAAGTGATATCAATTCAAGAACCGGTACCTTTCAGTGTTTTGAGATAGAGATAGCTCATTCATGGTGGCAGGGCCATTAATTTGACCAAAATGGGAGCCTATACATAGCCCATGACTAGGCTATAAGGTGTCTTATATTTATTTAACTTTAATTGTGACATATGTCCACCAAAACAACTCCGACAAATCACCACACAAATCACTACTTCATCTTGAACCCCACGATGACGACCGAGCCCGATAAGGCAGCAGCACAGAGCACTCAACTGATTGACCAGGAGACCCTGGGTACTATAGCAGACTACTCTGTTTGGTCTGAGATGGGAGAAGAGGTCAAATTCGGTTCATTGTATTCAGAAAAGAAGACGGTGGTAGTCTTCATCCGTCTGTCACCACTGCTCGTCGTAGAAGGCATTGAACTAACCCAGACTATTAGGTCACTTTTTCTGCGGCGTTCGCGCTCTCTCTTCCGCAAGTAATGACCGTCTGACTGACACTTGTGACACTAGATGTGCCAGAATTACCTTATCGAATTAGCCAAAGTGCCCAAGGAATCGTTCGAAGCAGCAAATACCGACATCATCGTGGTGGGTTGCGGCGAATGGGGCGTCATCAAGCAATATAAAGGTGACTATATGTGTAGAACGTTTCTTTCGGCCCATTAATGTACACCTCAGAGGACACTGGTTACCATTACCCAGTTTATGCCGATCCCAATCGTACGCTATACAATGCCCTCGGGTTAATCTCTTCTCTAGTGCCTCCACCCGCGGACGCCCCCCAGAGGAGCTATACTGGATCTGTTATTTCCGTCACTATACAGTCAACTTGGGTATATTCCTCCGTCTTAGTTGGCTACTATCGGCATTGACTCCGTCCTCCCAGCGTGCGCTGAAATCGCCTATCGCGTTCTTCAAAGGTGGGAACATCACTCAGCTTGGAGGGGATTTCATCTTGGGCCCTGGTGAGCTCGCTTCAATGCCTACATTGTTGCAGGGATCCCTCACATATTTTGCAGGGAATCACTGTTCTTTCGCGTCACGAATGCGTTGGGCCACCGATCGTACGTCTGTCCTAATCTTAGGAACCACAAGTGTGCCAGGAGTAACCCTATTTTATCGCATTCATAGACGTTGAAGTCGCTGATCTCATGGCTGCTGCCGGTGTACCAATGCCCAAGTAACTCTCCCTAATTCAGTAGCCAACCATTTCAAAGCTCTGTCTACTTCCCTATTTGTGGTGCCGAGGATGTCCGTTAACAAGAGAAGATGGAGACTTCAAAGGCAGGGAGAATGACGACACAGGACACCTGAGAATAGATAGTGCAACGAAACAAAAGGCAGGGGACACTACCAGAAGATAAAGAGGTTGAGCGTGGACTGGAGCAGCACGTGATTCAACATGTTTGTACACACTTGTGGTGCAGCAATTCCGTCCGAGTCCGGTGTATTATGGTTACTGTATAAGAAGATCGAAGGCAGTAAAGGACCGAGATAGAAGTAACACGCGATCACTTTGATTTGCTCTTGAGGTGTGCATTAGAGTTGCATTTGCTCAGCCTTCTCGAGTGTGAGGTGGTACTGCCGATCGAAACCCGCTGTGATGAACTCCTCGTCATCCTCCTCGTCATCTTCCGGGACGGGGCGACGGGCAGTGCGATGCTGGCAGTGGATGCACCGCGTTGCGTTGTGGGGTTTACAGGTACAGTACAGTACACAGTACAGACTCACGAAGAGCAGTGGCCTATGGAGAATGGAGAATGGAGAATGGAGATCTGGAGAATGGAGAATGGAGAATGGAGGTGGGCGGCGCGGACGAAGCGACGATCAGAGCGAAGCAATAGTTTGGCATTTGGCGAATCGGGGAATGTCCCGAATCTTTGTGTGAGTTATTTAAGGGCTTATTCGGGTGCAACCGTAGGAATATGGGCCCCGTTGCGGATCGATCCTGTGGGGCTATCGGTGGAACCGCGCCGATGGGCTGCATGGTACGTGGCTCCCCATTGACTCTGATAACGTCTACTCGTATCATTTTCTTTTCTTGTAGCGGTACAATAATTACAATGATGAACGAAACCCAAACCCATGTCCTTATTGCACATTGGTTGAGACTTCCACCCCTCGTCAAATAAAGAAAGAGCGGGTTCCACACTTGCGGCCATTCTCATCGTTATGTGGAGATTATCAATCCTTGTTCTTCTCTTTCCTATTGATGCCCTTTCCTAAATTCCCGATCATTTTTCCCCAGAAAACAGCCAAAAGTCAAACGTCAGTAGGGGCAAATGGAACCCTGGCCCATTAATGTCGTATTTGAAGGCTAAACTCATGACGGAAACGCGTTTCCTCGTGTCAGACTGATGACCAGTGTGACAGATGCAGGGCTACCGTGTGTGGGAAATCGGTAATCGGAGCGCAGGACCGAAGGAACTGGGAATACAAGCAAACGGGGTCACGTGTGGACAATGGCAGACTCTGTAAACCACGACGGGCGGATATCCAATAGATCGCGTGCTGCCGCCCGTCACGTCTCGTTCTTGCCTGGCGATTCCAGCCTCTCTTACTATTGCCATTGACAGCCTAAACGCGTCAATCTGAATTCCAATGCACTGGGACATTTTGATTTTATTCCAAATCCATCTTCGCTTGGCCACCTTTTGCTCTCGTCTGTCGAGCCTCCTCGATCCGTTCTCTCATCCTTCGCTCCGCTTTCTCCCTCGCCTCTGCAAATAATGTCTTGCCGGCACTAGTCCCCTGCGAACGCGCCATCGCCTTAAGCACGCCGACTACCATGCCCAAATGATTATGCCGCCTGAGCGCATTCTCAAACGCCCATTGCTTCCGTTTCTGTTGCTCGCGATCGAGTAGCGTCTGTAGTTCACGTCGTTCAGAAACGGAAGCTGCACCCGCCGGCAGGGAGGAGAGTTGAGATTCAAGGATCGGGATTGGGTCTGCACGTATTGATTGAAGGTTGAACTCAATCTGGTCCATAACATAAGAAATTTAAATTAGCATGGAGAAGGAACAGAGCTGCAGGACGCCAGACGTACCGATCCCGCGGGATACATGTCAATTCTCCTCGCAATTACCTCCGCTGCCCTCTCTATCCACGAGCCTTCGATTGGGCCATGAGTTACAGCTGCTCTCTTCAGACCATCCAGCTCGAACAGAGTCCCGTGAACAGGAAGGTAGACGACGAAGTGGTACGCGTCTTCTGCTTCGCCTCGAGGTAGATCGAGACCATCCAACGATACCGCATTAGGTGGGGAGAGGGAATTATGAATGGCACGAAGTTCGGTCGCTGAAGTGAGGGCTTCGCCGAGCGTCTGAAGTATGACGCGTCAAGGAGCGGGTCCAATTGCGTATATCCACTCACTAGAGGATCCATTCCAGGGGCAAACTCGAAAAGGTTGGTTAGTATAGGCCCGACAGTTACTCCTGGGATATTGCCAAGCGCGTTTACGATCGCAATGGTCGCGCACGCGTTATTCACAACCTATCGATTGAATTAATGACGTAGTACAGGGCACTGTACACTACTACTCACTTGTTTTGCGAAGAACCCAGCAAAGTCGGGTTCATAGGCGCCTCCAGTCTTTGGTCCTTTTCCTCCAATGCTGTCTCCTTCAGCAGTCTCAAGCTCGGCGATCCACTTGAAGAGGAAGATAAGTGCTTGCATTGGCACCAGTGCAGATTGCTGTTCAAGTGTTGCTGGGTCGAGCGAATACACCTCATCCATCACGAGTGGTGTGCCCAGTAGTTGAAGGAGCTCGCTGATAAACGTGTCATTGGATTAGATTGTGCATCGATTGCGTTTTGTGCATGGCAGTAAGCGATTTTAGTGCACACAAATGCAAGGTCAGTTCCTAGCCGCGTCAGCCCGTTGGAAAGCGAGCGAGCGCACGTAAAGACCCCTGGATCCGATTCTGTGAGCTGCCATCCGCTTTCGTCGCCCGACATCGAAGCAAATTGCTGAAGGACTTGGTGGTCGACTTGAAAGAAGGGACGCGTTGGTCGGGGTCCAAAGACTCCTGACACTCGGCCACCGGCTCAGTTCGATGGTTGAAGGGATAAACTGTGTGACAAGACAATCATATTGTAGTAGAAAGTTCCACACTGGCGCTGTGATGCCGATCACTCTCGGCCGGTAGTACAGATGGGAGGGAAAGCTATTGCTACATCGAAGAGAGATATAACGGGTTCTATAATGAATTGGGTTTCTGGTGTGGTAGTATGCAAGGGGTGACTTGGTAATATGTGACTTGATGAAGCGAAGGGTGGGTGTCCTAACCGCTCTCAAACGATGACTCTCTCATTACCGAGGCCGGGGTTTCCAAATGTAGAACTGGGCCTCGAGGGAGCAGCGGTTGGGCTGGGGCTAGGACTAGGTCCAACACGTAGTCCACGATCGAGCCTACAGCGGTCCGTCATAAGCATTGAGTGTTCACCCGGAGCTATGGAGACTTACTTCCAGCCATCCTTGACCTTGGAATATACAATCCTTAGAGTTGAGTATGCCCCCTTTTCTTGAACAAATGAGACGCTGCAAACAATACCAGCCACCGACACTCCGCTCACGCTAATGCGAGAGTACGCCGACGTCGAGGAGCCGCTAGTACGAGAGTTTCCGGGTGAAGAACTTGGGTTGCGCATATGCCGCGATGTATGAGGAGAGTGGCCAGCACTGGTTCCGGCAAACAAGGCTGGCCCCCCTATCGAGCTTCTCCCGCTGTTCACCACCGGCGTGCCGAGAGGGCCCCACGTCAAACCAGAGCTAGAGGAGGGGTCTGAAAGGAGAGGCGTGTTGGGTGTCGAGAGTGCATTGTAGTGAGGATCAAACTCGACACGGAATCGAACCGTCTTGCTGGAATAATTGCCAACCGCATCTGACAATGGTTCGGATACTGGTATAGTAATACTTAAGGAGCGGACTACGTACCAACAATCTCGCCGACACGACACTTGAACCCGCCGCTCTGCGACTGTATAAATTGAACGCCGGCCTCTCGCAGCAGACGTCCACACTCTTCCCTTGTAGTAGCGATGTTTTCTAGCGATACAAGGTACAAGTTCTGTCGCGCCTCGTATCAGACCTGTGTTGAGAAACCGGGGACTTCATCAGGACTCACCGGACTCTTCCAATCGAACAACTTGGCAAACATTCCACGCCCTGTCCCTTGGGGAGTACCGCCCAAAGTTGGAGTGGGCGGTGCGCCCCACGAGAAGCCTCCAAATCCGAACCCAAGGAAAGGGGACATCAAAGGTTGGCGTCCAGACCCGTCCAGAGGGCTGAGTTGGTGCTGGTAGTGTTCTCGTTTGTACCCAGGATGGACGAGGTCGAGCGGGGCAGCTGCAAGGAACCTCTGACTCAGTCACACATTTGGAGGCACGGGGATGACGTACGTACGCTTACTCCTTCTCTTGGCCTTCACACTCCCACTGGAGACGTTCCCTGAGGTCCTTGCGGAGTGCTTTCTAACAAGCCCAGCAGGCAAGTTTAACAACTCCTGGCTGACTTCATCGATTTTCTCCCATTTGTCACTTGCATCACTACAAGATCCACTAACAGTTCCGATTGGCGTATCCGCAGCTGCCGTAGCGGTCGGTTTGGTGGGTGGTGGAGGGACAGTTGCTGCCGGGAAAGGAGCAGGCGGACGGGGCGTATTGTCCATCTCTATTTCACCTGGAACACACGAAGTGCCTATATTAGGTGTTTCGAGGAGCACAACCCCGAGAGCGGCTGCGTCGACGGCGGGTTGATTTTGAGAGACTGGTCGCAGCATGGACTCGAGTGGAGAGGGTTGATGAGGTAGAGCGGGCTCCGTGTTCCTTCGAATTGGGACAGGGATTAAAACAGGCGGGGTGGCTATCCTAGTAGCAGTTGCCGAGGAGAGGGTGCTGGGTTGCACAGCGACCCCGGAGATGATTGGGGCCTTGACATTTGGGACCGGAGGAGGCGCCATTAAACTCGGGGGACCTGAGCGTTTCCGAGCTGTAGGAGGAGGTGCCACGGGCAATGGTCTACCGCGCTTGGATTGGGGCTTTGTCTCGTCCCTCGTCTGAGGGGCATGAGATCTGGGCGGAATAACCGATAGGGGACGGGCGGGTGCAGGTGTTTTGTCTCCACTGGTCGGAGCTCGAATGGTGGATGCCCGATCTCTGGCGATAGACGCAGCTTTCCTCGGAGATGTGGGAGGGGCCTTCACAGGAGATGTGGTCTTCTTGGGTGAGGCAGGCTTTGAAGCGGAAACTTTCAGTTTACAGTGCTCATCTAGGCAACGCACACCTCGGTCCCTTTCTCGCTTTTTCTCCGGGGTAGGAGGAAAGACGGAAGCAATAGCAGCGGGGTCATCGAGAACCAAACTCGTACGAGCACCAACACGGCCTGGGAAGTGGCGCTGGATGGGGCTGGCAGCCTCAGCTCTCGAAGCGGCGTACAGGTCGAAGTCGAAGCTACGACGAGGAGATGATAGTACTGGAGAGGATGGGGTAGAGAAGGGTGACGCGGTACTGGAAGGATCATACGGAGCGTCCATGTTGTACTCTTCGAATGACTTGTCGCGATACTGGCACAAGAGGTAATAGAATGCCTTTTCGAAGTTCTTCCTATAAAACATGTTCTATTGGTTCCGTCTGAGAGATATCACTAGCGATATAGGACTTACTCCTCTGAGGTCAATCGACCAGCCATTTTCTCGCGTCCCTGACGCCCATTTTGTCTCCAAATAACGCAAAGGTTCCTCAGGAGATCTGGGTCAATGTCCACTCGCTTGACGGGCAAGGCGATCTCAGCAGGGTTCGGCGCAGGAGGTAGGATGATGCCGGGAGTATCCATCGTGAGAAGTGGGTGAGCGAAGATCTCTCGCATCTACAGCATAAGGTAATGGTCACACGAAATAAAGCAGCCAAGGAGTCGCCTACGGTAATACGCTTATTGAGGTCGACCACCAGCATGCGAGTTATAAGGTCCTTGGCAAGGGGGGGCATCCAATCAGGCATCGTAAAGCGACCATCACGGACTTTACGTAGAACAACGCTGACATCTCGGTCGTCGAAGGGAAGACGGCTTGTACAAAGTGCGAAGAACACTACACCGCAACTCCAGATGTCGGAGGCAGAACCGGTATACCTGCGATACAGAGGTAAGCAACTAATTACAGGTGCTGGAGACGTGACCGACGTATTTCCGCGGACGATCTCAGGAGAAGCGTAATGAGGGCTTCCACAGCTGGTCCTCAAGAGACCATTAAGTTGATCCAGTGTTGACATGCCGAAGTCAGCGATCTTCACATGTTTGATAGAGTGGCCATCTGGAGGGTAGTTAGAATATAGCAGAGAGCGGGGTGGGCGAAACTGACCAACAATCTTGTCTTCTAGGAGGATATTCTCTGGTTTGAGGTCGCGGTGGCAAATGTTAAACCGATGACAATAGTCCACTCCACACAGGACCTATAAAATATGGTGAGTGCCTTTGTCGACTTGCAATCGTCAATATTACATGCCTGCTTGATGATCGAAACGGCTTCAAGCAACTGCAATCGTTGTCCCTTGGAGCAAAGATAATCAAAAAGTTCGCCGCCTTCAATGTACTCCAGGACAAGGTACAGCTCTGTCTCTGAGCTCCATACGTCGTAAAGATGCATGATGTTAGGATGGTCGAGGAGCTGTCGTAGGGTGAGAGAAAGAAGAAGTTGGGTCAGTGGATACAGTGAGATGCCATATTAACTCTAAGGTAGACAGTGTTGAAGGCCAACGTACCTTCATGACCGCGATTTCACGCTCCGCGGTGAGTATCATCTTCTCGGCCTTATCACCTGCATTGGTAAGTGCACTAGCCCTTGAGCTGATGGTAGGGTGGAGGTCAAGAATCTTGACGGCGGCAAGCTTGCCAGAACGGCAATGCCGCGCAAGTTTGACGCGACCTAGCGAAGGAAATAAGAGCGTGTACAATGGTGAGAAAAACGAGCTCAAAGGTCCACCAAAGTGAATGAATTAAGGAGGAGGCAGCATTTGTGAAAAGGTGGGGTGATTGCAACAACAGCCGACAGAACACATGGCACCAAACTCAGAATCGACCATATCAAGCTCCAGGGGGAGCAAGTGTATATGTCGCTCCTCCTCAGCCAATACAGGCCCGATACTGTCTAACACGAGCACAGCTGGCTGGGATGACGAGAAAACTACATACCGCTAGCACCCTTGCCAAGCATCTCGCCCATGACCCACGGGCCGATTGTTTGGGGATCGCCTGCGCCTCTGCGGCCGCTGGTGTGCTCGATGTCGACGCCATCCTGGATTGCCTTTGCCTTCTCACGTTCCCAACGCGTCTGGTAACCGGGATTCGAAGCAGGCTTGGTCGACTTCACTTTTGGTGGGGAGAGAGAGATGGGTGGCTGAGCGACCTGCGTACTGTCAATCACAGCCTGGACGACGGGAGAAGCGCCGACGGCGAGAACAACGTCAGAAAGCGCGTCGGCTGCGACTGGACACGCGTAGCTGGTATCTAGAACAGCAGAGGGGTGGTTGGAGGGCATATTGGAGGGGACTGAGGGGGACGGCGATGACAGAAGGATGGCGGAATTACGAAGGGGGTATTGGGGACGATGAAGAGGAAACTCGAAGGACTACGGATACAGCGGGGGGAGAGGGGCAAGGACGAAGAGCTGCAAGGCTGGAACCAAGTCGCTTCAGGGGTGTTGTTTGGCCATTACGAGCTCTCTCCTTTCCTTTCTGTCTTCGCTGTCCCAAACGACGAGCACGACTGCAGCGGGATCACTAGCCTCAGCTGCACTCGTCGCCCTATACCCGACGCGTTTGCAACGTCTCCTGGCCGTCACTCGCGTCCTTCGGATTATTCCCTAATATTCGCCAGTAATACCGCCTGTAGCAACACCGCATCAACAGTCACTGTATTGATCACCATATTCAACCTTTAGTGTTCGATTTTCTTGCAAAATGCTTGCAACCTGGCTTAGCCTGGCCTCACTCAGCGCCCCTGCCATTGCCCACTCGATCGCTGTATCATACCCTCTCGCAAGTCAGTACCCACCAATAGCACGCGTCGGTCGTCCTTTCTCGTGGACCATTTCGCCTACCACATTTACCCTCGATGGTCTTGGTACTTCCTCGCGGCTACTCGCCTATGCTGCTGGTGGTCTGCCAGAATGGCTCATCTTCGACTCAACTACTCACTCATTCACGGGTACTCCACCTTTGTCTGCAGTCAATTCGCCGGCGACCGTCGTGGTGACCGTCTCGACCATCGATTCCTCGGCGTCCGCGACAGACTCATTCACTCTGATCACGCTCGAGTCGCAGCCTCCATACATTGCTCATCCTATCCATGCGCAGCTCACTGATCCCGCCAACACAGCACTGTCAGGCGCCTTTCAACTCCATCCAAACTCTGCGCTCCCTCCTACAGTAAATGCGGGCGGCAGCGTGCCTGGGCTTCGTCTTCCCCCATCCTGGTCATTTTCTATCGGAATCCGAGGAGACACATTCCTATCCCCTTCCGGTCGCAGTCTCTTTTACTCGAGCTCGCCCTTGCCATCGTGGGTCACCTTCAACCCGTGGACCTATACCTTCGACGGAGTAACGCCGTCTACATCTGGTGAGCAGGTGGAAATTGTGGTCAGAGGCAGCGAGCGAAAAGGCTACTCCGATCCACCTGCAGAGGAACGCTTCTGGATCAGTGTTGCGTCGGAAGAGCTGCACCTATCGGGTCCGGTTTCTAGTAACGGTGCTCTGACAGCCAATGTCACAGCTGGAGAGGCTTTTGAGATTCGCCTTCGCAAAGTCATCGAGAACGGCTCATTGTGGGACGGTGGAGAGGAACATAAGCTTGGTTCAGTTTCTGTGGTGGGTTTACTCAACACGTGGGTGATGAAAGGCTGATATCACATTGATAATAATAGGATATCTCGTCTTATTCATGGCTTAAGTACGACACTTCATCAATGACCATCAGTGGTACCACAACAACACATGCGTCTGACATTCGAGTGCCTATTTCTGTCTCCGACTCCAAAACGCCTCCTCAAACCGTCAATGCCTCGTTCACTATCAATGTGCTTCCAAACCTTTTCAAGAGTTTGTCCTACGACCTTCCACTTCTCTTCGGAGGCAGCCTCTCCTTCGACCTTAGTAGTCTTGTTGCCTCCCCCGATAGTCTTGAGGGGGCACGCAAGCACTCGATTGAGCTTGCGGTCACTGGTACCCAGAGCTGGATGTCGTTCAACCATACCAATTTCACTCTCACAGGTACTGCGCCGTCCGTTGTCCGTGATGGTCCTGCCTCTCCTGGGCTCACACAATCACCGGAGGATTCCGTGGTATTCCCATTCAGCGGCGAAAACGAACGCGACGTACTCCTAGCTTCCTCTGGGCCTTTCTCGGTGACACCAATCAAGGTCATCTTCAGCGCCCTGGACACCCATTCTCAGACCACCTCTCACTTCACTCTCAACATTCTCCTGTCACCTGCTGCTGGAAGTATCGCTGAGGCGCCTACAGACCCTGATAAGGATCAAAAGGACAAGAATAGCTCGAACAGGGGAAAGGTTGTCGCGCTGTCAGTCGTGTTTGGACTTCTTTTGCTCGTTCTCATTGTGGGACTACTGTTCTGTTCCCTTAAAAATGGGTCACTGCTCGCATTCTGTGGCTCCTTCAAACGGGGTTCAAAAGAAAAGCCGTTGCCTCCTTATTTCGTTGACCAACGATCTCTGGACGGTGACACGCTCCCTGGGACTCACGACGATATCGAGAAGGGCATTGTTGGTGGCATCTTGAAGAAAAGCGGCGAAGGAGGAGGGCTTGCTGTTGAGGACAATCGAAAGGTGTCGTTTGCTCTCGAGACGCCTCGGCCAAGTACAGACGCCGGGCATAACCGAGGTGGCACGAGTATTAGCTCTGGTAGTCATTATCCTGATGACTCCTCTGGAGCTTCGGCTGTCCCTCCTGCGATCAAGGTGGGTAGGCGGCTGTCAGTGGATACTACCACGTCAGAGAGTTTTGCAAACGGGCCAAATCCTTACATCCTCGCTGATGGTACGTTACTTTCCTTTGGAGCAAATATACTACCCTAAGACCGTCTGTCAGCCTCTAACAGCACTAGTCCTCGGTCTGCGGGCCACCTTTTCCTCTTACCACCGTCTGCTCTTCGATCAAACCCAAGCACCCCAGCCCGTCCTTCGATCGATTCGACTTCATCTGGGTCCCACTATGCCTCGAGTGGTTCCAAACACCCGACTTCCTCGAACGCTAGCACACCGTCAAGGCTCATTCATGCGTTCACCGCGCAGTCATCGTCACCGGCTCCCTCCATCTCCTCGCCTGGGTCCTCGTCCTCGCCCAAGTTCTCCTTCATGGACCGCCTGCGTCAGTTCCCACTTCCTGTCCCGAGTTTCGCCTCCACGACTAAGGATGAAAATGCTCGAAGGAGAGTGCTCGATCAAGGCGGAAAGCTGGTCATTAGCAAACCGCGACCTTTGATGCCCAGTCTAGGAGCGAGGTTGGCGGCGGAATATCAGGAGCAGCAAGAGGCGACTAAGAAGAAGAACGCAGTGCTCACCAGAGTCACTGACGCTACTGTCATTTCGGACTCGGAGGGAAATCGGTCATACCCTACCCCTGGCACTTCTCGCGCCGCTTCACCTCTCAACAAGGGTGTTTTGAGTAAGAATGGTGCGGGGATCGTCACTCTTCCCGCTGATAAGGAGAAGTCAATCCCTTTTCCGCTCCACCAGCCTCTACCCAGCGTCGCCGACCTTGAGAGAGAAACCGATGCTGGTGCTCTGGCCAGCTTGAGCGGATCCTCCAGCGGGTTGAGTTCATCTTCATCTGGTACGCTTGGTGGGGAGGTCCCAATGCGCCGTTCGGATTTTCTCTCGGATTCCGACAAGGCCAAAAGGTCTCCTCAACTCAGTTCCAAGGGTTCGCCTGCGATTGGCCATAACCGTGAAGCAAGTAACGACAGTTCCGTAAGCCTCATGGTTGAGGACACAAGCACTATGGGACGAGCCGTGATCTCCAAGGCCGCCGTTGCCGTGAGGAGTCCGACTGTTGCCATACCCGTTGTTGCTGTCGGTAACAGGAATGACAATGTCCAGCGGAACAAGAATACCAACGTTCGCGTAGTTCAGTTTGAAGAAGGGCGTAGCGTCGAAGGTTCGAGCAAGCGATATTCTGGCAAGAGGGAGCAGAGCCAGAAGGCGGTCGTCATGGATGGTTCTGGATCGAAGCTCGCTCTCAAAGTCCAAGAGTTGAGGAAGCAGCACGCTGAGATGGAACACACTAATGCGACTGTTGTCAAGGTCGCTTATCATCCGGAACCATTGAGACTTGCACCTGAGCCGAAGGACTTGCAGGATCCCAAGGTTGCTATAGGTGTTCATTACGTTCCCAGGAACGTCGCGAAATTTGGAAGTGACGAGAACATGTCAGATGCGAGTGCCAGTCGAGCGAGCGCGATCTTCTTCACCAGCCCACCTAGTGCTATCGCGATGGGTTACTCGCCTGACCCAAGACAGGTCAATAGAGTCGAAGGTGAGGGAGAGATGATGGGCGTTGCCCTTAGTGGGTCGGAGGAGAGCTTGGAGGCCCGCGGTGTGACTGCTGGGAAGGCGAGGATCATCAGTTCTGTACCTGTAATCAGGTTCGTTATTTTCACTCTTCTACTTCAAAACCAAGGCTCACAAAGCTTCTTCATCAGGAGTCGCCAACAAGCTACAGAGGCGATGGCATCTATTTCTCCCGGAGTACAAATGCACGCGGGATCTTCGGGATCCCTGGTATCCGACGTCCTAGAAGTTCCTTTACCTGACTTGTCCGATCGCAGGTTGAAAAAGTCACCGAGGGGCACTTCACGTCAACCTACGAGAGCGCGATCCCGATCTACCAGCAATACTTCTTCATATTCTACCTCAAACGGAGAAACGATGGAGTCTTCTTCGAAGCGGAAACTTGCAGCGCAACCGTAACTCGTCGAGTAGCGGTTGGTTCACGCGGATGTCGATGAGACAATGGCCAATGTTGGTGTTGTATTGTTGTAGCATAGGGAATACCCAGTTCCGTTAATGGCTTCTTTCAAGCTATTGGAAGAAAGTAGGTTCGATTATTGGAAGACAAGGTAGGAAATGTTGAAGCCTTGAGATGAAGCAATCGAGGTACTTACCCTCATCACATCGGTTCGAGCGAAAGCCGCATCCTGGTTCGAGTCAAGTTAGGATATATTGACAATGGTTAAAAGCGAGTTGAACAGAGCCCTGTGCAGAAAAGCCAATGCGAAGGAGGTGGGCGTCACTCTCAACTTCGAACGGGAGCCAGACTCCGCACAGATGACCACGCATCATGCATTCCAACCAAATGCATTCCAACTAGGAGGTACTACCTCCGGGTATATTAGTAATGTTTATTAACTCTTCATAGCCGACGTGTTAGGTTGCGCCTCAATGGCCACCTCACCGGCCCATATTTAGAGAATCCCCGCACTGGATACTTGGAGCCGGACGACCTAGTAGTCATTTTTGAGGCCTAACAAGCACCACTATATCTATAGTGAGAGACGCGTTGCTATCCCTACATATTCATAGGCACAGGCAGGCTCCTGATTGTCGCAAATGTCGATCGACCCTTAAAAGGGAGGGGGTGAATAAGGGGCCTTATTGACGGCCTTATAGAGAGGGCGATACACAAATCCATGTAGTTTTGGTGTTGCTATGTGTTAGACGCCAACGTAAGAGATTATGCGATCATGCTAAGGTGGTGGGAGAGCATGCCAGCCGTCATTTTGTCGCTCTCACCACCACCAACTCATGGCCTTTTCTTCGGGCCCTCCCCATGGACAAACAGGTGTTCTGTGAGGGTTGTAAACAATACTGGACCACCAAAAATTGCGCATATCCCACCCCTTATCTTCACACCAGCACTTCTGGAGGCCATCGGCATTCACTAAGGCTGCAGACTTGATACTGAGTGCCCTTTGTATGTGTTTCTTCCTGCCTTGTGCCTTTCCTTTAGCCATTGCACGAGATAGAGCTTATGTGTGAACCAGAAAAATGCTAAGTCCAAAACAATACAACTTGGACCCGACCACTTCCTTGTCCCCTCATTGACCTCACCACCAATGCCTCAAAAACACGCCAATGAATCAATTACATTCAATAATCTTGACGCTGGTGAGTACACTAATGCACCGCTCATGCAACCCCCCCCCAAAAAAACCCCCAACAAACATAGACACGTGACACCTGGTGAGTTGTGCTCACTCGCAACGGCAGTAACAATGCTGACAAGACCTCATGGATCAGGTGCCTGCAGTTTTACTGCCTTTATCATTGCGTAAGTCACTGGGATTTCCTGCGTCGTGGTCATCTGCAGAGCGGATGTGGATCCCACCAGGCCCACCGACCATGGATTGCCTCCCGTCGGAGCAGCACATCGCGTTTCCAGGCGGGAGAATGGAAGAGGGTGATGAGGGAAGCTTGTATACTGGTCCGTGTCATTTCACACTCTCCCACCTCGTCCTATGGACTGACAGAGAATCTCACGTGCAACAGCATTCATATTGACATGCACCGTAGTCCCTGTTCAAGGTACAGTGGCTGATTTCTCCGGACGAGGAATTCCGTGCAACGGTGTAAGAAACCGAGTTGAGAACCGAAGGACGTTATTATCTGAATCAGTTGTTGATTGTGCTGTAGCTTCCGCATTGGTCTCCAATATACTAGATTGCTCTTAATCTCGTGTTTATTGCTTATGCTCTCAGAGTGTGATTCCAAGGATGTGAATGGATAAGCAATGCGGGTCATATACTAGGGAAATTGCATATAAGGGTCTTTATAAGGTACCCTAAAACCCCCTTATAAACCCCGTCGGGGGGTCTGTAAGGTCACAGAGGTGAAAAACCTTATAACCCATTAAAAGCCCCGTTCCGACATTTGCGACATATTTATTATACAACCCATTCAAGAGCATGGAACGGAATTGGCAGAGCTTTGCTTCTACGAAAAGAATAGCGTTAACTCGCCATTCCAGTAAGGAGGAGCGCGATCATTACGAGCGGAAGCGCCGTGCGTTCATTGTACGCTGGGTGAACACTAGGTTCAACAAGCATTTCGGAGCGGATGCCAATAATCTTGAAGCATGGAAAAGCATCAGTGAAACTATAGGAGTTGAAGGTGCTCATGACTTTTCAGCATATCCCAATGCAAAAAGGTGCGGGATGAGACATTGAGATGACCGAGTGTTGAGTGACGGTCTCATAACCACCAATGGCTAACAGATTACCTAGGTGCTGAAGAAATACTATGTTAATATTGTTGACCTTGTCGACGCACGTAACAGCGATCGGCGAATGGACAAGGGCGTCTTTGACTCGAGGAGCAAGCTTTCTAAATATATTATAGAAAGCGAGAAGGTCTACGCATTTAATGCAGCTAAAAGCAACCCACTGCTGAAGCAATTCTTGATACGAGTATTCCATCGCTAACTCGATCGATGATAGAGGGTAACGTGCATATTGTACCCGAAATAAGGACACACAACCCTATCGTAGAGCTGTTTATCCTGTCATTTCGGCCACGCTATATCGCTATATCCGCGACGTTTTGAATTAAAATTCGGCCCCGTATTCATAATATCATCCTAATTAAGTCACCACCTTAAATGGTTCCCTCATTACGATTGCGAAAGAAGAAAGCCAAGGATGGTGTGATGAGCATGAAAATTCTAATGAGAAATGGAATGCGATATAGTGGTGTTGCAAAGACGTGATAGTGTCCACACAGCACTCAAGGTGAAAGGTTCAACGAGACCGGTTCACAACAACCGAGAACGAGGCAAACAAGAGAAAATGACTCGCAAACAGCTACTGAGAAGGTGAACCGTGATTCGATTAGAAATGTGTGGTGCCAGTAATACTATGTACGTTTCCTGCCCAAGAATATTCACTCCTTTGCGAACGACGAGTTCGGGAGACAGAGCAGATATAGAAAAGGGAGAAAAATACATTTTCCCGCTCCATCCTCTGTGGAGCAGCGTAACGCAACAATATTATATTGAAGGCCATAACCAAACCATGGTTTGGGAGTTCCCCACGAATGTGACGTCCATAATGACGAGTACTGAGCTGCCCTACTCGAAGGGCGCCATAAATTCAGTCAGACGACGCAAATGAAAACTGGGCAATCAATGACAGAGAATCTCACGACATAGTTGGAGCAACAAGAGCGAGGGCATTTGGCATAACCAGCTCCACTTTGCTGAAGGCCAGCCATGATATGCATTGTCATAATCGAGGTTCTAGGAGTTGTAGTTCGCTCAGTAAGCCAATAGCTACTATTGCTTATGACACGAATTTAGGGTCAACCGTTTGTTGACTGACGTAACAAATTCGATCATTACGGAAAGAACCGGCCCATCGGCTTTTGCAAATAGGTGGTGCACCGAAAGCGCCTGGAAGTCTAATTGATTGGAGAGCGGGGAGATTGTTTGGGGTACTATTTGGTCCAAAGCTGAGTCAAAGAGCAGGAATCAGAAAACCCAATCCTCGGCGCTGGCGTGTGGCTTGAAATCTAAGACGACAAGTTAATGCCCCCTACCGAAAAGGGTCCTTTTTGATTGAGGAGTGGTAGGATAGCAAGCTAAGGGTTCTGAAGCTGTTGATTCAGCGATCGCGTCTGGATATGTGCATGTCGTGCGTAGCTGAGAGGGCTTTGGGCAACTTGAGAAGACAGATTCTGCCGTTAATTCCACGGAAGAAGGTGGATGCCGTGGTGCAAGCGCAAGAGGGTTGGGGGGGTGGCGTCGGGTTTCTTGTCGGCTAAAGCAGCTGCGAGATGGGGTTGCGGAGGGACCAGCCTTCGTGATCGCCACGGGGTCTGTTTGGCTCTGGCATATACTTGTTCCTCGCGGCCTCTGACCGGGATACGGTTCCGACATACCAAAAAATACCATTTAGAACCTCGTAGACCCAAGGAGAAGCAGTCCAGCATGAGGGCCCTGTTTGTAGATCCGGAGGAAGCAGTCCAGCGTGAAGGGCCTTGCACGGCAACCAAAAACATGGAACCCCTCCGGGTAAGACATACGATATTGCACCAAAGGTCTGATTCTTTGACACGCATACGGAGTGGAGTATAAGGCGTCCCCTTAGGGTTCGCTTGCTAAACACCCACTGGAGTTTACCGCAGGCCGCCCCCGAAACCGTGTTCCACGGAAGCGTAAAAGGAATTCCAAAAGACAAGAGTGGCACTCTCCCGATACCTCAAACGGTGCCATAGGAGCATGGTACTGGGTTCCAGTTCGCTTGACTCGCTCGAGGCGGATCAAGAACCTCTGATCTCCAATACCTTTGTGGTATTGAACTCCAGGGATCAATTGATGACATGACGACCATCTGTGGGACTCTCGTTGTGCTGCGTTATTTTCCCTGTGCCCTCAACCTGTCTCTCGCTTCGCGTTCGGACTAGGAACGCGTATAGTCGCGATAGGTCACGACACAGAAGACACATTGTCAAGATATTATTACTGCCGACGCCTTGCCCCTCTACTCGACCAGAAATACGCCTGGTGTTCTGACTGTAAGCCTTCCTACCAGTATAAATATTCCAGTAGTCATGCTGACTTGCTTTGGAAATACGGAACGCCGGTGCATCTATCCGGGAGTAAATTCCTTTGTAAATGGGTGGCCAGACCTCATAGAGGCGCCTCAAGGTAGGTGCGGACATTCTGATATCTTTACCCTTTGAATGGGGTAACCAACTGGTTTTTCATCCAGGGAACCAGGGAACCAGGGTGTAGAGCGAGAGCAAACCATGGCTGATGTAACAATGAACCAAACCACCGCGCTCTCTTGCAAGATGGCAACTACAGCAACTCTCAGTACACCGTGCTTCATATTACAGGTGAATACGGCGTCACCAAGAGGCGCAGCGTTGACTGACGGCTTCTTCTTCGTTTAACGGCCTTCCAGTCACCAAAGCGAGGCGTAATCAGACCCAAGTATCGCAAGGAATAGTGTCCTTTCGCCGGTTTCTATGGCGCCATTCGCTGTGTGCGAAAATGGATCGTGCTCAGGTGACGCAGGGTTCAGCCTTTGTGGGTCTGTGGGTCCAAGAGCCCAGCGCCCGCCCAATGGCCCCAAATCAGGTATAATTAGTCTCTGTGAACCTTATCTGGAGCTTAACGGACGTCCATAAGTGGCCATTCATACATTTCTGCAATGTCTCACCGCAGCAAGTTGATTCCTGAATGATGGAGACCACTCAATACTAACGGTAAAGCAATACACAGGATACTCATTCTCTCTTACGTGCGTCAGGACTTTAATTTGTTTTGCTTCTCCAGCTTTTAATATCTGTCCGCCTCGTTAACGGGAGTAACAGATTAGTATTCAGACTATTCACAACTACTTATAGCATAGTAGAGGACGTCTAAGCGGGTTCGTTTGGCACGTTGGCCCCGTTCCCAGCGCCATCTCCAATATGATTCCTTGCCAGGCAAGAGGCCAATGGTGAATATTCTCCATGAGTAACTACTCACGGGTCCCACAGATGCTTGTCGCGTAAAGAAACGAGCGAAGGCGACTCCGCATCAAACCATTCGAACCGAACGCCAGAAACGCGCTGCAATGAACCACCTTTTCGCTTGTTAAAACTCAGAGGACGTCTCATACACATTGGACTTCGTCCCCAGCTCAAAACTGTAAGTATTCAAGTTGGTCGCAAGGTAGGTTTGATAGACAGTATGCGAATGTAGCATAGCTATTTTAACGTTCGGCCCCCTTCACAACGAGCGTTCTCCAGCAATGAGTAGAAAGCGATAAATGGCTCAGGTGACGGCACCCATCATGACAGTACTCTCCTATAAAGGAGCAACGCGCGACCGCGCCCCCGCCCCACGGAGTCTACTCGGCTAGAACGTCACGCGCTCGACGCGATTCTCGGTTCTTCCACGTTCGGCGGCCCGGTAAGCCGACCCTTCACTCCCATTGAGAGATGAATGGAATAAACCAAATCAGGAGCAGAAACGCACCTAGGGTGGAGCAAACAGTGGATCCAGAAGGGGGATGATCTGTCCAACCCATAGCTGTGCTTGTGCCAAGGTGAAATGGAGCGAGTAGGGAGCTGTCGTGCTGCGGCGAATGACAAACCATACAGTGGGCAACCAAGCATCGTGTACCAAATCCTCAGGGTAGAAGGACAGTGATGCCGCGTATCAGAATAATAAAACACTGATACCAGGGCCAGGGAGGACTATCGCCACAGCACCAACTAACTGCCCATGCATCGCTTGCCAATTCCTGGACAGCCCCCTGCAGTAATTATTCCAAGATTATTGGAGGGTAGTCTGGCTGCTAGAAGGAGGGCTGGAATGCGGAGGAGAGCTGGAGCGAAGGGATGGGGAGAGGGGAAGGAGATGCTCAGCGCCTATCGCTTGCCCTGGTCTTTTATGCGTGTCCCAGAGGGCTTCTATCGTAGCCGACGAGCCAATCTCGCTTAGAGTTTAGGGCTTCCGTCGCTATCGGTTCCTATCTTCTTGTCCACTCGATTTCGGCATTCCTCATAGGACGAAGTGTTGAGGTTCCAACGTAGTCAAGATCACAGTACCTCAAGTTTGGATGCAGAACCTTCAGAGCGGCCGGAAGCTCCCACGACCGCGCCAGGTGCCATTCCGTTGTAGTGACTTGTCCCCCTTGACCCTCGAGTGTCTGATCATACTCACCTGGAAGAACCCTTTGCTCCATCAAGGTCGCTGTTCGTGTAGCAGAGCCACGATGAGCATCACGGAACGTCCTCAAGCTCGTCCGCACCTCGTCACGTCAGAAGGTAAGAAAAACCAATCAAAGCAGAATTAGAGGCTGAGGAAGCTCCCCATTTGATCAAGGTCGCACCGAGGCCATTTCTTCCCGTGGGTTGTGCTGCACGCTACCGCCGCGCACTCCCCATCGCACTCCCACCGCACTCCCCACCGCACTCCCCACCACGCTCCCCACCGCGCTCCTTACCCCACCAAGCCCCATGATTCACACTGTCACATGTGGATCATATGGGTCTGCTTTCACCATGCGGTAGGCCAAGAACTCAACCATCCCGTTAAGTGAGTGTTGTCCAGAGTCGCGGCATCCCGATTCGATGAGCTAAACGGTCAACCAGTCACAGTCGACGGATTATCCTGGTTATGCGTTGAAACCCGGCGTCCCCTTAATCCTTGTGGACCGGGAGTTTCAGGGTTGTCCCTGGGTTCATCCCAATTGCTCGATAGCGACACACCCAAGCACGAATTTCATTCTCGGAATGGCGCAGCCACGGAAGCCTGACAAGTTTGTACGCATGCCGCTCCGATCCGCCCCTCTTGATTGAAACCAAACAAAAAGAGACCAACGCAGGCTCTACTTCCTCATGCAGTTGTTTAGTGCTCTCCCGTCCAAAAAATCGTCAAATAATTTGCAAGTCGTTGGTCAAGAGGGACGATGACCGTGTTTGGGAGCCTGTACCATCCCAACACAGACCCACAGGGCCTCTCGCAACTTATCGTACATTGGCCAAGCACGATATAGTACAGTCCTTCTGGCATTGGTGTCGCGAACGAATACGGTAGTCACATTTCTAGCCGGTAGCCAGGAATTGCCGACAAAGGGCCACACCGGTAAGACTTCTCCTTCGGATCATATGGGTACACTCCTCACCTCCACCGTTCGAAGGCCAGCGCCGCCGGTGGGGGTCACGGTCCGGTTCAAGGTCTACATGAGCCTGGCCCGACCACACCGGCGCACGGGAAGAGGTTCCTGACCTAGCCGAGTTCTGTAGGCCCACAATATAGTCGCTTGATATATATTCTACCAGGCAATTCCTGTGATCTTGGTGAAGAGTACCCCGCCTTTACAAGACAAGCCGTGTTAAACGCGAACCGCCCCATCGGAATGACCAACGAATCAGATAAACCTAGACTGGTTCGCTTCAATAAACATGCCTTCAACCTTAAAGTGAATTACATTTGTCCCTTCCGTCCCTTCAGCAGTCGTTCCGAGTCGTTTCGATGCAGCGCAGCCTCTACTGTGACCAGAGAGTGTTCTGATAGGATGCGTTGCATATATGAAGCGCGTAAAATGAACTACCCAAGGTTCCTCTCGATTGCATTGGTTCCACGGCTTGGGCTGTTTGAGTGGTCTACAAATGATTCTGCATCAAACTCTACAATGCTAATATATAGTGTTTTGGGGAGTCCCCGCATTTTCCAATGAGCAACATGGAGAAAGGCGGTAAGAAACGGTCTGAAAGGAGGCGACTACTAAGGACCTACCATATTACTATCTGATTTGTGGCGGGGATATCTATCTACAAGTGAGGTGGAGAAATTCCGGTAATGGTGCGGAGTTTGCCGAAGTGTGTTTCGCTCCAACGTCGTCGAGCGTTTTCGGTTGTCTCCGCATTCGGTCTCTGATCCATAGCATCCGCCCATTTCTCGACGCTCCCTGTAACGACCAGCGCTATGAGCGAAATTAGGAGGAAGCTCGTTATCGTTGGGGATGGTGCCTGCGGTACGGAACTCAGTTTCTTGGCTTTCATTGCACGTAGGACGCTGACTTGGGCTCCACACAATTTCTTCTATTATTCTCAACACCTTATCTACCACTCGCTCGACCCTTGCGCATCATATTGCCACACCGGCCCATTTTGCTTCCCCGCTCGCCACTGACCTCCCTCAAAAACTTGTTTCATCGCAAACGTCACCATATATCCAACACCATTGTATCCACTCGGTTTGCTTGGATCCGCCACTTATTTGTTTCGCGCCGCACCGTCCTGGCTTATTCCATCAGGCAAGACCTGTCTTTTGATCGTGTTCTCCAAGGGAACTTTCCCCGAGGTAGGCTACACTATCTCACGAACATTTCAGCAATTCCAGGTCCCGCAATACGACGTATTTGGCACTCCGCGTCTATCATAGCGACTGAGCCGCATCTCATCTGCCAATAAGTGGCCCTGCTTCGTTACTCTTCGGGAGGTGGAGCCCTCTGGACCCACACATCTCCTTTGTGGAGATACGTATGTGGCACGCACCCAACACGAGTCTTGCCTCCCCACCTGGGGCCGCCGACCATTCAGAGATCAACCTATGTTGATGTTCGAGTCTTATACTTTCATTCGTCCGACATTCTCCTAGCAGAACATGTTGTTTAGTTGACTTACACGCTTTTCATTTCCAGGTCTACGTTCCTACCGTCTTCGAGAACTACGTAGCAGACGTAGAAGTAGACGGAAAGCACGTCGAACTTGCCCTTTGGGATACGGCGGGTCAGGAAGATTATGATCGGTAAAATTTATTGTCAGAAATTGCCTTTTGATATAGCTTCTGATGCCATCTTCATGCATTTCGCAGATTGAGGCCCCTGAGCTATCCCGACTCACACGTCATCCTCATCTGCTTCGCGATTGACAGCCCTGACAGTTTGGATAACGTTCAGGAGAAGGTAGGTGATTCTGGCTTCGCGGCGTGCTGTGTGGACTTGGGCGAATGTATTCAATTTGACTGATCGTCTGTGTAGTGGATCTCTGAGGTCATGCACTTTTGCGCCGGTCTGCCCATCATCCTTGTTGGCTGCAAGAAGGACCTGCGACGTGACCCCAAGACTATCGAGGAACTCAGGAAGACCAACCAGCGTCCTGTGACCCCTGAAGAGGTCTGTTGCGTTTAGTTTATCAAGTCCCCTTTTTGAACTAACGCAAAAACAAAGGGTATGGCAATCGGACAGAAGATCGGCGCTCGCCACTACCTCGAATGCTCCGCCCGTACCGGTGAGGGTGTGAGAGAGGTCTTCCAGTATGCTACTCGTGCTGCACTCTTGAGCGGCGGGAGATCCAAGAGCAAGAAGTGCGTCATCGTCTGAGGGATGGCGCAACGAATTCATGGGAAGAGTCGCTTTCTCGCCTCTCCAGAAGATAGTGGGGTGTCGACGAAGGCGGTGGTGCTGATGTTGATGTTTGAAAGCAGTTCCTAATATCCCCCTTTTCTCATCGCCATCACGCCTTGAGAGCACTATCCAGATAACTACCCATATAAGACCCTTGCTTCTGTCTCAGCTCAGACCTTGACGATGACCCGCTTTCGATTCTTTGTTCTATGTTGACTTCTACTTGAATAATTATTCTGATCGTTGAACTAAATTCGTAGAATGATCTTTGTAATGGCCACGCGTAGACCATCTACTGCACCATGTATGCATACGACAAAATGGAGGTGCGTTTGAATCGCAGGTTAATTGTTGGTATTCTTCTGATATGATATATTGTTGACGTATGCCTCAATGTACCACCCTCACGAACAGAAAGCAATCGAGAAAGCTTGTCGAGTGTTCAGGTGTGCTCAGGACGACGTGCTCTCCCTCTCATACGTCGCTGAGGTGGCGAGAAAGCACAAATGTATTCAGATGCCTGGAAGTGTCCCGTGCCTACCTACCTACTATGCTGGTCGTCTATGCCATAGGCACAAACAATCGCCAAAGACCGAATGCAAGCCTTCCGTGCCTGAGCCTGAGCCTCCATTTTCGGAGGCCAAAGAGGAAGCAAATATACCAGAGGGGATCAAGTCTGCCACCGCAGCAGATGAAAAGGAGCGGTCTCCGACCCTCGTAGTCCCCCCCCACTTTTTGATACTGTTTATACACCAGCCACCCACCAAACTACTCACGTCGAACAGTTGCTACGGCGCGTAGTGAAAGGTCAACCAGGAATTGGTTCGCACGAATGTTGGTTTTAGTCTAACGTAGTGCTGATTCTTATCCCATACTTCGGCAAACCCACCTTGTCGGAAATTGGTACTTCCGGTGGCTCAAGTTTCGAGCTCCGTTGCCTGGATACCAGATGGAGGGTTATATAAGGGCGTCAGGATATGTCTTGTATCTTTACGTGTTTGTGGCGGGCCCCAACAAACGCGATTGTTCTTGTCGTACACGGCAGCGCGGAACATTCTGACAATCAGGCTTGAAGTTCGTAGGTAGGGAATTGCGAAGGATACCGTCATGGACGAGTATGTGGGGGAATGGGATGAGGAGCGGGTGGGAATGCAAAATGGTCGGGGAGAAAAACACCAGAGAGCAGAGTCGCAAACAGGTGTAGGTCAGCAGGATGAGTGAGCGACGAGGTCTACCATAGTGATATGACGTTGTGCGTATCAAGCGTATTGGGAGCACCAGGAGCACCAGGAGCGAAAGACGCGAGACAGCACCAACGACACCAACGACACCAAGACAGCTCAGCCCCGAAGCTGCGAGAGGTGGTATTGTTACCTACGCATGAGAGGTAATAGTACATAGTTCATGGTGGTGCACTAAGGATTGTAGAATTCGTCTAGACGCTTTAGTGTATGGTTGAAGAAGGGCTTAGGCCTATTTCGTCGTTGTGTCATCAAATGTGTATATTCATCGCGTCGCTTCAATTTGTCTCTCCTGACATCTCGTCTTCGTTATCGCCCCGATTGCCTCGATTCATTTCCACCGCGCGTCGTCGAATAGTCCAGGGTCTACTTCTACAAATCAAGATCATCAGCACTCGAGCCTGCCATAGAAGGGAGATGACACTCACCGGAGGGGAGCGGAAGCTCTAGTGTGTAGAACTTGAACCATTCCATCTGCTTC
>Ga0307515_10004598_pt1 | contig 28392 bp, 31 predicted proteins | sample 17_EM_MG_FD_194513 | JGI IMG/M metagenome (GOLD analysis project Ga0307515, IMG submission 194513) | Populus trichocarpa ectomycorrhiza microbial communities from riparian zone in the Pacific Northwest, United States - 17_EM | ecosystem: Host-associated > Plants > Roots > Unclassified | place... | reverse complement strand
TACCATCACCTAAGAACACGAAGTTAAGTCATCCCTCTCTATCTCTCCATGCCATGATCATGACTTAACACCGAGTACAGCATACATCAAGTACAGCATCATCCCAAGATCGACAGTCTCCTGCTCCCAGCCAGTCTCCCGCTCCCAGCCAGTTTCCCGCTCCCAGCCAGTTTCCCATCTCTCGGCGGATGTTGTTGTACTCAACTCTCCACCTTCCCACAATTACAAGTTAACCAATGAATAGAGTCTCAGCTACCGTCGCGCCTCCCTCCAAATTGACCGCTTCCAAGTACTCCTCCAATCTCGCTCGATCATAGCCTGCAAGTGCATCTCCACACTCGTTCAATCACGGCCTCCCAGTGCATCTCTGAGTTCACGATCATGGCCTCCAAGTGCATCTCCAAACTCGCTCGATTACCGCCTCCAAGTTCGCACGATCACGGCCTCCAATGGCATCTCCAAACTCGCACGATCACGGCCTCAAAGTGCATCTCCAAACTCGCTCGAACACGGCCTCCAAGTGCATCTCTGAACTCGCTCGATCATGGCCTCCAAGTTCATCGTTAATGAGCGACGGCGGGTGTACGGAGATACAGGGGTAACGGAGGTGGACTGAGCGACGGGGAGTACATATTTGGGAGACCCCGGGGTAGATTGACATCATCTCATTTTCATCTCATCCGGATCCACGCAATTGCGTGGATTCTCACGGCCGGGTAGTATCATATCTTCTCACTTTCTTCCTAGGCTCCTGGAGCTAGAATGGTTCTTTCTCACGAATTCCGTCGTGGACCGTATGTATATATATAGAGATACTTAAATAATGCATGCCATATTATGAGGTAGCGAATCTTGTGACTGTAACAAAGACGAATATGATAGATGAAATGCCTTGTGCTTATGGAACCCTAAGAACCACTGCTTTGAGAATACGGCACCAAGTCTCCCGCAGAGCTCCAAAATTTGACTATCCTAATAGTCAACTCTCGTAGCGTCCTGAATGCACCTCCATAACTGCAGGTGCTCTCAGGAGCATCTGAGAATGCTCTTGCAGAGTCTGAGGAAGAAAGGGCGAAACTGCGATCGGAGGGCGATGTGCAACGCGACGCGTGGTATTGACGCCGGGCGCGGAGTAATCTGTCACCGGGGTGTCTCTGACAGCTCTGATGGAGCGCGTCCACTCTGACGGAGCCATTCCGCCCGGACGGAAATGTTTTTTGCTGATGATTGCACAGCGTGGAGTGCATTGACGGTCGAGACTTACACAAATCCGCAGACCGACTATGAAAACAGCAATGACTTCAATCACTATGAAGACTACGAAGATTGCCCAAAGCACAATTATTATGGCCAATCACAGTTCGTCTACTATATCAAAGATATTCTACAACAATTACATTAAGTGCAACAGAGGCTACACATGACAATTATTATATTCGGACCGAATATGGTCTAGACTTTCAGCATTACCATGGCTATGCGAGCATGTCAAGAAAGGCAACCGAGATTGTCTATATTAGCTACGGGAGAGACGACATTATGATTTGAGACTACCATCCCCAAAGGTACCACTTTCAAGAGACCAATTGGAGGATCCAATCATTCGAGGGGATATGGATAATATGAGTTGTCATTAATGCTGGCACCCATTCCACGGTACTGAGTTAATATATATCTCTACCAGCAAAATTACTATTATTAAGCGGCATACATTACCAGTCCTTATGGCGATATGGAATGGACTCATAATTACGAATGGATCAGCTGGATGTGCCCATCTCGATGTACGATGTGGTACAGAACTGCCGCGATTTAGCACCCAAACCCGATAATGGTCTATCGGTCACTGTGCCGGTCTTGCAATCAAAGAAACACTATAATTCTCTCCGGGCCTCCATTATAGACTGCCAAAGAACAAGTGGATACGTGGATGCTAGTGTGCAGCCGAAACGTGTCTATTGCGCGAGATATGTTACCGAGACAATTGCAGTGGGGACAGTCCTTCTCCACAAGCACCAATGAAGCTACTGGACCGTCGTAGGACATACCTCTCCCGGGGATACCAACTTGGGGACCGCATGATGACTGCTAGCTACAATGCTGTCAGTATGGCATTCACCCAACGGTCTGGGGTTTGCACCAGTGTTATGGGAGCTGTGCTATAGGGACCTATTGATGCCGCATGGTGAGCCAGCCGAAGTGGTAACCCTCCCAGGCTGACTGAGCTGGCAAGGAGCAACGGCGGCAGTTGCGGCAGAGAGGAGTCCACATGGGAATCCTGAATGACTGCTATCAGCTCGCCGAGACACGGAGGGAGTGACTGGACAATGGGGCTTGGCTCCTTTGTGGGCAAACCGGTAATGACAAGGCCTCCTGGATTTTCCCTTCCACCGCTTCCATCCATTCTGTTGATTCTTTTGAGTAACAAGGATGGAGCAGATTCAGAGCCATACAAATGTGCCGGTCCGCAATTCGGAAATAATGCCGACAGACGAATGATAATTGAGAGCGCACTGAAGAGCACCGAAGATTTACGAACTATAATTGGATGCCCTGGCATGTGTGCGCCATACAGGCCATGCGACGATGAACTCACAGAGTGAATGTTTCAATTACTGGAACTATCACAGAATCGGATAAACCCCGACAGATCTGGGAGGCAACGGACCTGCTGAACGCATTGTTGAATTACCCATCGCTGAGACATTGAGATTTGGACTTACCCGCGCCGGTAAACACATCCCGGGGAAGCATTAATGCTCAAAGGTGCATGACAATCAATCTATTTGACTATGGCGATATACACGAAGTTATGTGAAAATTCTACCCTATCTAATCTACTTAATTTCAATGACAATCATGACAATCTACAAGACTAGCAATTGAGTGCCGAGATGCAGGTATACCTACTAGCGGCCTTGCCATACCGAGTACAATCCCGACTACTATTCAAGAGACGAAAACAGGTGCGATATGGCGGAGATTCCAAAGCCAATTACAATACCGAATACATTGCTGATGTTGTTATCAGGTTACATTACCGAGAATTCTATCCCGAATGAGATCCCAACTCAAACCCGGCATTCCCGAGGTACACAACTATGATGACAATTGATGACTACAAATCGACTTTGGAATCAACACCTAATTGGGCCGTGCCAATCGATAGTCCCTACTGAGGAGTATGAGATTTGTCACCAGCGGAGCAATGCTTTTTGAAGGGGGGGGATGACCATACCGGAATCGCAACCCCTACCCCACTCAATTACGGTACCGGCCATGCAGAACGAAGTACTGTGAGATACATTCACCAATTGAGAAGGCACCCAGCGGCAATGCACCTGGAGACGAATCGACTAGTGGACTCAGAGAACAATGATAAGTGCATGGAGTCAAGTGATAGCAAGCACACCCGGTGGAGAGCCGGAGAGTCCACCACACGACCTGCTAAGATATACTCAGGTAGCATATGATGGATGTCCAGTATACCTGCAAATTCACCGGAGAGAGATGATAAGTCAAATGATCCTGATTCATGCTTTACGAGTGTCGGATAGCTACCAAAACATTGCAAGCGAGATTCTGAATGAAAGCAAATTATGCTACCGAAAAGGTGCGGAAACGAGATACCGAATGAGAGTACCGCACGGGATGAACTATGATCACTGAGCGTACCTCATACCCTACCAAATAGCATTACGAGAGACAGTCGAGATAATACAAAGATATGATCACCAAGATCTCACAGCAACGGGTATCACTGCTGAAAGACTGCACATGGAGATTGAGAGGATTACCGGGAGCTGTACCATACCAAGTCACTGACGAAGATGCTTACCGAACTGCCTACCAAAGGATCAAGAAACAATCGCTGAACGGCATACCGAATTGAACACCAAACAACCATACCCGAGGCCTACCAAATGACTATGTAATGGCAGTCATGATTAGGTTCTCGCCAAATGGGACGAGATGTGTCCAGCGCCGGGTAACCGCCAACATTATATAGACGACTCGCGATCTCTCTGAGATCGCTAGCGATAATCCTACCTATCTACTACTCAATTATATTACCACATCCACGTGTGCAACGGTATCTTTCCATATACTCACATACGCGGCCATATACGGATATACGGCCTTACACAACTATCGCTCTTGATCGATTCGACACGTTTCGCTCACGGGATCTCGCGATTTACCCCTTTCGACCCGTCGCCACAAAATAACGCGTTGTATCAAAAATCATGCCTCCAAAGAAGTTTACTAGAACTCCATTGCGCTTCGCTGACATCCATGACAGTGATGACACTCTACAGACAGCGGCATCGATAGCCGAACGCGCTACTCCAGCAGTTTTACCGGAGGCCGAAATTGATGATGACGATGATCTCGATGATGACCTCGGAGATCAAGGAGACGAAGAGAGCCCGATCGACAATGATATTGGTGATCTCTGTTCCCAAATTACTGATGAGGATCATCTAGACGTGGCGACTCAAAACCGGTTGATGCTGGAAATGCTGCTCGACAATCAAGCCCAGTGGAAAGCTGAACAGAAACTCGAACGGGAGAGGATGGCTGCCGAACGGGAACGAATCGCTGCCGAACGGGACCAATGGGCTGCCGAATGCGCCAAATGCGCTGAACGAAGCATCGCAGGCCCAGGACCGAATATCCACAAGATGGTTGACCCTGTACGGCACTGCGGCGGTGTGAAAGCGCTGGACCGATTTCGGGACGCGTTATGCTCGAATTTCCACTCCCATGGCCACCTATTCTCACCCGGTGGACCCGATCACGTCAAATACGCGATCTCTCTTCTAGACGCCTGGAGCAATCACCAAAATCCGGCACTCAGACAGACGGCGATGACAGACCCTTCGGAATGGGCTGGCCACTTATCTGCGGGATCCGACCCATGCCTACAGGACTTCGACCTCTTTTCACAGGAGATGGCCAAGGATTATGGGGATAAGCATCAACGTCGCGTGGCGGTGATTACGCTGATGCAGGAATACAAACAACTTCCACAAGAATTGGTCAGAGCCTATGCGAATCGCGTGAAAGCTAATTGGAGACAGGCTGGGTGGAATCTACAGAAGCATGAAGAAGTCCTCTACGATATTGCCTGGGCAGGCCTCTGCAACTCGCCCAAGAACAAAGTTGGACCAATGACGCCCGCCTGCGGCAGATTTGACACCTTGGACAAATTCTTCGATAAGGCCGCGGCCTCGGAAGTTACACATGTCGAGATCAAGAAGCCACAGCAGCAGCAGCAACAGCAGCAGCAACAACAACAGCAGAAACAGCCTACGGACTCGTCTTCCAAAGGCGGCAAACAAGGCTACCGGCCATCCATCTCTGAGCCAGCCGACACTACTGGCAGCGGCAAATCCGGCGAGTCGGGATCAAACAAACACGGCAAATCAGGTGGCGGAGGACAATCGTCAGGCTTACCGCCAGCACCATGGGTCTCAACGGAAATCTTCGAAGGCCGACGTTCTACCGGCAAGTGCTTACGATGCGGATCCCCGAACCACAATGCGAGCTTCTGCCCAAAATACCCACGAGGAGGTAACCCACCGCAACAGCAGGACCCGACACTAGCCCCAAACAGGGACGGAGGACACCAAATCAAACGACAGAAGTCTTTCAACAATCAACAGCCAAAAAACTCATAGGCCTCTCTCGGCATCTGGCCTGATGGGAGAGGTTCCATGAGGCGCATTGGGGTTTAGAGGGGTTGGCAATGCAGACTTTGATGGTGACGATGGACAGCATACAACCGCATTGGATCGCTTTGAAGTCAAGGGTGTTATTGGAGAGCCCAAAAGCTCTCATGTCAAGTCAGTACTTATGTGGCATGACCAGACCGGACACGTCCCATATTGTTCACATTGTTTTTATAAGAGATGGAAGTGGGGAAATACAACGTGTGCGAGCTCTCACCGATTGCGGCGCGACGAGCATCATTATGGCACCGAGACTGCGAAAACGGCTTGGTCTAGCTGACGAACCAGCATACGTCACAACCCTATGCCTCAACGGCCACGTAATGGCTTATGCGAGCGAGAGTCAAAAGACAACGTTTACGGTTCAGCATACGGAGCACTCATCACCTGTTCAAGAATCGGAGGTGCTAGTTGTGCCCATGCGGGCGTACGACTGGGTTTTGGGATTGCCTTGGTTCGAGTCCAGGAACCTGATGTCGATTGGCAAAGTGGTCGACTATTGGCTCTGCGAACCGCAGGGGGAGCGGAAGTGGTGGCAGTGGACCGGGTAGACCATCAGGAATGCCCCGGCAATGTACCAGGATCTACGGCTAGGGAGGAGGCGTGTTCCGAAGGAGATGGCGGCATCCCAGATATTCAAATACTTGGAGCAACTGCCTTTGACGATCTACTGGCCAGTGAGCAGGTCGTCGGGACATTCTTCCTAAGAGTGGGGGATTGTACAGGGCTGCTGGGAGTGACCGTGGAAGGCATCACTGATGGTGAGTGAGATAGGCCCCAGGCGCTGGACGGGCGAGCAGGGAGCAGCAGCGGTAGTTGCCGCAGAAGAGTGTACCAACAATGCGGACCATGAATGACTGCTACCGGCACGCCGAGACACGAAACGAGTACTAGACGGCGGGGCTTGGCTCTTCCATGGGCGAACCGTTTTAGATCCGGGCTCCTGGATATTCCTCCTTACCGATCCATATATATATATATATTACGAATTGAGAACTAACGTTTGCAGATGGAGCCGGCACAACAGCAAAGACAGTGCCTACAGACGATGGAGGACATATCCCGGCTCTATACGGAGATTTTGTGGAGGTTTTCAGTAAAGCAAAGGCGGAGACACTTCCCCTGCATCGGTCAACCGACCATGCAATTGACTTGCAGCCCGGCTATAACTTGCCATATGGGCGGATTTACAACCTATCGGAGTTCGAGTTGAGGACGTTAAAGGCTTAGATGGAGGCAAACCTAGCCAACGGGTTTATTCAGCGGTCATCGTCGCCGGCGGCGGCGCTGATTCTCTTTGCAAAGCAGAAGGACGGAGGACTAAGACTTTGTGTCGACTATCGTGCGCTCAACAAGGCGACGGTGAAGAATCGGTATCCCCTTCTGTGAATTTCCGAGATGCTTGACCGTGTGCGCGAGGCCAGGATATTTACGAAGCTGGACCTCTGCTGGGCTTATAACCTCACCCGGATCAAGGAAGGCAATGAATACAAAACGGCTTTCCGCACGCGTTACGGCCAATTCGAATACCAGGTCATGCCATTCGGCCTACCAAACGCACTGGATACTTTCCAGTCTTACATCGATGATTGCCTACGGCCAAACATTGATAACTTCGCGGTATGCTACCTTGACGACATACTCATTTATTCAGCCAATGAGAAGGAGCATGAGGAGCATGTGCGCCAAGTGCTGCAGCGACTCAAGGAATTCGGTCTCTATTGCAAAGCTGAGAAGTGTCAATTCGGAGATTCGGAAGTCGACTTCCTGGGGTTTGTTATCACTCCCGATGGAGTCGGCATGGAATCGGACCGGATCTCCACAATCGAAGACTGGCCGACACAGAAATCAGTTAGGGATGTCCAGGTGCTCCTCGGGTTCACCAACTTCTACCAATGATTCATCCAGAAATATGCCAAGGTGACCCTTCCACTGACGGAATTACTAAAGAAACCAGAGACAAGCCCGAGAGGCAAGAGAGGGACACATCCTTCCAAATGGGAATGGACGCGGCAAGCCGAAGTGGCGTTCCGGAAACTGAAAGGCACCTTCACCGAGGCACCGATCCTCCAGCATTTCGATCCGGCAAAGCCGATCATTTTCCAAACGGACGCGATTGGATTTGTGATTGCAGGCATCCTCAACCAGTAATATGTTTTCGGGGTTCTCAGACCGGGCAATTTATACTCCCGGAAGTGCTCTTCAGCCGAACATAATTACGACACTTATGACCGGGAGCTAATGGCCATTGTGGAAACACTAAACCAGTGGCGGCATTACCTAGAGGGCGCCAATTACAAAGTCCTAATTCGGTGCGACCACAATAATCTCGAATACTTCCAGACATCCAAAGTGCTCTCCAGAAGACAAGCCAGGTGGTCGGAGACTGTTTCGGCTTACGACTTTGTCTTCGAGCACCTGGAAGGCAGCAAGAACCATGCCGATGGCCCGTCCAGACGGCCCGACTACGAGATCGGCTACGAAAAGCCTGTGGCACGACTAATGGCAACCGTCTCAGTGGAACCATACGACCATCTCATGGCAGCAATTATCGCGGCCCAGGCTTCCGACCTTTTGGATGTCGACGTCTCGGCAAAGCTTGTCGACCGACCAATGATAGACGGCACAGATACCGCCCAAGAGGAGAGCCAATGGAAAGTAGTTGCGGGAATTTTGACTTACGAGGGGAGGATATACTTTCCAGTGACCGATTCTCTACGCGGAAATGTGATAAGTCTATTCCATGACAACCCTGAGTCCGGTCATTTTGGAGCTCTTAAGACTACTGAGCTGGTGTCTAGGGATTTCTACTGGCCAGCAATGGACACGCGCGTACGTAAGTATGTCAGCGGCTGCGAAGTATGCCACCAAATCAAAGCACCTCGGCACGCCAGGCACGGGATCAACATGCCCTTGGAGACACCATCACTGCCATGGGAGGGCGTCACAATGGACTTCGTCAGCGACTTGCCAGAGTCAACGGCATCGGGCTACACCGGGATTCTCATCATCGTGGACTGACTGACCAAGATGGCAATCTACATACCGTGCTAGAAGGATATCGACTCGCCGGAATTGGCCCAGCTCTTCTTTGAACACGTCATTTGCAACCGCGGCGTTCCGGACAACATAGTCACAGATCGCGGCACCCAGTGTACAAGCCGATTCCGGACCCGCGGATGTTCTCACTTGAGTACTGACCATTGGCTCTCGACAGCCTTCCATCCACAGACAGACGGGCAGACATAGCGTCAAAACCAGACAATGGAGCAGAATCTCCAGGCTTTCTGCAACTACGAGCAGGACAATTGGGTCAAACTCTTGCCACTAGCCGAATTCCCGTACAATAACGCGATACATGCATCTACAAGGATGACTCCATTCTGGGCGAATTACCACTACCATCCGGTGATGCAGTTTAAGGCCCCGAAGCAACCATCTAGCCTGAATTCGGAAATCCAAGAAGACACTTTCGCAGCTGGCTTGGAGGAGACTCACCAAACCCTCCGTAAGAACTTGCAGGAAGCTCAAGCCAATCAGACGAAGTACGCTGGCGGCAAAGAGGTTATTTTCGAGGTTGGAGATAACGTCTGGTATTCAACGCGGCACTTCCACACGACAAGACCGTCAAAGATGTTGGATTACAAATGGACAGGACCATATACGGTAAGTAAGGTCATCAATAAGAATACTTACAAATTAGACCTTCCGTATACGATCCAGAAGCACAACGTTTTCAACGTCTCTTTGCTCGACCGCTATACACCTCCTACCGCCGGCCAGCCGCCATCTGAACCGCAGCCGACGGTGGTCGATGACTCTGACGAATGGGAAGTTGACCGGATCATCGACTCTAAATGACGCTACCGGAAGCTCCATTATCTCGTACAATCGGCGGGTTACAGTTATGTATGGGCTAGCTGGGAACCTGCGGAGAATCTCGGGAATGCGCAGGAGTTGGTTGATGAGTTTCCCCAAGAGCATCCGAGGAAGCCTCGACGATAATTGTACTTGGAGGAGTGGGATTGGACGTTTTCTACGGGGGTTTTACTTGGCTTACTTTTTTATGGATCTCGGGCCGGTATAAATGGCATCGGCACAGGTTTTTGCCACCTACCACTGGGGGTGGAGTTTCCCCGTGCACCGAATCCGCCGTGAGGCTGCTCATAGGGCACTGATCGGTTGTGGGACTTATTAAGTCGTGCGGAGGCGTACACATCGGTTTGATTTCTTTTGTGGGGTTTTTTGTATTATATATACGTATGTGACAGCCCTGGGGGTCTGCTCCTAAAGGGGGGGATGATGTAATGGCAGTCATGATTAGGTTCTCGCCAAATGGCACGAGACGTGTCCAGGGCCGGGTAACCGCCATCCTTATATAGTCGACTCGCGATCTCTCTGAGATCGCTAGCGATAATCTTACCTATCTACTACTCTATTATATTACCACATCCACGTGTGCAACTGTATCTTTCCATATACCCACATACGCGGCCATATACGCATATACGGCCTTGCTGGCTACCGAGAAGCCAACAAATATTTTATTGAAGCTCCCTACCGAGATGACCTCAGAGAAGTCGACTAAGAACGCGCCAAACCTATTCTCCGAATGACTCTCACTGACAAACGGTCCAACGACACCCTGCTGAATGCTTAATTGAGAGATGCCGAGATATGCAAATGGAATGCACAAAGCTGCTTTCCGAGAGCAACGCGCGCTGCTATCACGGTGAGTATGACCACCTATTGTGAAGCTTACATGTTAGATATGGATTAATGATTTACCACCCACACCCAATACAATTGGCATCAATTCTGCCACTGCCGAGTGGTCACCACGAGTGCTACATGTGAACGACAGTTACGATGCCCGGAGCGGAAGGTCACATTGTCGTCCAAAGTCAAGACGAGATCCATATGATGATCGACTTTTCGTATATTACCCTAGCCCATTCCAATGGTGCTCTATGCATACACTCATCTCCGTACGAGCACACAAAGAAGATGGCTGGAATCCTATGACTGGAAGTCTACTGATGAAGCGAGAGCCGAACCGAATTACGTGTCAAATCACAGAGATTACAATTACGATCTCGAATGACAATTACACAACAACCTAGCCACGATGGCCATGGACAATCGATATGATGATGTTGTCCTCGACGGAGCAACAAATTTTCAAAGAGGGAGATAGCCCTGTCTGCAGGATCAGATCCTTCCGAAAAGTCGAAGCCCCCTGAGAGGCAGTCTACTCCGACACACCGAGAAGTCGACCGAGATGTCTACTGAGAAGTCGATCAACATTCTACTGAAGCTGTTCATCAAGAAGAACCATGAAGTCAACTGGATGGTCACCGAAGCGGACTTCGAACAACGAATACTGAACCAAGAAGCATCTCCGAGTCAATACCTCTTACTGATGGCAACCGACAGAGAAATATTGCATGAAGTGCCGCCCAAATGATCGAGGGAGCGCAAGTGCACTTGAACTTGTCAAGTATAACCATTTTAGAGAAGCTTACTTAGTAGATGTTTACGAATGAGACGCGACTACACATGATACATTTGACGTATACGATTGACGATCACCAATGAGTATGAACAATGCTGGCAGCGGAAGCTCCGATCGATGCCAAGTCATGAGCTGAAGCTCTACCACCCTGATCATTCTGGCCAAAAACCACACCGATATATGAACTATGCAGAGATATGAACCACATCAAGATATGAACCATGCTGAGATATGAACCACGAGTGAGATACTGGATTGCACACTGGATGCTGGATGAGTTAGGGAGTGCAGATTAGGAGGAATTGAGGTCCGGGACTCTGGCATGGAGGAGATAGGTCAATAGAATTTTGGAACTCGGGACCGGAGGAACGCGATCAATATGGTATTCTTTTCTTCCGTTTCTTGCCTGCTCTGCTCTATCGCATGCTTGATTACATGATTGCATCTCAGCCCGGTATAAATGACATCAGCACGGGTTTGTACCACCTCCGGATCGCAGCCAAGTCGAGGTGTATTTTCCCCGTGCGCCGGGTCCACCCAAAGGCTGCTGTACAGTGCTAATCGGTAGCGGGACATTTGAATTTGTATAAGTACGTACACGGCATGATTGTTTAATGCTTTCTTCGTTTTTCTTTCATTCTCTCTTGTACGGTTTGTGCAGCCCTGGAGGTTTGCACTTAAAGATGGGGATAATGTAACGGCGGCACATGACCCGGGGCCGGTCGACCGACTTTGTATATAGCCGGCTCGCCATGAACAGTAGATCTCAAGTGATAATCTTACGATACAGCTACACCTACTATCTCTCGCATCCAGGTTTGCAACTATATTCCAATAACCACCATCCGGATGCCTACGTGGCCGAACGCTAGCGTACGTGCCCTTACACAGTTGGATGAATGGATGAATCCAGCAAGACAGTCATCGTTCAGATAGACTCGTCATGATCACCACCCGCTCATTCTAATATGCGTATGACATCACTGACTTACATTCTGTTAGTATAAGTTGTCACTAATGTTGCTTTTCCGTTGTCACTTGACAGTCACTTCAAGATAGAAACTGAATGTGTTGGCCATCTTACTGCCTGATTTGGATTCTAGAACTTTCAGATGGTGCGTTTGACCCTTCCACATGCACAGACAAAAATCATCATGTCTCACAATTTGGTCAGTGAAATCAAGAAAAAGCGGACACATAGCAAAATTGGTAAACAATCGCTTTTCAATGCCATTTGATGTCAAAAATTACAGTGTGCCTATCTATTTGTCCACAGAGGCAGGAGCGGTCACCATGTCTTCGTCCGAATCTGATTTCTATATGGTGATCAGCTGGAGGCAATAAGCCGGGGTGAAAGCTTGGAGGTTCACCTGGCTTCGCTTTCATCCGGTGACGAATCGGGCTCCGTGGCTGGCTCATGACCGGGTCTGCACGTGGTCGACAGCGTTTCCACTGAACTTAGTGCAATATGACTGCTTCCTGGTCGAGAAGTCCCTTGCGGCATTTGCGATATTCCGGGGACCATGTCAAGACACTCAATAAGTGGTGCAAATGTTGTACGTGCAGGTGCTGCAGTGTCATTGTCCGTGTGTGGTTGAATGACTGGCTGAACCCTCATTTCGAATGTTCCTTACTTGTTATCTCTTTCACGGAAGTAGGCAGCTGCATCCTCCCATCCCGGTTGAGACAATTTGTCAAGCTTCATCTGCTTCTGCCGAAACCTCTCCATGTGCTGCTCTGCTGTTTTGCTGATTGTGCCAATTACCCAGCTGTGTTCGTCATTTTTGCTCAGCTTGCCCTGCTCTGTCTCATCATCATCCTCATCTTCCCCATCCTCCCCATAATCAAAACTTTCAAGATCACTCAGACTGTCTCCGATAGCAACCATCATCCCCTCAAACATCATTTTGTGCTGTCTAGTTGTCAATCCCGCGATTCCAGCATGCTTCATATCATGCTGCTGTTGCTGAACCGCTGCCTCTGCATCTTCATCTGTCTTTCTTGCCCCAGTGGATTGTCTCTCCACATCGTCCTCAATCCATGTCCCTTTCTCTTCATTGCTTACGGAGTGAATTTCTGATTGTTTCTCGGCCGCAAGCTTCGTTTTGGATCTCAAGCTGCGCAATGCCCGACTGGCTCGGACTCTTTTTACCGCCAAGCCGCTCTTGCCTTCATTCGCTTGATAAGGTCATCTGGTGGTCTACTTTCTCCATTGGCCGGGTCGGCACTCCGGAAGTGGCAAAAAGTTCTTTTTCGTAGTATTCACCAGTGGAGTTTGCGTTGACTTTGTTGTTGGGCGAGATGTTGGATGTTGCAAGATAAGGACAATATGGAGGCAAGCTGCGGCTGTTATGTCAAGATTGGTACGTTTACTCATCGAGAACAAAGCACAACCTCCCTTTTGACTTTCAATGAAATGGGAATCGTTAGGCTAACCGTACAATATGACTTGATTGTCAGCGTCAGTTTCATGTATTATCCTGGGGATAATTTGAGTCAAACAACAGCAGACATCCTTTCCCTCGAGAAATGTCCAATTTGATGCTGACAATCCTGCGATTTCGGCTGTCGTACACCGCAATGTATCCCTGATACAATTTACACCACATTGGACCGAGTTATCGCACATCATGAGGCTGTGTGCAACCCCTGCAACTTGCATCTATACCCAGCAGGATTCATCTTAAGTATAACATACAATTTGGCTGCTAATTATTCTATTCTGACATGAAGCTAACTATATAATCCTCAGGACTTCCCACTTCTTTTTGTTATCATCTTCCTCTCCTATTCCACACCAGCAAATCGTGGTTACACAACTAACCCAGCCAGGTTAGAGCAGATCCAAATCCAGCTGATTGGCAGGCGCTTTATCACATATGTCACTTATAGGCACACAGCAAGAACGGAGACACCAGTCAGTCCAGTGTGACGCTGCCAATCCAGCCACCTATATTTAACCCAGAATGCACATTGAAATATCATCCGTAAGATAGAACGCAGCACGAATAGGAAGCAGCACAGAGGTCGATGTGAGTATATCCATACCGTGGCAATCAATTGACCATATATCATACAGTGGGTGCACGTCATGAGCTATGTGATGAATTTATTGCTGTCTATAACGGGTAACCTTCATGGTCAACAGAAACATTTGTCTACACAGTCCACAATATCGAGCATCATGATGATGTCAGCTCAGGGATTTTCACTGACCAATTTTGTGATAAGCATCCCCGCGAGCTGACGAAACAGGCATCATTCACCTTAGAGGAGGCTCCCGAAGCGTATATGGTTGAGGTAATAGCCGGATCTCATTGGTTGAAGCAGCAACTAATGTCTTGTAGGTATTCAACATGTCTGCTACGATTGCAAGGCAAGGAGTTCGTGTACAGCTGGAAAACTCTGAAATCAGCCTGGCCTTGAATATCGCCAAAATGGCCAAAGGAGGGTTTTCTCGCACCGCAATAGAAGAAACTCCATATCTGATCAAGAGAACTGGTCAGGAGGTCCGAGATGAGAAGAAGTGGGGTGTAAAGTTTGCTGGGCATAAAGAGATGAAGGCTGCAATAGACAGACACTCGGTTATGCTTCGTCAAAACCACACGGCCGGATGCCTTCCATCCCACAATCGCACTGCAATGAATCCCCAGACACGCTGGAGACACAAAGGAACAGGTGTACCACCGCCCAACTGACACAGACGGCCGACTCCAGAGCTGACGCCACTTCTGTGTGGAACACCACCAGCCGCAACCGGTAACACTGCCGGATCTCACCGTTCCCAAATCATGATTTTCTTGGCCGGATATGCATATTTACATACATCTTCTCCCCGTGCTGAATCATTTATTCTCGAAGCAACTGCCCAGGATAGAGAGAACGATACAGGTTTCGATCCAGATATGCTGACCGATTATGGAACAGCCAGTGGTTAGTACACACTCTGCTGTGTGGCAATGCAGCTGACATTCATTATCAAGACCATAGTAGTCTATTGAACGAACCTGGAAGTGATGACTAGCATTGATCGGATGGCATGGCATATTGGAGAGTATTATTATCCTGAATTAGCAGATACTGTGAAGTATATTTTAAAGGATATATTTATATGTATTATTAAAGAACAATGTAGTGATCAAGAAGAAGGTAAATGAAAATGCTAGAAAGGCTGCCAAGTGAACATGAATGATGGACTATGCCAGATCAGATGAATGCATAATGTGGATACACCCGTGGCAAAATGAACCTCAACGCAGCGTCAACGAGTCTTTGTCACGTATCTTGGATAAGCTGAGGGGCGACTGGTTGCAAATTGTCATAAAGGAAGTATTGGCTGCCTTTATAGGCAAAAGAGAAAGTGAAACGCTCCCTTCCCCATCATGAGAATGTGCGTCAACGGAGCATCAACGATTCTTGGTCACGTATCTTGGATAATCTGGGGGGCAACAGATTGCAAATGGTCAAAAATGAAGTATTGGCTGCCTTTATAGGCAAAAAAAAAAGTGAAACACTCCGTGCCCCATCATGAAAATGAGCGTCAACGGAGCGTCAAGGATTCTTGGTCATGTATTTTGGATCATCTAGGGGGCGACAGGTTGCACATAGTCACAAACGAAGTATTGGCTGCCTTTCTAGGCAAAAGAGAAAGTGAAACGCTCCCTGCCCCATCATAAAAATGAGTATCAACAGTGTGTGAACAATTGTTGGCGTTCCATTTTGGCTATTCACAGCGCGATGTGGTCGATATTGTCTGTATACATGGTTTAGACTGCTTTGGTATGCTAAATGGCTTACAAATACTTACTGGAGGATCTGTAAATGCATTGAGATGTTACTGTCCCCAAGGATGTGGCGGGAATATTCTGGACATATCTGCCTTTAAAGGCTGCTATAACCCTGGTTATTGATGCTTGTGATCAAGTGCCACTCATATTACTGAAGATGCAAGACCCAACATCCTTGACACTCCGTTGACGCTCCATTGAGGCTGATTTTCAAGATGGGGAAGGCAGCGTTTCGCTTTCCCTTGTTGCTATAAAGGCGGCCAATACTGTGTTCATGACTGGATTTAACATGTTGCCCCCCCAGATTGCCCAAGATACACCACCAACAATCGTTGACACTCTGTTGAAGCTCATTATCAGGATGTGGTAGGGCAGGTGTGTCTATTCGTTTTGATCACGAAGGCGGCCAATAGATCAAAAACGAACTGTGATGTACTAATGTCAGTATTTTACGATGAACAGTCGCATAGCTCAATGTGTGCGTAAATGTTGATTCCGGAACGCGGAACCAGAGATTGGAAATGACGACTTTATCCAAACCCGGCAAAACCCACGGGTTGACGGGTATCGGTTCAGGTTTAGCCTGCCAATAGTCAGCTGGTCGGGTTCTTGGACGGTTCTGGAACTGAATCGATAACTGTTTGCGGTCCTAACCAGGACAGCTGGCTGGTTACCCAGACCCGTTGCCAACACTACCCAGCGGGTCCATCTGACACTTCATATAATCCTTGTGTTGGTGCAGTTTGATAACAATATATTATCAAAATCGGGTACTCAGCAGCCAATAGGCTGTTTTTCCGTGTTTTGAAGTTTGCGATATCGATTATTTTGGAATCCGTATTTTTCCTTTTATATATTATATTTTAGCCTAGAAACGCAGTCAGTAGTCCTGTTATAAGCTCATGTATTCATGCAATGCCTTGATTCCCCAATATGCAACACCAAAAAAAGTTTACCGTCCGCTGATGCTCATTAACATGTGGGGGTAACGAATATGTCCTGCACTGTTTCGGTTGAAAAGGCTGCCAGGACATCGTCTATGACTTATGGCCACAATACAACACTTATATTAGCCATGATGCAAGACCAACAATCGGTGACGCTCCATTGACGCTCATTTTCAGGATGAGGCAGGGAGCGTATTGCTAGTGTTTTTCCATCTAAAGACGGCCAATAACTAATTTATGAATGTTTGCAACCAATCGCGAGTTAGATTACACAAGATGCAAGACCGAGAATCGTTGACATTCCATCGACGATCATTTTCAGGACGGGGCAGGGAGCGTGTTGCGATTGTTTATGCCGCTCAAGGCAGCTAATACCGTATTTGTGGATGACTGCAACTAATCGCCACGTCGGGTACCCAAGATGGGAAGGCAAATATCATTGAAGCTTTGTTGATGGTCATTGTGAGAATAGGGCTGTGACCGTCGTGTTAGCTATTTTGCCAATCAAGGCAGCCAATACGTTGGTTATGCATCGCAGCTATGAAATCAAGTTTCAATTATGGTACATACAAGACCCGTAAATATTGACGCTCTATTGACGTTTATTTTAAAGTATTGTTCATCCAACATCTACCACCATCAATAATTGCATTCTTAATGATTTGCCATTTTTGGCTGCTCTTCTGCCTGATCCAGACTCGGCCCTTTGGCAAAGCCAACCTCCGTATTCTTCTTGCACTTGTCACTCTCATCCAATTATAATCTAAGACTCTACCCACATGACTCTGTTTCCCCATTATACTTCTGTTTATGAACTAATATTTACAGTCAACTGCTTAATATTCTTGCCATAATATGTCTCTAAATGAAATTCACAGTCAAACTACATAAAGAATCCGGTGAAGATACAGTGACTTAGTCTTTCTTACGTTGTCTTGATCGCCGTACTCCTTCTCGCGTCCATTGTACCGACAGCCACCAACACATTGTCAGCCTTGTTTGTTGACCTCCGGATTGGCCAAACAAATCCAGCAACATTCAGTGTGGCCCTCACATCCCAATGATCTGAGGTTTCTGAATGCCTGATGCCATGTTCGAGTACTATCTCGGATTTGTTGTCCACGTCCCATTCGTGTTCCCTTCTATTTAGAATATTGAAGTCCCCATTCCGGTCAAGCCAATATTCAGTGTCCAAAACGCTTTCGGGTGCGCTATCCTCATCAGTTACTGTAGGATCGCGGTCGATTCGTTTGATTGGTCTGACATTGAATACTTGTATTCGTTCTGCACGGAGGGCCTTTGCAGACAATGGTGGCAGCACGGGTAATCTTTCTCACAGTTTAAATGCAGCCTCACCATCATGTTGAAAGTTTGACCAGGATGCTTTGACAATCTCTTCAGTATCTGAAATGTATCCTACGGCGGTTGTTTGCTTGTGTTGAGTGCGAGATTTCTTCTATGTAACATGTAGGTTCTGGCTGCCCTGGCACAACTCCAAAAAGTCGTGGACCTTGGCCATTCTGTGCAATTGCTGTTGCTCTGCCTCTCTCTGCAATTCCAAGTTGTTATCAGAATCTGTCTTATCCAATGCTGTATCATCGGTGGCCAGTAACCCATTATTGGCTTGAGGAAACTGCCTAATTGAAACTCTTTCGCGATGGGTGTCGCCTGTGGTTGTTGACTGCCTCCAGCCGATCATGTCTCGCCCAAGGGATATACTGACCTCCACACCGAGACCATCTGGTATAATTCAGTTCATCTCACGTGCCACATTGGAGAGATCGGCGTACTTTGAGTGTGTTTCCTGTTGCTGTCGCCACCAGTGCATAATATCAGGGAGCCAAAATGTACTGCTAATCTCCATAGGGTCGCAGTGGTAATCATTATGATTCGGATTAATTTGCCCCCAGTTGTGTGATACTTCAGGCAGTGAATTTAAATAGAGCGTTGCAGCTGTCAGTAATCGTGCTGCGCAATCGCTTCACCCTGTTGTCGCTCTGGCCATATTTTTAGGCATTAAGTATTCTTCCTCATTGCTGGACTAATCATATGGATCATAAGAAGATTGTCCACATCTTGAAGCCATTGTCGAAGAGAATAGATTGTTGTATAATACACTTTTGGGATTAGTGACGGGCAATTGTTGATGTTTGGCGCCGTGTTCATTCTCCACATACTTCAGAAATGCCTCCTGGTATTGGGCACTACAAGATGTCTTGTCCTCAGGAGTAATATCCATTCCCTTGTCCCACTTCCTAAACAATCGCAATTTCCAGAAAGGATCAAGGATATCTGCTGAAATGAGACGCATAGCAGTCGTTGGAGTAACTTCAATAAAATATTTGGACAGCTTCTGGCGCGCAAACTTCACGGCGAAGTACAAGTCTTCATTCCATTGGGTCATGTCCTTGGCCAAAGCTTGCACAACATCATCCAGATGATGGAACATTTCATTGTATACAGTAATAACGTAATGCAGAGTAACCATATGCCTCGTCGGAATTCCACAGCGTCTGGTACTGGAATGGCCTTAACACTTCCATGAGGTACTTGACGATACTCCATTCATCCTGTGTTGTGAATAGTGGGCAGTAGTCACTGTAGTTTGGATTCTTGAGCCACTCCCTGGTGAATTCATGCAATTGGTAGGTCCGCTCAAGCAACTCCAGTGTGGAATTCCACTGGGTCTTCACATCTATAATAGGTAGTACCACAAGGCCGACTGTGGGTTGTTGACAGTCAATCAACTCATTTCGACGACCAGGTATCAGCGTAATCAATACAGCAAGCATTCCCTGCCATATAAAGGTCAGTTTCAGGACTTTCAAAATATGTTGAAATACGTACTTTCCCAATTATCTGTGCTAAACCTGGCCTCATGGCAGACACTTTGTTGATTCTAGCATTGCCCTCATTTCGAAGTCTTTGAATCTTCCAAATATGAATACTTTCATTGTCTCCAAATTGCTGATCGCACTCATGGGCTTCCCACGACTTGGTGCAGCCTTTCCCACCCAGACTACTCATGAATGCACATAAAGCAAGCTGAATGACATGCGCTATGCATGCTATGTGGTTCCTCAATGCAGGCGACTGAATTTCGACCACCTCATTGGTTGATTGTAATTCCCAAGTCATCGAGTGACTTGAGGATGCATTGTTGTTTGTAATTCGAACTAAACATCCCTTGCTAAGTTCAAAACGATGGACATCTTCATTCATATGTGCATCTATCCATGCTCCAGTATGTTGACACTTCACCTATCATCCTGAATTAGCTTTGGAATAAGGAAAACAATTGGCTGTCAACCTTATCCAAAGCGAATTGTAACTTGCGCAGTGCCCGATGTGCATCCATATAGTACGCAACGCCCAACATTACGGCTAGTTTGTTCGGTGATGTCCCCAGGTCCATAGCTAAACTAACTTTATTTCTTGATGGCAATTGCTTCTTAATTTCATCCACTGTAAGTGTGAATTCCCTCCTGCAAATGTTACTCTGTGTGCTGGTGGATGGCAGCACCAACTCACCTCCAAATGGGTTGTATGACCATCGTAGCTCTTGGGTGGATATTCAGTTCCATGGAATATGATCCAAAACAATTCCTAACATTAGGTAGCGATTCCAGATGTCTTGGAGACATTCCGCAGTGGCAACGTCCTTCACTGCCAGTTTGGAGCGTTTTGTCTGTCAATTCAGCTAATAAAATAAAACCTAAAGTCAAATTTGAATTTCCTTTGTGAACTTACAATTTGCATTCCACGACCTCCTTGTCTCTTCAGTATGGCCAGAACTGCTTCATCGACAGTTGAACTAGTCAATTCGGTAACTTCCAACTATGTTAATTTGTTTAACTTTGCCATGTGTATTTTTGCCAGCAAGTGTTTCCCCATTGAGCCGGGTCCATGTTCTAATGGATGGCAAAGGACTTGATCACAAACAATATTCATGATGCCAGGGCAGCCGGTCTCAACAACTCCGCAGGTTGAATTGAATCGCCACGATGTGGCATATCTCGAACTATTACAAACAATAGTACCGTTCGAGCGTACATTCATAGAATCCCAACGAGCCTCAAATATGATTTGAAAAGTGAGGTCGTTCAAGTGAGGAATAAAGATACATTCATTTTCGAAAGATATCATAACCTCTCGAAACGAGGTATTTAATGATTGTGAATCCGACATCGCGGTAGGAAGTAAAATGCGCAATAATTAAACATGAGTGGCTGTCAAATGTAACGTTACAGTAAGGTAAAATGCTGGTTCTTAAATTTTGACTTTACAGCTACAAGCAAGACTAAAAGTCATACCTTTGAGACATTGTATGTACAATTCTGAAGTCGAATATAGGGACATACACGGATGTCTGACGGCTAATAACTTGATTTAGGAACAACGCAGTGCAGTATGTTGCTTTGCAGCTTACCAAGCCACCACAAAAACTGTTGACGCTCTGTTGGCACTCATTTTTGGGAGGCGGTTGCGATATCGTGGATAACATTCATGCCCATAGAGGCGGCCAATAGATCGATTACGGGTTAACACCATTGCCTAGCCCTTTGATTATCCATAATGCAACACCAAAAATTGTTGATGCTCGATTGATGTTCACTTTTATAACTTGGTAGTAAAGACAATGTTCATAGCATTTTTGCACACAAAGGCGGCCAATACAATGATTATGGGTTAACGTTGTTCCATAACCCTTATATTACCCAAGATGCAAGACAAAGAATTGTTGATGCTCCATTGACACTTACTTTTAGGAGGTAGTAGTGATATAATCCGTAGCATATTTGCCTATAAAGACGGCGAATACTATGATCATGAGATAGCACCCCTGCATAGCCGTTTGATTATCCAGGATGCAAAACCAAAGAACATTGACGCTCAGTTGACTCTCATTTTTCGATGCGGATGCCATATCGTCAATAGCCTTTTTGTACATATAGGCGGCCGATAGGATGATTATGGGTTAATGCGGTTCCATAGCCATTGGGCTGTTCACGATGTAAGACCAAAAATGGTTGACACTCTGTTGACGCTCATCTTTGGGTGGTAGTAGCGATATCGTCGCTGGCGTTTTTGTGCCTAAAGGCGGCCGATACTGTCATTACTGGTAAATGCCATTGCACTGCCCAGTGATTACCCAAGATGCTCCATCAACAATCATTGACGCTCCGTTGATGATCATTTCTACAATGGGGTATGTAGCGTGTAACTTGCCTTTTTACTCATTCAGACGGCAAATACTTACTCTTTTGATCGATGCGACTATGCAGCCATATGATTGCTGAATGAGTACGACTGTAAACTCTTGACCCTCCGTTGACACTCTCCTTAGACCCAGCCTTAGAGACACACTAACAATCATTGGGTGCTCAACAATTGTACACAAAATGCATATAATCTTTATTGGCAGCCAATATACTGTGTCTATGTATTAATATTTACATCCAAAAGCATCGAGACCTCTCAGTTTCAGAGCTACCACTATACACATCATGTGAATGATGGATGATGGAGGTCCATCGCATTTCAGCAGTTACGGCCGGCAATTTATTGTATATGAATACATCCAGCAGTTTTAGGTATATATAGCCCAACGTCCTCACCATTCCATATCCAGCTCATTCTCCTCAATTTCCATGACATACAAAACGCAATTTTCAATATATCGACCAGGTGCAGGAGGTCTGAGGAAAGAGTCAAGTAGTTGGCTGCATGGATTGATGCAGCCTGACATCTGTCATTTATCCAGATTCACGTTGCACATTGACCGCTCCTTGTATGAGTTGTATGATATCAACGACTTGTAGTTTTGTCTCAAATTTACGCTTTACGTTATCGTTTAACCGTAAGAGGCAAAACTATGATGTTTGTTGGTTGTGGATCCACTTGATTTGGAGTATAGAACTTTCACATGGCCCGTATGACCCTTGCACCCACACTGAGAAATAATCCTTTCTCATATTTTGCGCACTGAAATCTGGAAATTGCTGACACATAGCAAAATAGGTAGACAAGGTGCTTTTATTCGAGATATGTCATCAACTATACCAACATCACCATTTAGTCCTCTGGTGACGCAGGAGCTGTCACAATATCGTGTTCCGAATCTGATTTCTATATGGTAAGTAACTCGGAACACACTATGCAGGGATAACAGCTGACAGGTTGAACAGGCTTCCCATTCTACATTTGTGACCAATCGGGCACTACGTCAGGATTGGGATGTGTTATATGACTGTGTTCCTGGGGTTTTGCCGAACGCAGCCTCATTTGACTACTTCCCGGTTGAGAGTTCACTTGCGGTATTGGTCATTGTCTCGAGACGATGTCAAGAGGATGCATAAGCTCTCCAAATGTTATCTGTGATGGTGTGGGTCCAGTCGTGTCTGTTTGGGGCTTCACAACTGCCGGAACCTTCAATTCAGTCTGCCTGTACTTCACATCTCTCTCATGGAAGTAATCAGCCGCATCCCCCCATCCTGGTTGCATCAGTTTGTCAATCCTCATTTGCTTCTGCCGAAAACTCTCCCTGAGGTGACGAACCGTTATTGACATTTTGCCCATTAACCAGCCAGGTTCATCTTCGTTGCTCAGCTTGCCAAGCTCTATATCTTCTTCATCATGGTCGTCTTCCCCATCCTGCTCATCGTTGGAACTTGCAAGATTGCTCAGACTGTCTCTGATAGCATTTAAGATCTCCTCACATGTTGTGTCTGGCTTTGTGGTTGTTAATCGTGGGTTTTCAACATTTCTTGTAGTGTTGTTCTCTCACCTGATCGCTATCTCCGCGTCTTGAACTCGATATGTTGCCACAACAGTCTCTCTGTCCACATTATGCTCAATCCATTTCTCTTTCGCTTCGTTGCTTAAAAAGTGCGTTTCCTGTCTCTTTTCCACTGAAAGCTGTTTGTTAGATTGTAAGCTGCACAATGATTGCAATGCGCGGACCGGTTGTGTCTCCAATCCACTCTGGGCTGTATTTGCTTGATGACGTCGTCGTGTGGATTGCATTGTGGATTTAACATATTTGCCTACCGGAAGTGGCGAAAGGTTCTTTTTTGGAGCATTGACCATTGTTTCTTGTGTTGACCTTGATGTTGGGCGAAATGTTGGATGCTGCAAGATATGGACCACAACGAGGCAATGTGTGCCTTTTATGTCAAGGTTGGTGGGTTTGATCAATTTCAACAAAGCGAAATCAGTGTTTTGACAGTCAGTTGATTGGGAATAGTCATACTAACTGCAAATTATAACTTGATGGTTATGGTGTAATTGGTGTTAGCAACGGTTCAAACCCGCGAGAACTGTTCCGGATCAGGGTTGGAACCGAACCGGAACCGTTGCAATATCCTTTACCACACGAAAACCTGGATCGTTGCAGTTGGGCCGGTTTTACTACCAAAAACCCGGCATTTCAACATCACAACTTTAGCTCCAATTAAATATTTCAGTTCTGATCATATTGTGATATGATCATTACGTAGATTGTGCAGTTCTAGCCGCTCTTTCACCTCGTGATTTGTGATCTGTGATCCGACCAATATTCATTCAGTCGCTATCGACAACCCACGAATTTCGCTTCAAATTGGCCCCAATTTAACAGCCACTGAATGAATAAGGGTCGGTTTACAAATCTGGGAGCTGGAGGTGGAAGCGCAGCGAGCACTGCACAATCTACGTACTGATCATGTCATGATACGATCAGAACTCAAATACTTAATTGCAGTCGAAGTTGTAGGAACCGCAAATTTAGAACTGTGGGCCGGTTCCAACCCGGGCGAAAATCAGCGGGTTTATATCCGGGCAAGGGAACAACCCTGCCAAGACAGAGCGGGTTGAGTTTATGGCCGGGTCTAGAACCAACCCAAACCAAACCGTAGGACTAAAACCGAACCGGTGGCGGGTTACCTCGACCCGTTGCTAATACTAGGGGTGATTCATCTAAGATCCCACTGATGTCTGGAGACAACCATCACCACACATCCTTCCGTCGACGAATGACTGTGATATATCTATCAAACTTCAGATATCAGCCGTCATTCATCACGATGTATCGCTATACACACACTTACAACATCAGCCGAACTTACTCCACATCGCAGGACCGTTGGAATCACATGCAGCTATATGCAGCAGGATTCAGCTTGAATTGAAAGTGCAAGTTGACTGTCACTCATTCCATTTTGACTTGTAGCTAAGTATATAATCTTCAGGACTTCCCACTTCTTTTCATTATCATCTTCCTCACCTTTCCACCACATCAAGCCATGGCTCCAGAAACACATCGACCAGGTGTGATTGGATCTGAATCGAGCTGAATGACAGGCACTTCAACCAATGCACCACCTAGTGAGACATCGCAGCTATGTAGACACCAGTTAGTCCACCGCGGCGCTGCAATCGCAGCCACCGAAAATATGACCCAGGATGCATATACAAAATTGGTTGCTAAAACAGGATGCAACAAGAATCAGACGCAGCATGCGAATGGGTGTGAGTAACTCTATATCGGTGTTGACAGTGGTCAACTCACCATATAATGTTCAGCTGGGGTACAAAGAGTGCTACATGACCAAGTTATCGCTGCCCATAACGGGAAACCTCTATGGTCAACCAAGGCATCTTTCCACACTCAACACAAAATCGAACCTGATGATGTTGTCAGTTCTGGGATTTTCGCCAGCGAATGTTGTGACCAACATCCCCAGGAATGAACCAAACAGACCTTAAAGATCCTAGAGGAGGCTACGGAGTTGCAAATGGTTGATGGAATAGCCGAATCTCACATTGGAAGCTGCAACTAATTTCTTGGAGGGTTACAAAATGTCAGCTATTATGGCAAGGCCAGGAGGTCGGGTACAGCTTGATCAGTCTGACATGCGTCTTGCTTTCAATATGGCCAAAATGGCCAGACGAGGGTTTTCGCGCGCCAAATTACAGAAAACGCAACAACAAACTAAGAAAGCTCCAGCCGACGTTAGAGAAAAGACGAAGCAGGTTGTTGTGTTTCCTGCGCATAACCATGTGAATGCTGCGCTAGAAAGTCACCCGGCAATGGTTTGTGAAAATCAAACGGATGACTGCCTTCCTGGCCGAAATGACAATGCAATCAATTCACAGACACCCTGGAGGCGGAAAGGCACGGGTGGCCCTCCACCCTGACCGGCGCCACATCGGCCCGGAACACCACCCGCGCCACCTGCTGAACGGAACAGATGTAAAAGCTCCTGAACAAAAGGTGTGCCACCCGGATATGTGCATATACCTACTCCTCTTCCGAGTGCTCAATTTTAGATCTTGATCCATATGGCCAGGATCCCAAGTAGGAGACAGATTTCATTCCGGCATTGCTAACTGATGAAGGTGCATCCACAGGTTAGTACACTATCTGCTGTGGGGTAATGCAGCTGACGCTCATTTTGTAGACAACAGCCACCTGTTGAGTGAACCTAATAGCATAGACCGGAATTGATTGAAGGGAACGGCATTTTTGAGCATTTTCATTATCTACAATTAGCGGACACTTTAAAGTATATTTTAAAGCATAGACTTATATGCAGCATTAAAGAACAATGTAGTGATAAAAGAGAACGTACATGAACAGAATCACATGGCGACGATAAAACCATTATTGATATACTATGTCAATTTGAATGGTTGCATATTGCGAATACGACGGTCGCAAAATAAGCGTCGACGGTGCATCAATGACTTGTGATCCTATAAGTCAGTAGATGGACAGTGAATTAGTTGTTGGTATATATGATCCCAGTATTGGCTGCCGTCATAGGCAACAGAGAGAGCAACACACTCCCTGCCCTGTCTTGACAATGCACATCAATGGAGCGAGAACGATTTTTGGTCTTTCATGATGGGTAATATAATTGGGAAATGATCACAGACCTCTGGATATCGGGAGTTGGCAGCCATTATAGGCAGATAAGCAACCGATGTTCCTGCGACAGCCTGCCGGACAATCACAATTTAATTGATTTTCAAAGCTGCGACTCATTGAACTTGAGCGTTTCAGCCTATAAAACTAGTCAAAACTTTGTATATTATCATTAATGGCCACATTACCCTTTGATTAACCATGATGCAAGCCCCAAAAATGTTGACGCTCAGTTGAAGATCATTTACAGGAGATAGTAGCGATGTCGTAAGTGGCGTTTTGGGAAATTAAGGCAGCCAATACGTTTTGTATGCATCACAACAGCCAAGTCTCGCATCAATGACCTGACTTACAAGACCAACAATCGTTGAGGCTCTGTTGAAGCCCTGTTTCAGAATCAGGCAGGGGGCGTATCACTTCTCATTTGCCAATAAAGGCAGCCTACACGTCATTTATGAATGTCTGCAACCAATCGCCACCCAGATTTGCCATGATGCAAAGCCAATCATTGTTGATGCTCTGTTGACGCTCATTTTCACAATGGGGCAAATAGTGTGCCACTTTCCCTTTTGCTTATAAATGCGGCCTATACTTCATTTATGAATGTCTGCATCAAATTGCCACTCAGATTACCCAAGATGCCAGACCAAAAATAATTGACGCACCATTGACTGTCATTTTCAGGATGGGGCAGGGAGCGTGTCTCTCTTGTTTTTGATAATACAGGCGGCCAATACATCAGCAAAGGGCAATGACATGCGAAAGTCTATATTTGGAGAATTGCTGTATGATATCTGAATTCGACAATACAATGAAAAACACAAAAACCGGAACCCGAGATTGGAACCAACGTTCCTAGCCAAACCCGGGGAAACCCGCGGGTTGACAGGTACGGGGCTCGATTTGTCACGCCAAGACTCTGCATATTGGGTTGTTGGTTAGGTTTAAAACCACACCAAACTGTTTCGCAGTTCAAACCCAGACTGCTGGTGGGATACACAGACCCATTGCCAACACTACTTGTGAATCGCTAACGACCACAACCATCTTCATTCCATTTCTATGCAGTATTTTTCCCTGCTTGATCGTCACCTGGAGCGCAAGTTCCGTCGCCCACAGGTTGTTGTCAAATATCTTCATTCGTCAAGTGTCCTGATAGCTGCCACAAGACCTCCACTCACCTCTGTGCTTGAATGCTAATGTATTATACGGGGTGACCGCCCATGACCGGGAAACCGACCACCCGTGGGTGGTATTTATTGACCCAAATGACCTGTCTTAACCACTCTCCCTGACCTAGTCACTACTGGGGGTTGACTACTATCCCCTTCTCTCCCTTTTCCATGCTCCATAGCATCCTCTAGGTCCAGCATATCACCAATATATACAACAGAGTCCTCCTCCCCCCCATTCTCCTCCTCATCCCACCCCTTTCCACCCACCATATCTTCTTCCTTATCCTCCCAATCACTAAGCACAATTACAGGTACCGTCTTTGCAC